>Ga0126381_100002042_pt1 | contig 21785 bp, 18 predicted proteins | sample PanSoiMetPlot_28_FD_96465 | JGI IMG/M metagenome (GOLD analysis project Ga0126381, IMG submission 96465) | Tropical forest soil microbial communities from Panama - MetaG Plot_28 | ecosystem: Environmental > Terrestrial > Soil > Tropical forest > Bulk soil | place: Panama | collected 2016-02-17
AAGCAGATCTCCCCCCTCTCCCTGGCAGCGGCTTTTACCTTGTCCGCCATTTTGTGTGTCGGCGGTTGCAAAAGCTCAACGCCAGCGGCTCCAGCAAATGAGCAGGCAGCCTCGCAGCCGGCAGCTGCGCCTGCACCGGCTCCAGCAAATCAACCTGCCCCTGCTCCTGCGAATCAACCTGCTCCAGCGGCAGCGCCATCTTCGGCTGCGGCACCTGCACCTGCTCCTACGGCCACCCCGGCGCCAGCACCGGAACCGGTAGCATCTACTCCTGCTCCTCCGCCGCCACCACCTGAACCCGTGAAGCTGACGGTACCGGCGGGAACCAATGTGTCGGTTGTGGTCACGCAGCAGATCAGCGCTAAGAACAACAACGTCGGCGACCCGTTTTCCGGAGAATTGGCGGCTCCGCTGAGCACTTCGAGCGGCAAAGTTGTGTTTGCCAAGGGAACCCCGGTCCAGGGTACCGTGGTCGCCTCGAAGGGCCGCGGGAAGTTCAAGGGTGAGGGCCAATTGGCGATTCAGGTGTCACAAATTGGCGGACATGCCGCTACAACCAGCGCCTATCTCAAAGAGGAGAAGGGTAAGGGCAAGCGGACTGCCGGCCTGATCGGTGGCGGAGCCGGTGCCGGAGCGCTTATCGGCGGACTTGCCGGCGGCGGCAAGGGCGCAGCGATCGGTGCGCTGGCCGGTGCTGGCGCGGGTACTGCCGGCGCAGCTCTTACGGGCAACAAGGATATCGTGATCCCGTCGGAGTCTGTAGTTTCGTTTACCCTGCAAAGTCCGCTTACGGTTACGCGTCACCCCAAGGAAGCTCCAGCTAACCCGTAGATGGAGCAATGCCGGTCTGAGGCGACGGAAAAGGGCACTTGCAAGCAGGTGCCCTTTTTTGCCGGAACTGCGTGCTCCAATCGGCGTGAACGATAGACTTGAGAGCATGCGGTTTCGTCCTGTCTTCCTGTTGTCCGCCACCGATTCTGCCCACTTCCCTTCTGAGACCAAGACCGCCGGCGTTCCCGAGGTTGCTTTTCTTGGGCGGTCGAACGTCGGCAAGTCATCGTTAATTAATGCTCTGCTTGGCTCGAAGGAGGCCCGAGTTTCCTCGACTCCCGGGCGGACCCGCGCTATTAACTTTTTTGCCTTGCACGAGACACAAGGCGAGAAGGTGAAGTCGAGGCCGACACTGATCTTTGCGGACCTTCCGGGTTATGGGTATGCAAAGATCTCGAAGTCGATCTCGGCGGAGTGGCCAAATTTTATTGAGCCTTACCTTGCCGAGCGCGAGACTCTGGCTCTGTGTGTCTGTCTTGTGGACACAAATATCCCTCCTCAGGCGAGCGATGGGCGGCTCATCAGCTATCTGAAGCAGACGCAGCGGCCGTTTGTCGTTGTGGGGACGAAGGCTGACCGTCTGTCCAACAATGTGCTGGCAAAGAATGTTGCGGCTTTGAAACGGGAGCATGGGGTTGATGTGATCCTGCCAGTCTCGGCGAAGACAGGCGTGGGGGTAACAGCACTTTGGCAGCAGATGATCGAAGTTGCCAGATGACCCCTCTTTTTGCGCAAAGTCTTCGAAACAGCGACATTGGGTCCAGACTTTCCTTTCCCTTTCTTTAGAAACATGAAGACAGAGCCCAAGAGTTCTCCCTGGTGTATGACCTCACTCCTTCTCCTCAGCTTAGGGCGAGGGCGGTGCCTCTTCTGCCATCCAGAGGCAGCTTGTTTTGAATAGGCTAACCGGATCAGGGTAATCACGGAGAAACTAGCGAGGAAACGCAGCTAGTTCACCGCGTACGGTCCAAACTCCTTGCTCAAGGAAGAAGATTCAGTTTTGGTGAGCCATAGGGAGCGCTGGGGTGGGCGTTGGCGTTGGAGGAGGCGGGGTCCGGCTTCGAGCCAGCGGCGACGGAGGGTGTCGCCAGCCGGGAAAAGGGTGAGCGCTCTGGCGTCAAATTCTCGTTGAACTGAGAGCGAGTTGAAGATGAAGTTCTGGAGTTGCCACTCATTCCGTTCCAGCAGCGGTTGTAGTAGTGATTGGCTACTGCGGAAGCCGATGGGCGGTTGGGCGTTCTCGTTGAAATCGACGAGAGCCGCGTTGAGGGAGCGGAGTGCGGTGGCGGCGTCGAGGATGCGCTGGTTCGGGGGGAGGAAGCTTGTGAAGAGCTGCGGAGCGAGGCCGCGCTCAAGGACTGCATCGAGGGTGAGGAGTGGATCGGCGCTGAGTGTCACAGAGAGGGGGGTCTGTTTGCGGATCTCGTTCTTAATGGCCCGAAGGGCCTCGTCAAGAGTATTGACGACGAAGTCGCAGCCACCAGTTCGGGCGACTTCGCGAAGGCTGGCTGGGTTGCTCTCGATCGCGAGAGAAACGGCCCCGGCGATTCCCGCGGCTGTGGAGAGAGTCGCACCGTGGGGTCCCAGGCCGAGCGAGAGGATGAAAGCTCCTCCCCAGTCCGGACGAATCTGGAGGAGCGTTGTGTAGTTGTAAAGGACACGGGGTTGGATCTGGTCGGACTGCAGGCTCGAAGGCATTCGAGAAGATCGTATCTCAGGGGGAGTCACCCGTGCGGGTGACCTTCATCAAGGCCAGTAGTTCCAGCAGTTACAAGATTTCCATGCCTGTCATAACAGAACTACAAAGAAGCAGTTCACTGGCGTTCCGGCTTGGGCTATACTGTTCGGCATTCAAGGGGCCCCCAAAAAATCCAAACAGTACGCAACACTTAGATAGTCTTCTCGATCCGACGAAGGAAGGTTTCAGCAACCAGGCCGTGAAGTCACAATGTCGAGGAGGTTACATGAAGCGCTTTCTTGCTTTGGTATTACTCGCTCCACTTTCGTTCAGCGCCCGCGCAGTGCAGTTGGTTCCTGGCGGCTCCGTCATGCAGTGCATGGTGGCTGAACCCCACCTCTCATCCAAGACTGCGCACCTCGGCGACCCGGTACTCTGCCAGGTGAGTCATAGCGAGATGTACGGCCGATCGGTATTTCCCTATGGGAGCTACCTTGCCGGTCGTTTTGAAGAATACAAAGATCCGGGTCACTTCGTCGGCAAGGGATGGATGGAGTTGAAGTTTGACCGGATGGTCGTTGGCAATGATACCGTCATCCCGATTTCGACACGCGTGGTCGCCACCTCGGCAAAGTATCCCGTTGACCGCGATGGCAAGATTCATGGGACCGGGCACCCGGTTCGCGACGCAATCGAGTGGGCGATTCCGGTGTTGTGGCCGATTGATCTGATCAATCTGCCGAGGCGTGGACCGTATCCGGAGCTCAAGCCGGAGACGCGGTTGACGGTGATGGTGCTGGACGACTTTGGGATTCCGACAAAGTCAGAGGTGCAACATCAACCGGAGATGATCTCCAAATATAACTATGCGGATCCGACGCCTTCACAGGAGGCGGCTCCGATCGAACGTGCTCAGCCAGTGCAGCAGCCGGCGCCTGTTCAACAGGCGTATGCGCAGCCGAGTCCATCGGTCGTCATCGTGCAGGCCCCCGCTCCAGCTCCCACAATCATCCAGCAGCCGGCCCCAATGGTTGTGCAGCAGCCATCGGTCATTTACGGGTATCCGCCTCCCCCTCCGGTGTACGGTTACGGATATCCTCCGATTGCATATCGGTATTACCGGCCTTACTAAGCAGCTGGTCTATCTGACTAGAGGCTTCGGGCAAACCCGGAGCCTCTTTTATATGGCGCTTTGTCAAGTCGAGACTTTGGAACGGATGGAACCGTCAACAGACCGACCGCCATTTTGAGGAGATTTCAAGAGTGAAGTCTGATCGCCGTTCTTTTCTTGCCGCAGCTTTCTCCGGAGGTGCGGCGGCCGCAGCTGTTCCTCATGCGGCGTTGGGTCAGTTTCTCAATGCACCACGACATGGGCTTCCCGGAGCGCTTCAGGAACGATACGCCAGGCTGGATGCAATCCTGAAGGAGCCTGTCTTCAAACGGGAACTCTTCAAGGAGCCTGTCATCATTGAGAGCCTTGAGCTGCTTCACAACAAGAAGGAGTATCTGTGCCGCGTGCGGTCGAAGGACGGGCACGAGGGGATCTCCGTCTCAAACGCACAGCAGATGGAAGTTCTCTATCCGATGTTTGTGAAACATATCGCGCCATTTTTCATTGGCAAGGACGCGAGAGATATTGAGTCTCTGATACCTGAGGCGACGGTCTACGAGAACAATTACAAGGCGCAAGGGCTCGCGATCTGGGTTCCGATCGCAACCATTGAGTTTGCTCTTCTGGATATGTTCGGCAAGATAACGAACCGTTCAATTGGACTGCTGATCAGCGACAAGATCTACAACAAGAGCATCTCGGTGTATCAGGCGAATGGGGAACGCGGGATCTCGGCTGAAGAGACAATCCAACACCTGAAGCGCGAGGTTGCGATCTCCAATGCAAAGGCGATCAAGTTCAAACTGGGCGGGCGGATGAGCCATCCGGAGACCCCGGCAGGCCGAAGCGAACAGTTGATTCCGTTGGTCCGCAAGACCTTCGGGGACCAGATGATCATCTCGGCGGATGCCAATGGTTCATACACTCCGGCAGACGCCATTGCCATTGGAAAGCTGATGCAGGAGTACAAGTACGCCTTCTATGAAGAGCCTGTACCCTTCGATTGGTATGAAGAGACGAAGCAGGTTGCTGATGCCCTGGATATTCCGATTGCCGGAGGAGAGCAGGAGCCGAGTACTCATAACTTCCGCTGGCTGGTCGCGACCGGGACTTTGTCGATTGTGCAGCAGGACATGTTTTATTTTGGTGGGATGGTTAGGTGCATGCAGGTCGCGCGGATGGCGAATGCGTTCGGCAAGCAGTGTATCCCGCACATCTCCTCCACTGGCCTCGGTTACGTTTACATGATGCACTTCGTGTCGTGCATTCCGAACTCGGGTCCGTATCATGAGTTTAAGGAGTTCAACAATGAACTTCCCTACCACTGCGCTACTTCGAGTCTCCGCAGCGACAGCAATGGTGTGATTCAAGTTCCATCGGGCCCCGGACTTGGGATTGATATTGATCCTGACTACATCAAAAGATGCAGGGTTGTGGCTGGATGATCGCGCTCGACTCACGAGACAGACGCTAAATGTATCTCGGCTTTTGTTCGATACTGTACCCCTGCTCAACGGTTGGTTGCATTTAACCTTGCAATGAACGAAACTGTCAGGCCGTAGCTTAGTCAAAGACGTATTTCGGTCGAAGGTAGACATACGAGGAATATTGGGGTTGCCGCAGGTCGTTACAGACTCTACTCTGCTTTTCGGGTCCAGGCTGGATACTGACTGCTGGGACGAGTCCAAGAAGGCCTTCACGGATGTGTGGTGTGAGGATTGCCTCCGGTGAGATTTGCGGTTTGGCGGGCTTTCGCTCACTCTATTTCTACTTCTCGTTTTCATCGGGCCCCGTTGCAACCATTTCATATTCGCCCGTCAGGGAGGAGAGTTTCATGATCAGGAAAAGGCTTCTATCGATCAGCATGGCAGCCGTTGTAGTTGTGACCACTAACTTGCCAGGCCAGACTTCTTCGCAAACACCAGCAAACAACTCGTCGCAGGCCAGTATCGATCAGGACATCGACCTGATGAGGAAGGATATTCGCTCGGATAAGAAGCAGATCATCGCCGCAAATATGAACCTGACGAGCCAAGAGGCAGAGAAGTTCTGGCCAATCTACGATCAGTACACAGCAGAGTTGGTGAAGATCAACGATGCGAAGTATGACGCGATTAAGACCTATGCGATGAACTACAACAATCTGTCTGACGATCAGGCCGTGAGTCTGATCCGTCAAGTCATCGGTGTCGATCAAAACGTGGCGCAGTTGCGAATCAAATATGTGCCCATCTTCAACAAGGTGATTTCGGGAAGGAAGACGGCGCTGTTCTTCCAACTGGATCGGCGGCTGACGGCGCTGATTGATCTGCAACTCGCGGCGCAGATACCTACGGTTCAACCTTAGGCGCGGGTCGAGTGTGGCACACAGAGCGGCCACGGATGAAGAGACCCCTTGGCCGCAGCTTCTGTGAATCCGCCCACGGGGAGTTGCCTTGAAAAGCACAAGGGGCTGCGGTGAACAACGCAGCCCCTTGTGTTTTGAAGGTCCCGGCTATTCGCTGTAGTAGTCGAGACCGAGGTGGGTGATGAGGCCTTCGCCCATGATGTGGCGGAGAGTATTTTTGAGCTTCATGTTCTGAATGAAGAGATCGTGCTCGGGATAGACGCCGGGGGCGCTGTCGGGAGCCTTGAAGTAAAAGCTCAGCCATTCCTGGATACCGAGACCGCAAAGTGAGGACGTGCGTGCGGCAAGGTCCATGAAAAGGACGAGGTCGAGTGCGAGAGGAGCTGCGAGGATGGAGTCGCGGCAAAGGAAATCGACCTTGAGCTGCATGGGGTAGCCCAACCAGCCGAAGATGTCGATGTTATCCCAACCCTCTTTGTTATCACCGCGTGGCGGGTAATAATTAATGCGCACCTTGTGGTAGATCTCGGCGTAGAGATCGGGGTGGAGGTGCGGCTGGAAGATGTACTCAAGGACGCCTAGTTTTGACTCTTCCTTGGTCTTGAAGGATTCGGGATCGTCGAGAACTTCGCCGTCGCGGTTGCCGAGGATGTTGGTGGAGTACCAGCCAGAGACGCCGAGGTTGCGGACTTTGAAGGCCGGCGCAAGGACGGTCTTGATGAAGGTCTGTCCGGTCTTGAAGTCTTTGCCGGCGATGGGGGCGTTCATTTTGCGGGAGAGCTCGTTGAGCGCGGGGATGTCGACGGTGAGGTTTGGGGCTCCGTTGATGAAGGGAATACCCTCCTTGAGCGCGGCCCAGGCGTAAAGCATGGAAGGAGCGATGGCGGGATCATTCTCGACGAGGCCTTTTTCGAAGGCAGCGAGGGACTGGTGAACGGGAGCTAGCTCCATGAAGATTTCAGTGGAGCCGCACCAGATCATGACCTGACGATCGGTTTTGTTCTTGAATGCAGCGATGTCGTTGCGGATCTGGTTGGCGAGATCGCACTTGTTTTTGCCGCTCTTAACGGACTTGCCTTCGAGCCGCTTGACGTAGTGCTGGTTGAATGCGGCAGGCAGAGGCTCGATGGACTGAAGGAAGGGCTTGATCTGGTCGAGCTGGTCGCGGTCGAGCACCTGCGCGGTGCGGGCGGCGTCGTAGAGGTTGCCGCCGAAGATGTCCCAGCCGGTGAAGACGAGGTCGTCGAGTGGAGCGAGGGGGACGAAGTCCTTGATGAGTGGGCTGCGGCCGTCTGTGCGTTTACCGAGGCGAATGGTTCCCATCTGCGAGGTGGAACCGATGGGCTTGGCGAGGCCGCGACGGATGGCTTCCACGCCGGCAATGAGCGTGGTTGCGACGGCTCCCATGCCGGGGATCATGATGCCTAGTTTTCCAGTGGCTGGCTTGATGCTGCTGGCCGCTTCGTTGGCTGCAGCTCCGAGTGTAGACATGCTTTGCGAATACCCTTCTGTGAAGCGATTTTCCGTTATTGCGGAAAGGTCAGTATTTCGCAGTCGAATTGCCAGTGCAAACGAAATGGCCGATTTTATGGGCTTTAACGCTAACGTGATTTGCAGGGGATCAGGAGAAAATCGCGTTCGAGCATTCAAGGGACGGATACATTTTGATGCTTCGGCCAGAACTATTGGGAGCTAATTGCGTAGTCGTCTGGAGTACCTGCAATGGAGTCAGGAGTGACGATGGACCAAGGAAGAAGTGTGGGGTGGAAGTCGGTAATCCTAGGGAGGTCCCTCTTTTTTGTCGGATGCTGCGCGATTCTGCTGGCAGCTGCGACGCCGTTGACCCAAGCTTTCGGAATCCCGGGTTTGGCGACAGCTATAGCGACAATCGGGGCGTTTGTTCTTACGCTCGCATTTGTCTACTGGGACAAGATTTCATTGCAGGAAGTTGGCGTGCGTTTTACCCGGCGGAGTCTGCTGCGTTTTGGCCTGGCTTTCCTTGCAGGACTGAGCCTGCCTGCGCTTCAGGCGGCACTGATGGTGGCTTATGGAAACGTGCAGTTCGAGCGGATGAGTCTTTTCGAGGGGCAGGCAGTGTGGCTTTCACTCGTAATGTACGTTTGCCTCGCTTGCAGGGAGGAGCTAGCTTTTCGAGGTTACCCATTACGGCGTCTGGATCAGGCCTTCGGAGCTTGGAGGGCGCAGTTGATTATTGCAGGCATGTTTGCCGTGGAGCATGCGGTTGGCGGCATGACGTGGGTTCACGCAGTCCTGGGAGCAGGAGTTGGCTCAATTCTCTTTGGCACGGCGGCGTTGATGACGCGGGGGCTCGCTGTGCCAATCGGAATTCATGCCGCGTGGAACTTCGGCCAATGGATACTAGGAGAGAAGGAGTCTCCAGGCCTATGGCAGATCGCCAATAACGGGAGGCCTGTGCACACCGATGTTGCCGAGACCGTAAGCTATCTGTTTGTTATGGCGTTGGCTCTGTGCGCATTTGGGTGGTGGCGATGGAGACGAACTCGCAGTTCGCCGCGGAGAGAGGAGTATTCGACTCGGTGATGCTCGACTACGCATTTTCGGTGCGGATGCGGTTCTTCCAGTGGGTAAAGACGAAGAAAATGATCGCGGCGATGAGGGCCAGTTCGACTGCGAGGTGGAAGCGATGGAAGGTTGCTTTGAAGCGCGGATCCGAATCCCACTTGTCGCCGAGTTTCATGCCAATATATGCGAGGAAGAAGCACCAAGGCCATGAGCCGATGAAGGTGTAGAGGTGGAAGCGGAGTTGTGTCATGCGTCCGATGCCTGCGGGGAGCGCGATGAAGGTCCGGACAACGGGGAGAAGGCGGCCGATCAGGACAGTGATTCCTCCGAAACGTTGGAAGAAGTGCTGGGTGCGGTCGAGGTCATGGCGGCTGAGGAGAATGTAGCGGCCGAAGCGTTCTACAGCGGGGCGGCCTCCCCAGGCTCCGAGCCAGTAGGCCGGGATGGAGCCGAGGTTGCAGCCGATGGCTCCTGCAGTGGCAACCCAGAAGAGGTTGAGCTGGCCGGTGTGCACGAGATAACCAGCGAAGGGCATGATGATCTCGGAGGGCAGAGGGATGCAGGCAGATTCGATTGCCATGAGCAGGGCGATTCCGGCGTAGCCTCCTGCCGAGATGACGGCGATGATGAAAGAGGCAATGGCTGCGATGATCTTTTCGGACATTGGATTTGAGTATAGCGAGTGGGAGGCGCATCAACGGGATGCGCTAGCATTAAGCGTTGCATAGAAAGGTAATGGCAAATGTAATGGCAAATGTGGCGGTGGCACAGATACTGGATCGGATTGAGTGATGGCGACGAAGACGGTAACACCAAAGGCTGAGAGGAAACCCGCAGATCCAGCGCGAGTGAAGGCGATTCTTGATGTGCTCGAGAAGACGTATCCGGGAGTGGTCTGTGCTCTGCACCACAGGAATGCGTGGGAGCTTACCGTAGCTACGATTCTTTCGGCGCAGTGTACGGATGTGCGTGTGAACATGGTTACTCCGTTTCTGTTCAAGCAATTCCCTACTCCGAAGGCCATGGCTGCGGCTTCGCTGCATGAGATTGAAGATCTGATCCGCACTACGGGGTTCTTTCGAAATAAGGCGAAGTCGATCAAGGGTGCGGCGAAGGTGGTCGTCGAGGAGTTTGGGGGGCAGGTTCCACAGACGATGGAGGAGATTCTTCGGCTGCCGGGAGTAGCGCGGAAGACAGGCAACGTTGTCCTGGGGTCGTGGTACGGGATTGCTTCAGGGGTTGTTGTCGATACGCATGTGATGCGCCTTTCAAGGCGGCTGGAGTTTACCAAGGAGAAGACCCCTGAGAAGGTAGAGAAGGCGCTGATGAAGATCATTCCTCAGGACCGGTGGATCAACTTCTCGCATGAACTGATTCATCACGGACGCCAGATTTGCCTGGCACGGAAGCCGAAATGCGTCGATTGCACCCTGGAGAAGCTATGCTTCTCGGGGGATAAGACATGGAGTTCGCAGCCGGAGTAGTTGGTGGGCGATCGAATCGTCAGATCTCAACCATTGCTCTTCGCAAAGAAACCTGCCAATGCCTGGACTAGCGCGGGAATGGTGGGCTCGACCGCTTCGACGGTGGGAGTGAGGCCGAGATCACGAAGGGCTTGCGAGGTGATGGGGCCGATCGAGGCCAGGGGTAGCGAGGGTGGAAGTGTGAGGTTCGCGGCTTCGAGGAGTGTGACGAGGTTGCGTCCAGTGGATCCGCTGGTGAAGGTGATGGCGTCGGGGTATGTGCTGGGCGAGGCGAAGAGTTGCTGGAGCGCAGGGATGGACCCGGCTGGGATGCAGTTGCGATAGGCTTCGGCGATGGTGACTGTGGCTCCGGCTCGAGTGAGTGCTTCAGGGAGGATGTCGCGGGCTTCGGTGGCTCGAATGAGGAGAACGCGTTTGCCATCGGCCTCAGGTGACAGGGATTCGGCGAGGGATTCGGCGACGTATCGGGGCGGGATGAGGTCTACGTGCAGACCAATTCTCTGCACTGCCCGGGCGGTGGCTGGGCCGATGACTGCAATTTTCGGGATTTTCCTGGAAGGACCTGCCTGAGTGTCTGTCCCGATGTGACGCGGTGCGAAGACTTCAACGGCGTTGGCGCTCGTAAAGATGATCCAGTCGAATGTATCGAGTTGAGTAAGCGCGGCGTCAAGGGAGGAGTGAGACTCCGGAGGCGCTATCTCGATGGTGGGGATCACGATGGGGATGGCGCCAAGGGCTTCGAGTTGGGCAGCAAGCTCTGACGACTGGCCGCGTGCTCGAGTGATGAGAATGCGCTTGTTTTGCAGTGCGAGCATAGCTTTTGCGTATTGTATGCACTCCTCTGCGATATCAGGTGAAGAGCGTTGTTTCCTGGCGAATTACTGCATGCGGAGTGTTGACTTCATTCCAGATTCACGCCTAGGATTGCGCGCTGTGAGGTGAGCTATGCCAACATACATTTCTCTATGCCGCTGGACGCAGCAAGGAGCGCAGAAGGTCAAAGAGAGTCCGTCGAGGTTGGATGCGGGAAAGAAGGCATTTGAGGGTAGCGGAGTGAAGATCCTGGAGTTCTTCATGACAACGGGCAAGTATGACATGGTCATCATCGTGGAAGCTCCAAACGATGAAGCCTTGGCGAAGGCCACTCTCTCACTCATCTCCCAGGGAAACATCACGACGCAGACTTCGCGCGCCTTCACTGAGGCTGAGTATAGAAGCATCATGAGCAGCCTGTAGCGGAGCGGATCGAAGACTAGTTAATGGAAGAGTCGTCCTGCCGGACGGCCTGGGCTACTGGTGCAGCTGCTGGAGGTGTATCGCTCGCCGAAGCTTTCCGCTTCGCGATTTGTTCCTGAACACCTTCGGCCACGTTTGAGACACCGCGCCTTAAGAGATAGGTTAAGGCGATAAGCAGGACGATGTCCTGCGTTTGGAAGTCCAATTTGCGGAGTATCTCGTCCCCTGTGTGTTTGCGCTGAAGACATTGGCCAAAAGAATGATGCCGTAATAGAAGTGATGATCTGAAAGGTATTTCGAATAGAGATGATGGAAGCAATTGACATAGTTGAACGAAGAAGACGTCGCCTGCACTATTTAACTTGATGGCTTCCTGCGCGTGGGCGTGGGAGATCCACTGCAGGCGCAGCTTTCGATCAGGCTTACTTTCTGAATGGAAATGCACAGAACAAGGCCCGGCGTGTTGGCCGGGCGTTGTTCTATTCGGTGATGCGCCGAGGTTGTGATCTGCGAGACTTTTTGACAGGCGGAGCCGCGCTGGGCGGATGCACTTTGCTGTCATGGTGTTCGTGTTTCTGTTCAGGGGTTTCGACGACTGCGCGCATCCAGTAGTTCCCTTCTCCATCGACCTCGATGCCGTGGACCTCGCGCTCGAAGCCTGGGAAGCGTTTGCCGAACTCCTGTGTCGCGAGGATGAGGCGAATGACCGGACTCTCGGGGCCACCCAGGCGCTCACCAGGCATACACATGGGGATGCCTGGTGGATAAGGAACAAGCATGACAGCACCGATACGGCCGGGCATCTGCGTGAAGTGTATCTTCTCTGTCTCCCCACGGAGGAGCTTCTGGTAGGTCTGTGAGGGAGTAAGGACGGGGTCGAAATCCTCGTCACATGCGTCGCCGACGAGAGTAGGAAGGTTGAGTTCGAGCATCGCCGCGTGCATCTGGTCGGAGAGCTCTTTGAGAGTTACGTTACGGTAGCGCGTGGGGTACTTGGCTACGAGTTCGGGAAGCGCCTCTTCGAGCGGAGCGTCGTTGTCGTAGAGGCGCTTGAATTCGAAGAGGTTTTCGAGAAGCGAACCCCACTTTCCTTTGGAGGTACCGACGGAGAAGAGGACGAGGACGGTGTAGTCGCCGGTGCGGGCGATTTCGACGCGGCGCGAGTCCAGGAATTCGGTGAGGATGGCGCCTGGGATTCCCCACTCGCTGAGGTGCCCCTGCGCGTTAACTCCGGGCATGAGAATGGTGACCTTGGTTGGGTCAAGCATGCAGTAGCCGTCGGCGATGTCCTCGCCCTGGAAGCCGTGCCAGTCTTCGCCGGGCTTCAGGGTCCAGCAGGACTGATTGGAGCCGAGGAGGCCGTCTGGGGTTTCCTCGAAGACGTGGGTCTCGCCGGTGTGCGGATCAGTGATCTGCTCTGGCTGGAAGAGGCGGAAGAACCAGCCTTCGCCGTTTTCGGCGCGACGGAGTCGGTGTGCGACCGACGACATCGCTTTTCGGAAGCTGATAGCGTCGTGGATGGTCTCGTACATCAGGGTGGGGCCGGCGGGCTCGTCCATCATGGCCGCTGCGACGTCGAGCGAGGCGATGAGCGGATAGAAGGGCGACGTGGTCCCGTGCATCATGAAGGACTCGTTGAACTGGTCGTACTCCAGTGGAGCGCGCGGACTGAGTTTGACGTGGATCATCGACGCCATGGAGAAGGCCGCGAGCATCTTGTGGGTGGACTGCACGGAGAAGATGGTCGGGCGTTCGGGCATGTCGTCGGGAACGTCCATGGCGAAGCGGCCGCGGTATATCTTGTGGAACTTGGCGTAGGCGTACCAGGCCTCGTCGAAGTGGACACGGGGTACCGACTTAGAAAGTTCTTCGACGACCTTGTTGACGTCATAGCAGAGGCCGTCGTAAGTGGAGTTGGTGACGACGGCGTAGGTTGGGTTATGATTCGCGATTCCCTTGGTGAGAGGGCTGCGATCGATGAGACCACGAATAAAGTCCGGTGCGAAGCGCTTGAGAGGGACCAGGCCGATCATGCCATAGCCGTTGCGCGTGGGCTTCATGTAGACGGGACGGGCGCCGGTGACGGTAAGCGAGTGGCAGATGGACTTGTGGCAGTTGGCGTCGGCGAGGACGATGTCGTCCTGCGCGATGACTCCGTGGCCGATGATCTGGTTGGAGGTGGAGGAGCCGCCAAGGACGTAGAAGGTCCAGTCGGCACCGAAGATGCGTGCGGCGTTGCGCTCGGATTCGCCGGGAGGTACGAGGTGATCGAGCCAGGAGCCCAGTTGGGCGGTGGAGATGCCGAGGTCGGAGCGGAGAAGATTTTCGCCGAAGAAACGTTGAAACTCCATGCCGACGGGGTGCTTGAGATAGGCGACGCCTCCCATGTGGCCGGGCGCGTCCCAGGAATAGGCGCCCTGGTCGGTGTATTTCTTGAGTTCGCGGAAGTAGGGCGGCAGGAGTTGTTCGTGGTAGCGTTCGACGGCGAAGTCGACGCGGTTGGCGATGAAGGCGGGAGTGTCACCGAAGAGGTGGATATACTCGTGGACCTGCTTGACGACTTCGAGCGGGAGTTCGCTGACGAGGGTGCGGTCGGCGATGAGGAAGATCGGGACCTTCTTGTTGCGGTGACGGACGGCACGAAGCACTTTGAGCGCGGCGCGTTCGTCAAACTGGCCCTCGCCTTCGAGGTCCCAGTCGAGCAGGATTGCAGAGTGCGAGGGGTCCGAGGTGACAAGGGACAGACCGTCCTCTGGGGTGGATGTCCGGATAACCTCGTAGCCCTCTTCTTTGATAGCTTCTACGAGTCTCTCCATGGCTCGGTCTGAGACCGATTCTGTTCCACCCACTTCACTTGCAATCAACAGAACCCAACGGCCTTCGTTCATTCCACCTCGCAACTTCCAACCAACAGTTTATAGCGATTTGGTGCAGGAAATTTTACGCCGCATGAATAGCGCGGGAATTTTGCAACCTGAAGTCCTACACCGCGAGGAGTTCGATCGCGCCTTTGGATTTGAGATCTTCGGCGACCCAGCGACCGAGGGTTTCGGCGCTGGTTGAGAGCGAGGCCTCCGTATCGACCTGGACCATGGATTCGCCGTCAGGGGCGATGACCTGGGCGAACATGCGCCACTTCTGGAATTCGGGAACGCAGTGCGCGCCGATGGGGAGAGAGCAGCCTCCGCCAAGTGCGGCGAGCGTTGCGCGCTCAGCTTCTACGGCGAAGCGGGTCTCCTCGTGGTCGAGGAAGGCGACTGCCTCACGGATGTAGATATCGCGGTCGGTGAAGGAGGAGCGGGCCTCGACGGCGAGGGCTCCCTGGCCCGGGGCGGGGCAGATTTCGTCCGGAGAGAAGCGCTGATGCACCCATTCGGTACGGCCGAGGCGATCGAGGCCTGCTCCGGCGAGGACGAGAGCGTCGCATGCGCCGGCGGCGAGTTTTTTGAGACGTGTGTCGATGTTGCCGCGGATCTCTACGAATTGAACGTCAGGGCGGAGCGCGAGCAGTTGTGCGCGACGGCGTGGGCTCGTGGTGCCGATGCGGCCGTGCATGGGGAGGGTGTGAAGCGCCCAATAGGGTTCACAGACCCAGACGTCACGCGCGTCGGCGCGTTTGGGGATGGCAGCCAGCGTAAATTGCGGAGCTAATTGGGTGGGAAGGTCTTTGAGCGAATGGACGGCGAGGTCGATGCGGTTTTCCTCGAGGGCCTCTTCGATCTCCTTGATAAAGATGCCTTTCCCGTCGAGATTTGGCGGCGTGACGATGCCGGTCTGTTGCATATGATCGCCGGTGGTGCGGATGACCTCGATCTCGGCGGCATGGCCCTTGGTGCGGAGAGCTTCGAGGATGTGATTGGCCTGCCAGAGAGCAAGCTGAGAGCCGCGGGAGCCGATTCGGATGGGACTGTTCATGACAACAGTTAGGATACGGGATTTTGTTTGGCAGACGAGACGACTGCGAGAAATTGTCAGCGAATCATCAATTTTTTGCCTTGATTTGACCTAACCACAGCAGAGACTCCCGGTCTAATCCCCAACCGGAAGGAACAATTGCTCGATCGCCGGCGCATCTCAGATCTCCACCGGAAGCGCTATGGAACTGCGAGAGTGGCTTCAACGTCGGTTGCGGGACGGCTCTTTCTCCCTGCTGGTTCTGCTTTGCTCGATTGTTGCGGAGGCTCAGGGCACTGGTGGACTTCACGGGCAAGTGCTTGACCCGAGCGGGGCGGTCATTCCCGGCGCGGCGGTAACCGCTACCCAAGGCGGCAAGGTCTTCACAATCAAGTCCGGTCAGGACGGAACTTACATCTTCCCCAATCTTGCTGCTGGGATTTACACGCTGATGGTCGAGGCACGGGGATTTGCCCGCCTAGAAAGGACCAATGTTGTGGTCGTTTCCGGACAGATCCGGCGACTGAACGTTTCTCTTTCTATTGCCGTCGAACAGCAAAATGTCGAGGTCACTGCCCAGAACATTGGCGTCAGTGTAAATCCTGACGAAAACGCAGGTGCGATTGTTCTGAGGGGGAGTGATCTCGATGCGCTCTCGGATGATCCGGATCAACTGCAGAATGAGTTGCAGGCACTTGCGGGGCCGACTGCGGGTCCGAGTGGAGGGCAGATCTACATTGACGGTTTTGAGGGAGGCCAGCTTCCTCCCAAGTCTTCGATTCGTGAGATTCGGGTAAATCAGAACCCCTTTTCGGCAGAGTTTGGTCGGATTGGATATGGGAGGATCGAGATCCTCACCAAGCCAGGATCGGATAAGTTTGCCGGACACATCGGCGGAAATGGCTCGAGTTCCGCGTTCAATACTGCGAACCCGCTAGTGCAACAGCAGCCTGATTATTACTACGTTTTTGGGTCTGCCGACATGACGGCGCCTCTGAAAAAACACGCTTCGATGTTCTTCAATGTCTTCGGCCTAGAGCGCCAGAACCAAAGCATGGTTGTTGCTGTCGATCCGAAGGATACCGAATCGCAGATTCAGCAGGCTCTGCCGAATCCATCTTCGTATCTCTACATTAATCCTCGGGTGGACATGCAGTTGGGCAAGAGCAATACCCTGACGATACGGGAGTCGACGACACGCTCGGTGCAGACGGGAGCTGGGACCGGCGGTCTGAACCTCGCGGAGCAAGCGTTTCACAGCAACAGTCTGACCAACGGAATTCAGATCGGCGACACGGTAGTCGTTAACTCCCATCTCATCAATGAGACACGCTTTATCTGGACAAGAATCCGTTACGAGCAAACCCCTAGTTTTGTAACACCTACCGTTACAGTTCAGGGAGCGTTTACGACGGGCGGAAACAATAGCAGCGTAGTGCAGGACCATCAGGATGTGTTTGACGTGCAGAATTACACCACGGCAACAGCAGGATTACACACAATGCGCTTTGGGATGCAGTTGCACGGCATTCGAGATGCAAACTATTCGACTTCCGGAGCAAACGGAAGTTATGTCTTTCAGTCTCTCGACCACTACATGGCCCAGAAGCCCGATCTGTATCGGGTGACGGTGGTGAATAATCCCTTGGCTCGAACGTTTCTGCACAATGAATCGTTCTTTTTTCAGGACGATTGGCGGTACAAACCGAATCTCACGATTAGCCTTGGATTGCGATTTGAGACGCAGAACTGGATCAGCGATAGAGCCGACTGGGGACCGCGTGTAGCGCTAGCATGGGCGCCAGGGCACATGGGAAAGACTCCACCGAAGACGGTGTTGCGCGCAGGGTATGGTTGGTTCTATGACCGGTTCTCGGTGCCAACTTCATTTGCAGCAGCCAACGGAACACCTTATGTGATCCAGACCATCCACCAGAACGGCGTCAACCAGCAGAGCTACGTGATTCGGAATCCGAACTTCTATGACCCTACGACCACCATCGTTCCGGGATCAGGGACAAGTTCGAAGACGCCTAACTTCTACACTATCGATCCTCTTTTTCGCGCGGCGTTGGAATATGCAGGGCGGAGTGGGGGTAGATCGGCGGGTCGGCAAGGTGATTCTGAATGGAACCTATCTCTTCACTCACGGGGTCCATCAGTATCTGACCAACAATGTAACCGCACCGGAGTTCGATCCGTCGACGTATACGATCACGGGGACGATTCCCGCTGCTTACAACTACCAGTTCCAGTCAGTGGGCGTGTACAACCAGCAGCAGGTGATTGTGACCGCGAATCTGCGGCTGCAACGTCTTTCTCTGACCAGTAACTACACCTTCAACGAGGCGAGGAGCGATACGTCGGGAGTGACTTACTTCCCAACTGTGGCGAGCAATCCGCACTTTGACTATGGCCGTGCCTCATTCGGTATTCACCACCGCTTCTTTCTGCTGGCTACCTATACAGCTCCGCACGGAATTATCTTTGCTCCGTTGCTTTCGGCTCAGTCAGGGACGCCTTACAACATTACGATCGGTAATGATCTTACGGGGAATAATCAGTTCAACGCGCGACCTACGTATGGGACGTGTGGGGCGCCAGGTGTGGTGACGACTCCGTTCGGCTGCCTCAATAGCAATCCAACGGGAAAAAGTGAGGTCATCGTGCCATACAACCTTGGTACCGGACCGGCGAACGTGATCTTTCACATGCGCGTGAGCAAGGTGTTTGGAATAGGCCCGAAGAAGGAAGGATCAACTGGGATGGGGGGGCCGCAGGCCAATACGAACGTCAGTGGGCGCGGACTCAGCGGCGGGCAGGCGGGTCCGAGGCTGGATGCGACGGTACCACGGAAGTACAGCCTCACGATTGTCGGAGTCGCACTCAACGTCTTCAATATCGTCAATTGGGGAACACCGAATGGAGTGATGAATTCGACCCTGTTCGGTCGGACGCAGACGCTGGCGGGGGGACCTTATGGGTCGCCCACCCCTGGAAATCGGACCATCTTTCTTTCCGCGAACTTTGCATTCTAGGGCGCCGGCCACTTACTCATCGTTGGCCGGAGGCTCGGGCTTGTTGCGCGATTGATTGGTGAAGAGGGATTCGAGGTCGGCGAGGGCCCCGGACCCTTTGAAGCAAAAGAAAAATTTTGCTTTGGCGGCGCTGCTTCTTCATTTAGTGTGTGTCAGGTATGTCCAAGTTTTTGGCTGCCCTATTTCTTCTGTGTACAACTTTTTCTGCCTTTGGCACTGGCTCCTCGGGATCGTGGTTTGAGGTGCAGACTCCGCATTTCGTTGTGCTGACGGACTCGAATGGCAAGCAAGCCATTCGTCTCGCGACCCAATTTGAGCAGATGCGGACTGTGTTTCACACACTCATTCCGAATGCCAACGATGGTCATTCGCCAATCGTAGTTCTTGCGCTGAAGGACAAGAAGGGATTTCAAGCTCTCGAACCAGAGAGCTACCTAGCAAAAAACCACGCGGACATCGCCGGTATGTTCATGCGTGGACAGGATAAGAACTATATCCTGGTTCGACTCGATACCGAAGGCGCACACCCGTATTCCGTTGTGTATCACGAGTACACCCACTTTATGACGAGCAAGGCAACGTGGATACCGTTGTGGCTCAGCGAAGGGCTCGCCGAGTTTTACGAGAATACCGACATCCGCGAGAAGGAAGTTCTGCTGGGAGAGCCGAATCCAAACGAGATGCTCTACTTGCGCGAGATCCGCTTACTGCCCCTGACCACCCTTTTTACAGTGGACTATGCGTCTCCCTACTATCATCAAGAGCAAAAAGCCTCCGACTTCTATGCAGAATCGTGGGCGTTGACACATTATCTGGAGTTAACTGATTACGAGAAGAAGGCTCACCGTCTTCAGGACTATGCCAGACTATTGGCGCAAGGTAAGGACCCGGTGGCTGCGGCGCAGCAGGCCTTTGGGGACCTTAAGCAACTCCAACAAAACCTTGAAGGCTATGTCAGGAGAGGCCCAGGTGACCTCAAGATGTTCGAAATGAAAACGGACGTCACGGCTGACGTGTCTGCGTTTCATCTGAAGGAACTACCTCAAGCTGAAGCGGATGCAGTCCGCGCCGACGTGATGATCCGCAATAACCGGTTCAAGGATGCTGAGACACTACTGACCACGAGCCTTGATGCAGATCCCAAGAATGCCAATGCCCGGGAGGCGATGGGGCTACTGAAGTTCCGGGCTGGTGACTATGAGAGCGCGAAAAAGTGGTATGGGGAGGCCGTACAACTCGATTCTCGCGACTGCCTCGCACACTACTACTACGCGATGATATCTCTGAAAGCCGGAGACCGAGATCACGATGCTGCGATCGAATCCAGCCTCAGGGCGTCGATCAAGCTGAACCCTGAATTTGCGCCAGCATATGACGCTCTCGCATCATTCTTTGCATCACGCGACAAGAATCTTAGTGAAGCTCACTTGTTGAATGCCCAAGCCATCGAGTTGGAGCCAGAGAATCTGAATTATCGGATGAACGCCTCCTCAGTGCTGAGCCAACAACGGCAGTACTCCAGTGCCATTGGAGTGCTCAAGTTTGCGAAGAGGATGGCGAAGACTCCCGGTGAGACTGCCATGATCGATAACCGAATCCAGCAGCTAGAACATTTTCAGGCCGCGCTGGAGAAAGCGAAGACATCGGAGGGCGGTGCCGAGTCGGTCTCATCAGCGACAGCGCAACCAGCCACACCGTCTGACCCAACGAAGACAATTGTCTTCCGCAGAGTCGACGGAAAGGTGATCGGCAAGGTTGAGGAGACGCCAAATTATCCAACAGGCCCGGCAACTGGCCCTCGACACAAAGTTCACGGCATCATCCGCGATGTGCGGTGTTCGTATCCGAACGTGCTTTCTTTGAAGATTGATGAGGGCAGCCGAAGCGTGCCGTTGTACAACAACAACTACTACAAGATTGAATTTGCGACCGCCAACTACACTCCTGATAGCGATATCGAGCCCTGCACAGACATCGAGGGAATGAAGGCAACTGTTGAGTACTCTGCGGTCACCGATAAACTGGTTGCCGGACAGATCGTGTCTATCGAACTCGCTAAATAAGATATGATTTGGAACCCTACTCGTCGCTGGCCGGAGGCTCGGGCTTGTTGCGGGATTGATTGGTGAAGAGGGATTCCAAGTCGGCAAGGGCTTCAGAGTCGCCTTCACGAGCCGCCTCCCGAAGTGCAGTCATCGGGGCATGGAGGAATTTGTTGATCAGGGAGCGAGTGAGAGCTTCGACAGCAGCCCGCTGATCATCTGTTAGGCCGGCGAGTTTCGATGCACTACGACGTAGTTCAAGCTGACGGAGGCTCTCGGCGTGCTGCTGGAGGCTCAGGATGGCGGGCGTCGCGTCAAGTGATTGCAGCCGCTGGTGGTATTTCTCTACTTCCATGCTGACGATGGTTTCGGCTGCCTGGGCTTCGCGGCTTCTGTCGGCGAGGTTGGCGGTGGCGACTTGCTGGAGATCGTCAATGTCGTAGACGAAGCAGCCTTCGACTTCATTCATGCTGGGGTCGACGTCGCGAGGAACCGCAATGTCGATGAAGAACATGGGGCGGTTTCGGCGTTGCTGGAGGAAGTGCTGTCCATGCGAGCGGCCGAAGATCTTTTGCGGGGCCCCGGTAGAGGTTACGACGATGTCGGCGCGGGGTGCTTCGGCGTGGAGCGCATCGAAAGAGATTGCCTGAGTGCGGACGCCCGGCCCGCGGAATTTCTCCGTGATGGCTTCGGCGCGAGAGAGAGTGCGGTTCGCAATGAGGATAGTTGACGCGCCGTGCTGGATGAGATGCCGGGCGGCGAGCTCAGACATCTTGCCTGCTCCGACGAGCATAATGGTCTTGCCGTTCAGGGAGCCAAATATCTTTCGCGCGAGGTCAACGGCCACCGAAGCGATGGAGACGGTGCTTGAGCCGATCTGGGTCTCGCTGCGGACTTTTTTGGCGACCGTGAAGGCGCGTTGAATGAGCGCATCCAGCGGGCCGTTGATAGCGCCTACCTCTCGGGCAACCGTGTAGGATTCTTTGACCTGGCCGAGGATTTGGGGCTCACCAACCACCATGGAATCGAGCGAACTGGCGACGCGAAACAAGTGGCGGATGGCTTCGCGCTCACGAAACTCGTAGACATGCGGCCTGAGAGTTTGGGGCGGGACCGCGAAGTACTCGTGGAGGAAGCGGAGAAGGTCGACGCCGTTGTTTGGGTGGGAGTCTTCCTGGAGGGTGAGGAATTCGACGCGGTTGCAGGTCGAGAGGATGAGGCCCTCGCGGATGCCAGGCTGGTGGAGCATCGTTCTGGTGGCGTCGGCGAGGCGCTCGGAAGGGATGGCGAGGCGCTCACGGACCTCGATGGGAGCCGTGGTGTGGTTGATGCCGAGCAGAACGAGATGTCGATTCTGGCTCATGGGGCGGCGAACCTATGGACGGCGGAGAACTGGTTAGCGGCCCAGACGGCGAGAACGACGAGGAAGACAAAGCCAGAGAGAAAGACGGCGCGGCGTCCGCGGAGGCCAGAGTGACGGCGAATGTAGATCATGCCGATGTAAGCGAGCCACATGGCAAAGGAGAGGAGGACCTTTGGGTCGAGAAAGTATCTCGGCCCGGTGGTCTGCTGGGCGATGA
>Ga0126381_100002043_pt1 | contig 21782 bp, 19 predicted proteins | sample PanSoiMetPlot_28_FD_96465 | JGI IMG/M metagenome (GOLD analysis project Ga0126381, IMG submission 96465) | Tropical forest soil microbial communities from Panama - MetaG Plot_28 | ecosystem: Environmental > Terrestrial > Soil > Tropical forest > Bulk soil | place: Panama | collected 2016-02-17
CCTGCCACGACCAGGACTGCGCCTTCGCCCATCACCAGGCCGAGCACGTCCGCGCGGCGCGCACCCAGGGCCAGGCGAATGCCGATTTCCCGGCCGCGGCGGGCGACCGAATACGCCGTGACGCCCGCCAGCCCGACCGACGCGAGAATCAGACCGAAGATCCCGATGCAGGCGTATGTCGCCGAAGCGGCGGTCACCATTCCCATGATCCCGTCGATCTGTTCCTCCATGGTGCGCGCGTGGAACGGTGTGAGCTTCGAATCGATGGCGGCCAATTCGCGGCGGATGGCCGTCATCGCGTCGACACCCGGCTGCGTCCGAACCATCAGGCTCAGCCCGTGCCACTGCGGTTGCGCATAATCGGCCTGGCGCAGCGGCAGGTAAAGGGCGGGGTAGGCGGAGCGTTGAATCGACTCCAGACCGTCTCGGACGTTGCGGGCGACACCAACCACCTCGAACTGCTGCGCCTCCTGCGCCTTTCCGCGCATTCCCGTCGACGCTCCCAGGCCAAACGAGGGAGGTCCATCGACTCCCAGGTCAATCCGGCGTCCCAGCGGGTTCTGGCCGGGCCACAGGTTCTCCGCCAGAGTCTCGCTCAAAATGACGGGCTGCCTATCCTTGGTTTCATCTCCCTTTCGAAACGCGCGCCCGGCGAGAATACCGATGCCCAGAGTCTCGAAGTAGTTACGCCCGACGGTGAAGCGCCGCGCCACATGCATGGTCCGCTCCCCGTTATTCCCGGGCTCCGCGGTGGAGACCACTGCGGCGGGGTAGCCGAGGCTTTCCATGGGCGCGTGGTTGGTCAATGTCGCAGCGGTCACAAATGGCAGATGCTCCATGCGGTCGAGAACCCGATCGAGCACCGCTGCTGCTTGCGATCCGGAATAGCCATCGCGGACCGGGTCGAGAGAAACAAGAAAAACGTTTTTCGCATCGAAGCCTACGTTGACGTTGGTCATGCGGTGATACCCGAGCACCATGAATCCAGTGATCAGCAGCAGGGTCAAGGACGCCGTGATTTGCAGGACCACCAGAACATTGCGCACGTTGAGGCGGCGGTAGCGGCTGAAGCGGACAGCGCCACCCCCCTTGAGAGCAGGCGTCAGATCGGTTCTGGTGGCGCGCAGCGCCGGCACGAGGCCGAATGCGAGACCGGTGAGGACCGTCAGGACGAACGTGAAAAGCAGGCACCGCCCATCGGGCTCCAGGCGCAGGATAACAGGCATCACATAGGGCATGCGCATTTGCGAGGCCTGCCGCATGAGCACGATAGCCATGAGAAATCCCAACCCTCCGGCGGCGAACGCAATCATCATGCTCTCCGTAAGCAACTGCCGGACAAGACGGGTGCGTCCGGCTCCTATGGCCAGGCGCACCGCGATCTCCTTACGCCGGTCAGCGGCGCGAGCCAGGGTCATATTGGCCACGTTGGAGCAGGCGATCAGCAGGATCATGCCGCCCAGGAGCGCGAAGAACCCGGTAAAAAACCGGGTGTCGTGCTTGCTGGTGGGCATCAGTTTTCCGGCGGCCAGGAGGTGTACATGCCGGCCCTTCAGGGTTTTGTCCTCCTCGCCGTAGGACTGCTCGATCTGCCGCGCCATGGTGTCGAGAGCGGCCTCGGCCTGATCGCTGGAAACTCCGGGCCTCAGCCGCGCCACCACATGGAATTGCGCTGCGCCATGCCGTTCGAGCAGTCGGCCGGCAAGCTCGGGTGCCACTTGTGGGTCAGTGGAAACCGGCAGCCACAGGTCCGCGCCGTAAAACATGGGGGAAGCGCCGAGGAACTCCTTGGGCCCGACGCCTATGACCGAGCAGGATTGGCCGTTGATGGGCAGCGTGCGGCCGATTACCGACGGGTCGGCGCCCAATTCGATCTGCCAGAACCGATAGCTCACCACCACGGAAGGAAGGCCGGCCGCCGGGTCTCCACCGGAGAAGAAGCGGCCGAGGGCGGGCTTCACGCCGAGCGTGGCGAAATAGGACGGCGTGGCGATGTGGCCCCATATGCGTTCCGTGTGGCCGCCGAATAGCACGCCGAACGGCACCGGCGCAAGGTACGCGAAGGAATCCTGGAACAGGTCGGAGCGTTGCCGGTAGAGCTGATAGGAAGGATACGGAACGGGGTCTTGCATCATGACCAGGTCCTCGGGCTGGGAGACCGCGGGCACATCACGCAGAATGAAGCCGTTCATCTCGCTGAACGCCGAACTGGCGACGCCGATTCCCAGCGTGAGAGAGAGGAGCGCGACCACCGTAAAGCCGGGGGAGGCGCGCAGAGAGCGCAGCCCATAACGGAAATCCTGCCAGAGCTCCGACAGATGTTCGACAGACACGCGGACCGCGATGTCGAGGAGCAGGCGGGCCAGCCCCCAAACGCCGCGCCGGCCCCAGATTTCGTCGATGGCATCTTCCGTGGTCAGCAGCAGCTCGTCTCCATAAATGCACCGGAATTCGTAGGGGAAAGCCCCGGCCAGCGCGCGATAGAGGCGCAGCCCGATGGCGACGGGCTGGGCAGCGAAGGGGTTCATGACTCCGATCTCCTTTCGCGCATCGTGCGCGTGCCGTGCAGGATGCGGACCAACTCTTCCAGACGTTCGCTCTCCGCGGCTAAGACGCGTCGGCCTAACGAAGTGAGGCGATAGTAACGGCGGCGTGGATCATCCTGCAGATGAGGCGCACGGGACTCCTCAATCAAGTCGTCTTCCATGAGCCGCTTGAGCGTGCCGTAGAGCGTGGCCGGCCAGAGCCGCACCTTTCCGGCGGTGCGCTCCAGTACTTCCTGCATGATGCCGTAACCGTGCTGCTCGCCGGCCGCCAGCGAGAGCATCACATGAAACCAGTGCGGCTTAAGCGGAAGGAAATGGTCGGGCGCAGGTGGCTTGGCCATATGACTTAATATATATACTAATCGATATATATAGCGAGCGCTTCGTGAAGTCAAGGGGCTATAACAAAGAAAGATGGCGCAAACCGCGGTTCTGACCCTGCTGATTGGCCTGGTGTTTACCTTCTTCTCGGGCGCGGTACAGACGCGGTTACGGGGAGGGTTCCAACGCCGTCCGGCGCTGGTGTGGCTTCTGCCGGTAGTCCTCACCGGGATCTTCACCAAAGCGGCGCTGGTGGCGGGCGTCGGAAGCCTGCCTCTTTCGGCAGCGATGCTGGCGTACACTGTCTCTCCCACCCTCTGCGCGTTTCTCCAAGGAACCGAGGCGAAAAGCAAGCCGGGTGGGTTGGACTTCGGGGCGATCCTCCTGCTGTGGCTGCCTCTCGAATTCAGTGCCGGCGCGCGCCTCGTGCCGCGTCCCGCGCAAGGATTTCTGCACAGCGTGGCATACGGCATCGCGATCCTGCTGGGATTGACGCTGTTTCTCTGCTTTCGCGGCATGAGCGGCATGAAGTACAACCTGCCGCGTCGAACCTCTGACTGGCGGCTGCCTGCGGTCGCATTCCTCATCACGGCGCCCATTTTGATTGGGGTTGGGATTCCGATCGGCTTCATCCCGCCGCCGCACCTGCCGACGGTGCCCGCCGCCAGAATGGTGTCCGCGGTAGGGTTGATCTTCGCCGGGACGGCGCTGCCGGAAGAGATTCTGTTCCGCGCGCTGATTCAGAACCTCATGATGCAGCGCTGGGGCGAGAACACGCGCACGCTGCTGGCGGCCGCATTGATCTTCGGCTCGGCCCACCTGGATAACGGTCCGCAGCCGCTGCCCAACTGGCGCTACATGATTCTGGCGACGATTGCAGGCGCGGCCTACGGCAAGGTGTTCCAGAAGTCGTCGACTGTGGTTTCCTCCGCGCTATTGCACACGGTGGTGGATTGGACGAAGCACTACTTCTTCTAGCTGACACCAGTGGCCCTGGCGGATGCGTCGGGCCAGCTTTTCGCGGTTGGCTCCTAGCTGATTCCGTAACGTTTCATTTTATTGATCAGGCCCTGGCGGCTGAGACCGAGGCGCTTGGCGGCTTGCTGCTGGTTGCCGCGGAGTTCCTGGATGGCTTCCTGGATCATTCGCTTCTCCAGCTCTTCAATCGCTTTCTTCAGCGGCACCGGACGTCCGGCGGCATGGGCCGGACTTAGGCCCGCTTCGGAGCGCGGCGCGGGGAGGCCCTCCCACAGATCGTCTTCTCCGATCGAGTTGTCGCGCGCACATGCAGCCAGCCGCATCACCTCGTTGCGCAACTGGCGGATGTTGCCGGGCCAGGGCGCTACCGCGAGCCGGCGCAGCACCACGGGCGAAATCTCCATGGCGGCGCGGCCCGTCTCCCGGCAATACTCCCGCAGAAAATGGTTTGCCAGCAGTGGAATCTCTTCGCGGATCTCGCGGAGCGGCGGCATGTGAATGTGAATCACCTTGATGCGGTAATACAGGTCCTCGCGGAAAGTGGCCTTGGCGATTTCGGACTCCAGATCTTTATTCGTCGCCGCGAGCACGCGCACGTCCACAGCTACGGTGGTTCTGCCGCCCACGCGCTCGAGTACGCGCTCCTGCAGCACGCGCAGGATCTTGGCCTGGGCCGTGAGGCTGAGATCGCCGATCTCATCGAGGAACAGCGTGCCGCCGTTAGCTTTCTCGAATTGACCGACGCGCGACTGCACGCCCGTGGCTACGCCTTTCTCGATGCCGAACAGCTCGCTTTCCACCAGCGCTTCCGGCAGTGCGGCGCAATTCAGCGCCACGAACGGCCTTCGGGCGCGCTGGCTGGTGTAGTGAATGGCACGCGCCGCCATCTCTTTGCCGGTGCCGCTTTCGCCGGTGATCAGCACGCTCACCAGGCTGTCGCGGATTCGCTCGATGAGCCGCACGACCTGCTGGATGCGCGGACCGGTGCCGATAATGCCGTGGCTGGAATATTTGCTCTCCACCTCGCGCCACAGGTGGGCGTTCTGCTCGACCAGCTCATCCTGGCTGCGGCGCAGTTCGCCGACAAGTTGCGCGGTCTCGATGGCGATGGCGGCGTGCGAGGCCAGCGCGCAAAGCGATTCCTCGTCGCGCGTAGTAAACGCTCCAACGTGCTTGTTCAGAGCTTCGAACGCGCCGATGATCTCGCCGCGCTGGTTGCGCATGGCCACCGCCAGCACGTTGCGCGTGCGATATCCCGTCTGGCCGTCGATGGCGGTATAGAAGCGCGCATCGCCATAGGCGTCGCGGACGTTGATGGAGCGCCCCGACATGACCGTGCTGCCGGCGATGCCGAGACGCGCGTCGAAACGCAAAATTTCGTCGCTGCCGAGCGCCACCTTGGAGAGCAGCTCGTTGCGTTCGCGGTCGAGCAGGAAAATGCTGGCGCGATCGCACCCCAGCAGGTTGGTGGCTTCGCGCGCAATCAGATCGAGGAGTGCGCCCAGATCGCGCTCCGAATTCATCTTTTGGCAGATCGCCAGGATTTCCCTGAGCTTCTCATCGAGTCCGGGCTGGGGGGTGGTGCCCATGGGGTCTAAGTGTAATCGAATAGGCAGTCAGTGTCCATGAACTGGACAGGATGTCTAGAATATTTACTCCGCTGTAAGACTTCGGTTTCGAGTCGCGCTGAAAAACAAAGACTTGCCCGGGCACTCCGCTTTGGAACCTGCTTTGCTTTAGGCAATAGCGCGGTTGGGCGGCCCCAATCGGAGGAGATCGAAGGGCGGCTCGGAGGAGCCCTCATCGGTCTTAGAGGGGTCGCATAACCGCTGTGTGCAAGCCTAACTGATCCTGCCTCGGAGGATGACTCAATGGGCCGAATCGAGCATCCTTCATACCCTCTGGCCCCCTGCAGGTGAACCAGATCCCTGCGCTTCCGCAAGGAAGCGCAGGATCCCGTCATTCATTGGCTGCGGGTAGTGGAACCACGCCATCGCGGTTGAGGCCCAAAGTCTGTACGGCCGGCGGCATGACATCTTCGAACTGGACGGACGCATCCGCTTCCCCGGCCGAGGAGTTGGCGAGCCGGCGGGCCGCAACCGCCAGAGCGCCGAGCAGCGCGAGAAAACCGGCGAAGCTGAGGGGGCCCTTCATGGCCGCCAGTTCGTAGTCGGTGAACCAGGAGGAAATCAGCAGCAGCCCCATACCGCCCAGGAACATCATGTGAAAATGCGACTTGCCCGGGAGGTACGAGCAGGTGAAGGGGATTTTGCGGAAGCGGTACAGAAACACGTCGACCAGAGCCAGGCTCAGCAGGACGAGCACAGCCAGGTGAGCGGCCGCCGTGCGCCACGGCCAGATGGCAAAGAAAAGGATCGCGGCGCCCAGGCACACGGGTGCCGCGCCGAGCAGAAGCAAAGTGCGGCGGCTCGCCTGGAAGTATTCCGCCGGCGGACGCATGGTGGTGACCTGGAAGAGCCAGTTAGCGCGCAGATGGAGCGGCATGGCGATGACCATACGGGCGCCGGTCACGAGATAGACGAGGATTACGATGCTGTTGGCCATGAGCGTGCCGTTTACCGTCCAGGCGTGGCCCTCGGCGCCGGATTTGACATAGAGAGTGACCACGGCGAAGCCGATACCCATATAGAAAGCGAGTATCACGCGATGCTGCCGGCTGCGCATGAGCGAGCGAATAGCGAATCGGACGATGGCGGTGTGGAGGGCGCTGCCAAACGGAGGAAGCCAGGCGCCGCCGCGCGCGCCGGGGAGAATATCGGGTTCTTCGACCACTCTGCGAATCGTGCGGAAATAGGAAAGCAGGTAGGCCGTGCCGGCCCCGAAGGCGGCGATGGCGAGGCCCGCGGCGGCCCGTCGGGCCAGCAGGGAGAAGCCGGCGAACGGCCATCCATTCAGCACTTCAAACAGTCCAAAAAACCAATAAGTGGGCCACCAGGCGAGGGTGCGGGGATTGGTGCTGGCGACAGCCTGGGGATGGAAGATCGACGGCTCGAGAACATAGCCGCAAACCAGCAACACGAACGCGGCCATTTGCAGCAGAGGCGAAAGGCGCAGGAAGTACCGGCGGGGGAGTTGCGCTGCCAGGCCATGAACGCCCAGCAGGGAGCAGAAGACGAAGGCGCCGGCGGACAACACGGCGATCCAGTAAGCCGCGAAAGCACGCAGCGAGCCGATGGGGCCCGAGTGCGGCGGGCCCAGGACGAAGATGGGCCAGGTGAGGCTCACCGCCCCGTTGAATGCGGCCACCGTGAGGCTCAAGGCGACGGCCAGAGCCGCAACCTTGGCGGCGAACAGGGTGCGCGGGCGGACGGGGAGCGGCGCCAACACCAGCACATCGCGTTGGTCGGGAAACGAGGAGTCCCAACTCAGCACTGCGAACAGCCCGACAATCAACATGGTGGTAGCGATCAGGAAGTGGGCGCCGCCCCAGGAGGTGGCGATCATGGCCATCCTGTTCTGGCTGCTGCCGGCCGCCATCAGGCCGCCCAGGGCGATGAACGAACTGATCCACACGAGGAGGGCGGCAAACTGTCCCAGGAGCTGCTTGACGTCGCCATCCGCCGAGAGCAACTCCAGATCGACCATCCGGAAGAGAAACTGGCGATACAGCGTCTGAAACTGAAGCTTCGTCATGGGATCACCGTTACGCCGTCGCGCGTCAGGCCGAGCAGCTGCACGGCCGGCGTCATCATTTCCTCGAACTCCACGGCCACATCCTCATCCCGCACCGAGGCTTTGGCACACCAGCGGAGGGCGGCCCAAACCAGTACGAGGGCCGCGGTCATGCGCACATAAGCGACCGGGTCTGCGATCGCCGTCAGCTCATGCGCCGTCAGCCAAATGAGGGACAGCAAGGTAGCGAAACCGATCAGAAACGCGAAGGCAAGGTGCGTTTTGCCGGGCAGGTAGGAGCACGTGAACGGAATCTTATGGAATCCGTAGAGGCAGACATCGATGAGGATCATCCCGGCAATCCACAAGATGACGGCATGTGCAATCCCTGCGCGGGCCGGGCCGAGGAAGGGAAGAAGAACGGTCGAAGCGGCACAGGGCGGCAACACCGCAAGCACGAACAGGGAACGGCGGCTCGCGCTGCGGCACGCCGACGCGGAGTACACCGAAGCGACGCGGAAAACCCAATTGGCCCGGAGGTCGAGCGGTATTGTCATTACCACGCGCATTCCCAGCACAAAACAACAGAGGGCGAGCGAACTCGCCATCATTTCGGACATGATGAATTGTGCCGTGTCCTGGGGAGTGTGCCAGCCGGCCGCGATCAGCGCGAAACCGATTCCGAGGTAGAAGGCGAGGATCACGCGGTGCTGCCGGCTGCGCAGCAGCGAGCGAATGCTGAACTGCACAATCGCGGTCTGGAGCGGATTTCCGAAGGGCGGCAGCCAGCGGATACCGCGGCGGCCGGGAAGAATGTCGGGGTCTTCGGCAATGCGGCGCAGGGTCCGGAAGTAAGAGAGCAGGAACGCCGTCGCAGCGCCGGCACCGGCGATCGCCAGGCCCGCCAACGCCCGTTGCACCAGCGGCGCGATCGCTGGCCGCAGCGATCCATTGAGCGCGTGGAACAGACCCCAGAACCAGTATGACGGCAGGCGCTCCAGGAGATGTTGGCTGCGCGGATCGGCCAGAGCGCGAGGCGTTACGGCCGATGGCTCCAGCATGTACACTCCTACAAAAAGGCCGAACGCCCCCAGCTGTAAAAGCGAAGAGAGCCGCAGGAAAATTCGACGCGGAAGCTGTGCAGCAAGGCCCTGTACCGTCAGCACGCTGCCGAACACGAATCCGCCTGCCGCGACCAGCGTCAGCCAAAATGCCGAGAAGGAGCGTGCCGCGTTTCCACCTGACACACCTTCGGGAATGAAGCGAAATGGCCAGGCAAGGCCCGAAAGCCCATTGAGCGCGGCTATGGTGAGCGCCACGGCGACCCCCAGGGCCGCCAGCTTGGCCAGGAATACCGTTCGCGGACGCACCGGCAACGGCGCCAGCACCATGGCGTCGCGCCGGTCCGGAAAAATGGAATCCCAACTCAGCACGGCCAATAAACCCACGGCGACCATCGTCATGGCAATCAAGGAATGCTCTTTGCTCCAGATGGCGATGAGCCGCTGCTGCGGGGGAAGGCTCGCGGGATTGAAGAAAACAGCCATCACCGACTGCACCCAGCCGATGAAGATCATCAGAGTCGCGCACCGGCCCAACAGCCGGTTGGAATCGCCCTGCGCGCTTGCCGACAGCACTTCCAGATCGACCACCCGGAAGAGAAACTGGCGATAGAGCACACGGAACTGCCGTTTTTCCATGGCCGCCTCTCAAGCGCGGATCAGGTCTGCGATTTCCCGCGAAACAGCGCCGGTATCCTGCTCTACCGCGAGCTGCGCAAAGATGTCCTCCAGCTTGGGCAGGGCCATCAAGGTGCGCAGCCGCTCGATGGAATCGTCGGCCACCACCTTGCCGCGGTGCAGGATGACCACGTGGGCCGAAACGCGCTCAACCGTTTCCAACTCATGCGAGCTGAACAGGATGATTTTGCCGCGCTGCGCCAACTCCTGGATCAGGCTGCGCAGCACCAGGGCGGTGCCGACGTCGAGGCCGGAAAAAGGCTCGTCGAGCAGAACGAGCGCGGGGTTGTGCAGCAGCGCCGCCGAAAGCAGAACCTTCTGCCGCATGCCCTTGGAGTACGACGAGATCGGCACGTTGCGATCGCCATGCAGTCCGAACAGGCGCAACAGCCCATCGATCCGGTCGGCGGTAGGCTTCGAAGGCAGACCGCGCAATTGCCCCACCATCACCAGGTATTCCAGCCCGCTGAGATGCGCGTAAAGGTGCGGCTCCTCCGGTACGTACCCCATCGACTGCTTATAGGCGATGAGGTCGTCCTGGATGCGCCGGCCTTGGAACAGGATTTCGCCCGAAGTCATCTCCAGCAGGCCGGTGATCATCTTCATGGTGGTCGACTTCCCCGAGCCATTCGGCCCCAGGTAGCCGGTGATTTCGCCGGCGCGCACGGTGAAACTGACGTCGTCTACCGCCGCAATGCCGGAGAAGCGTTTGGAGACACGACGAAGTTCGAGCATATGCAGCCTGACCATTCAGACTCCGCCCGAGCGCGTTTAGTTCCCGGTATGATCGTCGCATATGGCGGATCGCACTCATCATTACCGTATTTCCAACCGCTGGACCGGCAATCTCGGCTCCGGAACCGCGAATTACCGTGCTTACAGCCGCAATTTCGAAATGGAGGGAGCGGGGAAGGTGCTAGCCGTACCCGGCACGTCCGATCCCAATTTCCGCGGCGACCCGGCGCGTTACAACACCGAGGAGTTGCTCGTTGGCTGCCTCTCCGGATGCCACATGCTCTGGATGCTTCACCTTTGTGCAGAGGCCGGCATCATGGTAACGGAGTACGCCGACGAGGCGACCGGTGAAATGGTCGAGCATGCCGATGGCGCCGGCGAGTTCGTGAAGGTGACGCTCCGCCCCCGCATGACCATCACGGATGCCGCTCGCATCGAAGAAGCCCGGGAGTTGCATCACCGCGCGCACGAGGTGTGTTTCATCGCGCGGTCGGTGAATTTTCCGGTGGCATGCGAAGCGGTCATCAATGCCGCGCCCTTGTCTTAATCGCGGAGACGCGGAGGAGCGGAGAAAGGCTCCTCAGTCTCCGCTCCTCCGCGCTGAATCGAGCTTACGGTCTTAGAATCACCTTCATAAGTCCGGGTTCCCTGCGGTAGAGCCGGTCGAACCAACTCGGGCCTTCGGCGAGTGGCGCCACAGCGGTGATGAGCGGGTCCACACGGATTGCGCCTACAGCCATCAGCGCGATGACGGCCGGATACTCGCCGCAAGATGCGCAGGAGCCCTGCAAGCGAATCTGCCGCGTCACCACTTCTTGTAGTGGGATTTTGACTTCCGGCGTTACATTGCCCACCAGCGTGACCGCGCCGCCTTTGCGCACACAGGCGATGGCGGTGCGTACCGAAGGCTCGGCGCCCACGCATTCCACAGCTACCGCCGCGCCGCGCCCTTCCGTCCGTTCCAGAACCGCCGCGGCGACGTCTGTCGCGGCATCGAGCGTTTCGGTCGCGCCTGCCGCGCGCGCCATCTCCAGCCGAGAGTCGACCAGGTCGATGGCGATCACTTGCCCGCATCCCGCCTGCCGCAGCGCCTGCACCGCCAGCACGCCGATCATTCCGGCGCCCACGACGACGCCCGTATCGCCGATGGCCACCGGCGTAATCGTGACGGCATGGACGGCAACGGAAGCCGCCTCGATCAGCGCGGCCTGTTCGAAGCTGAGGCTATCGGGAAGGCGGTAGACGATGCGCCGCGGCACGGCCACGAATTCCGCGAACGCGCCATGCCGCCGGTAAGGCCCCGGCGATACGCCCATCACCTGCCGGTTGTCGCAGAGATTGACTGCGCCGCGCGAGCAGTAATAACACTGCCCGCAATAGATCGTGGAATCGAACGTGACGCGATCGCCCGGCGCCAGGTCGCGGACCGCGGCGCCAAACCGTTCGACTACACCCGCCGCCTCATGGCCCATGACCAGCGGTGGAATGCGCCGGCCTGTGGAACCGTCGAAACCGTGTACGTCGCTGCCGCAAATACCGCAAGCCCGGACGCGGATCAGCACCTCGTCGGCGGCGATTTCCGGCTCGGGCATCTGGACAAGGTCGAGCTTCTTGTATTCCGTGAGGAGCAGGGCTTGCATCCGGGTTACTCCCATTCGATGGTGCCGGGCGGTTTATGCGTCAGGTCGTAAAAGACGCCCGCGATTTCGTCGATCTCGAGAAGCTCGCGGCACATGGCGCGCAGCAGTTCTGCCGGCATGGTGACCGACCGCGCTGTCATACCGTCCACCGAATCTACCGGGCGCAGCACTATGGAATCCGGAGCTCGGGCCGTGCCCAGTGGAATCAGAATTACGGGGAACTGCCACACCTGGGCGTCGTAGCCGCTTTCGTGCGAAAGGCGGCGGACTACGGCGTCAGCCCGCCGCAGCCGCGCGATGCGCTCCGGCGAGAGCGAACCAGCGGCCGTCTGCATCTGTTCCACCGGTACGCGCGTCTCTACTGGCGCCACCACGCGGTTGATGCTGGCGATCCGGTTGATGAGCGCCGTGGCCCGCTCGTGATCCAACTCGGCGATGGACAGCACGGGCGCGTAACTGCGCGAGTCCCCCTGCACACCGACCGAATTCACTGGCAACAGCAGGCCGTCGGCCGTGTTCCTCACCGGCGCGTCGAACTCCGAGCACAGGCAGCGGATGGCCAGACCCGGCCCGGGAAACGGATGCCGGTCGAGCAGTTCGGCGGGCAGGCCCAGCTCGCGGCCCACCTCGCGCACTTCGTCTTTGTAAAACGACTTCAGCGGCTCCAGGACTCTACCGCATTCCATCAGCCGCTGGATGCCGGCCACGCGGTTGTGGTGCGTCTTGATGAGGGCCGCTTTGGCCGTTCCGCCGGATTCGATGGTGTCGGGGTAGATGGTGCCCTGGCCGAGAATCCAGTTTTCGTCCACCAGATGGCGCGAGTCGATGATGCGCTCCTGCACGCGCACGAACTCCTCGCCGATGATGTGGCGCTTCTGCTCGGGATCGGTGACGCCGGCCAGCGCGCCCAGGAAGCGCTCTTCGGCGTGCTCCACCGTGAGGCCGGGCATGCGGCTCACAAACTCGGTCTCGCCTTCCCTCATCAGGCCGGTATCGACATAAACGCCGCGCACCCGTTCCGGCCCCAGTGCGCGCGTCGCCAAGAGAAACGCGACGCTCGAATCCACGCCGCCGCTGACGAAGAAGAAAACCTTGCGGTCGCCCGCGCAATCGCGGATCTCCTGCTCGATCATCGGCACGCGCTGCCGCGGGTCCCAATCCTTCGCGCAGCAGCAGACATTAAAGACAAAATTCCGGAGGTACTCGTTGCCGCGCGCCGTGTGGACCACTTCGGGGTGGAACTGCACGGCGTAAAGTTTACGCGCCTCGTCGGCTATGGCGGCTACCGCGCACGTTTCTGTGCTGCCGGTAACGATGAACCCCGCGGGCGGAGCGGTCACCGTATCGCGATGGCTCATCCAGACCTGTTGACTGCCGCCGAGACCGCCGAAGACCGGGTCCCTGGTTTGGGATAGCTCCAGCGTGGCGAAGCCGTACTCGCCTTTTTCCCCTCTGCGCACCTCGCCGCCGAGTAGATACGCCATCAACTGCTGGCCATAACAGATGCCGAGTACCGGCTGGCCGGTGGCGAAGATAGCCGGGTCGACGGTCGGGGAATCGGGATCGTAGACGCTGGACGGCCCACCCGAGATGATGATGCCGCGCGCCGAACGAAGCGTGTCCGCAGCAGATTCGCTGGCGCGCACCTCTGCGTAAACGCCGAGATCGCGCGCCTTGCGCGCGATCAGGTGACAGTATTGTCCACCGGCATCGAGGACAATAATTTGCGGTGTGGGATTCAAGTAACGATGGTAGCAAGGGCAGGCTACCCGCTTCTAGCCGCCCGCTTCCAGCCAGAGACGTAAGCCGCAGGTTCTCTATGATTTTGGGACTCCGCTCCCTTGCGTTCGCGGCTTCCGACGGTGACGTGCCGGCCTGTCGGAGCTGTTTATCTCATCCTCTGAACCATCGCCCGCTTGGCGTGCTGCGCCAGCGCGGCGGCCTGAGACATGGCATCGATCGCCATCTGCACTTCCGGGTCGGTCATCGCAAAGACTCGGTCGCTCTCGTCCACATTGAACGCCCAGATGTACATCTCCTTGGCCAGGTGACGGCGAATCCAGTCGTGGTCGGCGGTGAATTGCGCTTCGGTAAACTTCACGCCGTGGTTGAGTTCGTAATCGTGCAGCGCTTCGAGAACATCGTTGCCCGGCATCCAACCCTTCGGCAGCGCCGTGGGATGTTGCGCGAAATACACGCGCGTGAACGAGAACAGGCCATTCCGGAACAAGTCCGATTCCAGATTGTCCATTTTAGGAGTTTGGTACTTCTGGTCCGGCGTAATGCCGCCGCCGCCATACACCGTGCGGCCTCCGTCGGTCATCTTCACATCGTTCGGATTCCGCGCGTTGCGGTCCTTGTCGAAATAGTAATCGTAGAACGACGTGTGCGAATAGTCGCGCTGGATCAGCCGGCCGCTCGGCGTATAGAAATGCGCAGTGGTCAGCGCCAGACCGGTATGGTCGGCTAGCGGATATAGCGTCTGCACCAACCCTTTACCGAACGTTGTTTCCCCCAGAACCCACGCGCGGTCGTGATCCTGCAACGCTCCCGAAACAATCTCCGACGCGGAAGCGGAGTAACGGTTCACCAGCACCACAATCGGATAGTCGCGCCCCTGGTTGCCGCGGCTGGCGCGATAAACTTTCTCGGCCGAAGCGCGGCCGCGCTGTGACACAATCGTCTGACCCTTCTGCAGGAAGTGGTCGGCGACGTCCACCGCCTGATCGAGCAATCCGCCGGGATTCTCGCGCAGATCGAGCACCAGCCCCTGGATGTTGTTCTCGCCTAGCCGCCGCAGGTTCTGCTCCAGTTCACGGAACGTGTAGTCACCGAAGCTCAGGATGTGAATATAGGCGATGCCCGGCTTCACCCAGAAGCCGTCCTGCACTGTCTTGCGGCTTATATCCTCGCGGATTACGTTGAAGGTCAAGTAGTCAGCAGCGCCTTCGCGGCGGACCGCGATCTTCACCGGAGTGTTGCGCGGCCCCTTCAACAGGTCGGCCACTTCGTTCGTGTTCAAGCCCTCGGTGCTCTTGTCGTTGACGGCGACAATGGCATCGCCCGGCCGAAGCCCCGCCCGGTACGCCGGTGACCCGGGGAACGGCGCAATGATCACCGTTTTGCTGCCGCGCGAACCGACCTGCATGCCGACACCGGAATAATGGCCGTTCTGATCTTCCTTCAGAACCTGGAAATCCTTGGGGTCGAAAAAGTTCGAGTGCGGATCGAGCTCGCGCAGCATACCCGGTATGGCCCCCCGATAGACCGCTTTATTGGGATCCACCGCCGTAGCGAAGTTCTGCTCCACCAGAGCATACAGCCTCGCGAAGCTGTTTACGTCGCGATCGAGCGAGATTTCGGCGAGCGGTGTGGTATCGGGAGCGGAAGCTGCGGCTTCCACCTGCGACCCGACGATGCCGCCTAAGAACGAGCAAAGGAATACGATCAGCAGCAAAACCAGCCAGGAGCGCTTGTGATGCGCCATGAAAAACCCCTTCTTGGGCAAAGTATAACAGTCCCCACTGGATTAGACGCGTTCGGCAGCGCTCCGGCTTCATTTCGGGGCTGAGTCCCGAGCCTTGCTGGGCTGCTGCCCCTGCGCCCGATGGATGGCATCCAGTACACCGTTCACAAATTGAACGGATTCTTCACCGGAGAACTTCCGCGCCAGCTCAAGCGCTTCATCGATGGTGACCGCCGCCGGCGTGTCGCCCTGGGTCATCTCATACACTGCCATCCGCAAAATGTTACGGTCTACGGCCGGCATCCGTTCCATGCGCCAATGCTCGGCGTGTTTACAGATCTGTTCGTCGACTTCAGACAGGTGCTCTATGGTCCCTTCCACCAGGCTGCGGACGAACGGGTCGCGTTCCGGCGGCTGATCCCAGAAAAGCGAATCGTAATAGGCATCGATCGCTTCCTCCACGGGTTGGTGGCGAGCGTCCCAGAGAAACAGGATTTGCAGCGCGCGTTGGCGCGCCCTGCGGCGGGAAGACATTACGTAGCCTGCCGGAGCGTTCGCATCAGGCTGGCCATCTCGATAGCGGTCATAGCAGCGTCAAAGCCCTTGTTCCCACCCTTGGCTCCAGCGCGATCGATTGCCTGCTCCAGCGTATTGGTAGTGAGCACGCCAAAGGCCACCGGCACGCCCGTGTCCAGCGCCGCGTGCGCGACACCCTTGGCCGCTTCCGCCGCGACATAGTCGAAATGCGGCGTTTCACCCCGAATCACGGCGCTCAAGCAGATTACCGCATCATAGCGATGCTGGCGCGCAACTTCACTGGCAACCAGCGGCACCTCCCACGAACCGGGCACTTTGATCACATCGATCGCGTCCTCGCCCGCACCGTGGCGGCCCAGCGCGTCCAGCGCTCCCGCCAGCAGGCGCTCGGTGATGAAGCTGTTAAACCGGCTCACCACGACGGCGAATCGCATTCCCTGCGCCGATAGCTTCCCTTCAAAGACTCTCGCCATGTGTTGACTCTCGCGTGTTCTCCCGCTATTTTCCTGCGAAAACGGGCCGCCGTTTTTCGAGAAACGCCCGCGTCCCTTCGCGCCGGTCTTCCGTGCCCGCGCTCAGGCCGAAAGCGGTCGCTTCCAGTCGCAGGCCCTCTTCCAGGCCTGTGTTCAAGCCGGCGTCGACTGCTTCCATCGCCAGCGCCACGGCCACTGGTCCGTTGGCCATCACCTTGGCCAGCCAGGCGCGGCTGTAGCCCTGCAATTCCGGTTGCGGCACGACGGCATTCACCAGCCCCATGCGATGCGCCTCGGCCGCCGTCACCGGCTCTCCCGAAAGCAGCAACTCGAGCGCGCGTCCGCGCCCGATCAGGCGCGGCAGCCGCTGGGTGCCTCCGTAGCCTGGTACGATTCCCAGCTTCACTTCCGGCTGTCCCAGACGCGCATTCTCGGCCGCGAAACGAACCGTGCACGCCATGGCGAGTTCCAGTCCGCCGCCCAGCGCGAATCCGTTCAGCGCCGCTACCGACGGTTTGCCCGAGGTCTCCAGCAACCGGAAAACCTGCTGGCCGCGCAGCGCAAAGGCGCGCGCTTCCGCCCCCGAAAGCTTTTCCAGTTCCGCGATGTCCGCGCCGGCCACGAACGCCTTTTCCCCGGCTCCGGTCACGATCGCTGCTCCAATTCCCGGCTCCCTCGCGAGGCGCTCGAACGCATCCCGCAGTTCCAAAATCACCGCCCCCGAAAGTGCGTTCAACTTCTCCGGACGGTTGATTGTGATCAACGCCACACGGTCTTCACCAACCTCGAAGATGATGTGGCTGTAAGACATTATGGATCAGTGTAACACCACGAATTATCCGGTTAGCCCCTTTGCTCTCCGTCCGAAATCTCTCTGGCTCGACGGAGTCGATCCGTTCTGTACCCTTCGCCCGACTATAGCCGGGGTCTCCCTGATCCCGGTGGAAAACGACCGTCCAGTCGTTCCCCGACATCTGTCATAGAACAGCAACACTCGTCCGACCGCCTGGTTCTGTAAGTAAGTTGCTTTCTTACAGCCACTTGCCTTCCGCTGCCTCATCGTGGTTCAAATCGTTCTAAGTGTCTTTTTTAACGGTAAGTTAATGGGTTTTCAGCCCGGTTTTTTCACAGTTTTTTCCACACCTACTGTGGATTCCGTGAGAGGGGGCGCGCAGCCCACGCCAAGCGCCGCCTTACTGATTCCGGAACCTCTGCCTCCACCTCGCAATGGTGGCCTGTATACCGCACTTCGAGCACCCGGCCGAGTGCGTGCAACATCGCCAAGGTGGCGCCCTCGGTCAGCGGCAGCTTAAAGGTGGCGCGCACCACCGGATCCAGTTGCAAGGCTCGATCGACGGCGGCGATCAGACCTTCCACACCGGCTCCCGTAAGGGCCGAGATCGGCACGGCCGGCGTTTCCGGAGCGGCATCGCCCAGCAGCCGGCGGCGCTGCGCGTCCGCATCAACGCTGCCCGCATCATACGGGGAGGCACGATCTATTTTGTTCAGCACAAGAATTTGCGGAATGCCCGCCGCGCCGATCTCCGTCAGCACCTTCAGGACATGCGCCACGTGCTCGGCAGCCACTGGCGACGAGCTATCCACCACGTGCAGGATGAGCTCCGCCTCCTTCACCTCTTCGAGCGTGGCGCGAAACGCCTTGACCAGAGTCGTCGGCAGGTTGCGGATAAAACCGACGGTGTCACTCAGCAGCACTCTCCGGCGTGACGGCAGCACCAGCGGGCGCACGGTCGGATCGAGCGTGGCGAACATTCGGGCGTCCGCGAGAACTCCCGCCTGCGTAAGCCGGTTAAATAAAGTCGATTTCCCGGCGTTGGTGTAGCCGGCCAGAGCCAAGGTCGCCAGCGGAACCGCGGTCCGCCGCCGCCGGTGCAGCGCCCGCCCCGCCCGCACGCTCTCCAACTCGCGCTCCATTTTCTGGATGCGGCGGGCAATGCGGCGCCGGTCGGTTTCGAGCTGGGTCTCGCCCGGCCCGCGGGTGCCGATGCCGCCGCCCAGCCGCGACATCTGGGCGCCGCGACCGGTGAGCCGCGGCAGCAGATAATTCAACTGCGCCAGCTCCACCTGGAGCCTCCCCTCGCGCGTGCGGGCGCGGGACGCGAAAATATCGAGGATGAGCTGCGTGCGGTCGAGAATCTTGGCGTCGATCGCCTTTTCGAGATTGCGCTGCTGCGTAGGAGTGAGGTCGTGATCGAAGATCACGAGGTCGGCGCCGCCGGCGGAAACGGCCCCGGCCAACTCTTCCACTTTCCCCGGACCGATGAGCGTAGCGGCTTGCGGCGCCTCGCGGGACTGCACCAAGCGATCCACGACGTCGGCACCGGCGCTGGAGGCCAACTCGGCCAGTTCCTCAAGCGACTCCTCTGCCGCTAGCGGGCTGCGCCGCGATTCTCCCCTGCCTTTCCAGTCGAGTCCAACCAGAATGGCGCGTTCGTGGCCCGCGTTCCTGGTGGGCGTGCTTAAGCCTCCGAAGAGTCGGCGTGTACCGGCGGACCGGGCATCGACCCGCCCGTCGCCGTGCTCGTGGCGGCCGCCTGGCTGCTGCCGCCGTAAGAGTGCGACGTTTTCTGCGTCACCACGGTGGAAATCGCGTGCTTGAAGATCAACTGCTCCTGGTTGTTGGTCTCCAGCACCAACGAGTACTTATCGAAACTCTTGATCCGCCCGGATAGTTTCACGCCGCTCATGAGATAGATGGTAAGAACTGTCTTATCCTTCCGGGCATTATTTAGAAAACTATCTTGTATGTTTTGTGCCGGCTTTTCCATACTGACCCCCACACGACCGATAAAAAGGTACGGCGTTTATAGGCGTTACGTATTGTACAACAAGCTGATAGCGCTCAGCCAATGAGCCCCGCGCCGGGAGCGTCGAGCTGAGAGCCCGCAGCACTCCTTATTCTTCTTCGTGTTCGTGGGATGCGGCAGGTTGTCCGGCTGCCGAAATGATTTGATCGAGGTCTTCTCGCGAGGCGCTCTGCGGTTTCGCAGGCGCGGCAGCTATGGGCTCCAACGTGAATGCGGCAGCCGAGGCCAGTTCCTGCTCCAGGTTGAAATCTGGGATGGAGCGCAGCCCGGGCACTTGAGCGATCCCGTGCTCATTGACGATACACTCCATCCCGTTGCGGATCGGAAATCGGATTCGGATTTGGCGGCGAATGGAAAGCCGGCGCAAATCCGCCAGCGTCATCGGCTGGCTTCCTCGAGCTCGTCCACCATCTCGCCTGCGGCCTGTCGCACCGCGATCTGCTCCTGGCAGGAAACGCAGTAGCGCGCCCACGGCACGGCATCCAGACGCTTGTTGGAAATCGGCTCTTCACATTCCGGGCAGATTCCGTAGGTGTCGTTCTCGATGCGGTGCAGGGCGTCGGCGATTTCGCGCAGCAGCTTCATGTCGAGCGTGTTGCGGTTCAGGAAGATCCATTCCTCGTGATGCTGCTGGCTTAGATCGCCTTCATCCGACGGTACATCCAGACGGGAAACCACCTGTGCGGCCTTCTGCGCGGACATACTCCGACGGACCTCTTCGGCTTTCTTTTCCAGCATTTTGCGATACGCGGCAAATTTAGACTTCGGTCCGTTCTTCATATTCGTACTCGATTCTCCGGTTATGAATAAGACGCAGACGCTACCCCAAAAGTTGCAAATCCGTTGGCATGATTTGGGGGGTCTACTGGCGCGGAATTCAGTAGTCTAACCGCAAGTGCCGCGAAATGTCAATCCGATCCGGAGAGTTTACGAACTTTTACGTTTCTCAATCTCGGCGATGAGCTCCGGTACCACCTGAAATAGGTCGCCCACGATTCCATAGTCGGCCACTTCGAAGATAGGCGCATTGGGATCCTTGTTAATGGCCACCACCACGCGCGATCCCTTCATGCCAACCAGGTGCTGGATAGCTCCAGAGATTCCGACCGCCAAATACATTTTAGGAGCTACCGTCTGACCAGAGCTGCCCACCTGCCGTTCCATCGGCAGCCACCCGGCATCGCAAATCGGGCGCGAAGCCGCGAGTTCGGCGCCCAGCGCTTTCGCGAGTTTCTCCACCAGCGGAATGTTGTCAGCCTCTTTGATGCCGCGGCCCACCGATACGATGATCTCGGCCGCGCCCAGATCCACCGCGCGCTCGGATTCGCGGAACAGCTCCAGCGGCCTGGTGCGGATATCGCCCGCCGAAAGCGCGGGCGCGAACTTCTCCACCGCGGCCGAACCCTCCGCCACCTGATCCGCGCGGTACGCGCCCGCCTGCAAAGAGGCGAAGTGCGGGCCGTCGCCGGTGAAGCGCATGTCGGCGTTCACTTTGCCTTGAAAAAGCTGGCGCACCAGCATCAGCGCCCCGCCGTCGACGCGATGTGCGATCGCATCGCTCACCGCCACCTTGCCGAGCGACGTTGCCAGCTTCGGCATGAAATCGCGCACCTGGTAGGTGTGCGGGAACAGCACGACCGTCGGCTTGGCCTGTTCCACAAGCTGGCGGAGCGCGGCGGAGTAGGCATCGGGCGTGTAGTTTTCGAGCAGGTCGTGCTCCACGGCGTAGACCTTCTCGAGGTGCTTCGCTGCCAGTTCCCCCGTAAGAGCGTCGACGCCCTTGCCCAAAACTGCCGCCCCAGCGGTGCCACCCATCTCGCGCGCGATTTGCTGCGCGGCCGCCAGGGTCTCAAACGACATGCGGTTCCAGGCGCCGCCGCGCTGTTCTAAAACGGCCAGGACGGCACTCATATGACCCGCGCCTCGAATTTCAGCTTCTCCACCAGCTGCGCCGCCGCTTCCTTGGGACTGCCTTCGAACAACTGGGTCCGTTTGGTGCGCTCCGGCAGGTGAACGCGTTCCAGCACTGCCGTAGCCGGGGAAGGTTCCAATTTCAGTTCCGACGAGGTGACGCGCCGGATCTCCTTGCTCTTGGCCTTCTTGATCCCCATGAGGGTGGCGTAGCGCAGCTTGCTGATTCCCGACTGGATGGTCAACAGCGCCGGCAGCGGCATCTCAACGTGCTGGAACCAGCCATCTTCCAATTCGCGCTTCACCCGGATGCCGCCCTCGCGAACTTCGACCTCCATGATGATGGTGCCGTGCGGTAGTCCAAGCAGCTCGGCCAGGATGACGCCGGTCTGCCCGTAACCGAGATCGTCCGACTGCAATCCGGTGAGAATGAGGTCGGCCGATTCGCCCCGTACCGCCGCCGCCAGCAACTTGGCCGCGTCCAGTGGATCGAGGGCGCCCATGTTTTCGTCGACGTGGATGGCCCGGTCGGCGCCCTTGGCCAGCGCCTCCCGGATGGTAGATGCGGCGCGCGCCGGCCCCGCACATAAGGCGATCACTTCCCCGCCATGCTTTTCCTTCAACTGCAGACCCGCTTCGAGCGCGTAGGCATCCGGCTCGTTGATCTCGTAGGCGAGATCGCTTTCTTCGATCCATTTCCCTGACGCCGCGATCTTCAACTGCGAATCGCGGGCGGGAACCTGCTTGATAGAAACGATGATCTTCATAAGGAGCCACGAGCACGAGCCACGAGCGATGAGCTAAACCATCCTGCTGCGTGCTCTGTCTCGAAGCTCGCAGCTCGAAGCTCGCAGCTAGAAGCTCTTAAATATCAAACATCCGTTCGTGCCGCCGAAGCCGAAGCTGTTCGAAAGGGCGTATTCGATCTTCATCGGGCGCGCCTGGTTCGGCACGTAATCCAGGTCACATTGAGGA
>Ga0126381_100002044_pt1 | contig 21782 bp, 22 predicted proteins | sample PanSoiMetPlot_28_FD_96465 | JGI IMG/M metagenome (GOLD analysis project Ga0126381, IMG submission 96465) | Tropical forest soil microbial communities from Panama - MetaG Plot_28 | ecosystem: Environmental > Terrestrial > Soil > Tropical forest > Bulk soil | place: Panama | collected 2016-02-17
CGAGGCCAGCCCCGCCTTGCGCGCGATACAAAAAGAGCGCCTGGAAAACAGCGGTGTCAAAATTCGCTGGAGCACGCATTTCGATGTCGCGGATGTGCCGCTGCTTTTGATCGCCAATGAATTCTTCGACGCGCTGCCGATCCGCCAATATGTAAAGACGGCGCGCGGCTGGTGCGAGCGCATGGTCGTGATGAAGGATGGCAAACTGGACCTCGCACTGGCACCGCTGCCCACGCCGAACGCGGCCATTCCGGCATCGCGCGCCGGCGCGCCCGAAGGCGGGTTCTACGAAGTCTCGCCGGCCGCCACGGCGCTTGGCGAAGAGATCGGGCGTGGGATCGCGTCGTATGGAGGCGCGGCATTATTTCTGGACTATGGCTATGCAGACACCGGCTTTGGCGAGACATTTCAGGCCGTGGGGGCGCACCGATTCACACACCCGTTGGACGAACCCGGACGTCGTGATCTTTCCGCCCATGTGGATTTCACCGCACTGGCCGGCGCGGCGCGGCACGGCGGGGCGGAGATTTTTGGACCAGTCCCACAAGGCGAATTTCTGGAGCGGTTGGGTATCGCCGCGCGGGCAAGGACGCTCGCCAAAGCCAATCCCGCGGAAGCAGACGCAGTAACGACAGCGCTCCAGCGTTTGACCGCACCCCAACAAATGGGAAAGCTGTTTCAAGCGATGGCCCTGTTGCCGCCGTCCGCTACACCGCCGCCAGGCTTCTGATGGGAGAAAAGATATTCTTTCACCACGCCGCGAATCTTGCCGCCGAACCGTGCTTGGCGCACGGCTTTTTTACCCGCGAAGGCGGCGTTTCCAGCGGCGTCTATGCGACCCTCAATTGCGGTCCTGGTTCGCGCGACGATCCTGCGGCCGTGCGCGAAAATCGCCGCCGCGCGGCGGCCGTGCTGGCAGCGGACGCGAGATTGGTCACTTTGGCGCAGATCCATAGCCCCACAGTGCATGTGGTGGGCACGGACTGGGACTTCGCTGCCCGGCGGGAAGGCGATGGCCTGGCCACCGCTGAGCCCGGTGTCGCACTGGGCATTCTCTCCGCCGATTGCGCGCCGGTGCTGTTCGCCGACGCCAAGGCCGGCGTGATCGGCGCCGCGCATGCGGGCTGGAAAGGGGCGGTCGGCGGCGTACTGGAAGCCACCATTGCCGCGATGGAGAAATTGGGTGCCAAGACCGCGCGCCTTGTTGCCGCGATCGGTCCCGCCATTTGCCAGGCCAATTACGAAGTGGGTCAAGATTTGCGCGACCGTTTCAGCGGGAAAGACGCTCGTTTTTTCGTTGAAGCTGGCCGGCCCGGTCATTTCCGCTTCGATTTGCCCGGGTATGTGGTCGAAAGGCTGAGAAATGCGGGTATCGGAATGGTAACCGATCTGGCCCTATGCACCTATCCGCCGGCCAATGGGCTGTTCAGCTATCGCCGGGCCACTCATCGCGGCGAGGCCGATTATGGCCGCGAATTATCGGCCATAATTCTCAAGAAGTAACAGGTTGCGGGGCCGGGCCTGGCCCGCTACAAGCGCGTCATCAAAACTTCATTGGCCAGGGGTCGGCGCGATGACGGATCTGAACGGTTCGCGGGGCATGCGGCTGATCGCCGGCAATTCCAATCACAGTTTGGCCGTCTCTATCGGCCATTATCTCGCATTGGAACCGGTCAAGGCGCAGGTCCGCCGCTTTGCGGACATGGAAGTGTTCGTGGAAGTTCAAGAGAATGTCCGCGGCGAAGACATGTTCGTGATCCAGTCCACCAGCTTTCCCGCCAATGACAATCTGATGGAATTGCTGATCATGATCGATGCGCTGCGCCGCGCTTCGGCCCGGCGCATCACCGCTGTGATCCCCTATTTCGGCTATGCCCGCCAGGACCGCAAAGTCGGGCCGCGCACACCCATATCCGCCAAGCTTGTGGCCAATCTGATCACCGAGGCCGGCGCCAACCGCGTACTGACGGTTGATCTCCATGCTGGGCAGATTCAAGGCTTCTTCGATATCCCTACCGACAATCTTTTCGCCATGCCCGTGATGGTGAAGGACATCATGGAGCATCACAGCAATGAGCTACCCATGGTAGTGTCGCCCGACGTGGGCGGCGTGGTCCGCGCCCGCGCCCTAGCGCGACGGCTGGGCACCGAGCTTGCCATCGTAGACAAAAGGCGCGAGCGGGCCGGCGAGTCCGAAGTGATGAACATCATTGGCGACGTCGAGGGGCGGCCCTGTGTCCTGATCGATGACATCGTGGATTCGGGTGGCACCATCTGCAACGCCGCTGACGCCCTGCTCAAGAACGGCGCCACAGAAGTTTATGCCTATGCCACCCACGGCGTGTTGTCGGGCGGGGCGGTGCAGCGGATCAAGAATTCCCGGCTCAAATCCATGGTCGTGACCGATTCCATTGAGGCCACGGCGGAGCTGAAAAGCTGTCCCAATATCCGCTCCATCACGATCGCCCCCCTGATCGGCGAGGCGATGCGGCGCATCAACAACGAAGCCAGCGTATCGAGCTTGTTTGACTAAGAGCTTGTCGTTCGGCCCCTTTCGGACCCGATCGGCTGTGCCGAACGCCCCCGACCAGGAAGACATCAAGCCCTTCCAAGCGGGTTGTTTTTGCCGCCCCCTTCCGCTAAAAGCCCGCCTTTCCGGGGCCCGTCCAGGCTTGCTGGTGGTAAAGGATCAAGAAAATGGCGCAAGTTCAAGAACTTAAGGCGGAAGCGCGCGGTGGCCGCGGCAAGGGTCCGGCTTATCAGGCGCGCCGCAAGGGCCTGATCCCCGGCGTGATTTATGGCGGCGATGCCGCACCCGAGACCGTTAATGTCGACGGCCGCACACTGGAGCGCCATATCGAGAAGGGCGCCTTCCTCACCACGCTGCTGATGCTGGACCTGAACGGCAAGAAAACCCGCGTGATCCCGCGCCAGGTTCAGCTCGATCCGGTCAGCGACCGTCCGGTGCATGTCGATTTCATGCGCCTGGCCGAAGGTGCAACCATTCGTCTGGAAATTCCCGTCCGCTTCAAGGGCCAAGGCGAATCCCCCGGCATCAAGAAGGGTGGCGTGCTCAATGTGGTGCGCCACGAGATGGAGCTGGTCTGCCCCGCCGACAAGATTCCCAATGAAGTGGCGGTGGACGTCTCCAAGCTGGACATCAATGAGTCCATCCACATCTCGGCGCTCAGCCTGCCTGAAGGTGTGAAGCCCACAATTCGCGGGCGCGACTTCACCATCTGCTCGATCGTGGCGCCCACTAGCGTGATCGAAGAGCAGCGTGCAGCTGCCGCGGCCGCTGCGGCGCCCGCCGCCGAGGTGGCTCCCGCCGAAGGCGCGGCTCCTGCCGAAGGCGCGGCTCCTGCAGCCGGTGCTGCCCCTGCAGCCGGCGCCGCCGGCGCCAAGGCCGCGCCTGCCGCCGCTCCGGCCAAGAAATAGGAACCCTATTTCGGCTGAGCATTTTAGCCAGCCGGCCAGGAGCGAGGAGCGATGTGGACAAGACGTCCATGAGCGACGAGCGACACAGCCGGGGGCCAAAGGGCTCGTCCGAAATACCGTTGCTTATTGCGGGGCTGGGAAACCCCGGTGAGCGCTATGCACGCAATCGTCACAATGCCGGGTTTATCGTCGCGGACGAGATCCATGCGCATTATCGCTTCGGGCCCTGGAAAGCGAAATTCGAGGCATTTCTCTCGGAAGGCGCATTGTCCGGGCGCAAAGTCTATCTCCTAAAGCCGCAAACTTATATGAACCATAGTGGCGTGAGCGTTGGCGCAGCGTTGCGCTTCTTCAAGCTGCCTTTGTCGGCACTGGTGGTGATCCATGACGAGATCGATCTCGCCGCGAGCAAGGTCAAGGTAAAGACCGGCGGCGGCGATGCAGGTCAGAATGGTCTGCGTTCCATCACGGCCGCCCTAGGACCCGATTACCGGCGGGTGCGCGTGGGCGTGGGCCATCCCGGCGAGAAATCGCTAGTGACCGCCCATGTGTTGCAGAATTTTTCCAAGGAAGACATCGAATGGCTAAAGCCGCTGGTAGGCGCCATGGTCGAGGCGGCTCCGCTTCTTGCCAAGGATGACGACAGCGGATTCATGAGCAAAGTGGCGCTACTCATCAAGCCCGCAAAAGCGGACAAGCAAAGCAAGAAAGTCGAAGAGTAATGGGATTCAAATGCGGCATAGTCGGTCTTCCCAATGTGGGCAAGTCCACTTTGTTCAATGCCCTCACCCAGACGGCGGCGGCGCAGGCGGCCAATTACCCCTTCTGCACTATCGAGCCCAATGTGGGCGATGTGGCCGTACCCGATCTGCGCCTGGACACGCTGGCGCGGATCGCGGGATCGGCCGAGATCATTCCCACGCGCATCACCTTCGTGGACATCGCGGGACTGGTTCGCGGCGCCTCCAAGGGCGAAGGGCTTGGCAACCAGTTCCTGGCTAACATTCGCGAAGTGGATGCGGTGGTGCACGTGCTGCGCTGTTTCGAGGACGACGACATCACCCATGTCGAAGGTCGTATCGATCCAGTCGGCGACGCCGAGACGGTGGAGACCGAATTGATGCTGGCTGACCTGGAAAGCCTGGAAAAGCGCATCACGCCGCTGGAGAAGAAAGCCAAGTCGGGCGAGAAGGAAGCCAAGGAACAGCTGGCGCTGATGATGAAGGCGGCGGTGCTGCTGCGCGAAGGCAAGCCCGCGCGCCTGGCGCAGCTGGCGCCGGAAGAGCGCGCGCCGTATGCCCAGCTGGGCCTAATGACTTCGAAGTCGATCCTCTATGTCGCCAATGTCGAGGAAGCGGCGGCCGCGACTGGCAACAAATATTCCAAGCTGGTGGAAGACAAAGCCAAGGCGGAAGGTGCGGGCGCAGTGTTAATCTCGGCCCGCATCGAGGAAGAGGTGGCGCAGCTGCCGGATGTCGAGCGCGCCGATTTCCTGGCGGAAATGGGCCTGAAAGAACCGGGCCTCAATCGCCTGATCCGCGCTGGTTACGATCTGTTGGGTCTTCTCACCTTCTTCACCGCCGGGCCCAAGGAAGCCCGCGCCTGGACCGTCACCAATGGCTCACGCGCGCCGCAGGCCGCCGGAGTGATCCATAGCGATTTCGAGCAGGGCTTCATCCGCGCCGAGACGATCGCCTATGCCGATTATGTGGCGGGCAAGGGGGAAGCGGGCGCACGCGATGCCGGCAAATTCCGCCTGGAAGGCAAGGACTATATCGTTGCCGACGGCGACGTGATGCATTTCCGGTTTAACAACTGATCCAGGCTCGCGTGTCATGGCTACCGAAGTGTGGGCCTTGACGGCAAAGACTATCGCAGACTCGCCTCGATATTGCCGCCATCCACGGTAACGATCGCCGCCGTGGCCTTGGTGGCGGTGGCAAGATAGACGAAGGCGTCCGCCACGTCATCGGCAGTTACTTCCCGCTTGAGCAGATTGCCGGACATGTAGTCGGCTTCGCTCAGCCCACGCGCCTTGGAGCGCGCAGCCACCATCTCGTCCGTCAAGAGCCCGCTGCGGATACGGTCGGCATTCACGGCATTGCTGCGGATGCCGTCTTTGCCGTGATCCAGCGCATATTGCTTGACCAGGAACAGGGTGGCGGCCTTGGGAAGGCCATAGGGCCCGAAATCCTTGCCCGGATTGATGGCTTGCTTTGAGGTGTTGAACAGAAGGCAGCCATAGGTGCCCTGCGCCTGCATGACCTTCACCGCTTGCTGCGCGACGCTCTGATGGGCCCAGAAATTCAGCTCGAAGCTCTTCCGCAAAGTTTCTTCGTCTACCGAGCCGATGGTGCCCTGCCAGGCGGCGCCGGCATTGGAGACCACGATGTCCACGCCGCCGAAGGCAGAAACCACACGGTCGAAGGCCTGGACGACGCTTTGATGATCGGTGACGTCGCAGGCCACGGCAAGCGCCGTGCCGCCGATCTTTTTGGCGACAGCTTTCGCCGCATCCAAATCACGATCCAGGATCGCCACTTCCGCGCCTTGCGCAGCGAGCGCCCGCGCCGTCGCCGCACCGATGCCCGAGCCGCCCCCGGTGACTACCGCCACCTGCCGTGCCAGCGCCTTTTCATTCGACTTGCCCAGCTTGGCTTGTTCCAGCGACCAATATTCCACTTCGAACATGTCGTACTCGCTGATGCAGCGATATTCGCCGATTGCCTCGGCATCGCTGATCACGGCGATGGCGTTTTCCGCGATGTCGGCGGCAATGGCCGCGTCTTTTGCCGAAGCGCCCACGCCAAACATGCCCACGCCTGGCACCAGGATCACGCGTGGCAGCGGATCGAGTTCCTTTTTCTTCACCGGGCTCTTTTCATTATTGCGAGCGAAATATTCATGATATCGCGCGACAAAGGCATCAACTGCTGCGCGCACTTCGCCTGCCCATTCGCCCAATTTGCCGGCTTCCGGCGCGGGCACAATCATGGGCCAATTCTTGGTGCGGATGGTGTGATCGGGCGTCACCACGCCCTGTTGGCTGTAGCGCGACAGCGCCGCCCCATTCACATATTCGAGTATCTGCGGATTGGTGCGGAAAACCAGAATCTGGCGCTTGGCTGTGCCGGCAAGCGCATTCTTCTCGATGGCGACAGCGCCGCGCAGGATAGGCGCAATCTCGGGCACCGAAGCCAGTTTGCCCGGCACCACGCCTTTGGCCAACTGCTTGCGCTGCTGCGAAAGGCGCGTTTCCGCCATGCTCACGAATTCGATCATGCGGCCGTAAGCCTGCTCGGCCGTGTCGCCCACGGTGAAGATGCCGTGCTGAAGCAGCACCAGCCCTTCTACTTTGGGATTCTTGTCGAACACGTCGGCCACCGATTTGGCCAAGGCGAAGCCGGGAATGGTGTAAGGCACATAGGCGACGCGGTCGCCATAGACTTCGCGCACCACCGCTTCGCCGTCCGGCTGGTCGGTGAGCGACAATACGGCGGTCGAATGGGTATGGTCGATGAATTTGTGCGGCAAGAAGGCATGTAGCAGCGTTTCGACCGACGGATTGGGTGAGCTGGAATCGAGCAGATTTATGCGCTGGAAATTCACCATGTCCTCGTCGGACAATTTGGGCAGCGCGCGCAATCGGCGCAGAGGCTCCAACCGCACGGCCGGCAAGCCTTGCGGCTCGATCGAGCCCATGTCCCAGCCTGAGCCCTTGATGCAGATGACTTCCACATCGTCGCCAAGCATGTCCTTCATCACAGTCTTGACGGAGGTATTGCCGCCGCCGTGCAGCACCAGCCGCGGATCGGAGCCCAGCAGCCGCGTCGTGTAGGTGCGCACCGCTAAGTCTGCATTCACACCTTTGGGCGCATTGCGGGCGATGAATTCCTTGGCTTCAGCGTCGTTCCAGCGCGATTGCATGATTCAGGCTCTCTCGGTCAGGCGGCCTTATAGGACCGGTCGAAAATCTTTGCATCCAGTTTCGGGTTGTAGGTCGTGCTGTCGGTTATGATCACTTGATTGATCTTGCCGCTGTCCAGATCCACCTGATGCTCAAGGAAAGCGGACATCACCCCATCCGTGACGCGAAAATCATCGAACTGGGTTTCCAGATGCTGCTTGACCGGATTGAGGTCGGGATGGTTGGCACGAAAATCCCGGCGCCGCGCGATCATCCAAGATTCCGGGTCGATATAGAGAAAAGTGGGGTAACCGCCTTTCAGATCCAGCCGCACCACATAGTAATTGACCCCGCTCAGGCTTTCACGGCCATCCAACGAAAGCTTGTGGCCCAGGCGGGGGAAGGCATGAAGCCCGTAGAGATTGAATTGGATGCCGGTCAGGCCAGAGGCTTTGCCTTCCGGCACACCCTGGCGTGGTTTGGGTTGATCGCCCGGCCAGAGCCACGGGCCGTTGCGGTCCAGGCCTTCGCAGAAGACGTGCTTGCCGTGATCGAAAATATCGATGCGGTAGGCAGGGGATTTGTTGCAGCGATACCGCGCGCTGACCACCTGCCCCTTTTCCACGATCTCGAGGTCCGCCGCCATGGTTTGAACTGCATCCAGAGCCGCCGCGCCACCGCGCGCCTTGGTGTGGCGGGCGATGATTTCGGACAAAGGAAGATCGCTTTCCGCCGCACGCGATGGCGCTGCCGCGCTTGCGGCCAGGCCGGCGAGAAACGTGCGGCGCTTCAATTGGTTCATCGCCCGAACAGGGCGCGAAGTCCCTCTCCGCTGGCGGCGCAGATGCCGCGCTCTGTAATCAGCCCCGTGACCAGACGCGCCGGCGTTACATCGAAGCCGGGATTGGCGGCGGCACTTCCCGGCGGGGCGATCGCCACCGTGGCAACTTTGCCATCCGCCAGACGCCCAGTCATTTTCAGCACTTCGTCCTGAGACCGTTCCTCAATTGGAATGTCGCGCCCGCTTCCGAGCGTCCAGTCGATGGTTGAGCTGGGCAGCGCCACATAGAACGGCACATTGTTGTCCTTGGCGGCCAGCGCCTTGAGATAGGTGCCGATCTTGTTGGCGACATCGCCGTTGGCGGTGACGCGGTCGGTGCCCACGATCACCAAGTCCACCGTGCCCTGCTGCATGTAATGGCCGCCGGCATTGTCGGCCAGGATCGTGTGGTGCACGCCATGGCCTCCGAGCTCGAAGGCCGTGAGCGAGGCGCCCTGGCCGCGGGGCCGCGTTTCATCTACCCAGACATGCAGTGGAATGCCCGCGTCATGGGCCAGATAGATCGGCGCCAGCGCGGTACCGTAATCCACGGTGGCCAGCCAGCCGGCGTTGCAATGGGTGAGGATATTGACAGTTTGGCCGGGCTTTTCAGCAGCCACTCTTTCGATCACTTCAAGCCCATATTCTCCGATAGCCTTTGACATGGCCACATCTTCGTCAGCGATGGCGGCGGCTTCGGCCCAAGCGAGCGTTGCCCGTTCGGTGCGAGGGCGGTTGAGCAGCGCATCGCGCATCCGGTCCAGAGCCCAGCGCAGATTGATGGCGGTGGGACGAGTTTCTGCCAGCGAGTCATGAACCAGCGTGAGATTCTCGTCCGATGGGTCATCGCGCATCGCGAGCGCCAAGCCATAGGCACCAACAGCGCCGATCAACGGTGCGCCGCGCGTCTGCATGGAAGAAATCGCATGCGCCGCATCCTGCCAGGTCCGCAACGTCAACGTGACAAACTCATGCGGCAATCTGGTCTGGTCGATGATGCCGAAAGCATCCTCGCCTATGGGCCAGACCGAACGGTAATGTGTGCCGTCGATCCTCATGGGACGCCTAGTCCTTCCATTGGGCCATTTTTCCTCGCAACGCGGCTCAGGGAATAATTGAGCCTCAGAGCCTAATGCCCCTCGAATGACACAAGCGTGTTCACCGGCTTGCCTAGGGCGCGGAGTTTGCCGGCGCCGCCCAGTTCCGGCAAGTCGATCACAAAGGAACAACCAATCACATGCGCGCCGGCGCGTTCCATCAGCCGGATGCCAGCGGATGCCGTGCCGCCGGTGGCGATCAGATCGTCCACCAGCAGGACTTGTTCGCCGGACTTGAGCGCATCGATGTGAATTTCCACGCGATCCTGTCCATATTCCAGGGCGTAGCTTTCGCCGATCACAGTGTAGGGCAGCTTGCCTTTCTTGCGGATGGGAATGAAACCCACGGAAAGCTGGTGCGCCACCGCGCCGCCCAGGATGAACCCGCGAGCCTCCATCGCCGCCACTTTGTCCACCCGCACGCCGGCATAGGGTTGCACAAGCTCGTCCACCGCGCGCCGGAAGGCCCGCGCATTGCCCAGAAGGGTGGTGATGTCGCGGAACATGATGCCCGGCTGAGGGTAATCGGGGATGGTGCGGATCACCTCTTTGAAGTCCATATGCTTCAGCCCTTCTTCAAGATGCGGCCTGCCACGGCATCGAGTTTGGCGGCCAAAAGCGGATCGCGCTGGCCCGGCGCCGTGACGACGGCGGCGTCCAGCACCGTTTCCACGCCCAGGGGACAGGGTTCCCGTTCCGGGCCCAGCTTGGGCGCTACGCGCATGATCAGGCGGCGCGCATTCTCGGCATTCCTGCGCATCACCTTGATCACGGCTTCCACCGTCACATGCTCGTGGGTTTCGTGCCAGCAATCATAATCCGTCACCATCGCCACCATCGCGTAGGGCAGCTCGGCTTCGCGCGCCAGCTTGGCTTCTGGCATCGCAGTCATACCGATCACACTGCAATCCCAGGAACGGTAGAGGAAGCTTTCCGCTCGCGTGGAGAATTGCGGGCCCTCGATACAGATATAGGTTCCACCTTCGGAGTGATCGATCTTCTCCTCGCGCGCTGCCAGTGCCAGCGCGGCGGACAGACGGGGGCTAGTCGGATGCGCCATCGGCACATGAGCGACAAAGCCGGGGCCGAAAAAACTTTTCTCTCGCGCGAAAGTACGGTCGATGAACTGGTCGGCAATCACGAAAGTGCCGGGCGGCAATTCCTCCCGTAGCGACCCACAGGCCGATACGGAAATTACATCGGTGACGCCGATGCGCTTCAGGGCGTCGATATTGGCCCGGTAATCGATACTGGTGGGGGTCTGGATGTGGCCCCGTCCGTGCCGGGGCAGAAACGCCATATCCACGCCGTGAAAGCGGCCCGTGAGAAGTTGATCAGAAGGCTTGCCCCAGGGGCTTTTCACGCTTTCCCAGCGTGCGTCTTCTAGCCCCGGAATTTCGTAGATTCCGGACCCGCCGATCACTCCGAGCACGGTTTTGGACATATTTAATGGCGCTCCTGCTCTCGCAGACGCGGAACAAAAGGGGCGCTCCGCAAGGGGCGCCCTTTTAACACGCGGTGGTCAGGGGGCAATGTCCGTTTCTGTGACAACACAGACGAGCCCGCTATCTGCGGCGGCTTGCCCAAGCTCGCGGCGTGCGCCGCACTGCCAGGCCCACTAGACCTGCTCACGCCCTACGCGCACCGCCGCTCACTAATGCAAATCCGCCCAGACCTTGCGATAGCTCATAAACAGAAGACCCGCCAGGGCGACCAGAAACACCAGCGCACCAAAGCCTATCCTCTTGCGCTCTTCCATCTTGGGGTCCGAGGCCCAGGTCAGGAATGTCGCCACGTCATGGGCTTCCTGCTCAACCGTGGCCTTGGTTCCGTCGGAATAGGTCACCGCATTGGCCACGAGCGGCGGCGGCATGCCGATATTCCAGCCCTCGAAATAAGGATTGTAATACTTGCCCGACGTCACGGTGAATCCCTTAGGCGGGGTCATATGGAAGCCGGTGACGATCGAATAAACATAATGTGCGCCGCCCTCGCGCGCCTTCACCACCATGGAGAGATCGGGCGGCAGATTGCCGTCATTGTTGGCCCGGGCCGCTTCCTCATTGGGGTACGGGGGCGGGAATTTGTCCGCCAGGATGCCGGGACGAGTCAGACGATTGCCCTTGTCGTCGACAATATCGCCCTTGTCGTTAGGGTCGGCTGGAATCTTGTAGCCGGCGGCGATCGCCTTGGCCTGCGCTTCGGTGAAGCCAAGCCCGCCCGGCTCGTCCAGGTCGTGGAACGCGACATGGTCCAGGCTGTGGCAGGCGGAGCAGACTTCCTTATAGACCTGGAAGCCGCGCTGCAGCGCCGCTTGGTCATAGGTGCCGAACGGTCCGTCGAAGGAGAATTGCACGTCCTTTTCCGGTAACCGCGTCGTGTCCAGTGCAAGGGTCGGCGCCGAGGCCAGCAGGCCCATAGCCAATCCGAGAGGGAATACAATGCGCATCATGGATCTCACTCGGCAGGGGCCGCGGCGGGTTCGCCGAGCACAGATTGGGCAATAGAGGCGGGAAGCTTCTTGGGCGTTTCGATTAGCCCCACGATGGGCATGATCACCCAGAAATAGGCGAAGTAGTAAAGCGTGCCGAGGCGGGCTGCCCACACCAGCGGGATGCCGAACGCCACCGCATCCACGCTTTGCGAGCCGCAATAGCCGAGAAGCAAACAGTCCACGCCGAAGGCCCAGAAGAATTGCTTCATCAAGGGGCGGAAACGGCAGGAGCGCACCCGCGATGTGTCGAGCCACGGAATGAAGATTAGCGTGACCAGCGAGCCCACCAGCACCAGTACGCCCAACAACTTTTGCGGAATCGAGCGCAGCATGGCGTAGAAGGGCAGCAGATACCATTCCGGCACGATGTCCGGTGGCGTCACCAGCGGATTGGCTTTGATGGCATTGTCCGGGTTGCCGAAGAAGTCCGGCGCAAAGAAGACAAACACCGCGAACACGAACACGAAGCAGCAGAGATAGAAGGCGTCCTTCACCGTGTAATAGGGATGGAACGGCACCGTGTCTTGCGGCGACTTTACGTCGATGCCCAGCGGGTTGTTGTTGCCCGGAACATGCAATGCCCAGATATGCAGGCCCACAACGCCCGCGATAATGAACGGCAGCAGGTAGTGCAGCGAGAAGAAGCGGTTCAAGGTCGCGTCGTCGACCGCGAAGCCACCCCACAGCCAGGTCGTGATGGCGGTCCCCAGATGCGGCACAATCTGGTCGATGGATGAAAACAGGCTGGTGATCACGGTTGCGCCCCAGAAGGACATCTGGCCCCAGGGCAGCACATAGCCGAAGAAGGCGGTGGCCATCATCAACACATAGATCAGCACGCCGATGATCCATATCAATTCCCGCGGCGCCTTGTAGGAACCATAATAAAGACCGCGAAACATATGGATATAGACCGCCAGGAAAAACATCGAAGCGCCGGTCGAATGGATGTAGCGGATCAGCCATCCGTAATTCACGTCGCGCATGATGCTTTCGACAGAATCGAACGCCAGGTCTGCATTCGCCACATAATGCATCGCGAGCACGATGCCAGTGATGATCTGAACGCCCAGGCAGAAAGTGAGAATGCCGCCGAATGTGTACCAGATGTTTAGGTTTCGCGGCGTGGGGAAGGTGGTCATCGTGTCGTGCATCAGCCTTGGCAAGGGCAGACGCTGATCGATCCACTTCTCGAGGCCCGATTTGGGCGTATAGGTCGATTGACCGGACATTCGTATTCTCCTCAACCGACCTTGATGCGGGTGTTTGACAGGAACGAGTGGGGCGGCACCGCAAGATTCTGTGGGGCGGGTCCTTTGCGGATGCGCCCGGCGGTGTCGTATTGCGACCCATGGCAGTGGCAGAGCCAGCCGCCATAATCACCTTCGAAGGCGGTGGGGGTGCAACCCAGATGGGTGCACACGCCCACCAAAATCAGCCATTCCGGCTTAATCTCGCGATTGGCGTCCGTGGCCGGCGCATTGTCCGGCAGATTGGCGTTGCGCGCCACGGGATCGGGCAGATCACTCACGGCCACGGCTTTTGCTTCGGCAATTTCCTTGGGCGTGCGATGGCGCACGAAAAGCGGATGGCCGCGCCATTTCACCACCACTTGCTGGCCCACAGCGACCGGCGCAAGATCCACCTCGGTCGAAGACATGGCCAGGACCGCGGCGGACGGATTCATCTGATCAATAAAGGGCCATGCTAGGCAAGCGGCCCCGACAACCCCCACTGCTCCCGTCGCGACATAAAGAAAATCGCGGCGTGTTACATCGACTGTTGTTGCTGTCACCGGGATCACCTTCTTTGATGCGGCCTAAGACCGGAACTGGGGTAAGGAACTGCCATGGGAAAAAACTCGAGCCACGGGGAATAGCCCGAAATTTGTCCGTCCGCGCGGTAAAATAGAGAGTCGAATTTCGAGGGTCTTGCGGCACGATGCCGCAGAAAATGCCTTATCCGCCCGTATCTTGGGGCAATTGACGAGGTTCTTTTTGCGCTTGGCGCTCTATCAGCCTGACATTCCTCAAAATGCCGGATCCTTGATGCGGCTATGTGCCTGTCTGGGTGTAGCGATGGATGTTATCGAGCCCTGTGGATTCCTGCTGAGTGATCGCAACTTCCGCCGCGCCGGGATGGATTATCTGGCTGATCTGGATCTTACGCGGCACGTTTCCTGGGGAGAGTTCCTGGGGCGCGTGCCTGGCCGACTTGTGCTTCTCACCACCAAGGCGAGCATGCCCTATTTCGATTTCTCCTTTGCCCTCACGGACACGCTTCTGGTGGGCCGCGAAAGCGCGGGCGTGCCGGATGAGGTGCATCGGGCGTCGGCTGTCCGGGTTACCATCCCCATGCGGGCGCGTATGCGTTCCCTCAATGTCGCCCAGGCCGCAGCGATGGTCTTGGGCGAAGCGCTGCGCCAGACAACGCTCTTTCCGGACCCCACGGCGTGAACGGACATCTCACCCTGTTCTCGCAAAGTGGGCTCGCGGCTCTGGCACAAGTGCTGATAATCGACGTCGTCTTGGCGGGCGACAATGCGGTAGTGATTGGCCTGGCGGCGGCGCGCGTTCCCCCTTCCGTCCGCGCCAAGGTGATTTTCGCTGGACTAGCGACAGCAGTGCTGTTCCGGCTGGGCCTAGCGGTGATCGCGGTCAAATTGCTTCGGATCATCGGTCTCGCTCTGGCGGGCGGCATCCTGCTTTTGTGGGTGAGCTGGCGCTTCTGGCGCGACCTCTCGCACCACCACTCGCATCCAACTGAGTTGGATCCGAAAACCTCGGTGTCCCGCGCCGTTCTGCAGATCGTGCTGGCCGACATTTCCATGTCGCTGGACAATGTTTTGGCGGTTGCGGGCGCGGCGCGCCAGCATCTCGATATTCTGGTGATCGGACTTGTCCTGTCGGTCGCCTTAATGGGCGCAGCCGCGGAATTGATTGCGCGGCTGCTCGACCGGTATCGCTGGATCAGCTACCTGGGTCTCGCCGTCGTGGTCTATGTGGCCTTGTCCATGATCTGGTCAGGCAGCCGCGACGTGGCCCAGGCGCTGATCGAACGTATATGAATAACCACCAGGAGCTTAACGCAACGAACTCGCAACCGAGGTGAAGTCGGCATTGAGGTTGGTGCCCACCAGAGTCAGTGCTCCAATAATGACAACAGAGATCAACGCGGCAATCAGGCCGTATTCGATGGCGGTGGCGCCACCTTGATTGGCAGCAAATTTCTTAAACACAGCGATCATGGTCGTTCCCCAGGTTGAGAAAAAACAACGTGGGGAACGCTACCGCTCAAATTCTAACAAAAAGATCATGAGACCTTGGGCTTTTTAAACAATTCCCGCGCATGCGCTAAATAAGCTGCAAGAACAAGGCGGTAGCATCGTCGCTGGGCTTAAAACGGAAAAATCTTCCGCCCTGCGCATCGTCCATTTCGATGGCACGCAATTCCTCACCCAGCCGCGTAAGCCCCTTCCCGGCCGCAGCCCGGATCAGACCAGGCACGTCATAGGCATCATAGTCGCTAACCAGCGCCAGAAACCCGTCGCTGGCAAGAAGCATGCGGGCGCCTTCCTGTATCGCGAGTGTTTGGCGCGAAACATGTTTGGCCGCGCGCGGATCGGGTGAGAACAGCCAATTGCCGCCGCTGTTGATGCGGTTGCGGGTGGCGCGGAGCAACGGTTCGATCTCGGGTCGATTCGCGCCCAGCGCGGAGGCCAAATTTTTCTCCCGCGCCGTGCGCTCAGCTCGCGCCGCTTCCGCTTTGCGTTTCTTGATCGCCTCGCCCACGATTTCGACTTTGCCGTCCTGCTCGATCAAGGCTGCGCAATCTCCGTACCAAAAAAACTGGATGGATCTTGATTGGGAGCCGCGTCCCCCTCGCGCGTCGGCGCTGGAGGCGGGGCAGGCTTCGCGGCCAAGCGAGCCGAGCGCAGTAGCAGGCTCTCGAGCCTGCGAAGTCCGGATGGGATCATAAATAAGCATCATGGATGCACATGGCATTTGCCATTTTTCGCGAATGGGCGCGCGGGCGAGTCCGGCAAAGCTTTTTTCCGTATCCTCCAGAGCATGTTTCAAGGCGTCGTCCGGCGGGTCGCCGTCCTTGAGATAGGTCGAAAGCCGCCTTGCACCAAACTGCGCAATCCACGCCGCGTCGCTTGGGCCGGGCAATAGAGGCGGGCCCAAAGGCGTCGCGCCATCCAGCACCAGGGCCGCGCGATCAAGGCAGGCGAAACTGTCCTCATTAGGCTTGGCGTGATCGCCAGGTAGCGATAATTCGTCCAACAGCTTCAAGCTCACGAAACGGTTCCGATCAGGCTTTTCAACTTTTCCATCAGTTGCGCTTTATCGGGAGCAAAATCCTGCTCTAGCCACCATGCCTCCACCAATCCGAGAACACGCCCTACTTCGGGACCTTCCGCCGCGCCGGCAGCCATCGCTTCATACCCGGTTAGGGGAAAGCGCGGGCGTTCCCAGCCGTCGGCGATCGAGAGCAGCATCCGCCAATGAATTACTGCGCCGCCGCGCGGAGCTGCCGCCCAACTCAACAGTACAAGATCACAGAACCGCGGCACGCCGATGCGATAGAGCAGTCTGCGCACTTCGGCCGCCGAAAGTTGGGGCGGAATCTTGTCGCCCGGGACCGCAAGCGCCTCAAGCCGCGCGCGTTCGGCGTTCGAAAGCCTCAATCGCTCGGCCACGCTTCGGGCCGCCTCGACTTCGTCGGGCAAAAGCGCGGCCAGCCGCAGCAAAGCATCAGGGCGCAATTGCTCTTCTGTTTCGATTCCCACGAGCTGTTCCAGCCGGGGGAGCCTGAGCGCGTAAGGCAGAAGCTCGGACAAGATGCCAGACGCCGCCATCATTCTGAGTGCCGGCACCGGGTTGGGACATTCCAACAGGCGCAGCAATTCCTTGGCGATGCGCTCACCCGACAATCGCGCGAGGCCTGCCTTTGCCCCCGCCGCGGCGCGCAAGGCCTCGACGTCCATCTCGCCCCTGCCGTACCACGCGTGAAAGCGGAACAGCCGCAGGATGCGCAGATAATCCTCGCGAATTCGCGTGGCCGGATCGCCCACGAACCGCACCCTGCCCGCGATAAGATCCTGTACGCCACCGTGATAATCAAAGACCTCGCCCTCAGGTGCGGCGTAAAGCGCATTCATGGTGAAATCGCGCCGGTTGGAATCTTCTTCCCAATCGTCGGTAAAAGCGACAACGGCATGCCGACCGTCGGTTTCGACATCGCGCCTGAGACTGGTGATTTCGAAAGGTTGACCGCCCAGAATGGCGGTGACCGTGCCGTGCTCTTGGCCCGAGGGGATAAATTTTATCTCGGCCCTCTCCAGCAGTTTAACGGTCTCATCGGGTGGCATGGGAACGGCGACATCAATATCGGCGACCGGAATACCCAAGAGCGCGTTGCGCACCGCGCCGCCGACGAATCGCCCTTCGCCCAGCGCCGCCAACAGCCTTCTCGTTTCGGGCGCAGCCATCCATGGGTGGTTTGATGGATCAATGCGCATCAGGCTCCCGAGTTTTTTTTCCCTTGCGGTGGGACATGAGCATGACCATTGGCCGACTTATGCCCAACCAGGCGCTTGGCCATATCCCATGAGGGGGACCCCGCCATCCACGAATATTTCACGGAATCGATCCTCATCGCGCTTCTATAACATCGCGCACCGTCAGACGGGCCGCCAAATCCACCAGGATAGCTGCGGTAGCGCCCCAGATGGCGCGGCCCTCGGGCATGAAAACGTAAAAGCTCCGTTCTCGGGCACCCCATATTCGCGACTCCACCCGCCGATTGGCAGGATCGAGAAAGAAAGCCAAAGGCGCCTCGAACGTGTCGGCCACTTCCAGGGGATTGGGCGTGAGCGTGAAACCGGCAGCAAGCACGCCCACTACCGGAGCAATATTATAACCTGTGCCGGTACGGTAGCGCGGCAGATATCCCGCGATGCTCACCAGGGCGGGCTCGATGCCGGTTTCTTCCCTGGTCTCGCGCAAAGCCGTCTCCAGCGGCGAGCGATCGCCTTCATCGCGGCGGCCGCCAGGGAAACTCACCTGCCCACTGTGACGGGCGAGGGTCGCTGTGCGCTGTGTGAACAGAATTGTGGGCTCGGGCCGGGCGACGATCGGAATGAGTACGGCGGCTTCGATCGCCTCGCTTTGCTCCGCGGGGCGCAATTCGGGATGAAGATCGTAATCGTCATGACCAATCATGGCGGACGGCGCATCAAGCAGGAGGCCACGCAGCGCCGCCACGGGATCGGCTTTGAGGCGCGTGAGAATGTCGTTCACGGCGGTTTTCCCATCACAAAAAATACCCCGTCGCTCCATACGCCGAAATCGTCCCCTCGCGCGACTGCCGATTCCACCAGAGTGTAATAGACCGGCCGCGCCAGCTTGGCTTCAAGTCCGCCGCGCACATGGAGATAAGGAATGGGCGCGCCCGTTTTCTCGTCGGGCGCGAAGCGCAACGGATGCGCGGGCCCCGCCGTCACGCTGTCGCCCACGTTGGTCGTGAAGGTGAGGCACATTTTTTCGCCCTTTCCCTCCATTGTCATCAGCACCCCAAGAAAGGGTGCGTCATTGACAATGATGGAGAGCTTTTCCGTAGGCGTAACCAGCATGAACCCGTCGTCATCTTTTCGCAGGATGGTCGAGAGGAGACGCACCAAAGCCGGGCGCGTCACAATAGTGCCTTGGTGGAACCAGGTGCCGTCGGGCCCGATCCGCACGCCGCTGTCGCCGCAATAAGGGGGATTCCAACGCTCGACGGGGGGCAATCCGGGATGCCCCTCGACCGCCGCCTCTACCCCGGCGAGCCCCGGGCGGAAAGGAAGATCGCGAGCCATGGAGCGATTTATGCCGCTTCTGTATTATAAGTGAAGTCCGGGTGAGGCTTTTCGCTGTTGCCTAGGCTTCTCGAGGGTGCAGAATGACCCTTCCCCTAATCCACGGCGGCGAGACCCCAATGAGAACCCGCATGATCCAGGACGCGGACATCCTTAACGAGCATGATGCACCGGCCAGGCTTGATGCCGCGGCCCAGACTTTCGCTACCGTGAAAAAGCGCCTCGCCCAAGTGATATTCGGTCAGGACGATGTGATCGAGCAGACACTGGTCACTCTACTGGCGGGCGGACACGGCCTCCTGATCGGCGTGCCGGGCCTCGCCAAGACCAAGTTGGTGGAGACGCTCGCCATCGTCCTTGGCCTGGATACCAGCCGCATCCAATTCACGCCCGACCTGATGCCAACCGATATCACCGGATCGGAAGTGATGGAGGAAAGCGCCTCGGGCACCCGCGCATTCCGCTTCATCCAAGGACCAGTCTTCACTCAACTGCTGATGGCTGACGAGATCAATCGCGCATCGCCGCGTACCCAGTCGGCGTTGCTTCAGGCGATGCAGGAAAAGCATGTGACCGTAGCGGGCGCCCGATACGATCTGCCGCGTCTTTTCCATGTTCTGGCGACGCAAAATCCGCTGGAGCAGGAAGGTACCTATGCGCTGCCTGAAGCGCAGCTCGACCGATTCCTGTTGCAGATCGATGTCGGCTACCCGGACCTCGAATCCGAGCGCCGCATGCTCCTCGCCACCACCATGGGTGAAGAAGCCCGGGCCTCGCGCGTCTGCGGACCGGATGAGTTGATCCTGGCCCAAGCGCTGGTGCGGCGCATGCCGGTAGGCGAGAAAGTGATGGAGTCCATTCTGAAGCTTGTGCGCGCCGCGCGGCCCGATTCTGATCACGACGAAACCAGAGGACTCATTGCCTGGGGACCGGGCCCGCGCGCCAGCCAGGCCTTCATGCTGGCGGCACGCGCGCGCGCATTGCTCGACGGCCGTCTCGCACCTTCGACCGACGATATTGTGGCGCTGGCGGGACCGGTTCTGCGTCATCGCATGGCGCTGAGTTTCTCCGCCCGCGCCGAAGGCGCCACCACCGCGCAAGTGATCGAAAAGCTTTGCCGCGCATTGCTTTGAGGATTCTTGAGTGACAGGATTTTCGCCGCTCCAGCATGAAGCGGACGCGCTGGGCGCGGGCTTGCCACCCTTGATGGTGGCGGCGGAAAGACTTGCTGCCTCGGTCAGCTTGGGTTCCCATGGACGGCGCAAGGCGGGCATCGGAGAGAATTTCTGGCAATTCCGCCGATATGCCAGCGCTGATTCGGTGGGCCGCATCGATTGGCGGCAGTCCGCCAAATCGCAGCATCTCTTCGTGCGCGAGCGGGAATGGGAAGCCGCCCAGACCGTTTGGTTCTGGCGCGATGGCGATTGGGGCATGCGGTTCGGCTCCGGCGGCGTCACCAAGCTGGAGCGCGCCAATCTGCTGCTGCTCGCACTGGCCTCGCTTTTGGTGCGGGGCGGAGAGCGGGTGGGGCTTCTCGGCGCGAATTATCTTCCCGGCGCCTCGCGCTTCACGTTGTCGCGCATCGGCCATTCCCTGCTCGACTCGGGCCTGCAGGAGATAGAACGTATCCGCGCCGAACGCCGCGAAGGCCCGCCCCCTGCGATCATCGCTCGCGGCGCCCGCTTGATATGGCTGAGCGATTTTCTGAGTCCGAGCGTCGAAGAGCGTATGCAGGGCTTCGCGCGCGCCGGCGCGGTAGGCCATCTGGTGCGGATTGTCGATCCGGCGGAAGAGGATTTTCCCTATCGCGGCCGCGCACGCTTCGAAAGCCCCAAAGGACGCGACTTTGCCCTGTTCGGCAGGGTAGAAAGCGTGGGCGATGATTACCGGCAGCGCTTCTCTGCTCATGGCGAGAGGATCGCGCACGCCGCCACCAAACTGGGCTGGACTATCACGGTGCATCGCACCGATCATCCGCCGCAGGCGGCGCTAATCGCGCTGCACGCCGCCATCGGCCCCCAATGAGGCGATTGGAATTGACGCGATGGGTTTGTTCGCAGCATTGAATTTTGGCGCGCCCTGGATTCTGGTGACGCTTGTCGGACTGCCCGCGCTCTGGTGGTTGCTCAAGGTCACCCCACCGCAGCCGAAACGCATCCTGTTTCCACCCTTGCGCCTGCTCCTGGGCCTGAAGGACGAGGAACAGACACCGGCGCATACGCCATGGTGGCTGATGTTGCTCAGAGTGCTGGCGGCAGCGCTTCTGATTCTCGCGCTGGCCGATCCGCTCCTGGGCAGAATCACGAGCTTTGCCGGCGGCGGGCCTATTGTGATCGTGGTGGATAATGGTTGGAGCACGGCGCGAAATTGGGAACAGCGACAGACATTGATAGCCGATCTTCTACGCGCGGCGGGCAATCGTCCGGTGGCCATTGTCTCCACCGCCAACCCCGGCATGCTGACGTTGCTGGACGCAGGCACGGCGGAAAAAACCGCGCGCGAGTTGAAGCCCATGTCCTGGCCGGGCGACCGTCAGGCCGTGGCTCAGGAAATCCTGCACGCGCACCTCACGGGGCGGCCGGAATTCTTTTGGTTGAGCGACGGACTCGAAGACGGCCAGGCCAAGGCGCTGCGCAAAGCGCTTGAGGGGCTGGGATCGCTGCGCATCTTCGCGCCCGATCAATCGGCACGCGGGCTCTTGCCCCCTCGCCGCGACGCCACAGGCTTTGCCGTCACCGCGATCCGCACAGGCGCCGCCAATCCTGCCAGCGTCCGGGTCACTGCGATAGGCTCCCGGGGCGAGACTTTAAGTGACGCCATGCTAACGTTCAAAGCTGGCGAGGATCGAGGCACCGCCCACATTACCGTGCCATTGGAAGTGCGCAATCAGACGGCGCGCCTTCAGATTCAAAATGAAGACACCGCGGGTGCCGTACAGCTTCTTGATTCGGGGGGAATCGAGCACCGGGTCGGGCTGGTCTCGGCGGCGGCCACCGAGAATGAACAGCCGCTTTTGTCCGACGTCTATTATCTGGAGCGTGCGCTATCGCCACTCGCGGAAGTGGAAAAGGGCACCATCAGCGGCCTGATCGCCCGTCACGTCTCGGTCTTGTTTCTGGCCGATGTCGGCCGGATCGGCGGCAGCGACGCGGACGCGGTGGAAA
>Ga0126381_100002045_pt1 | contig 21778 bp, 24 predicted proteins | sample PanSoiMetPlot_28_FD_96465 | JGI IMG/M metagenome (GOLD analysis project Ga0126381, IMG submission 96465) | Tropical forest soil microbial communities from Panama - MetaG Plot_28 | ecosystem: Environmental > Terrestrial > Soil > Tropical forest > Bulk soil | place: Panama | collected 2016-02-17
CGTCGGTGTCGGCCAGCCCGGCGCCGGCGCCGCCGGGCCTGGGGCCGTTTGTGGCGCCCACCGTCACCGCCGGTCACCGCACCCAGGAAGGCGACTTCCGCGGCATGCTGCGCCGCGACGGCATCACCCTGAACGCTGGGCTGCCCGATGGGACAGAGGAAACCGACGCCCACAATGTGTGCGGCGATCTGACCCGTAACGGGCTGAGCCCGGCGGCGCTGGCGGCGCGGATCGAGGTGGAGCGGGTCAATGGTCATGTCCTCAAGCTGGATCCGGCTCATGTGCGCGCGTACATCGACGATGCGGTCGCGGTGTACTGCCCCGAACTGGGTTAACGCTCCGTAGGTATATCGGTAGGAGAATGAGCGGTTATCGGCTGCGTGGAAACCACCGAAACCTCGAAAGTGACAAAAATACGCAGAGATTGGGGCACCCGTGACTGCTGAAGTGTGTCGCAAACATCGCGATGAACTGTGCAAAATGTGCGATGAGCACGACGACGACCTTTGGGTCCATCCGCACGACCTGCCGTTGCCGCACGAAGACTGCCCGCTATGCCATAGTTTGGTGGTCAACCGGGAATGGAGCATCGAGCAGGCGCAGCGGAGTATTGAGTTGCTCTGCGCCGAGATATCGGAAATCCGGCGCGGGATGCGGCACAACGCATACCACGAGCAGCAGCGACAGAGTTCTGTTACGGACTGACACCACCGAGACCTCGAAAGTGAGATACACAGATGAGCGCGTACGCACTCAAGCAGCCCCATCCTAATGGGTCTGAATGGATTCAGGAGTTCGACAGTTTGGAGGAAGCGGTTCGATACCGCTCCCACAGCGGCGGCGTTCTAGTCAGGCGTGAGCGCCTACCAGACCAGCCGGGACTGTGGTGGGTTCCTGTTACGGACTAGAACAACCGAGACTTCACGGATTTCGATTATCGGCTCAGGGGCCGCCAGCGGCGCTGGCCAGCGGGCCCGGTATCTGACTAGGCCCAGGCTGCTCTTCGGCGGGGGGGCCGTGCGGAAGCGGATGTGGTGCCGATTGCGGTTGTTGCTCCCCCGCCGGCGGGATTCCCTCTGTGGGCAGCACCGGGTCGCTCCAAAACCCGTTGGGTGTCATGTGATCCCGACAGAAGTTCGTGGTGTTCATCGGCACCAGATATTCCCTCCACATCCCAGGAGGGTTCGGTGCCGGGGCGTCGGTGCCATCAGGGCAGCGCCAGTTGCAGCTCGCGCCGTTGATGCCCTGCCCGGCGACCACCCCACCGGCATTGCCGCCGTTGCCAAGAGTTGTGAAGACACCACCCAATCCCAGGGCTATCCCGCCGGCTTGACAGTGCATATGTGATCCGTTGATTTCCGTGGGAAAGTCACAGAAGAAGCCGCTGATTCCCCCGACATTGACGGCGACCCCGACGCTGGGGTATTCGCAGATGGCCTTGGCCGGCGGGGCGGTAGCCAGCAGAAGGATCATCGCCGCCGCCGCGACACTGGAGGCCGCCACGACGGCGCGCACCCTCACGCCGGGGGCAGCGGTCACGGCTGGCCCGGTTGTTCTGCGGGTGGCGGGGGCTCTTCTGGGGGCGGGGGTTTACGGGTGTGCTGGTTGAAGGTGTAGCCGACGAACGCGCCGAGCACCCCGATCATGCCGCCACCCCAGCCGGTCAACACTTGGGTGGTGTTCTCCGAGAGCCCGTAGGGCTGGATCTTCTGTTCCATCCGCAGGATCGCCGCCCAGATCGCGGCGATGGTCAGCACGTTCAGGGCGGTGGAGATGCCGATCGCGAGCAGGATGGCGACCAGTTCGGCGGGGCTGCGGTCCTTGCCCATCATGTGTGGGGCACCGTGACATCCCCCCGGTTGGCCAATAGCATTTCGAAGTCGGCGAATGTCATGGTGAATTCGCCGGCCTCGCCCCAGCCGGTGCCCCAACTGTTGCGGAAGGTGATCAGCCCGGTTTGGTAGTTGATGCCGCGGCACAAATATTCGTGCCCGCCCATCACCGTGGTGTCATCGAGCGGGCCGACGGTGACGAGGCCGCCGACGGGGGTCATCATCTGCTGGGTCCACAGGGTGCCGACGATGACGGGTTGGGTTTCGATGGCGGCCTGGAAGTGGGGCCAGTCGAAGGTGTGGGTGTAGCTGGTGATGTAGCCGAGTTTTTCGGCGGCTTTGGCGACCGCGATCCCTGAGCTGCCGCGGTCGGACGGGGGGTATTCGCCGGGCATGTGATCCAGCGTGCTGGCGATCGAGTAGAGGGTGAGGGCGTCGGTTTCGGTGAGGTATTTGCCGCCTAGGCCGTGGCCGGCGAAGAAGTCGCAGTCGAGGCATTGGGCCATGGCGTTGCCGGTGCAGGAGCCGATGCGGCCTTGGTCGAGGACCGGGGCGTGGCTGGGCCAGTCGGTGGTGGTGTTCGAAGGTTGGGAGAGGGTGAAGGGGTAGTCGCGGGAGCGTTCGTCGTGTTCGACGACACGCCCCAGCCGGGGGTCTTGGGGTTTGTAGCTTTGCACGGCGAATCGGGTGGGATGCGGCATCAGGTGTCCTCGGGGTTGGGGGCGCCGCCGCCGGGGAGAATTCGGCGGCGGCGCACGTTCAACGCCGTGTGCCCTACGGGCCGGCGGGCGGGGTGGCCGGCGGGGCTTGCAAACCCTGCAGATCGGACAGGGCGGTGTTCAGCCCGTCGAGCGACCCGGCCGGCAGCGGCGGGTTGGCGGCCTGCAGGTTCGCGATCTCGGTCGCGATCGCCGCCTTGACGGCTTCCAGGCTGGCAGCCAAGGTGTCGAGGTCGGTCTGGTCTACTTGTACGAGTGCCATAACAGTGCTTCCTATCTATTGTTGTTGGGTTAGTGCTTGCAAATCCGCCAACGCTTTGTTGACGGCGGTCATGTTGGCCGGGGGCAGTCTGGCCCCGCCGGATTGGGCTTGCATCTGGGCGAGCAGCGACGCCAGGGTGACGAACACGGATTCGGCGAACAGCCAGATGTCGCCGTAGAGGCGGGCCGGGGTGGGATTGGCGACCGACCAGGCGCCCGGCTCGTCAATGGGCGGGCTCATGTCGGGGTGATGTTCAGGAAGGTTTCGGCGATGGTCAACACCTTGGTCAGATCGTCCAGCGCGGTTTTGATGGAGCTGGGGATCAGGGCGCCGAAGGGTCCGTTGACGAATCCGTCGATGGTTTTGATGGCGTCGATCGCGGTGGCCAGGTCGGTTTTGATGTTGCCGAACGGCAGGCTGAGCGATTCCTGTGGGGATGGGGTGGTCATAACCATGGATCTCCTTTTTCTATGTGGTGCCGCCCGGTGTTGGTGCTGGCGTCGGTGTGGGGGTTGGGGTTGGGGTCGGTGGTGTGATGGCGCCTAGTTCGCTAAGCTGCGCGTCCCACACCGGTTTGTATTTAGCGAGGAAATCGACGATCGTGAGGCCGCCCAGTTGCGGCCAGCCGTGCCCGTAGCCGTCGATGCCGCGGGGCCCGGCGAGCTGCTCATAGGCCAATAGGCCATAGTTGGGCGGCCCGCCGGGATCGGGCACCGGCGCCGGGGCGGGCGGGGTGATCGGGAAATTGTGCCACTGCCCAATGTCGTCGTTGTGCTGCTCGTTGATGTCGCACTGCACACCGCCGATGACCTTGTAGCCGAGCTGGTTTCGTTGGATGATCCGCACGCGGGAGTCGACGTTGCCGCCGCTCCAGGCTTCGGTCTGCCAGGCGTAGGCGCAGACCCCGGCGTTCAGCGCGCGCATGATGGGCCAGTAGCCGCCGTAAATCCCGACGTTGCCGGGACCACCCAGCACGGAGCACGCGCCCTTCAGATAAGCGTTCACCGCGGCCTGCTGATTGGGGGCCTGATCCCAGTCGGCGCTGAAATAAATGGTCGCCGTGGGCGGGCCGCCGCAGGCGATCATCTGCGCGCGGGCCGCGTTGGCGTCGGCGATGCCCTGAGCTTGGCCGCCGAGCATGGCTTGGGCGGTGGATTCCCAGTTGCCGACGATGGCGATGCCGTTGGCCTGTAAGTCTTTCGCTTCGGCTGGTGTCAGCATTTTGTAGGGTAGGTTCGTGCCGCCGTCGGCGAGGTAGCGCGTGACGAACGACACGCCTGCGGCTTTCAAGTCGGCGCCGCTGATGCGGCCGCCGGCGTAGTCGACACCCAGCGGGTAGTGTCGCGACTGGTGGGCGGTGCCGTCTTCTTGGATGGGCTGGTCGTAAACCCACCAATCGTTCCAGTAATCGCTTGCGAGGCCGGTGATGTTGGGTGGGTAGGTGCATGTGCCGTAGTCGCCGTTGGATTCCATGTCCCACGGGTCGGCGGAGCCGCCGTCGATCTGACACGCCATGTGGCTGTTCGGGCCGCCGCCGCCGTGGCAGATCGTCACCTTGATCGGGTATTTGCCTTGGACGCAGTCGTTTTGGGTGGTCTGGCGGAAGCCTTGAAATGGGCCGGGGAAGGTTTCGGTGCTAAACATGCGGCCCCAGGTCATGCTGGTGCCGTGCAGTGCGGCGCCGATGACGATGCCGCACAGTCCGCTACAGTCGGCGCCGATCCCGAAGTTGTAGGGGTCGAAGGTGCCGCCGTATTCGTATTGGTCGCCGGGGCCGGCGTCGATGTTGGCCGGCTGCACGAGCGGTTGGCCGTTGTCGCAGGTGAGTCGGTCGAGGAAGACGCGTTTGGCGAATTCAATGTTGGTACGGGTGAGCATCAGGCATCAGGCTCCGGTTTGCGGTGTTCGCCCGGGGTATCGTCCTCGTCCTCGAGCTGCGCGGTGAGGTGGCCGTTGCCGACGGTGACCACGCCCAATTGTGTTGCGCGGGCCCGCATCCAGATCAGCACCGCGGTCACCGCGGTGATCCCGACGCCGATCCAGCGGTCGACGTCGGCGCTGAATACGTCGAGCCCGACGAGCGCATTGACGACCATGAAGATCAGCGCCGCCGTGGCGATGACGCCGTCGTAGTAGCGCCAGGCCTTGGGGAACAGGGCGCGGGGGGTGGCCCCGGAGCTGCGGAACCCGTTGCTGCTCATGACATTTTTTAGGTGGCGGTGAATTGCAGGACGACGCCGCCGGCCCAGTCGATTTCGAAGGTGACCCCGGCGGGTGCTTGGTTGGCGCCGAAGTCGACGTAGCCGATCAGCGGTTCGGTGGACAGGGTGCCGGTTTGGGCGTCGTAGACGATGGCGTAGCGGGCGGTGAAGGTGGCGGTGGCCCAGGAGGTGTTGGCGGCGGACAGGGTCCAGACGTTGCCGGTGTCGGCGATGGTGACCCCGGTCAGGGCGGTGCCGCCGGCGGTGTAGCCGGTGCCGGTGATTTCGTTGGCTTGGGGGGTGTTGGCGAATTGATCCGATGCTTGGTTGGGGGTGTAGCTACTGGTGACGAGCATGACTTTGATGCTGTCGGTGGACAGGTTCATGGTTTTGGTGGCCAGGGAGGCGATGAATTGGCCGTAGACGTGGGCGGTGACTGCCATGAGGGGTTCTCCCTAGCTATTTAGTGGTAGAGGGCGGGGTAGTTCGCGGCCGGGCAGATGGTGGCGATCTGGTTGTTTTCGAGGATGATGTAGTCGTTGAGGTTGCCGATTTGTTGGGCGACGCCGGCGCCGGTGAAGTTGAGTTGCCAGGTGTGGGCGCCGCCGACCAGGCTGCAGTTGATGCCGCCGGTGTAGCCGAGTGTTCCGGTGAGGTAGTTGAGGGCGTCCATCATGTCTTGGTGGATGACGAGTTGGAATCCTTGGATGGTTTCGGTTTGGCGGGTGATGGTGACGAGGGTGCCCACAGTTGTTGCCTTTCTTGGGGTTTAGGACAGTACGACGGCGATGCCTGCATACGCGACGGAGCCAGCAGCAGTTGCGGTGAAGGTGATACTGCCTGTGCCGTCGGACAAGGCGAGCGCACCGGTGCCCGCCCCGCCGCTGTTGACGATGCCGCGTGAAGTCCCGCCGCTAGTGCTAGCGACGCTGTTAGAGGCGACATCTTCAAAGGCCTGCACGATCACTTGATTGGTCGCGCAACTGGCCGATTGCGTCAAAGTATTCGATGGGCTAGTGGTTGACACGGTGGTCGGGGTTCCGATTGAACCGACATTGGTGTAACTGATGCTGATTCCCGCCTTGCCTCCGGAGGGACTGCTATAGGTCACGGTGATGGTTTGCGAAGTCGCGGCGATGCCGGCGGCTTGGTAGAACGCGAGGCTGCCGCCGCCGGGGTCGGTAATGGTGCTGCCGATCAATGTCATTGTGGTGGAACCGGATTTCACTGATGAAACGGTGGTAGTGGCGGTGGTTACGGGCACGATGATGGTTCTGTTGGCTGCGCCTGCCGGATGAGTCCAAGATTGCGAAATGGTAGTGGCGTAGCCGCCGGGGCCCGCCTTGTCGAAGACGGGGCCGCCGCCAGCGGCTGCGGCCACGCGCAAGGTCGGTAGTATGCGGCTGGTGGGGTAGGCGCGCCCGAGCCTAACCACTATTCTTCCCAGGCGACGTAGCAGACGACGGTGGTGGCGGCTGCAGTGCCCGGGGTGGCCCGTATCCGCAAGCATGCGCCGGCATTGATTTCGGGCTCGCGGCCGAGCGGGAACTGCTGAGAGAAATAGGTTCCGCTGTCCAGCGTGTCCGCCAACAAACGGCTAGCGGTGATGGTGCCTTCGGCGGTGGACGTGAAACCTGTTGCCGCGGTGCCGGTCGGCGCCAAACTCACCGGCCCGGTGACATCGTTATAAGCCAGAATATTGCCGGTAGTAACCGTGGCGAACACGGTGCCCGTTTCGATCAGCTCCATATGCACCGGGGCAGTAGGGGCGGCGAGGAATCGGTAGCCCCATTCCACGACACGGATTTTCCCGACACCGGCTTTGACTTGCAGCATGGTTTTGACGGTGGTGGTGGCGTTGGTCGCCGCACCCGCCAGCGGGGCCGTCAAAGCGTTGGACAGGCCGTTCCAGGTGATGAAGCAGGGCGCAGCCATAACGGGTTGCCTTTCAGTAGAGGTCGGCGCGGCGCACGGGCACCGTGACACCGGTCGCAGGTGGTGGTTTGGTGAAGATGCCCGCTCTCGGCGCGGGAATGACGGCGGTAACGGTGAGGGTGGGTGCTGGCACTCGTTGGCGCAGCGCGGGGGCGGTTGCGGCAAAGGTGGCCAGCATTGTCGGCGCGGACAGGTGCATGACGGTGCCGGTGGCGACCGTCGGGGTGGGCATCCTGACGGTGACCAGCCCGGTGGGCGCGGGCACGCGTTGTCGCAGCGATGGCGCGCGGACAGTGAACGTGGCCAGCAGGGAGGGGGCGGCGATCTGCAGGCGGTGCGGCCCGACGTAGGACGGTGGCACCATCACGACGGTGACCGTCATCCTGGGCACGGCGAGGTGGCTGGTCGAGCGCAGCGCGGGGGCGGGGATGACGGCGGTGACCATCAGCGTGGGTGCGCTGATCGCGGGGACGATCACCCACCATCCAGCGACGTCTGGTTTGGCGGTCCAGATGGTTTCGTACGGTGAGCTCACTGCTAGGCCTCTATGCGGGGCTGCGGTTGCACAGCGCGACCTCGAAGTAGCATTGGGTGCCGGTGGCTTCCCCGGTCAGATTGATTCCCGCGGTGGATGCGTTGTAGCCGGGGGCGAGGGTGTCGTTGGCGCTGCAGTACACCAGGAAGGTGCCGCCGAACGTGCCTGCCCAGGAGCCGCCGGTCTGCAGCGCGCCTGGACCGGAGGCGACCAGCGACCCGTTTTGGTAGAGCAGCGCGTGATAGGCGGCGGTGCCGCTGATCGTGGTGGCCAGGATGTTGATGGTCACCGCGTACCAGCCGGCGTAGGTGACGGTGACCGTGTTGGTGGTCGAGGTGTAGGTGTAGTCGCTGGTGTTGCTGACCCCGGCGGTGTCGAAGAAGCTGGCCGGCAGGGTGTTGTTCCCGGTGGATACGGTGGTGGTGCCGGTCAGTGTGCGGAGTTGGCGGAAGCCCGATCCGATGGCGGCGGCGGGCAGCGGCGCCAGGCTGACCGCCACACTGTTCCACACGTTGCTGGCGGTGTAGGAGGCGGTGGCCGAGAACGTCACCGACGCGGCGCCGGCCGCATCCCCGCCGATCACCGCTTGGGTGGTGAGGTTGGTGTTGTAGCGCTGGGTTTGGTTGTAGCTGCTCAACGTCTCGGTGGCCGCGCCCGACACGGTGAAGGTTTGCACGATGAAGTTGTTGCTGGTCGAGGCGACGGTGTGGGTGGGGCTGCTGTTGGATCCAGTGGTGGCGGCGGTGGTGCCCACCCCGGACACGCCGATGTAGGAGTCGGCCTGCACGAACAGTGTGTTGACGGTGGACAGGGTGGTGGTGACCCATGCGGCGGCGGTGACGGTGTTGGCGCCGGCCGTAGGGTTGGGCACGCCCCAGATTTGGCTGTAGATGCGGCTGGTGGAGTTGCCGGTCGACGCCAACAGTTGCATCTGCTGCTGGCCCGCGCCGGTGCCGTAGACCACGTTGGAGGCGACGTTGGAGGTTTGGGCGGCGGCGCAGTAGAAGTTGATCCGCACAATCAAGTAGTCGGCGGCCACAGCCACGGTGGGGGTGCAGGTCACGGTCAGGGTGTAGGTGGATCCGGCGGCGTTGTTGTTGGCGGTGGCGTCGTGGGTGATGGTGCCGCTGCCCGGGTTGGGCGGCAGGGTGACGTTGGTGTGCGGAATGTTGGCCAGCGCGGCGGGCAGCGCACCTGAGGTGGTGATCGTGCTGGTGCCCCCGGTGAACGCGTTCACGATGCCGCTGAGCAGCCCGGAGATATGCGATTGGATATCGTTGGACACCCCGCCCACCGAGAACGTCGGCAACGCCGGGTATTGCACGGTGGTGCCCGCGGTCGGCGACCCGAACAAATTCGTCGCCAGCGCGTTGAGATCGGCGCCGAGGTTGGCGCCGCCGAGCACGTTGCCGATGATGGTGTTGCGGACGGTGCCGGCCGACACGGGGGATCCGAACAGGGTGGTCGCCAGCGCGTTCAGGTCAGCGCCGAGATTGAGCCCGCCTAAGACGTTGGTCAGGTTGGCGTTGGGGATTGATCCCAAACCCAGATAGCTTTGAATGTTCGCCGTGGAATGCGCGGTGCCGGCGTGGCCGAGCGCGTTGCTAATCGCATCGACGAAGGCCTGGATGTGGGATTGGATGTCGTTGCCGATGGCGCCGATGCTGATGTTGGGCAGCAGCGGGTATTGCAGGTTGGCGCCGAGCGTGTTGGAGCCGAACAGATGCGTGAGGAACGCGTTCGCGTGATCGGTCAACGTCTGGCCGGCGGCCAGCAGCCCGGGTTTCTGCGCCGACGCGTCATCGAACCAGACACTTCCCGCGGTGGCGGTGGAATCCACGGCGAGCACAATGTTGATCGAATCGATGCCCGAGAGCAGCGGCACGACGTAGGCCCCGGACAGTTGCACCCAGCCTGACGAGCTCGCCGGTGAGCCGACCGAGGCGATCGTCACCTTGGGCTGCGCCACCCCGCCGGCATAGGGGTAGACGTCGAGGTGGATCGGCGGCGGGCTGCTGCCGCTGGCGGTGACCCCCGACCATCGCACCCAGACCGAGACGTTGACGTCCTCGGTGATGATCACCGGGATGGAATTGGAGATGATCCGTTCCAGGGTGCCGTTGGCGGTGCATTTGGCCGACCCGGAGCCCGCGGTGCCGGTGTGGTCGACCGTGCCGTCCCAGGCGAACCCTGAGGTGCCCTGGATGGAGGCGGCGGTGTCGAAGGTGGCGGCCCACAACAGTTCGGGGGTGACGTTGATGACGTGCGACGCCGGGATCAGCGGCAGCAGGTCCAGGCGTAGTTGCCCGAAGATGTTTTTGGCTTCGGTGAGCCAGCCGCCGATGGTGGTGTTGATGGAGTTTTGCAGCGAAGTGAGCGCGCCGTGCACGTCGCCGTTGGCCAGGTCACCGAAGATGGTGTTGAGGGTGTTGTTGATGTTGTTGATTTCGTCGGCCCAGTTACCGAGCTGGTTTTGCCAATTGGTGCCGGGCGCCAGGATGCCCAGCAGGGACAGGATGACCTGCTTGATGATGCCTTCGATGAAGTTCTGGCCGATCGCTTCGAGTTGTTGATCGGTGAACAGTGGGGTGAATTGGGTGGCCGGTGTTGTGGTGGGGTGAACGGGTGCCCAGTCGACTTCGGTGACCCAGGAGGGGGGTTGGGTCATATCGGCATAGTCTCCACACTGAACAAGGTGGTCGAGGCGCTGGTGGTGTAGTAGTCGGTGCCGCTTTGGCGTTCGGTGCGCAGATAGACGGTGGCGGCGTTGCCGGCGTAGACGCGGTCGTAGGTGTCGGCGGATCCGGCGGGGGGTCCGGGGACCAGGGTTTGTGGTGGCGGGTATTGGCCGGCGAGGCTGGTGGCGCGGCCGACGATGTTGCCGGCGTTGGAGTCGTTCAATCGGACGATGAGGTCGGTTTGCATGTTGGGGCCGGTGCCGGTGATCACGGAGTAGCCGCGCGGGCGCACCCGATAGTCGAAGGGGCGGGCGGGGATGCTGACCGTGGACAGCGTGTAGTTGACGACGCCGCCCGGTGCTGCGTTGATGGTGGCGGGGAAGAAGCGTTCAGCGATTTTTTGGGGTTGGTAGACCAGGGTGGTGGCCGTCGGGTCGACGATGAGGAGATCCCCGGCGACCGGGGTGCCGTAGGCCGTTAACGACACGGTGGTGGTGCCGGCGGCACCGGGGGCGCCTTCGTGCAGGGTGAACGCAATGTTGTAGACGCCGGTGGACACCGTGGACAGGGTGGCCGCTGCGGGGGTGGGGTCGTTGTAGGCCAGCGCGGTCAGGCTGACGGCGTTGATGGTGGCGCCGGGGCCGGCTGGTCCTTGGATGGCGGCGGGGAACCCGGCGGTGGAGCCCGGCGCGGCGACAGCGACGAACACATTGGAGGAGGGATCCCAGTTGACGGGGACGCGCAGCACGGCGGGCATTTGGTAGTAGTCGGTGCCGCTGATCGTGGTGAGCGTCCAGGGGGCGATCGACGAGGTCATGGGTTTCTCCTAGCTGGATTGCGGCGCCAGGGTGAGCACGTTGATGGATTCGGAGATGGCGGTCAAATACCGTTGGTGTTTGGCGAGTGGGGATTCTTTGGCTTTGCCGTCGCCGACTTGGATGAACAGGTCGCGGGTTTTGCGGTCGATGCGCCACATCACGTTTTCGACGTAGTCGGTGAACATCAAAGTGCGGTTACGGTAAATAATAGAAACGAGGGATCCGCGCATAATATCGGTGCCCAGGGTGTAAACCTCGCCATTACGTAGCGTGACCTGCGCAGCCGTCCAACCCCTACTATCCCAAAACGCATTAACAAAACCAAATAGGGTTTCTATATTATATGGGGCTGAAGCTGTCGCATGAAATTGCTCTATGCCGGGATGGTATGGGCCGACGTCATTTCGGCGCTGGTAATGTTCGATGAGCTGGAACGCCAAAAACGAATTATTCAGGAACCCCGAGAGCAGGTCTGAGGGAATGCCTGTGACGCCCAGAAGAATGGTGATGGAATCGATGATCCAGGCGAACGTGGCGTTCATGAGGTCGTTGAGTCAGTGGCCTTGGGCCGGTGCCCCTCCGGTTTCCCAGAGGGGCACCGACCCATTTTGGCGATCGTCCCCCGATAATGTGCTGCCAACCCTTGGGTGTGTGATCGCTGATCTTGCAGGTGGCTACCGAGCCGCGCTGCCCGGGCTCCGGGGCGACCACCAACACCCACGGCATCACGAAATTCAAACCCAACCGCGGCGCGATATACACACCCTCCGGGGCGTACAACCCCTGCGGATTCAGCAAAGGTTGCAGCACGTTACCCTGCACCGACCCCTCAAGATCCACCACGGTGCGCAACACAGAATCGAGCACGGTTTTGGTGGGACCGGTGATCTGCGAACGGTCCTTGACGGTGACCACATAGGTGGGCTGATCCAGCCGCATGAGCGCGAAATTCTGCGACCAGTAATCCGGCTGCGCGTCGCCGGGCAACCACAAATCGACGCGGATGTCCACCCCATAGGCCTTGGTGATGTCCTTCAAAACGGCGGCGACGGTTTCCATCCGCACTGTGCGCGCATACAGCGGGGACGTATCCGACAGCGTGTCGGTGCGTACCACATAGAGCGGGGTTTTCAGCATGGTGGCGATGTTGCCGTTGGACTGCAACAAGGTGCCGTACCAGGCGTGAAAGTCGGTGTTGAGGCTTAACACGTTGTTGATGAATTCGTACAGGCCGGCCTGGATCCGCAACGCTTGTTCGGCGATCATGTGCTCGATCGCGGTCACCAGCGGGGAAATGAACACCGCGTAGCTTTTGACCTGCGCCTGGATCGGTAGGGTCCAGTCGGGCCAGATGACGTGGTAATTCAGCACGTCCCAGATGCCGAGCAGGTTCGCGGTGCCGACCCATTCGCCTTTTTCGGTCATTTCCTGATCGAAGGTGTCGACGTAGAACGCGAAGCGTTGCCCCCCGGTTTCGGCGGTGACCCCGACCATGGTGGTGCGGCAGTTCATGAACAGGTCGATGAGCGGGCTGATGCCGCTGATTTTCAAGGTGGCCGAGGGCAGGGTGTTGCGGGGGTCGGTGCCGGAGAATTCGAGCATGTCATCGCCGACCGCGCCGATCGGGCGCCAGAACTGGTCGTAGACGGTGATGTCGAATTCGGGGTTGACGAAGGCGTCAGCCGAGAGGGCTTCGGCGGCGGCGGCGGCGACCGAGGGGTCGGTGGACACGAGCTGGGCGTCGAGCCCGACCGGTGTCGGCGGGTAGTAGGGCACGAAGGAGATATCGACGGCGTACAGGTTGGGATTGGTGGTGACGGGCAGCAGGTCTTTGGTTCCCAAAGCGCCGGAGAGCCAACTGATCGTCGGGGTTTCCGGGGCGTACGGGTTGGTGTCGTAGTGGATGGTTTCCCCGGCGGGCGCGGAGTAGCCGACGATGATTTTCTGGCCCCAGGTGACGCTGATGGCATCGGCCAGCGGTACCTGGAACCAGCCGGATCCGCTTTCCGGGGCGGGGGTGGCTTGTGGGAAACCCAGTGGGAGTTGGGTGGTGGCGTCCCAGATTTTCGTCAGCCGGGTGATGACGGTGCTGGCGGGGTCGCGGTAGAACCACATCGCGGTGATCAGTCCGGGCTGGTTGAACCGGAACACGTTGGCGACTTCGTAGCCGAGCCCGACGGAGGTGGTGGATGCGTTGGGCACCATGGCGGAGAAGGCGCGCACGGTGGTGGTGCTGGTGGTCATGCCGGGTACCGGCGCAGCGGGGTGCCTGCGCAAATGATTTGGGAGGTGGCGTCCCCGCCGCTAATGCCGACGGCGACCTTGTATTGGGTGATGGTGCCGGCGGCGCTGCGGGGTGGGATGGCCGCGTTGTCGGACCAGCGGCCTTGCAGCAGCGCATACAGGGGGCCTTGGGGTGGTTGGACGCCGAGGCGGGATTCGATCGCGCGCAGCAGCGGTGGGATGTTGTTGGCGGTGGCCCAGGACAGGAATTGGGCGAGGGCGGCGGCGGCGGCGCTGGAGGGGGCGACGACGGGGCTGGCGCCGGGCGGGGTGAGGTCGGTGACGCCGCGTTTGCGGGGGTCGGTGTTCAGTTGGGCGATCTGGCCGGGCAGCAGCGGGCCGAATTGCACGTTCGCGGTGGCCCCGGGGCCGTCGGCGAACACGAACGTGCCCGGGCCGTAGCAGGTGTAGGTGTCGAACATGGGTTGGTCGCCGGCGTTGGTGCGGCCGATGAAGCCGGTGGTGGCGACCGCGGCCGGTGGTGCGGGCTGGGCGACGCCGAGGAAGTTCTGTAGGCCTGGGGGCAACGCCTGGATGAGGGTGGATTGGCCGGCTTGGATGCCCATGGCGACCTGTTGACCGGTCTGCGACAGGATAGATCCGACGTTGTTGAGCAGCCCGTGGAAGAACGCGACCCCGTTGTGCAGCAGGGTGAACAGGTTGTTGAGGCCTGATTGGATGTCGCCGGAGATGATGGTGAAGATGTCGCCGAGGGTGGGCAGCGACGGTAGGCCGATGGTGTGTAGCAGGGTGTTCACGCCGCCTTGGACGGCGGTGATGGTGGCTTGGGTGTTGCTGATGGCGACGCGGATGCCGTTGGCGATGCTGGTGGTGACACCGGAGACGTTGGTCCATAGGGTGGCGAGCGCGTTTTGGGGGAAGGTGCCCAGTTCGGGGAATGAGCCGAGTTGTACTGAGGCGATTTGGTAGCTGGTGGGCAGGGTGATGCTGGGGATGGCGGTGATGGTTTGGCCGCCGGCGCCGACGGGGCTTGATGGGTTGGGGACGAAGGTGGCTAGGCCGTTGACCTGTTGTAGGGTGCCGCCGCCGATGCCTGAGGTGAGGGTGGTCCACAGGGTGCCGAGGGTCACATGATCACCCCTCCCGCGGTGGAGGTGAAGTCGGAGACGAATCCGCCGGAGCCGTGGCCGGCGGCGTTGTTGGTGAACACGGCGACGTCGTCGTAGCTTTTCCAGAATCCGTCGTAGGCTTTGGCTTTCCAGGTGAATTTCTGTCGCAGGGTGGGGATGTTTTCGATGGGGTCGGTGGCGGCTTGGTCCCAGCGGACGTTGGCCCACCAGGATCCTGCGGAGTGGGTGTACCAGAGGAGCTGGCCGGGTCGTTTGGCGTCCCAGGCGGCGATCCAGTCGGAGATGACTTGGCGGGTGTGTTCGGGGTCGCGTCCGCGGGCCATCACGGTCAGTTCGATGTCGAGGGGGTCGTAGAGGGTTTGGATGTAGGTGGCGCCGTCTTGGGTGGCGCCTTTTTGGCTGATGTTGCTCCAGGGGGCGATGACGCCTTTGATGCCGATGAGTCTGATGGATTCTGGGGTGGTGCGGTCGGGGATGGAGGCGCCGCCCATGAGGTGGAAGATGCTGGTTTGGTCGTAGCTGACGTAGGAGACTTGGGGGATTTTGTCGTTGAGGATGTGGTATTGGCCGACGGGGGTGACGGCGCCGACGGGGTATTTGAGGACGGGGGTGGGGGTGGTCATCGCATGCCGGCGCCGAGGTTAGCGGTTTGGTTTTGCGCGTCGAGGGAGTCGAGGGTGGGGCCGACGGTGTCGGGGGGCCCGTAGTGGTTGAACACGTCGATGTGGGTGCCGTTGTGGACGTCGCCGTTAACGGTGCCCGGGGCCCCGGTGGCGGTGAGATTCAAGGGTGTCAGGCCGCCGGGGGCGCCAGGAAGCCCGGACACACCTTGCGGTAGGCCGGTGCCCTGACCGGAACCACCGAGCTGTCCTGCCATGTTGGCTAAGACGGGGGCGGCACCAGCCAGGCCGCCGGCGATGCGGGTGACCCAGCCCGATTGCGCGAGTTGGCTGTCGGAGAGTTTGAAGGTTTGTTGTAGACCTTGCACGGCGATGCCGGCGACTTGGCCGCCGTAGGCGATGGCGCGGTTGATTTCTTGCATGGCGATCTGCGCGGCGACTCCGGCGGCGGCGCCCGCCCCGAAGGACATGCCGCCGGATCCCATGGCGGCTTGGATGCCGGCTTGGATGGCGCCGCCGAGTAGGCCGCCTTGGCTGATGCCGAGTTTGCCGCCTTGGGGGTCGCCGGCCCAGGGTGCCAGTCCGCCGACTGGGGAGGGTTGCGGGGGGCCGGGTGTGGCGGGTGTTCCTGCGGGCAGTTGCGGGCCGCCTGGCGCCGCGCCGGGGGCTCCGGGGACTGGTAGCGGTCCAACGATCTTAGAGTCGGGGGCGCCCGGCGGCGGCGGTGGTGGTTTTGGTTGGACGGCGCCGCCGTCATCGTAGCGCTGTATCGAGCCGGGGTTCCACTGCGAGGACGGCGGTAATGGGCGGTTAGGAACGTACGGCCATGGGTCGTTCGGCATGGCTCCCTTACCCGGGTCATAGGGCCACGGGATATCCGGGATGTCGCCGGTTTGCAGGGCGGCGCGGAACGCGTACACCCCGGCCTGGCCGCCCATGGCGTTGACATCATTGGCGGTGAGGACGTGTTCGCCGCTGTGGGCGATGATCGGCACCGCACCACCGGAGTCCATATGGGGCATCCCGCTAACAATGCTGCCGACGTAAGCATCTCGGGGTGGCTGGCGATTGCCCTGCCAGTCGCTTGCTACCCCAGCCTGACCCACAACAGTGGCCATCCAAGATGCCTGCTGCTGCGGTGTGCCACCAGCAGGGAACGGGCCGGCCACCGATTGGCGGTTGCGGATTTGTGCCGATAAGGCCGCTGCATGTCCCGCGAGTGTGGTGCCGGCCTGGGAGTCAGTAAAGCCCAGTGTGGGCACACCAGAGGGATTGTTGCCCTCTGTTCTTGCGAATCCGATAAGCAGTGGAAACATGTTGGATGGGATACCGGCCGCGGTTAGGGCCGCGATCAGATTGCTGTCGGCAGTGCCGGTGCCCATGCCAGGAAAGCCAGGAAAGCCGGAAGGTGCAGCCTGCGCTGGCGGGTGTAGCAGCATGTCGAGCGGACTGCGCGGCCCTCCAGGGCCAATATTTTCCCCAGTCCACGGCTGCTGCGGCAACGGACCTTCCCTGGGGTTGAATGATCCGCCCCTGCCGCCGAACGCGCTGACGAAAGGTGCGGCGGGCGAAGCACCGGGGGGGGCACCGCCACCGGGGCCACCGGGAACGCCCGGCCCCCCCGGTAAACCGCCCGGGCCGCCGCCACCGCCGGGCCCCCCCGGTAAACCACCAGGAGCGCCGCCGCCGGGGAACCCGCCGAAACCGCTGTAGCCGCCGCCGCCGAAACCCTCCTTGCTGATCCCCATCCCCGCCAACCCCAGCCCGATCAGGCCTTCACCTTTGGCCGCCCCACCCGCCTGCGACACGGCGCCGAGCATCCCGAGCAGCGGGGCCGCCGCGAGATCCGCCAAAAATTTGAACAGGTTCTCCGCGATCCCGCTCAACCCTTTGGAGATGCCGAAGTCCTTGTCGATCTTTGCGCCGATCTGCTCCATATCCCCGGCGTGCTTGTTCAGCGCCTTCATCTCGGCTTCGTTGAGCTCGACCTCGTCTTTGGCGATCTTGTTTTTGACTTTTTGGATGTCTTCGGCGGTGGCGGTGTTGGTTTGCTCGAGCTGCAGCAGCCGGGCCTGGTCTTGAGCGAGGGCGTGTTGTTTTTCGAGGAGCTCCATGCGGGTGCGGTAGTGGGCTTCGGTTTCGCCGGGCAGCGGTGGTTCGCCGTAGCCGGCGCCGTAGGGCACTTCGGGGGCTTCAGGCAGCTTGCCTTTGCGGCCGCCGGGGAGTTTGCTCATGTAGTCGGGATCTAGGATGGCGCCGGTGCCGCCGGGAAGCTGTTGGAATCCCGGTTTCATGCCGGTTCTCCACCAGTCCCCGCGGTTGGGGTCGCCGAACGCGCCGGATGCCGCCGGCGGACTTGGCGCGCTGGGGGCGCCGGGGGCGCCGGGGGCGGGAACTTTGTGCCCTGGCAGGCCTGGGATGTCTTGGCCGGGTTGCAGCGGCGGCTGACCGTGACCCGCCCGAAGCTGGTTTATCTGGTTGACGTAGTCCTGGTCGGATAGCTGGGTGACGTCTGGCATGGCGCCGGGGAAGAACAGCGGCAACGTTCCCAAGCCGGGCCCGATAATGGTGGGCGGTCCTTGCCGCCCCGCAAAGCCGCCGGGTCCAACACCACCACTGCCCATAGCGCTGAGGGCCCCGCCGGCAACAGCAGCCTCACCCGGGATCGCCTTCAAAACAGTCTCGATAGTTCGCAGCGCGTTGATCACCGACGCCAACCCCTGAATCGATTCCCAGGCAACAAACGCGTAGACGACGTCTTTGATCAGCTCAGGATGCTTACCGAGAAGTTCAGTCATCGTCTTGAGCGCGTCAAGGACACCGCCGGCGATCTGCGCGACACCGTCAAACAATTTCTTGAGATCGTCTTGGTGGGCTTGCGCCCACCGGCCCAGCTCTTTGACTTTCTCCACCAGATCGTCGACCCACTTGACGGCGATCGGTTCCAGGGTGACGATCAATTGGTTCTTGAGTTCATGGAACGCGTTTTTCATCGTCTTGGATTTTTCTTCCAAGTCTTTGAGGTAATTCGCTTCGGCTTGGTAACCGCGCGGATTGGCCATCGTCTCCTGCAACTCGTTGAACAGGACTATCGCATCAGCCCAGCGGCGCTGCCCCGTAGTCTCCTCAATCAACCGTTGCGCGCCGGCGATGTCACCACCAGCCATCAAGCGCTGGTAGTTGTTGGAAATGTCGATGATGAACTGGTTAAAGTCTTTCCAGTTGCCGCGCCCGTTTTTCATGGCGTCATCCATCGCCTTCATCGCGACCTCGAGGCCGGTGACCGCTTTAGCGCCGTCAACACCGTGAAACGACAACTCGCCGATCAAATGCCCGGCCTGCGCGATGTTCAGACCGGCCTGGGTGAAGACATCGGAACCGTTGGCGACCTGGGTGATCAAGCTTTGCAGGTTTCCGCCGGCGAGGTCGACCGCCGATTTGGCCAGCGACGCCAACGCCTCATTGGCCTGGGCGGCGCCGCGCACCCCGAATTCCACGAACGCACCCGACAGCGCACCAATGTTCAAGTCCCCGAACCGGTCCCGCAGCATCTCCACGTTATGCACCAACGGGTCTAGCGCGGGCCCGGTGTCACGCAGCCGGGTGGCCAGCACCCCCATGTCGGTGCCGACCTTGCCGATGGACGTGTCGAGGGTGCCGACCAGCGCGTCTGCGCGGTTTTTCAAATTGTCGAATCCGGCGGCGGAGGTGTCGGTGGTCAGCACGAGTTGGCGGTTGATGTTTTCGAAGATGTCGCCGATCTTCGTCAACCCGGCAGCACCGACAGCGATGCCGCTCACCAGGGCGCTGCCGATGGCCAACCCGATCGACTGGACGTCTTTTTCCAGGCCCTGGAATTGCTTGATGACCTCCTGGCTGACGTTGGCTTGCTGCAACTTTTTGGTGATGTTCTCGGTCAGCGCCTCGCCGGCTTTCTCACCGGCGCCTTCAAACGTCCGGGCGATCATTTCAGCGGCTTGGAACGCTGAGCGCTCATCCATGTAGGTGAGCACGTCAAGGTGAATAGGCACTCAGCTTCGTCCTATCTGCTCCGTCAGCGCGAAGATGTCTTGGCGGGCTTCTTCGGATTCGTCTTCAGCTTCGGCGGCGGCCTTGGAAACGCGGGCCGGGATGAACAGCCGCGGATCATAGGAGGTGATGTCCGCGTCGGGCACCATCCCGGCCCGCAGGATCGCAGTCTCGTTGGCGATCTGCCGGATCTGTTCGTCGCGTTCGCAGGGCTCGCCGCGGAGCCCGGTCTTGACCAGGCTGTCGTCGGGCAGGTATTCGATCAGCTCGAGGAATTCGTAGCTGCTCATCTTGTTTTGGTGCCAGTCGGCGATGCGGACCCCGTAGACGCGGCGCAGGTCGGCGGCGATCTCACCGGGAAACAGAGCCCAGACCGCCGCCGCTACCATTACTTTTGGAGTCTTCTTCTTGCCGCTTGTTCAGGTCGAGGCCTTGCTGATTCCAGATGCGCCACACGTCGGCCGCGGACATGCCGGCCGCACGCAGCTTGGTGTAATCGCTGTCGCCGAGCGCGATCTGCACCACCCGAATCGAATGCGCCGGTTTCACCCGCACCCCGTCTTTGCGGTAGGGCTGTTTGAGTTCGCCGCGCCGAGTTTCGGCTGGCAGGACCACGCCGCTGGACAGGGTGGATTCGGGGATGTAGATGTCGGGCTCGCGGTCGTAGCCTTCGACTTCCATCATCAGGTCTTCGTATTCTTCTTGCGCGTCGTCGTCGAGCATCCGCAAATTCGGATGCGGGGGAACCTCGATCGTCTCGGTGGTGCCGTCGGGATAGCGCAGTTCCAGCGGGGTGGGGGCGAACACGGAATCGTAGGCGGTGGCTTGTTCGCGGGCGCGGCGCCCCGACTCGACAGCGGACAGCGGCTTGTTGATCGGATGGTCGGTCATGGTCATGTAGCGATTTCTTTCGGCTGGAGGTGGTGCTTGCGCATGCCAGCCGACGACATGCGCAAGCACCACCCGGATTGTGAGAGGGAAAAGGGTTTAGACGGATCCAGGGGGAGCCATCGTCGCCCAGGCGCTGCCACCGACGTAGAACGTGTACAGCGCGGGAACCAGGTTGCCCGACAGCGGCGCGGTCGGATCCAGGTCCACGTAGTAGGGGTCGGGCAGCACCGTGAACGACAGTGAGGCGGCGTCCTGGTCGGTCTTGGATCGTTTCACAGCACCGATATCCGTCAAGCGGCACAGCGGGTAGGCCTCCGCGGAGTAGACGTAGCCGCCGGGGCGTTTCCGGGCGAAGATCAACACCATCTGCCGGTCGATGGGGTCGTTGATGATCGGCTTGGACAGGATGACCGGGTTGGTGACGCCGGGCTGCTCCACGATGAGGTTCCCGTTGATGTCATTGAGCGGCAGGTTCAGGCGCAGCCGCATCAGGAACGGTTTGAACACCTCGATGCCGGTGAAGGTGATCGCCAAACCTTCCTCGATCAGGTCACTGTCGAACGGGAAGTTGTCTTGCAGGATTTTGACGTCGTCGTGGCGGATGGTTCCTTTGCGGTCGGGGCCGTTGCGTTCCTCGAACGCGCCGACCAGCCAGAATCCCTGGTTGGCGAGGTGGTTGAATTCCCAGTAGCCCTGGTTGAGCTTGTAGGCGAACAGGTCGTTGCGCAGTTGGCCGTCTTGGGCGAACGGGGACCAGTTGACGGTCAGCGGGGTGCCGGGGTTGTAGGGGGAGATGTTGGTGGCGGCGCCGCGGTTGTCGCGGACCAGGACGGCGCAGAGCTGGCCGCGGGAGGCGAACCGGTTGTCGACCGTCCCGAAGCCGCCGCCCTTGAAGTCGATTCCGGTAGTCGGGAGTGCCATGGTATTCCTTTCGTTTTACTGCTGAGTGAGGACGTTGACGTAGGTCAAGCCGATTTGGTAGCGGCCGACTTTCCGCAGGATTTGCAGGTCGGCGTAGACCACCCAGATGGGTGATTCGAAGACGCGGACGTAGTCGATGACGGCTTCGGCGTTGGTGGAGGGCAGGATCACCGAGTCGTGGTAGCGGCCCCACCAGGTCATTCGGTCATGGGTTTTGGCGGCTTCGCGTTTCGCCGCACCCCAGCCCAGGTTCCGGTCGCACAGGGTGTGGATGGATACGACGGGGTCGGCGCACTGGGTTTCGATGTCTTCGGGGCCGGTGAGGTGTCTCACCATGGTGAAGGGCAGCGGGTCGCCGACTTCGCGGGCCACCCCGGATCGGCGCAGGGGTGTGAGCCAGGCGACGACCATTTCTTCGATGTCGTTGGGGTGGTAGTCGTTGAGTTCGACGGTCGCGGGCGTGGAGGCGCCGAGGGTGGCCGGGAAGGTAGACGGGAACGTCATGCAACCCCCGTTGTCGTAGGAGTTTTCGGCTTGGTTACGCCGACCACAGGGCGCGCAGCACAGGAGCCATACGAGTAGCGATGTAGGCGATACCGGCATCGTTGAGATGGACGCCGTCGCTGCCGACATAGAGGTCGTTGTTGCCGTTACCAGCGGGCGCGGCAGCGGTGCCGGTGCCGGAAGTCCAAGGCCGGTTAACGCCCTGCCACTGCGACAGGGTGCCGTTCACATACGGTGCCGCGGCGGCGAAAATCTGAGTCTCTGTGGTGCTGTAGATTGCGGTCCCGTTGCCGTTGCCAGCCGGTCCCATCACGACGATAAATGCGTTCGGCCATTGCGTGCGAGCCTGGGCGGCTACAGTACCCGCCGCCGTCGCGGTGGCGGAGTTCATTGGGTCGTTATGCCCGTAAGCCAGAACCACAATGTCTGGTGTAGGGGCCGAGGAACCGGGACTGGATA
>Ga0126381_100002046_pt1 | contig 21776 bp, 13 predicted proteins | sample PanSoiMetPlot_28_FD_96465 | JGI IMG/M metagenome (GOLD analysis project Ga0126381, IMG submission 96465) | Tropical forest soil microbial communities from Panama - MetaG Plot_28 | ecosystem: Environmental > Terrestrial > Soil > Tropical forest > Bulk soil | place: Panama | collected 2016-02-17
GGCGTCGACCCGGTCGAGCTCGAGTTGCGCTGCCTCGGCGAGGCCTTCGGCCGCGCGGCAACTCACGCCATAGCCCGCCAGGAGCGAGGTCCGCCGGTTGGTCCCGGGCAGCGGGTCCGGATGAGTCTCCAGCGCGCGCCGTGCCCAGGCGATCCCCTCGGCCCCGCAGCCGAGGTACACGCACATGCTGGATAGCAAGTCGGCCGCGCGGGCGGCGAGGTCCTGCTCACCCAGCTGGCCCGCCAGGTCCCAGGCGGCGCGCAGCTCCGGTTCCGCCAGGCCGAACGTGCCGTCGGTCCACGCCAGATAACCACGGGCGAGATGCAGCGCGGCGCTTCCGGCGAAAGACACCGCCTGGGCGAGGAGCGCGCGCGCTTCGGCAACGTCGCCCGCCAGCAGCAGGCAGACCACCGCGTCCAGGACATGCCGCTCTTGCCTTTCCCGGCCGGGCGCGACGCGCGCGGCCCACAGGTAAGCATGAGCCGCCGCTCCCCACGAGCCCACGGCGGCATCACGCCGCGCGGCGACAATCAGCTCGCCGGCGAGTTCTGGGTCCAGCCCGGCCTCCGCCTCGACCCGGTGCCGCAGTTCGTCCCGCTGATCGTCGACCAGCGCGGCGGCGGCGCGGTGCAGCGCCGCCCGTTCGCTCAGCGTCAGCTCTTGGTAAATCGCCGCCCGGACCAGCGGATGAGGGAAGCAACCCAGCGGCATCACGCCGAAGCGGCGTTCGACCACGAGCAGCCCGGCGTCAGCGGCCTCGTCGGCCGCGGCGAGCGGATCGCCGACACCGGCGAGTTCGGCGGCCAGCGCCAGCGGCCAGCGCTGCCCGAGGACCGACCCGGCCATGGCCAGCTCACGCCCTTGCGGGCCGCAGGCCGCCAGCCGGGCGAGAACGATCGAGGAGAACGAACGGGGCGCGTGCGCCTCCAGGGCACCCGGCGCCGAGAGCTGGGCGGCGCCGAATTCCCGCAACAGCGCGCTCGCCAGCAGCGGACTGCCCTCGGTGTGCCGTACAAGCCGCTGCGCCGCCCGCGGCGAGAGGACCCCCGCGTCAAGCACTCGCGCCAGCTGGGCCAGTTCTCCCGGCCGCAGCCCCGTGACCGGGACCATCGTCCCGGTCGGGACCCGCGACAGGGTCGTCAGCCCTCGCGGTATGCGGTCGATCTCGTCGGTCCGCGCCGCCAGCAGCGCCAGCACCCGGTCGGCACGCAGACGGCGAAGGCAGAACGCCAGCGCGTGCAGCGAAGCCGAGTCCGCCCACTGGGCGTCGTCGACCACGAGCACCACCGGCCCGCGATCTTGCAACTCCCCCAGCAGCGCCAGCATCCCGGCACCGGCCGTCAGCACGTTGTGCTCGCCCGGCTTGCCGGGGAGGCTGCCCAGTTCCGCCGGTGTCGCCGCGATCCCCGCCACGAGCTGGCTCATGACGCCCAGGTGCAGCGCCGACTCCGCCTCGTCGCCCACCGCCCGCAACAGCACGGCACCGTCCGCCTCGAACTGCTCGGCCACCCGCGCCAGCAGCGCTGACTTACCCATGCCGGCCTCGCCGTGGACCAGCACGACGGCGGGCCGGCCAGCCACCGCCCCGGCGAACACCTGCGTCAGAACAGCCAGCTGCTGCTCCCGCCCGACGAACGGTTGCGCCGCTACCGCGGCGTCTGCCTCCATATACATCGCTTCGGCGCTCCCCGTAAATGAGACTGAGCGGCTGAGTTGGCGAGTGAGCGCATCTCTGTGGCCATAGTCGTGACTTGCTATTTAGCCTGAGTTAACTACCTGCTGCTGACTGGCGCGCCAGGGTGGATCGCACGGGGAAGCTTGCATGCTCTGGTGCCTGGGAGGCATCGCGAGGCGGCACCTCCCCTGATCCCTGAACCCCTATCCACGTCCCCTGACCAACCCCCGGCTCAGGGAGGCAGGATCAGGGAATTCCCCGACGCCAGCCGCCAGCCTCCGGCCATAGCGTCACTCGGGACAGCGTCGAGCAGGGCGATAGTCACCAAAAAGGCCCTGGAAATCAGCACATCCAGCATATAAGCACGCCCGGAAATCATTTAAGGAAACCCATTATGAGCACACCAGATCCCACCCAGGAAATCCAGATCACGAACAGCACCAAGACGCCGGTCTCCATCCTCCTGCCGACCACTTCCTCCCAGGCCGCGGACGCGAACGGGACCATGGTGTACGGCGAGAGCCTGGAGATGGTCACGTCGGTGGACGGGGCCGCGGCGATCCCGGTCAGCGCGACGAAGACCTTCGTCCTGGACCAGACCTTCACCGATCCCGGCACCGGCCAGCCCGCGTACTCGACCGTCTATGACCTGCTGCCCAGCACCTCCGACTGGTTGATGCCGGTGGCCAACCTCGGCGTCATCCAGAGCTTCGACGATCCGCCCTCGTACCCGGCGCAGACGGTGACCGCCGACAGCGCGGCCGCGTTCCAGAACGCCGCCGCCTTCATCCAGACCATCTCGGCCTATCCCACATCAGCCCTCGCGACGGGGTACCAGGCGGCCGTGAACCAGGCCTCCAGCAACGCGTCCGGGCAGGCCAGCGGCTCCTCGGGCTCGGGAGACGCGGTATCGGCGAGCATCGACGACACGGTCAACGCGTTCTTCCAGGGCACCAAGACCTACCAGAACGTCACCCTGGCGGCGGTGATAGCCGTCCAGTCGTACTACGGCACGTTCCCGTTCGTGTGGGCGGAATTCGCGACCACCACCACCACCTATTACCTCTACAAAAGCAGCGGGACCGCGACGAGCTTCGTCGGGACGATATCCCTCACCCCGCCGGCGAAGGTGGATGTCACCAAGCCCAGCGGCGGCTATACCTGCACGTTCACGCCGGCCTCCAACGGGTCTGACACGACGAACGTGAACGTCAGCTCCGCGGGCGCTAAAAGCCTCACGTACACCGGCGGGCTGTTCGTCGACGACGTGAACAGCGACCTTCCGCAGGTCGCCATGAAGGGCACCTTCCAGATCAAGAGCCTGTTCACCAACAACCCGGCCGACACCCAGATCCTCACGGTGCTGTCCGGGACCGTCAACGGCGCGACCTGCCTCGGATTCGATCAGCCGCAGCTCAGCAGCAACACCAGTGACCCGTTCTGGGACTCTCTGTTCAATCCGAAGAACTCGGCCCAGCTGTTCCAGTCGGTGATGACCATCGGCGGCGCCCTGATGATGCTGGTGTTCGCCGGCCAGACCCTGTACGGGGCCTTCAAGTGGGCCAGGAACCTGGGCGCCAAGAAGCAGCCGACCACCGCCGATATGTTCAAAGCGCAAACGGAGCAGCTCGAGGCGTCCCAGGCCAAGGCTCTTGAGGCGCTTTTCGAGCGGTACTCGAACGGACAGGCGAAGGCGCCCAGCTCGCCGGCCGAGGCGACCAGCACGATCAAGACCGAAACGGCCAACATCACCAACAGCCAGTCCGCGACCCAGCTCACGAAGGGATTCAAGGCTCAGGGTGAGACGCTCCAGATCACGGCTGAATCCGCAGCGGTAATGACCGCACCTCAGCTCCGGCAGCTGGAGAGCGAGGCTACCCAGATCCGCAGCTCCGTCGCTGAGTTGCAGACGACCCCCACTGCCAAACTCGGTCCGGTCGTCGCGGAGCAGACTCCGAAGCTCGCTAACACCGTCAATAGCGTCGGCACCCTCACGACCAGCGTCAGCGGCAAGGTCAGTCAGACCGAGGACGCACAGTTCAAGGCTAACGCACAGGCCAGTACCGAGGCGGCGCAGACCGTGGACGCGATGAAGACCGCCCAAGACGAGATCACCACTGACACCAACCCGAAGGTCGAGGACCCCATCAAGACTCCGACCGAGCTCGGAGTCTTCGAATGAGCGGGGGGAACGGAGACGACGGCTCCTTCGTCTGCGACGTCATCAACCAGACCGGTAATGACCTGGACATCTACACCTTCCGGGTGCCCCAGGGAGCGTCGGCGAGCGACCCGAACTCGCTCTACCCGACGTACACCAAGGTGGGCTCCGCGCCGAGGGGAAAGACAACCCGTTACGTCCCGTCCGATCCGATCGAGGATCTCTCGTTCACGCTCGTCAGCACCGGCCAGCCGGTCGCGACCGTGGTCACGAACCTGCTGTCCGACACCACGGTGACCATCACCAGCGGCAGCGTGACCAGCAGCCAGAAGGCATTCGCGTTCGTCGAGAGCTACTGGGGCAGCCCCTACAGCCCCAGCAGCCTGGCCATGAACGACATCATCTTGACCAACACGGACCTGACCCAGCAGCAGCAGCAGGTGGACGCCTGGCTGACCTCGAACAAGATGGGGTTCGACTATCACCTGTTCTCCGCCGTCCTGTACTGGGCCAGCAACGACATCCGGGCCTGGGGCGGCCCTAGGGGCACCACATTGTTCTGCTACAACCCGGCCCCTCCCCAGCCGCTCATCCCCCTCATCCTGCCGACCGCGATGACCGGAAAGATCGAGATCGATGCCAAGGGGAATGCCCAGTTCGTTCCGCCGTCGGGACCCTCGGTCCCGCTGACGTTCTCCAACCGCACGCTCGCGTCAGCGGCGGCGACCCAGACCTCGGGCATCTCGTTGCAGCTCGTCGTGCAGGACATGGTCCTGCACGACGGGACGGAGGGCACGTACGAGGTCTTCTTCACCGGGAAGCAGAACGGCGAGGACATGATCGTCCAGCCTTACCCGGTGCCGAAACTGGCCTGGTGGATGGCGGCCTACGACCTGGCCAACATCGTCTACACGGCCGTGAACCTGATCATGATCGTGCACACGGTGATCTCGCTCGCCAAGAACGTGCCGACCATCTTCAGCGCACTGCGGACCGGCGGTCAGGCCCTGGCTAGCGCCGTCAAGACCGACGCCTCGAGCATTGCCGAATGGATATCGAGCAAGTTCGCCAGCGCGGCCTCGGAGAACAGCGGGCTGGTGAACGTGGATGTCGACACCGACGTGGACGTAGACGTCGATGTCGATGTGGACGTAGACGTCGACGTAGACATAGACGTCGACGTGGATGTGGACGTCGACGTGGACATCGACGTGGACATCGATGTCGATATCGACGCCCTGGTGGTCGTCGACATCGACGTGGACATCGATGTCGATATCGACACCGACATCGACACCGTGGTCGACAACGTCGTGGACAACGTCGTGGACAACGTGACCGACACCGACGTCGACACCGACATCGACACCGACGTCAACATCGACAGCTCCGCCCTGGTCGGCCTGGTCAAGCGGATGGGCACCTCGCTCTGGGAGAACAAGGCCGCCATCTTGAAGTTCGTGCTGACCAACGGGGCGGTCATGGGGGCCATGACCGGCGCACAGGAACTGCTGTCCTACTGGTACCAGAAGGCCGGCCAGAGCTACGCGAATGAGCAGCCGTCGGCCGCCGCGCCGCTGGGCCTGCTGCTGAACTACCTGGAGAACCCGGCCAACTCGGTCGAGCAACGCTGGACGACGTTCTCCTGCTACGTGGCCACGGGAGCGAGTCCAAGCGAGCAGAACATGGTCGTCAGCGGGCTGCTCAGCATGAAGAACACCGCCGATGACACCGCGCTCAGTAACTGGCGCTGGAGCACCGCGGACGAGACCGCGGCCGTCAACGCCATGGCTCAGTACACCACCGCCGCCCAGCAGCCGCAGGCCTACACGACCCTGGCTGCGTACACCTTCAACGGCAAGACCTTGCCGATGAAGGTCGGCGCCGGCGTAGCCCTCAAGTACATCGCGAAGGTTCTCTGACCATGGCCGGCAACGACGGAACTTTCGAAGGGCACCAGCACGCCTGGGAGCAGCTAGCCGACGGCATCTCGAAGCTGAGGCACTCGGTCACCGATGACCCGAGCCGGATCTCGCCGCCTGCTAAGAAGGGAGAACTGCTGATCATCGGCTCCGGCATCGACTCGATCGGGTTCTCACTGGGCGACGAGGCGCTCATCGCCAACGCCGACAAGGTGCTGTACTGCGTGGCCGACCCGGCCACGGTGGTATGGCTGAGGCAGCTACGACCCGACGCCCTTGACCTGTACGTGCTCTATGCCGACGACAAGGTCCGCTACACCACCTACATGGAGATGGCCGAGGCGCAGCTGTACTGGGTGCGCCAGGGCCTGCGGGTCGTGGTGATCTTCTACGGCCATCCCGGCATCTTCGTGCTGTCCACCCACCGGGCGATCCAGATCGCCCGGCGGGAGGGCCACCGGGCGGTCATGCGGGCCGGGGTGAGCGCGCTCGACACACTGTGCGCCGACCTGGGCGTCGACCCCAGCCATCCAGGACTGCAGACCCACGAGGCCACGGACAGCCTGATCCGGCGGCGGCGGATAGACACCAGCCTGCACGTCGTGCTGTGGCAGGTCGGCCTGATCGGAGAGCTCGGCTATCGCCGGCAGGGCTACCTCAACAACCACTTCTCCTACTTCATCTCGTGGCTGGAGGAGCTCTACGGCTCCAGTTACGAGATCACTCACTACATAGGAGCGCGCTATCCAGGTACTGACCCGATCGTCGCGGTGCACCGGCTCGCCGAGCTGCACGACCCGGCCCGGCAGCAGGACATCACCGGTCTGTCAACGTTCTACATCCCGCCGCGCGACGCCGTCGCGATGGACCAGCGAACCGCGGTGGAGCTGGGCGTTCTCCAGGCCGGCCAGCCGGTGCCGCCGCCTGGTTCGCCGCGGCGCGACATCACCTCCTACGGGGGCCGGGAGATGGCGGCGTTCTCCTCGCTAGCCCGGTTCCGTATCCCGCCGTCGTACCACTGGCAGGACCAGACCGAGGCGGCCAGGTTCCTGATCGAGCTGCGCTTCGACCCGGAACTACAGGAGCTGTACCGGCGCGACCCGCGGCAGGCGCTGGCCGGCCCGCGGTTCACCGGGCTCTCTGACCGCGAGCGGAGCATGCTGGTCTCGCGCGATCCAGGTGCGGTCCAGATCGCGGCGAAGGGCAACTACCGGCGGTCGATCCCGAATGAGGAACTGATCAGCTCGCTGCTGAACAGCCGGGGTTCGTGCCAGGAAATACGGACGAAACTAAGGGGGCTCACGCGTCCTGAGGGCCGCGAAGCGCTGGCGAAGTGGCTGGCCGAGGGGCTGGCGGGCCAGCGGGACGACACCGTGGACTGGGCGATGTTCTCCTCCTCGCTCGACTTCGTCTACCGCAACAACCTCTTTCCCTGGACCGGCGTCTACGCCGACCCGGAGTCGGGCAGGACGGTGGCCATCGTCGGCCACCGTACGGTCAGGGAGAAGAGCGCGGTCTACGTGGACGGCGCGAGGATCCAGCGATACCGGTTCTCGAACGGGGCGCTGAACTGGGCGTACGGCGTGATGCGCCTGGACCTTCAGCTATCCGGGCAACGGCGCGTCGTGCTGAAGACCTGGGACACGGGCCAGGTTCCGGGGCGCGGCGGCACCGTGATCCTGCCCGAGGCCGACCCGGACCGCCAGGCGGTGGCGTCGGCCGCGGCCGCCGCGGGATTCGGTGCCGATCCCCGCGCCCTGCACGGGCGCTACGCGCTGCGCCGGACCGGCCGGTTCACCCGGACGGTTTTCGACCTGATCATCGGGTCCGGCGACATCCGGGTCGGCGGCACCCCGGTGGATGGCACCGTGACCGGAACCACCCTGACCTGGACGGCCGGTCCCGGCCCGTGCGGCGAAGGAACGATCACGTTCGTCCCCGAGCCGGTACTCGGATCGGCGGAGTTCTACGGGACCACGCGGTCCGCCGATGATCCAGGCCCGGTCACCTGCTTCGGTGCCCGCCTGGACGACGATGCACCATCCGTGGCCCCCGTGCCGCTGCTGCCTGCCGAGGCACTGCGGAGCCTGGAGGCCGTCATCACGGGCGCCAGGCCGGCCGGCGGACTCCTGCTCTGGCACAAGTGGGAGAAGGCCAGCTGCACGAATGCCGTGGTGAGCAAGCATCTCGCCCGGCTGGTGTAGCTCGATGGAAGAGCACGCGGTGGTGGTCGATTACGACACAGACCGCTATCCATTCCAGCGGGTCCTCGCCGCCGAGGTGTTCCGGGTCGCACGACTGGACCAGATGCACCTCGCCTGGCGGCGCAGGACCCGCCGCGACGAGCTGACCTACGCCGACAACCTGAGCCTGCGGCGGCGGATGCAGCAGCTACCCGACGACGCCACCTTCTACCAGCTGTACCACGCCTGGATCGCCAGGGTGGTGGCGCCGAGCTACGGCGGCAAGATCAGCTACTCGGCCCACCCCAAGATGCGGGTGCACCTGGCCGGAACCGGCTCGGTCAGCGAATTCCACACCGACGCCGCTGTCACCGGCCGGACCGACCAGATCAACTGCTATCTCCCGTTCACCGACGTGCACGACACCTGCACGATCTGGAGCGAGTCCAGCTACGGCGCCAGGGACTACCAGCCCATCAACCTGCGCTACGGCCAGGCATTGCTCTGGGATGGCGGTCAGCTCGAGCACGGGACGTACCAGAACCTGACCGGTTCAACGCGCGTCAGCTGCGACTTCCGCTTCCACTCCCTGTACCCCGAGCGCGTCGTCAGCCCGTGGCGCGACGTGCTGGCCGGACGACCGGTTTCACTCTCACCCGAGAAAAGGACGAAGTAATGACCACGTACATCGATCCCATCCGCGCGACGCTCCAGCAGAACTACCCCCAGCCGAACCCGCTGTGGAACTACTCGTCGGACAACCAGATCGCCGACGGCTGGCTCCTCGCCACCCCTTCTAATGTGTGGGGCCTGCCTTATACCCAGTTCAAGCAGGCCGTGCCGGGTTCAGGTCCGCTTGAGCTGGCGACCTGCACGGTGGCCAACGGGCCCACCCAGCTGTGCCAGGCGATGGACGCCAGCATGACGGCGCCAGGCCAGACCCCGCAGAAGCTGCTGATCGGTCACTCCGAGGCCATTGTCGACGCCATGTACGACGTGATGATCTCGGCCAGCGTGCTGCTGGACATCACGACCCTGTCGCCACCCACCGGCCGGTTCCTCGAATCGATCAAGAACGCGATCGAGTACCTGTCCAACAAGCCCGCCGGCCAGCGGCCGGTCGTCAGGATCCTGGTCTCCAACCCGCTGCCCTACAAGCTGTCGGTGACCGCCGGCCCGGTGCTCCAGGACGTCATCAGCGGGCTCACCGACAGCAAGGGGCTTCAGGTCTACTGCTTCGTGCTGAGTTCCAGCCTCGGCTCATGGAACCACGCGAAGATCGTGGTGGCCGACGGCGTCCGCGCCGTCGTGGGGGGCCATAACCAGTTCAACACGGACTACCTGGGTGCGAACCCGGTCAACGACGTGTCGATGCGGCTGACTGGCACCGCGGCCCGGCACTCGCAGGACTACGCCAACAGCATGTGGGTCTACGGCCAGTGGTACGTGGACGGCGCTTCCTCGTGGGACCCGCGGGCGCAGTACTACATCTCGACCTGCATGGCCGCCTACACGCCGATGGTTACCAATGGGCCGAGCCGCTTTCAGTCAGGCACGCTGCCCGCGCCGTCGATGTACAACGCGCTGACCGCCAAGTTCCCCGCGCCTCCGTCCGGCGGGTCGGTCCCGATCCTGGCGGTGGGCCGCGGTGCCGACACCAAGGATGCCTACATCGTGCCGACGCCGGGCAGCTACAAGCGCCTGTTCAACGAGCCGTCCGATGAGGCCATCGTGACGCTGATCAGCCTAGCCCAGCGAACGATACGCATGTCACTGCAGACATTCCAGCTGTTCACGAACGTGTCGAGCTGGAATCCAGAGGTGATCGGCGCGATGGCCGAGGCCCTGTACCGCGGCGTGACGATCAAGGCGGTCACGTCCAACCCCGGCGCGGTGGCCGGCGACGGCGGTGACAGCTACGACGCCGACGCACCGGCCACGGTCAACGCGGAAATAGTCAACTCGATGGTCGAACGACTCGGGATATCCCCGGACCAGGCCGAGCAGATCGCGTCCCTGCGGCTGAGCGTCGCGACGTTCCGTTTCTCCGCGGATGCCACGTATCCGGGCGGCGTGCCCATCAGCAACCACGCCAAGACCGTCATCGTCGACGATGCCGCCTTCTACATCGGCTCGCAGAACATGTACACCTGCGACCTGAACGAGTTCGGCTTTATCGTCGAGGATGCCGCCGCGGCCCAGTCCTACGTGAATCTCTACTGGAACCCGCTGTGGAGCTGGTCCAAGAGCACGGCCACCACCGATGTAGACCCGGACGTGGTCACCACCCATCAAGTCGAAGCCATGCAGTTCATCACGGCGCTCCCGCTCGACACGATGCTGAACATTCAGTGGACCGCGCTGTTGAACGATTACAACGCCGCGACTGACCCGACCGCGAAATCGGCCATCGAGGAGTCGATGAACCAGCTGATCGCGAGCGCCGACTTCGACACCACTGCGGCGACGGTGCTGGCCGGGCTGCAGCAGCCCTTCTTCACCGAGACCGCTCCGCCCACCGACGCGACGGCGGAGGCCCTGCGGTTCGTGGCCAACTTCATGAACTCCCCGCAGCTGATGGCCGCGTTCAATCAGGTCGTCATGGCGCCGTACAGCTCGGTCGCCGACGCCAACGCCGCCATCAACAAGTTCCTCACCAGCAACGGCTACTCCTGCACGGCACTTCAGGTCATCGCCGCGTTCGCGGAGATACAGAAGAAGACCCTCGCCTACTGGACGGGCACCTACACGACCTGGCTCACCGACGACGGCGGGATCACCTACGCCAATGCCTCGCACCCGGCAGCCAAGTCGCATGCGCGCCGGGCCGCGGCGACAGATGTCACGCCCTTGCCGGCGCTCGGTCCGTCGCTGGTGGTCAACGCCACGGGCGTTAGCTACGACGGCGTGGCCATCGCGAACCCCACCTACAACAACAACGCGCTCACGTGGAGCACTGCCGACGGCAATGCCACCTCGGCGTCCCTCCAGTTCGGCACGGTGACCAGGGCCACGCTGAACGACAGCTTCGTGGGTGCGGAATGCTTCGGCGCCATCACCTATCCCGGCGCGGGCAGCTCCGGCCACCAGGGGACCTACAGCCTGTACGGACGCGTGGGAACCCCGGCGTCTAGCGGCATCACGGATCCGACTGATCGCGCATCGTATACGCTGCTGGTCGTCCTCGGCGCGCTGGGGCTGGCCGCACTGATAGCGGCGCTCGGCCTGTTCGCCTTCCGCAGCGCCCAGCGCCAGCTCCAGAAGATGAGCGACGGCCAGGCCAAGCGCGACAGCGATAGAGGTTTCACTAGCGACCAGGGCGAGTCGGTCGTCAGCCCGGGCCGCGGGTCCGAATCCGGTCTCATGAGGCGACGTGTGACACAAGTCGAGCTCGACGACCTGACGAACCAGCTGGGAAAGCTCTCGGTGGAGGAACCCGTCATGACCCCGGGACAGCGCGGCAAGGTGTCCGGCGCCGCCGCGGACGTGCGTGACGCGCGCACCGCGCTCCTTGATCCTCCGGCCTCGACCCTGCAGAGCATCGTCCAGACCGTGAGCACCAAGGTCGAAGGGGTGGTCACCACCATTAAGGGCATCATCAGCGCCCAGGGCGCGAAGTTCTCGGCCAGCACGCGGGAATCACTGGCCAAGAGCAGCGAGTCCCAGGCCGAAGCTAGCGCCGCGTACCGCACCATTACTGAGCAGCAGGACAATGACAAGCCGTTCGACTTCACATTGAGGGAGGAATTGACGGCGGAGTAGCTCCGGCTGGTCATCTCAATACAGGCACCACCGTACGTTATGGATCATAACGTACGGTGGTGCTGGCCTTCGGCTTACGATGATGTCATGAGCAGCGGCGTGGCCAGGGCCACCTTCACCCGGATGCGGGACGGCACCGCTGAGGAGTATGCCCTCATCCACGCGCGCGAGGCGGCGTACAACCGCACCTTGCACCTGCGGGTGCTGGACGCGGTGCGGGCACTGGGAGCAGCGGAGCCGGATCCCGGGTATGCGGTCAGCCGGCTCGCGCACAGCCTTCAGTCCGCGACCCGGGCGGAGCGGGACGGGCGGCCCGTCGACTACGTGGTAGCCGCACTGATCCACGACATCGGCGACGGCCTGGCCCCGTACTCACACGGCAGCTACGCGGCAGCGGTGCTGCGCCCGTTCGTCTCAGAAGAGCTGTGCTGGATCGTCTCCCACCACCCGCTGTTCCAGATGCATTACTACGGCGCCCAGACCGGGGATGACGCCGACGCCAGGGAGGCATACCGGGGGCATCCGTGGTTCGGCGCCACGGTCGAGTTCTGCGAGCGGTACGACGAGAACTGCTTCGACCCCGACTACGACTGGCTGCCCCTTGAGCACTTCACCCCGGCGGTCGAAGAAGTCTTCTCCCGCGAGCCGGCCTTCCGCTAGGCGCACCCGTCCCGGCTGGCCGGGACGGGTGCGCTGGGCGCTAGCTGAACTGGAAGGTGGCCGTGTGGGTGCTGCCGTCGTTGAGCCCGAGGCTGAACACCTGGCAGGTGCCGGCCCAGGACTTCGAGGTCTTCCACACGTAGGTGTAGGTGTCGCTGGTCGCGTTGTACTGCAGCCCGGAGTTACCGGAGGTGTCAGTGAGTGTGGCGGCGTTCACTGGGACACCGGTGCCGCAGTTGACCTGCGTTACCGTCGGGGCGCCGGAGCTGAGGATGTTCAGCCCCTGGTTTCCGTTCAAGGTGAACTGCATCGGGATCGCCTGTCCGGCATTTGCCTGGTTGACGGCGGGCTGGTCGTCGACGGGCGGGAAGAACCCGACGAAGCTGTAGAAGCTCTGGGATACCGAAACCCCGAACGCGCCGGTGAAGCCGCTGATCGTACCGGTGACCGTGTTAGACGCGGTATCGATGACCGACACGGTACTGGTGGTGGCGACCCAGGCGGTGGTACCGGCTGGGCTGATCCCGATCCCGGTCGGGCTGCTGAGCCCGGAGATCGTGGCCGTGACTGTGTCGCTCGCGGCGGAGATCACCGAGACCTTGTCCTGCTCTTCGTCGCTGACGTAGACGGAGGCGCCGTCGGGTGTGACCGCGATCCCCGCCAGAAGGGATGCCTGGGGGAAGGGGGCGATCGTTATATGGGCGGTGACCTGGTCGGTCGCGGCGTTGATGACGGTTACGTCGGAGGCAGGCAGGGAGCCTGAAGCGAAGGACAGGTTATAGGCCACGTAGACCTGGCTGCCGTCAGGGCTGACGGTGATCCCGCGGCTGTCTTGCGCGTCGGCGAAGATGACGGCCCGGACCGTGAGGGTGGCCGTGTCGACGACACTGACGGCACTCGAAAATCCGCTGACGTACAAGGTGGCGCTGTCGGGGGCGATCGCCAGGGCGCGCGGTGCCTCGCCGACAAAGGCCGAGCCGGCCACGGTGTCGGTAGCCGTGGCGATCTTGGTGAGGAAACCGCTGCTGTCGACGACGTATGCGAACGCCCCCGACGGGGCGACAGCGACATCTTCCGCGTCGCCCTTGACCGGGATGGTCGCGGTGACAGTGTCGCTCGCCGTGCTGATCACCGAGACGATGTCACTGAACAAGTTGGTGACGAACACCTGGCTTCCGTCCGGGGTGACCGCGGTGTGGTCCGGCTGGCTGCCGACCGGGATGTTCGTGGTGATCGTGTTGCTTGAGGCGTCGACCACCGAGACCGTGCCCCCGCCCAAGTTCGGCACGTACAGCGTGGTGCCAGCGGCGTGCGCAGGTCCGGCTGGGCCGAGCAGCAGTCCGGCCAGCACGGCCGCCAGCCCAAGCGCCGTCAGTGCACGAAACGGCCGATACCGGATTGTTTCGGGTCTTGCTCGGAATCGCATCGTTGTGTCTCTCCTTACGTCGGACGTGACATGCGGGTCTCGCGGCAATTGAGTATCGCATCCACCACTGACATTTCCGCCCAACGGAAATTTCGTTCATGTTCGTTGATACCGGCATTACCGCGCCGGGGTCCGTGGCAGCAGGTCCGGTGCGGGGTACTGCGGCTGGCTTCACGACATTGGAATCGAGATGCATGTACGGCGTTACGCTGTGGGCTAATGCCCCGATAGGTGCTATAAAGGTCACGCGAATGGTGCTTGCGTACGGGCGGGGAACGGGTGGAGCATTCTGACCTCTGGCCGACGGCGAGCCTGGCTGAGCTGCTCCGCGGCTACCGTCATGCTGCTGAGCTAACTCAGCAGGAGCTGGCGGCGCGCGCTGGCCTGAGCCTGGGGGCGGTGCGGGATCTGGAGCAGGGCCGCAGACGGCCGCGCCCTGACTCGGTAACGCGGCTGGCGGAGGCGCTGGGGCTGGAGGCTGCGCAGGCCAGGGACCTGGCCCGGGCCGCCAGAGCCGATGGGAGGCAGGCCAGCGTGCCCGCCCGGCCAGGTACACGGGGTCTGGCGGTCACAGGCTTGCGGCTGGAGGTCCTCGGGCCGCTAACGGCATGGCGGGCGGGCGCCGCGGTCGTGGTAGCCGGGCCGGCCCGGCGGGCGGTGCTGGGCCTGCTCGCCGTGGCGGGCGGCTCGCTGGTGCACCGGGAGACGATCATTGACGTCCTGTGGCCTGATGATCCGCCGCCCAGCGCGGTCAACGTCGTGCAAGCCCACGTCAGCGCGCTGCGCCGGGTACTCGACCCCGGCCGCGGGCCGTCCGGCCGCGGCGGGCTGCTGGCCTCGGCCGGGGCCAGCTACGAGCTGCGGGCCGGGCCGGGCCAGCTGGACCTGCTGGCTTTCCGGCAGCTGACGGCCAGGGCCCGCGCCGCCAGGTCGGACGGCGATGATGAGGCCGCGTGCGGGCTGTACCAGCAGGCCCTCAGGCTGTGGCGAGGGGAGCCGCTGGCCGATGTGGACCTGCTGCGCGGGCATCCCGCGGTCAGCTCGCTGGCCCGCCAGCGGACCGAGACCGTGATCGAATACGCCCGCACTGCCGCTGCCGCCGGATGGCATGACCGGGTGCTGGCACCGCTGCGGGAGGTGGCGGGCCGGGAACCGCTGAACGAGCAGGCGCACGCGCTGCTGATGGTGGCGCTGGCCGGATCGGGCCAGCAGGCTGAGGCGCTCGCCGTCCACCACGATCTGCGCCGCCGTCTCGATGAGGAACTCGGCATTCCGCCCGGCCCCGAGGTGGCCCAGGCACACCAGCAGGTGCTGCGCCAGGACATTCCCATTCCCCAGCCGACCAAGGCCGTAGCCGCGGCAGAAACAGCAGAACGGTCCGGGCGGGCAGCCCCAGAACCGGTGGTGTCCCGTCAGCTACCCGCAGCGCCGCCCGCCGCTGCCGACCGTGCGCCGCCTGACCGTGCACTGCTCGGCCGCCCGCCTGCTGGCGCTTGGCGTCCCGTGCTCATCATCCGCTCCCGCCTCTCTCGCCGTGGCGCGCAGATCCTAGGCGCGGCATTGGCCGCGGCGGCCGGCATCACGCTGCTTGCCGTGCTCCTGTCCCCGTCGCAGCACGCCAACCAGGCCGTCGGCGACGGATCTACCCCTCAGGCCTCAAGTAACAGGCCTATATCCCAGGTTCCTGGCGGCAGTCCCGCCATTCAGGCATCCAGCAGCAACTCAGTCACCACGGGTCAGACTCCGGTCGTATTCTCCGGCTCCGCCCGCGCCATCGGCGCCACCGGTATGGCTTATGCCGCATTCAACGCTGACGGCAGCCTGCTGGCAACCGGAGATTTCGACGGCACCGTGGACCTATGGAACCCGGGAACGCTCCAAATAGTGCGGACACTGCCCTCCAACGAGACAAAGGTGTCATTTTTTGCGTCCCTGACGTTCGCCCCCAATGGCACGCTCGTACTCGGCGGGGATAGCAACGCCTATATCCTGAATCTGGCTACGGGCACCGCGACCTCGATACCGCAAATAAACGATGGCATCATAGGATCGCTTGATTTCAGTCCGGATGGCAAGGTTCTCGCCTACTCAAATGGGAACGTGTTGCTGGATGATCTCGCCAGCGGCACGGTGACGCAGTTTCCTTTTGACCCTAACTACTCTGCTGCTCTCGGGGTGGCGTTCAGCCCGAACGGCGCCGATCTCGCCGTAAGCGACCTGAGTGGCTCGGTATACATCTGGAACCTGAAGCGTAAAACAGTTACCGCCTCGCTGCCCGACCCGGGCAGCCAAGGTATCGACGCGGTTGCCTATAGTCCAGATGGGAAATTCCTGGCCGCCGGCGACGAAAGCGGGAACGTGTATATCTGGCGCCTGGCGGATGACCGTACCGCCTACGTGATCCCCCAGCCTCCGCAGGCAGGCGGAGCAGCGCTCTCTGTCGCGTTCAGCCCGAACGGGAAAACGCTGGCCAGCGTCGATAATGACAACACTGTTTACATATGGAATATCGCTGGCCTCAGGTTGTAGATCGTCAGTGGCGTGGCGGGATGCGAGCCGCCCCGGATCAGGCGGAGATGAGGTGTTCGGCGGGCCCGCGGCTAGTGTGGAGGTCCCAGTACAGGCGTGCGATGTCGTCGGGTTCCTTGAGCGGGGCGCCTTCTGGGGCCCCTGGCGTGCCGGCGATCCATGTGCCGATCGCGATGTGGCCGGCGTAGACACCCCGGCTGGCCAGTGCGCCGTTGAGGGTGAGGGCCCATTTACGCAGGGCCGCGCCTGCCATGCCGGCACTGACGAACACCGGCGCGGGCGTGACCGAGGATCCGCCCGTGGTGTACAGCAGCGTTCCGCTACCGGCGGCCAGCATGGCCGGCAGCACCGCGCGTGTCGCGGTGATCGCGCCGTAGCAGGTGCATTCGATCTGCGGCCGGAGGTTGTCCACGGTGACGTCCAGCGGTCCGGTGCTGCGCAGGGTCTGCGTGGTTCCCGCGCCTGGGCTGGAGTAGTGCAGCACGTCGATTCCGCCGAACCGTCCCGCGGCACAGTCCAAGGCTGCCGCCAGTGCGGAGCGGTCAGTGACGTCGGCGGGAAAACCGGCCGCCGTGACCCCTCCGGCCGCGAGTTTCCCGGTGAGCTCACCGAGTCGCTCCTTCGAGCGGGCGATCAGCGCGACGTCGAATCCGTGACCGCCGAAGATCTTCCCGAGAGACAAGCCGAGGCGTGCCCCGGCGGCCACGAGCGCGATTGCGGGCATGGTGATCTCCTTGGATGACGATGGTGCGACGGCCAGGCAGGCGAGATGGCCTCAGCTCATCACCGGTGCACGCGGTGCGTCCAAGACCGGCCGGGCACCGACCGATAGCCTGGAGGAATGGACCGGCTCGAGACTCGGGAACTGGCCTACTTCCTGGCGGTGGCCGACGAGCTTCACTTCGGCCGCGCCGCGACCCGGCTGGGCATCGCGCAGCCCGCACTGTCCAAGACGGTCAGGCAACTGGAACGCAGGCTGGGTGTCACCCTGTTCGAGCGGACCAGCCGCGCGGTCGCGCTGACCGAGGCCGGCCAGGTACTCAGCCGCGAGGCGCGCGTCGCGCTGGAGGCGGTGTCCGCCGCGGCGCTGCGAACCCAGCGGGCCGGTACCCGCGACCCGCGCCTGATCCTGGCCATGAAGCCCGGCGGCGACGCGGGCCTGCTCCCGGCCATCCTCGCCGCATACGAACGCGAGCCAGAGGTAGTGCCGGTCGAGGTGATCTTCGGGGCCGGCCCCTCTCGCATGCTGCGCGAAGGACAGGCGGATGCCGCGCTGCTGTACGCGCCGCCCGACGAGCTGGGCGGGCTGGACACCGAAATACTGCTGACCGAAGCACCAGTCGCCGTGCTGCCCGCATCCCACCCGCTCGGGCAACGGGCGAGCCTGCGGATGGCCGACCTGGCAGGCGAGAACCTGCACCGCAAGCCCGCCGATCCCGGCGCGATGAAGAGCCTCAGCGAACTGATGCACCTGATCGCCCTGGGACGCAAGGTTGCCGTGCTACCCCGGGTACTGACCAGGCCGTTGCGCGACGACCTGATCACCGTTCCGATGGCGGATCTCCCCCCGGTCGACCTCCTGCTCGCCTGGCCCGCCCACAGCACGTCCCTGCCGGTCGCGGCACTGGCCCGCGCTGCCGCGGCCGCCGTGCGCTCCACCGCGGCCGCACCGTCCACGATCACGCACTCCTGATCGAAAGCTCAGTCTTGCGCGCGGGCCGCATCGCCCATGCGCTGGATAGCCTGGCGCAAGATGGCCGGGGAGGTGGCGAAGTTCAGGCGGACGAACCCGGCGCCGCCGTGACCGAACACGTGCCCGGAGCTGAGCGCCACCCGGGCGCGGTCGAGGAACATGCGGGCCGGGCCGGCCAGATCGCTGACGACATGGTCGCTGGTGGCGGCGTCTGTGTCGTGCAGGCCGAGCGCGCGGCAGTCCAGCCAGGCCAGGTACGTCGCCTGCGGCGGCCGGTAGCGCACCTGGGGCAGGTGGACGGCCAGGAGCTCACCGAGCAGGTCCCGGTTGGCGGCCAGGCCGGCCAGCAGGGAGGTCAGCCACGGGTGGCCGTCGCGGAACGCGGCGATGTGCGCGATGACGCCCAGATGGCTCGGGCCGTGGCTGACCTCCTCGGGCAGGCGGCACAGGTCCGCGGCCGCACCGGGGCCGGCGATGAGCAGTGCCGCCTTGAGGCCGGCCAGGTTCCACGCCTTGGACGCTGAGATCAGCGCGAAGGCGTCATCGGCGCCGTCAACGCTCAGATACGGAGTGAACTGCGCCCCCGGGAGCACCAGCGGGGCGTGGATCTCATCGGAGATGACGCGGACCTGATACCGGGCCGCGGCCGCTGCCACGGCGGCGAGCTCGGCCCGGGTGTGGGCGGTGCCGGTGGGGTTGTGCGGGTTGCTCAGCAGCAGCACAGCGCGCCCGGAGGTGGCGCGCGCCGCGGCCAGGGCGCCGCCGAGCGCCTCCAGGTCCAGGCGCCCGTCGGCGCCGAGCGGGGCTTCGATGACCGTGCGGCCGGCGGACCTGGTGAACGCGTAGAACGGCGGGTAGACCGGCGCACAGACAACGACAGGGTCGCCGGGCGAGGTCACCAGCTTGAGCGTCTCGGCGATGCCCATCATGACGTCGGGGACGACCGCGGTCCGGCCGGGCTCCAGGCCGTGCCAGTCCCAGTGCAGCGCGGCATAGTCGCGTACCGCGAGAGCGTAGCCGTCGCCGGCCGGGTAGCCGGTGTCGCCGGCGTCGATGGCGGCGTGCAGCGCGGCGGCGACCGGCGGTGCGAGCGGGACGTCCATCTCGGCTACCCACAGCGGCAGGACGTCGGCCGGGTAGGCGCGCCACTTCATGCTGGTCCGGGCGCGCAGCCGTTCGATGGGCACCTGCTCGAGCGGGCTGGCGCCCCCATCGGGACCGGCGGCGTCCTCGGTCTCATTGCTGCTTGTCATGCACATGATCTTGCCGTAGCGGTACGAACGCACCAGTATCCCGCGTGGCTGGCTGTCGTTCTGGTATGGCCATGACCGCGAGACTCGTGACCGCGATCAGGCCGCACAGCAATCCGATCCCTATGAGCGATATGCCGAACGAGTATGCGCGCGTCATGACGTTGGTCACCAGGCTGAATCCGGCCGCGATGGCCAGCATGGCGAATTGCCCCGCCGAGCTGATGGTGGCTCGCTCGGCCGGATTCGCGAGCCGCATCATGGCGATGTCCATGATGGGTCTCTGGAGCGCATTGACGAAGTAGATCCCGAGGATGGCGGCCAGACCAGCCACCGACACCCAGCTGCCCGCTACGACCATGCTCACCACGGCTACTAGCGTTAGCCCGAGCAGCGACCTGAGGTTGTACCGCTCGAAGTGCTGGAGGAACCAAGCCCGGCAATAGCGGTTGAACAACCACGGTGAGATCATGAACACCGACCAGATCACCCCGAACCACCCCAAGGGCAGCGGAGTGCGGCCGACACGCACCTGCGCGCAGTACAGCGACAGGAACCAGTAGCTGTAGATGAGCAGTCCGCCGATCGCCCCGCTGAACCCGATGACCGCGAGCAGCCTGCGGTGCCCGAGAAGGCCGGACGCCACCCGGCCGAGATGCGCGACCTTCTCGTCGTGCCGGGGCGGGGTCTTGACGCGCCAAGCGCACAAGAACGCGAGCCCGTAGGCCGCGACCTGCGCCCAGAGCGTGGCACGCAGGCCGGCCCCGATGGCGGCTCCGGCACCGATGAGACCGCCGATACCCCGGCCGATCGCGTTGTAATCGACCCGCTTCTCGGCATACCGCCGGAAGACATCACCCCACTGATCCTTGCCGATGGCGTGGCTCGTATCGGTGGCCAGAGCCGTATCCGGACCGCTGGCCAGCCCGCCGCCTACGTGGTCGATAACGATCGCGGCGAACAGGTAGGGCCCCAGACGCGTGGCCGTGGCGTACATCCCCACGCCCAGCATGCTCAAGACCATGCCGGCTAGCAGTGTCGCCCTGCGGTCACACCGGTCAGCGATCCATCCGGTCGGGACCTCGAGCACCAGGCTCAAGATGATCGCGAGCGAGATGATCTCGAGCGCGTCCGGCACCGACATACGCAGGTCGCGTGTCAGGTACACCGGCCAGAAGATCGCGTAGATATTGCTGCCGAACGCTCCGCGGTACCGCAATAGCCACGCGATATTCGTCGCATACGAGGTCTGGCGCGCAGCCCCTAGCCGCGACATGTCACGCTCCCGGGCCATGGTCTCGTAGCACACGTCGACCTACGCGGACATCCGCGTAGGCCGACGAGCCCGGACCATCAATGAGCGCGGCCCAGGCTTAGCCATCAGTTGAACCGCCGTCACGATCAGCGGCTTGTCCAGTTTCCGGACACCCTAAGTCGCCTGCGATGCTGAACATCAGATCCTCCTCTCCATGCTGGGTAGAGGTGCCGCGGGACATCCCGGAGGGCGCGCACGCGGCAAGCCGGGGGATCCGATCCCTTCGTGGGTGCGTTGGACCAGGATGCCAGCGGCTTGTCAGCGACTTGTCAGCACGCGATCAAACGGCAGGTGACACGCTCAGGCGGGCGTGACCCTGTAGCGGGAGGCGTTACTGTTCCCGGCACCGACGCGCGAGATGGACGGTGATGTCGGCGGCTATCTCGACCGTCTCCGGCAGGACCCGCATGATCCGGGCATATACCTGCTCTTGCTGCGAGGACGGCAATCCGAGATAGGCCGAGACGGTGGACAGATGGCCGACGTAGTCGCCAGCACTCATCGTCAAGCGCCGCTCGATCACGGACTGCTCAACATCGGCGAACCACTCAGACCGCTGAAGCTCCGTTCCCGGCCACTGCATGTCCTGTTCTGGCGGCGTCCCATCTGGAGACGGAACCTCGTCGCTCTCAAGGAACGGCGCCCGGGCCGCACGTACGGCCTTCTCCACATCCGGGTCAGCCAGCTGGAATGGCCCGCCGAACGAGGCAAACACGCCGCCCGGCTCCAGCAGCGCGGCCATGCGCGGCCAACGGCCCTCCGGGTTCGTCCAGTGCAGCGCCGCCGCCGCGAAAACCAGCCCGTAGCTCCCGCCCGGCAGCACGTCCTCGAACGCGGCGTGCACGGCCTTGACGTTCGCTGGCACGTGCTTACGCAGCTCGGCGAGCATGGCCTCGTCAGGCTCGGTCGCGGTGACCGCCACCCCCCGCTGAGCGAACAGACGGGTTGCCTTGCCTGTCCCGGCGCCGATCTCGAGGGCGGTACTGACCGGCCGGCCCGCGTAGGCCATCACCAGGTCGAAAAGCTCCACGGGATACTCCGGCCGGAACCGTTCGTATGCTTCCGCCCTCACCCCGAAGCTCAGTGCGCGACTAGACATGCCGTGCATCCTGACACGATCCGCGCCGTCGATGCTCGGTATTCTCCGGCTGTGCGGCCAGGCCAGCTAAGGTCACTCCATGGACGCCAAAACCGAAGAAC
>Ga0126381_100002050_pt1 | contig 21758 bp, 15 predicted proteins | sample PanSoiMetPlot_28_FD_96465 | JGI IMG/M metagenome (GOLD analysis project Ga0126381, IMG submission 96465) | Tropical forest soil microbial communities from Panama - MetaG Plot_28 | ecosystem: Environmental > Terrestrial > Soil > Tropical forest > Bulk soil | place: Panama | collected 2016-02-17
GCGGAGCCTCGCTGGTGTGATGTTTCTGAAATCTCTTTACCTATTGGCAGGAAGGTGGTCGAGCCAGACGATGGTGGCACAGGCTTCAGCCTGTGGGTTTTCGGCTGCCGGATTAGTACAGGCGCTTCGGAATCAGGACACTAGAGGCTGTGCCCCGGGCGCACCGCTTCCTTCGCCTGGCGAATCAGCTTGTCTTCAAACGCAAAATCCAGGCGCTTGTCTTCGCGATGCCGGGTATACCACCTGTACGTTTCCTTCAGGCCAGTGGCGAACGGCGTCATCGTGACATTCAGAACCCGCTTGACGCGCCCCACGGCTTCGGTAATCGGCGGCACGTCGTAATACTGACCGAAATACAACGGAGGCGCGAAGACATTCCCGCCGTTGCGGGCGATGATCTCGCGCGGCACCCGGACGATCGTCGTGGGCTTGGCGACCGCTTTGGCGAATTCGTTCACCAGTTCCACCTGCGTAAGCGGCTTATCGTCAGCCACATTGAACGCGCGGCCTGGCGCCGTGTGTTTCGTCAGCGCATTGAAGCAGGCCTCGACCAGATCATTCACGTAAACGAACTGCATGAGGCGATTGCCATCGCCCGGAATGATGACTGGCCGGTCGATGGTAATCCGGTCCCAGAAAAACGCCTCGCGGTAGAACGGATTTTCCGGTCCGTAGACGAACGGGGGCCGCATCGTGACCACGGGGAACCTTGATTCGTGATACATCCGAAACAGCGCGCGCTCACTGCCCGCCTTATTCCGAACGTATTCGTTCTGGTGCATGTCGGAGGCGAGAGGATCGTCTTCCGCATGGTTCAGCCCGTCGCCGTAAGCCGCGACGCTGGACATGAAAATGTATCGGCTGATATCCCCGGGGATCGACTTTGCCGTAGCCTCTACATGCTGCGGTTTCGTCCCGTGCTCCCAATCGTAGGCGACGTCATAAACGGCGTCGAACCGCTGGCCGGCAAGCGCCGCCTTGAGCGAGGCGGCGTCATTCCGGTCCGCCGTGAGATTGCGGACGCGGCGGCCAAAGGGGTGTTCGGGCTTCCGATGAAGAATCGTGACTTCGTGACCGGCGCCCAGCAGTCGTTTTACGAGGAGCTTCCCAATGAACTGCGTCCCGCCGATTACGAGAACGCGCATGGTGCGGCCTCCGAGCTCAGTCGTAATACTCGAGACCGAGATGCGTGATCAGGTTTTCGCCCTTCATCCAGCGAAGCGTGTTCTTGAGCTTCATTAACTGGATAAAAATGTCGTGCTCGGGATAGAGCCCGGGGGCGGTCATCGGGGCCTTGAAATAGAAGGACAGCCATTCCTGAATGCCCCGCATTCCACAGCGCTGCGCAAGATCCATGAAAAGCACGAGGTCGAGCACCAGCGGCGCCGCGAGAATGGAATCGCGGCAAAGAAAGTCGATCTTGATCTGCATTGGGTAGCCCAGCCACCCGAAAATGTCGATGTTGTCCCAACCTTCCTTGGCATCCCCTCTCGGTGGATAGTAGTTGATCCGGACTTTATGATAAATGTGTTCGTACAGTTCAGGGTAGAGGTCAGGCTGTAAAATCTGTTCCAGCGCCGACAACTTCGATTCTTCCTTGGACTTAAACGAACCAGGGTCGTCGAGAACCTCGCCGTCGCGGTTGCCCAGGATGTTGGTCGAGAACCACCCCGATACGCCCAGCATGCGCGATTTCAGACCCGGCGCCACCAGGGTCTTCATGAAGGTCTGACCGGTTTTGAAGTCCTTTCCGCAGATCGGGACATTTCTGTCGCGCGCCAGTTCGAGAAGAGCGGGCGCGTCGACAGTAAGGTGAGGCGCGCCGTTCGCGTACGGCACGCCCGATTTCAGCGCTGCATACGCGTAAATCTGGCTCGGCGAGATTTCCGGATCGTTTTTCTGCAGCCCGCACTCGAAATCCTTAAGCGTCGCGTGCACTGCCTGGGGCCGATGGAACACCTCCGTCGATCCGCACCAGATCATCGCGAGGCGATCACAGCCGCGGGATTCTTTGAACTGCCGGATGTCGTCCATGAGCATCTCGGCATGCTCCATTTTGGAGGCTTTGGGTTTCTGGTTGGGACCGTTGATGCGCTTGACGTATTCGCTATCGAAGACCGCCGGCATCGGCTTGATCTTCTGGAGCGGTTCTTTCAGTTCTTCTACCAGCGGACGATCCAGCACTCCGGCGTGAACCGCTGCTTCGTAGCAGTTCTCGTCGAAAATGTCCCAGCCGCCGAATTCCAGATTCTCGATATCGGCCAGCGGTACAAAATCCTTAATTTTCGGTGTGTTGTTATCGGTGCGCTTGCCGAGGCGGATTGTGGCGAGCTGCGTCACGGATCCGATCGGCTTGGCCATACCGCGCTTAATCGCCTCGACTCCCGCAATGAAGGTCGTGGTCACCGCTCCCATGCCTGGGATCAGAATTCCCAGTTTTCCGTCGGCCGGCTGAATGTTCGGGGCGGGTTTCTGCGCGTCCTGCGGAAGGGCGTCAGGCGTTGTGGACAAAAGATTTAGCTCCTTTAATGACAGTCGCCGGGCCACGTCCGAGACTGGCCTCAGCTCTGCAATTGCATGAAACGATTGGGATTAGTCTAATTCCGATATAATAGCAGTTCATGAAGTCACGCGCGACGGTTCCCATGAGCGTGATCATCGCGGACGACGAACAGCTCGCGCGCGACGAACTGCGTTTCCTTCTGGACGAGATCAGCGACATCGAAGTGATCGGCGCGGCAACCAATGGTTTGGAGGCGCTGGAGATGATCCGCAAACTCGACCCCGCCGTGGCCTTTCTTGATATTCAGATGCCCGGACTCGACGGGCTGGGGGTAGTCCGGCGGCTGCGGGAGGGGGGCATTGACCCGCCGCATATCGTTTTCTCTACCGCGTTTGAGGAATACGCGGTCGAGGCATTCCGGCTGAACGCGATGGACTACATTCTGAAGCCGGTGGACCGAGCGCGACTGGAGGAAGCAGTCGAACGTGCGCGACGGGCGGTGGGCGAACGGCTCACCGAAGCGCCGCCGCCAGCGCGTCCGACGTCGTTCACGAAGCTGGTTTTGCGAAGCGGAACGCGGAACCTGATTGTCGACCCGCAGGAGCTCATTTATGCCACTATCGATGACGGAGTCATCACGCTGGTGACCGCCGGCGCGGAGGGTCAATCGAACTACCGGACCCTCGAGGAACTGCAGGCTCTGCTCGATCCGGATACATTCTGGCGCGCGCACCGGTCGTATCTGGTCAATATCAACCGGATACGCGAAGTCACGCCCTGGTTCAAGTCCACTTATCAACTAAAGATGGATGATAAAAAGGCCAGCGAAGTTCCCGTGAGCCGCATCCAGAGCAGACGTCTCCGCGAGATGCTGAACCTATGAGTTCCCCCTTTGAAATCGGCAAGGCGCTGAAGTTCGATATCGGCGACGGTGGCCTGACCCGCGCTGTAATTTCCACGCCGCTGACGAATGGCGAGATCTATCTTCACGGAGCGCACATCACCGGGTGGACGCCCTGCGGCGAACGCCCGATCCTCTTTCTGAGTTCCAGAAGCGCTTTTGGGGCCGATAAAGCCATTCGCGGCGGCGTGCCGATCGTGTTTCCGTGGTTCGGAGCGCGCTCCGACGGGCAATCGGGTCCGGCACACGGGTGGGCCCGCACAGCGCACTGGGATGTGGTCTCCTCCGAACTGCGCGACAACGGGGTATTGGAAATCGCGTTTGCGCTTACGAGAGAGGGATTCCGCCTGCGCTTTTCCGTCGCGATGAGCGGAAGCCTGGTGATGACGCTCGATGCCCACAACGAAAGCGACGTGCCCGTGCGATTCGAAGAAGCTCTGCATAGCTATTTGTCTGTGGGGGATGTGCGGCGGGCGTCGGTCATCGGCCTCGAAAACGTTGATTACCTCGACAAGACGGACGGCTTCCAGCGCAAGCAGCAACCATCAAGCCCGTTGACCGTCGCAAGGGAGACGGATTCGGTTTACCTCAATACCCAATCAGCCTGCATGGTGATTGACCGGGAGTGGGGCCGCCGGATTGTGGTAGAGAAGCAGGGATCTTCCAGTACGGTAGTGTGGAATCCGTGGGAAACCAAGGCGTCGACTCTGAGCGACCTCGGCCCGGGCGAGTGGCAGCGCATGATCTGTATCGAAACCGCGAACGCCTCGGAAAACGCGGTCACTCTGAATCCTGGGCAGTCGCATCGAATGACTGCGACGATCCGGCTCGCCGACTGAAATTCCTGACCCGGACGTCTGTCAACTGAGCCGCCCAGAGTGTGGTCGAATCGCACACGAACGCGAGCCGAGAACGTCAGTATCGCGGAACGCGGGGGTCAATCTCACAACTCCAGAGATCGATTCCGCCAGCCATACTCCAGCAGTTCGAGACGCCATGGCCGCGAAGCCACTCCACCACAGAAAGACTGCGGATGCCGTGATGGCAATAGATAACCAGCGGCGCGTCGCCTTCCTCTAAGCGTCTTAGATTCTCCGGTATAGAGCGCATCGGGATCAGTTCGGAGTTCTCAATCGAGGCGATCGAGTTCTCCCAGGGCCCGCGGACATCGATGAGGCGAATGATTTCGCCGGCTTCTTTCCTGGCCCGAACTTCGGCCGGAGAGACCTCCGGAACAGCGTCCATCATGGTCTGAATCTAGCAGCCAGGCGCTTCCGCGGAACCCCGCCCGAAAAGCGGCACGTCACATGCCTTGGTATACTCAGGTGTTTAAATCGTCATTTTTCCGCCGCCCGCGCGGCGGCGTCATGCCCATGATTCATATTCCCGCGACGGCCATTTTCGCCGTGTCTTCTCCTTGTTGCTCGCCCCGAGAGCTCGCTTTATAAGATGAGGTTTTTCGGCTCTTTGATCTTGCTCGCCGGAGCGTCGGCGGCTTTGGTTTTCGGGCAAACTTCGACTCCGAGTTTTGTTACCGGCCAAGCCGCGCGCCTGGTCCTCGGACAAAAGAACTTCACGGTGGCGGATTTCGGCGCCACGAACACGCTGATCGGGTCGCCCGCCAGCATTGCGCTGGGCGGCGGAATTCTTTGGGTCTCGGACTCCAACCGGCTCGGCTCAACTCCGAACAATAATCGCGTGCTTCGGTTCAACGACGTCAACACCTACCCAACTCCGACGGAGCCGCCCGACATCAGCGGGAGCACCTGCGGGGCATGCCGCGGCGCGGCAAGCTTGGTGCTCGGCCAGCCCGATTTCACCACGACAAACCCCAACCTCAGCGCAAGCGGACTCCGGGATCCCACCGGTATTGCGACCGACGGAAAAATCCTCGTCGTAGCGGATACGGATAACAACCGCGTCCTTATCTGGAATTCTCTACCTCACTCGAATGGTCAGCCCGCGGACGTCGTGATCGGTCAGCCCGATTTCACGCACAACGGAACGTCCGTGCCGCCCACTCAGACATCTCTGCGCGGCCCACAAGGAGTCTGGCTGTGGAACGGAAAACTGTTTATCGCAGATTCGCAGGATAACCGCGTCCTGATCTACAACAAGGTCCCGACCAGCAACAATGCCCCGGCCGACATAGTGGTCGGGCAGCCGAGCTTCACAGCATTCGTGCAACCTGACCTGACGGCGACTCAGCCGAGTACGGCCGCCAACAACATGCAGACGCCGGTGGCAGTGAGCACGGATGGCACGCGTCTGTTTGTCTCCGATCTCGGTCAGAACCGGGTGCTGATCTTCAATTCCATTCCCACCAGCAACGGGGCTAACGCGGACGTCGCGATCGGGCAGCCGGACTTGGTTTCCGCCGCGGAGAACAACTCGGCCAAGATCACGGATTCCACGCTCGACTCCGACAACAATCCCGACGGAGTATCACCTGTCCTGTGCCAGTCGAACGGAACGGATTCAGTCGGCACAGCGACCTTCCCGACCCGCTGCGCGGCGACTTTATCATTCCCGCGCTTCGCGATCTCGGACGGCACGAGGCTCTTTATAGCGGACGGTGGAAACGATCGCGTGCTGCTGTTCAATACGATTCCAACGGCGAGCGGTACGAGAGCCGACGTCATTATCGGCCAACCGGACGAGTTCAGCGACAACACGGGCCTCAATCCGGATGGAGCGGATGCCTTCCAGACGCCGACTTCGCTCGCCTGGGACGGCACGAATCTCTATGTGAGCGACGGCTATAACCGCCGGGTCGTCGTGCATTCGATGGGCATTCCGAACGTGCCTCTCAATGGAGTCCGGAACGCGGCCAGCCTGCAGATTTATGCGATCGGTAACGTGACGATTTCGGGAGGGATTCAGGCCAAAGACACGGTCACGATCACGATTAACGGCACGGCTTATACATACACAGTGGTCGCCGCAGATACTCTCCAGACCGTCGTTCAGAATCTGGTGAACACTATCAACAAGGCTCCGGATCCGAATGTGATCGCCACCGCCAACATCTCAAACTTGCAGGTGGTTCTGACGGCTCGCATGCCGGGCGCGAACGGCGGCAACATCACCCTTACCACCGCCACGTCCGCCAACGCGCTCATCGTGTCGACGGCGAGCGGAGCGACCTTGAATATTTACCTGCAGAATCCATCTCAGATCGCGCCTGGGACGATTATTCAGGTTACCGGTCAGAATCTTTGCGACACCACCGCATCAGCCGATTTCTCGCGCGACTATGTGCCGTTCAGCATTAACGGCTGCACATTATACGTAGATGGCGTGGCTCAGCCGCTGCTGTACGTATCGCCCACTCAAATCAATGCCCAGATGATGCAGGAGACGGCGGATCGCAGCAGCATCAGTCTTTATGTGCGCAATGCGCACGCCGACGGCTCCGTTACAGCTGGTTCGCCTGTCGCCACAACCATCGTCCCGCAGAACCCGGGAATCTTCGCCGAGGCGGGCAACGATCCGCGACCCGGCATTGTGTATCACGGCACGAGCAATGCGTTCGATCTGATTGGCGTGGACGGGACGATTCAGGCGGGAGACGTCGGCAGCGTCACAATCGGATCGGCTACTTACACCTACACCGTGACTGCATCGGATACGCTGGCGACAGTTCGCGACGCGCTCATCGGAGCAATCAACGGCGCTCCGGATCCGAATGTCTACGCGTATGCGACAAACGAATACACCCGATTGGGGCTGGTGGCGATTAATGCGGGCCCGCATGGTGAAGGCACGGCGGTAACCGTCAACGTGACGACCGCTTCGACCAACACGAGCGGATCGGCGCTGCTTCTCACCGCTTACAACCCCACGATGTGCTGCTCCAATCTCGAAGGATCGCTGGTGACGGACGCCAATCCGGCTGTTCCCGGTGAAATGCTTTACATCTTCGCAACCGGCCTGGGCGTGACAAATCCGCAGACGATCGACACCGGAAGGGTATTCCGAGGGGGTACGATGTATCCGCTGGCCACGCCGGTCGATTCCATTCTGACGGGCGGTACGACCGCGAATCCCGTCTCCGTGGGTCTGGTACCTGGGACCGTGGGCGTCTACTTTGTGCAGTTCCTTCTGAACTCGGGCCTCGGATCTGACAAGTTGACGCAGATGACCATTGCCCAGCAGGCGTTTGTGAGCAACGTCGTGACATTCCCGGTGTCGGTGCCGGGTCTGGGCACGACTCTCGTCGTGACTCCGGATGCGACCACCGTAGCCGCGGGCGCGGCGCATAACTATACGGTGACCGCGCTGGACTCCACTGGCGCGCCGGCCACGAGTTACACAGGCACGGTGGCGATTACCAGCAGCGACTCGGCCGCCACACTGCCGGCAAACATGGCGCTTTCGGCGGGCGTGGGCACGTTCTCGGTCACGCTGAACACCCTGGGCTTCCAGACGGTTACTGCGACCGACATTGGCACTTCGGCGATCACGGGAACGTCTCCTTCGATCGACGTGACGGCAACCGGGAGTTCCCGGAGCGGCGTTACGGAACCGCGCCGCCGTTCGAGAGCCGTATTCCCTGGCCGCCGCGGCGGTGGCGGCCAATAAGCCGCAGTTTGCGACACGTAGCATAGAATCGTATCGACAATGAAGTTTCGGTACGCCGCGGGCCTGATCTGTTCCGTTTTTATTGCGCCCTTTTTGGCGACGTTTGCCGCTGCGGGCGCGGACAATTCGCCCAGTGTCGATTTCGTCCGCGACGTTCAGCCGATTTTCCAGCGCCGTTGCGCGGCTTGCCACGGACCGGCGCAACACCTCGCAGGGCTCCGGCTTGACGACCGCGAATCCGCTTCGCGCGTGATTCAACCCGGGCGTTCCGGCGACAGCCGCCTGATCCAGATGGTCACCGGCGCCAGCGGCAAGATCATGCCTCCGGTGGGCGCGAAGCTGAGCGACGATCAGGTGGCGATTCTTTCCCGCTGGATCGATCAGGGCGCAAAGTGGCCGGCGTCCTCCGCACCGCAACATTGGGCATGGCAGCCGATCAGTCGCCCCAAAGCGGCTGAGGTGCGGAACTCTTCGTGGGCAGCGAATGACATTGACCGCTTCGTGCTTGCGCGGCTGGAACGCGAGAAGATCAGTCCCTCGCCTGAGGCCGACCGGGCCACGCTGCTGAGACGCGCCTCTCTGGATCTGATCGGCCTTCCGCCGACTCCTCAGGAAATCGAGGCGTTTCTTTCAGACACGCGCCCGGATGCGTGGGCGCGGCAGGTGGACCGCCTTCTCGCCAGCCCGCACTTCGGCGAGAGATGGGCGCGCGCGTGGCTTGACATGGCCCACTATGCGGATTCAGACGGATTCGAGAAGGACCTCGTACGGCCCTGGGCCTGGCGTTATCGGGACTGGGTCATCGACGCCTATAACCGCGATCTGCCGTATGACCGTTTCGTCACCCTCCAGATCGCGGGCGACGAACTTCCGAGTGCGACAACCGAAGATCGGATCGCCACCGGTTTTTATCGGCAGACGATGACGAACCGCGAAGCGGGCGTCGATCAGCGCGAGGCCCGGTTCGATCAGCTTGTCGACCGTGTAGGCGCGACGGGAACGGTTTTTCTCGGGATCACGGTGCGCTGCTCTCAATGTCACGACCACAAATACGATCCGATCAAGCAGCGCGATTTCTATCGGCTGCTCGCCTATTTCAATGCGGCGGACGAAGCTGACATAGACGCTCCTTTGCCGGGTGAGACGGGATCCTATCTCCGCGCCCGGCCGGACTACGAAAAGAGGCGGGCCGCCCTGCTCGACGAGTACGGAGTCGCCGAACTCCAGAGCCAGTGGGAAACCGACATGCGGCGGGCAATGGACGAGCCCGGCAAACAGCTCGACTGGGATTTTCAGATAACCGAGATCAGGGCGGGCTTCGATCACGCAGACCGCATCATGCGAACCCCGCAGGAGAAGAGGACTGAGGCTGAGCGCCGTCGCCTCACAGAGCGCTTCCTTCATTCACCCGGGCCACGCTTCGGGGCGGATAAGACGATCGCCGCGAAAATCAAAGAAGCGCGCGACAAGCTCGACGAACTCGACCGCTCCTTCCCCGCCCTCAGCATGGCTTATGTGATGGAGGACCGGTCGGACTTTGGCACAGCCCATATCGCGCTGCGCGGCGACTGGAAGAGTCCCGGCGAAGCCGTGACTCCGGGAACGCCCGGCTTTCTGCCCGGGGGTAATGCGAAATCGAACACGCGCCTCGATCTGGCGCGGTGGATTCTTTCCGAGGAGAACCCGCTCACTGCGCGTGTGGCTGTGAACCGGATCTGGCAAGAGCTTTTCGGACGGGGAATCGTGGCGACCTCAGACGATTTCGGAACCCAAGGCGACCGCCCCACTCATCCCGAACTGCTCGACTGGCTCGCGACCGAATATCGGCGGCTCGGCTGGAGCAACAAGGCGCTCATCCGCGAGATCGCGATGTCGCGAACGTATCGGCAGTCTTCGGCGACTCGGCCGGGACTGGACAAGATCGATCCGGAAAACCGCTTGCTGGCGCGGCAGTCTCGCGTGCGCCTTTCGGCCGAACTCATCCGGGACTCGGCTCTGCAGGCGAGTGGTTTGCTCGACACCGACGTCGGCGGTCCGAGCATCAAGCCCTATCAGCCCGATGGCGTCGCGGAATTGGGATACGGAGCACTGAAAAAATGGACGGAGAGTCCGGGCCGGGAGAAGTATCGGCGCGGGCTTTACATTCATTACCAGAGAACGACGCCTTATCCCTTTCTTGTGAACTTCGACGAACCGGATTCCACGCTATCCTGTACCCGCAGGAAGACTTCGGATACGGCCTTGCAATCGCTCGATCTGCTGAATGATCCGGTGTTTTTCGAAGCGGCCGGCGCGCTGGCGAGCCGCATCGCGACAGAAGCCAGCGGTGATTTTTCGGCGCGACTCACGTACGCGTATGAGCTTGGTCTGGGGCGGGCGCCGAGCGAGAAGGAGATCGCCCGTCTGGCTTCGTATTTCGATGCTCAGTCCGGAATCCGCGCCAAAGACGCCAAAGCGATCGACCCGTGGGTCGGCGTGAGCCGAATCCTCATGAATCTGGACGAATTTATTACGCGCGAGTAAATCGATGATGGACGAATTGACTTTCCGGCGAATACAGACTCGGCGGCGTTTTTTTCGGGACGCGGCTGGTGGAATCGGGACCATAGCGCTGGCGAATCTGCTGGCTCAGGATGGCCGAGCGGCCGCAGTCACGAATCCCCTCGCGCCCCGGAAGCCGCATTTTCCGGGCAAAGCGAAAAACATCATCTTTCTCTTCATGGAGGGCGGCCCCAGCCAGCTTGACCTGTTCGATCCCAAACCGGAACTCGAAAAGTGGGATGGGAAGGCGCTGCCGGAATCGCTGACGAAAAACCTCCAGCTTGCGTTTATTAAGCCGACGGCGGCGGTCCTGGCCAGCCGTAGACAGTTCCGGAAGTATGGACAGTCGGGAATCGAGATCAGCGATTATCTTCCTCATCTCGCGACGGTGGCTGACGATATTACCGTTATCCGGTCGATGCACAGCGAGGCCTTCAACCATCATCCGGGACAGTTGATGCTGTTCGCGGGAACTCTGCAGGTGGGCAGGCCGAGCCTTGGCGCCTGGGTATTGTACGGGCTCGGCAGCGAATCTCAAAATCTGCCTGGATTTGTCGTTCTGAGTTCCGGCGCGGGAACGAGCGGCGGCGAATCCAATTTCTCGAGTGGCTTCCTGCCTTCGACCTACGGCGGAACCATGTTTCGCGGATCGGGCGATCCTATTTTGTACCTTTCCAATCCCGAGGGAGTGAGCCGCGAGTCGCAGCGCGCCTCACTCGACGCGCTCCGGGATCTTAATCAGGAGCATCTGGCGAAGACCGGAGATCGGGAAATCGCGTCTCGAATTGACGCCTACGAGCTTGCATTCCGGATGCAGATGGCCGCGCCGGAACTGCTGGACTTCTCAAAAGAGTCGAAGGCGACGCTCGAGATGTATGGAGTGGAAAAGGAACCAACTCGCCCCTACGCGACAAACTGTCTGCTGGCGCGCCGCCTGGTGGAGCGTGGTGTCCGTTGCGTCATGCTGATGCACGCGAGTTGGGACGATCACACTAATATCGACAAAAAGCTCAAGAAGAACTGCGACATCACAGATCAGCCCGTCGCCGCATTGCTGAAAGATCTGAAGCAGCGCGGGATGCTGGACGAGACGTTGGTCGTTTGGGGCGGCGAGTTCGGCCGGACGCCGATGTGCGAGATCCGGAATCCTTCAGAGGCGGACAATGCCGGTCGCGATCACCATCCGGTCGCCTTCAGTATGTGGATGGCCGGTGGCGGCATCAAGCCCGGCCAAATCGTTGGACGCACGGACGAGCTTTGTTTCCATATAGATGAAGATCCGGTTCATATCCATGATCTTCAGGCCACCATCCTGAACCGACTCGGCCTGGACCACACCCGTCTGACCTATAACTACATGGGCAGAGATTTCCGGCTGACCGATGTCTCGGGTAACGTGGTGGCGAAACTACTGGCCTGACGCTTTATAAAAGCGCGTGCGCGATTCCAAAAAGCGTGGCGATGACCACCGTCGGGGCCACGATGACCCCCAGAAACATCCAGAACATCGAGTAAGAATTGTGGTGCGGCAGGATATGCATGAAGCCCTCTCCCGCCGTATACATAGCACTTGAGGTTCCGGAGCGCAAGCCTACCGTCGCGCGCGCCGGCGCAAGGCGATGCTGCAAGTGACGAGCGCGACGCCGCTCAGAAGGAGACTTGCCGGCTCAGGCGTATTCGAGGAAGCCGAAGAAACCTCGACCTCCATTTGATAGCCGCCGTCAGAGTTTGGAAACGAGTCGAACGTATTCTGAAAAAACTCGTTTTCGCTTCCAATGCCGGCTGAAGTAGTATCGAGAGTCCAAGCCCACCCTGCCGTGGAGTTTGGCCCGGTGAGTCCGATCCAGTAGCGCGTGTTGGGCGCCAGCGCCGGGTTAGATACCAAATTGACAGCCACAACGCTGGGCACCGCTGAAAGCTGAGAATCGGCTATCGTTCCGAGATTGATGATGAATGAACCAACTGTAGACGCGCCCATATCCGACAGAATGCCGCTGTCCGTGTAAAGATCGACCGAAATGCTACCCGACGAGGTGGCGTCACCCGAAAGTAAGAATTCCGCATTGCTCAGGAATCCGGAATTCGCGCCGGTAGAGAACGAGTCATAAAGCGGGCCGACACTTGCGACCAGGTCCTGACCGTCAGGGAATAAGAACGTGTTGTCGAACAACACGGTAGATGCCTGCACGCTCGTGCAAAGCGTCAACGCGCCGAACAATACAAGCAATCTCGACACTATTTCCATCCTCCGGGTCTATTCGCCTTTAGTTGTTGAGCCAGTATAACAATTTGGGGCTTTTGAAAGTCGCACTACGGTACTGATAGTTATGGGCCTACGGCCAGTTCATGATCAAATTGAATGCGTTAACTGTCCCGATTCCGGTCGCAAAGTCCCATCCGGTATGGGCAAGGTAAGCCGGTTGATAGGCAGTCGTACTGGTGGAGAGAACCCCGAGGCTGGTGACCGTTCCGCCGGGCCGGTAGCAATTCGTGCTGATCCCACAGGGAACGTCAATATCGCCAACGGTAACGTCATAGAAAATGCAACTGGCGGAAACACGGCTTCCCAGATTCGAATTGCAGTTGGCGTTTCCGTTTGCGCCATATTCGCCGGCAGCCAACGCGTAGTAGGTCGGGGCGGGATTACCCGAATACGTTACAACCTTACTGTTAACGCCGCTCACACTCTGATTGATGAGCGCCTGAATACCCGCCATTATCGGCGTCGACACCGATGTACCGCCAAAGCCCGCCCAACTGGAAGGAGCCCCCGAACAGGAGGCGCCTCCAAAACCCGGAGTAGGATCCGAGTAGCAGACAACGTAATAGTGGCCCCATAGCCCATTCGCGGCAAACAGCGATACGTCGGGGGTGTCGCGAACGCCGTCATTCACGAGACCCGCAAACATTCCCGCATACTTTGATTGCCAGGAGGGCTTCGCATAACCTTTGCAGGTACCGCCGACTACGTCCTGATGCGCGGTTATACCGGTCGCGCACGCGCTGGGTCCGCCACTGCCCGCGATGTCGTTGAGGAAGATAGAGGCGCCTATAGCAGAAGCCTGATTACAAAATCCGTTCGGCCCATAAGTTGTGGAAAATCCCAGAAATCCGGCGAGCAGGGTACCCCCGCAACTATCGTTCCAGGGGATCTCCGGGATGTACGAGAGGGCGGAGCTGAAATCCGCGGCATTTGCGCCCCAGTAAAATCCGTTCAGACTCTGAATGGTATCCGAGTAGTCAGTTCCCCCGACGGCGACATTGTAGGGCGTGGTGGCTAAACCGTTCGCGTTGATCCCGTGCGTTGCAGGCGCGGGTGGTCCGCCGAAATCAGCAACTGCCGCGCCCGAGTCGCCGCTCGCTACAAAGATCGAGACTCCTTGCATAACGCCCAGCTGATACAGCCAGCTGACATAAGCATTCCCACTTGCGCCGAGTTCGGATTCGGCGTCGATGAAGCTGATGCTGACGATTTCGGGGCGGGTACCGCCGTTCGTGAGCAGGTTCTCAAGGGCTATGAAGCCGCCGAAATTCGCACTCGTGTTGGCGCACGCAGCCACCACAATGGCTGCGTTCGGCGCCGCCGCGCTGGCCCACTCCGCGTCGAGCGTAGTTTCGCTTCCATCGGCGTTGGCCCCTGGATCTGCGCAAGCGCCGCCGGTACCGGTGGCGCCGGGCGCGGGATGAATGGTCGTCAGCGAGCCGTTGGAATACGCGTTGAGCCCGAGCGTGTTCCGAAACGTCGCCCAGTCACCGGCCGAGTACAGATCGCTATCTTCGATCAGGACGATTGTCTGATTCTGGCCTGAGAGACCAGCCGCGAATGCCGGGTTGAAGTTATAAATCCTGGCGAGATCGCCCGGCACGAGCGCCTCAGTTACGGAATTTATGGTGTAGCCCGTCCGCGGCTTAAGGGCAGGCCGCGGTTTGAAATTGTTCAGAGCGACAACGCCGGCGACCGCGGGCGCGAAAGCCGCCGGGATGCGCGGATCGCTCATGTTCGCGACGTAAGTCTGGCCGTTCAGGCTCAACCGATGTAGTTCGGTTCGGAACGCCGAGCGGATCAGCCCTGCGTCACCCGAAAAATCGACCATCATGCCGTCGGGCAACAGCCCGTGGACGGTGAATCCGCGCGAGTTCAGCCAGCCCGTGATCGCCTGGACGTCTTCGTTCGCTGCGCCGAACCGCTGACCGATTTCCGCCGGCGTCAGCCAATGATGGTAGATCGGCGACGCCGGGTCATGAAGCTGATTGATGAAATCATCAATGGCATTTTCATCTTCTGGCGATCGTTTCAACTGAATATGGAGATGGTCAAGAGCATAACCGTCCTCGACGCGGCCTAAATCCTTCGCGGTGATCGCTTCTTTGCGGGTGTTGCCCTGCAGCGTGACCAGCCTTGCCTCCGACACCGGCTGTGTAATCTGTGGGACGCGCCGTGAAACCTGAGCTTCCAAAAATGGCGCCGACGAAAACAGCGCCAAGCCCGCAACAGCCACAAACGAAGAGCGAATTCTCAACCCATCCTCCTTGATCTTCTTGTTATTGACGAACTCTTTAGATCAGTTGAAATTCTAAAACAAAAGTCTCACTCGACAAAACGCCAATTAAAGTAAAAGCGACAATGGTGATGGCCGACGTTTGTCAAACGCCAGCGAAACCGAAAAGCCGCATCGCATTTTCCTTGAGGACCATCGGCCGGACCTCATCTCGGATCGCGATTTTTTCGAAATCCGCGAGCCACCGATCGGGCGTGATCAGCGGGTAGTCCGAACCGAACAGGACTTTATGTTTCAGCAGCGTGTTCGCGTATTGAACGAGAGTGGGCGAGAAGTATTTTGGCGACCATCCGGAGAGATCGATATAGACCGTCGGCTTGTGAAGACAGATTGAGATCGCTTCATCCTGCCAGGGGAATGAAGGGTGCGCCATGATGATTGGCAGGTCCGGAAAATCAACTGCCACATCGTCGATATTCATCGGATTTCCGTATTTCAGGCGAATTCCGCCACCACCTGGCATATTCGTGCCGATTCCGCTGTGACCGGTGTGGAAAAGAACCGGCAGTTTCGCTTCGGCGAAAACCTCATAGAGCGGATAAGCGATGGGATCGTTAGGGAAGAACTGCTGCAGGGGCGGGTGCAGTTTCAGTCCGCGGATGTTCCCGGTCGCAACCAGACGCCGCGCTTCGCGGACCGCTTCGGGACCCCGCGTTGGATCGATACTGGCGAAGGCGATCGCAATATCGGAATTGGCGGCGGCGAACTCGGCTACGGAATCGTTTGAGACGGCGGGCCTGCCCGTGAGGCGCTCGTCTACCGGAAAAACGACGCACCCAATGCCACGGTCCCGGTAGTATTGGGCCAACAGATCCGGCTCCCGCGCCGCGCCCGTGTCGCCGAAATATTTCTTCGCGGCGGCGTCGGCAGCCGAATCCTTTCCGGTGTGCTCGATGTGCACGTGAACGTCGATCGCTTTGAGCGCGGCTGTGTTCATTTGCTGATTTCCTCTGTGACCTCGATGACGTGCGGCGAACGCGGTTCCGCGTACAGTTCCTCAACCAGCGCTGCGCGGTTCTCGAGAACGGCCTTTTGATTGAGATTGCCCTTCGCGGTTACCTCGCGGGCGTCCGCCGAGGGCGGATCGCCCAGCAGGAGAATGCGGGCAACGCATGTGGACACTCCCGTGCTTCCGGATGCGAATTCGTTCAGAAGATTCTGCAGTTCTTCGCGACTCGCGCGGCGCGCCGGAAATACAAGGGCGGAAACGTAGTGCCGGTCGGGGCCCGCGATGACGGCGTCCTGGAGCGTATCGCCGAAGTGGCTCAGAAGCCGGGACCTAACGGATTCCACGCAGACCCATGTTCCCGTCGAAAGCTTGAAATCTTCTGCTATGCGGCCTTCGAAAAGAAAGCCCTGTAGCGGATCGGACGCGTCGGCCAGGCGGACCGCATCGCCCATTCGATAGAAGCCCTCTTCGTCGAAGGCGGCTCTCGTTCTGACATCGTCGTTCCAGAAACCCGGCGTGACGTTCGGCCCTCTGACGCGCGCTTCCAGTCTCTGGCCCACCGGCGCGACTTTGAGTTCAACGCCCGGCACAGGTAAGCCAATGCGCCCGGCCGAAGCGCCTTCGCGGCTCGTGAAGACCGCTGCGGGGCCAGTCTCGGTCGATCCCAGACCCGTGATCATCAGGATCTCCTCGCCGCAGGTCTGATACGCGAGATCCTGCAGATCGTCCCAGACCTTCTGGCGCAGACCAGCAGCGGCGTAGAAGACAATTCGCACGCGGCTGAAGAACGTCCGGCGAAGCGTCTCGTCGTCGCGCAAGGCGGAGACGAGCATTTCGTATCCCTTAGGCACGTTGAAGTATGCGGTGGTTGGGATCTCGCGCAGATTCTCGATAGTTCGCGCGAATTGATTCGCTGCTGGCCGTCCTTCGTCGATGTAAAGCGTTCCGCCATTGAAGAGCGCGATGCCGAAGTTGTGATTGCCGCCAAAGGTGTGATTCCAGGGCAGCCAGTCGCAGAGCACCGGCGGCTCTTCGGCGAGGCAGGGCAACGCCGCCCGGATCATTTCCTGATTCGAGCACAACATGCGTTGCGTGTTGATGACGCCTTTCGGATGACCAGTCGAACCGGACGTGAAAAGGATTTTCGCGACTGTGTCAGGCCCAACTTTGGCGTGAGCACAATTTACCGCGGGGCCAGCATCCGCGGATTCCAGAGCCGTGCACGAGGAGATCCGTTCTACCCCTTCCGGCGCAACCGCTTCAATCGCCCGGTCAAAGGCAGCGCTTTCCGCGAAAACCAGCGCCGGCCGAAGAGTGTCCCAAATCTCCCGCAGCGTGGTGAAATCGGTCGAAGCGAGTGAATAAGCAGGCGCGATGGGAGAGTAGAGAACGCCTGTATAGAGCGCCGCGAGGGCGAACACCGCGTGTTCGATGCTGTTACCGGACAGGATTGCGATGGGGCGTTCCGCCGAAAGATTTCGGTCCAACAGTCCCTGGGCCGCTCGCCGGACGCGCGTGAGGGCCTCCCGATACGTAAGGCGCTGCCATTGTCCGTCGGGTCCGCGCTGCGCGAGGAACGTCCTGTCTCCGGCACGCTCAGCCCAAAATTCCAGGCGCTCCGTTATTTTCGCGGGATATGGCCCGAGCGGCCTCGGCGAGCGCACGTATATCGAGCCGTCGTCACGATAATCGAACTCTGCCGCCGCGGGAAGCACGCCCGATTCGCGAACCGGACGTTTCATATCCGTCGGGCTGCGTCGTGCTCGCGAAAGGTCGAACTCTCTCGCGCAAGCCGTTCGAGCAGCGGCGCGGGTTTCCAGCGGTCGCCGAATGCCGCGTGGAAGCGTCGGACAGAGGCGAGGACGTTGTCAAGGCCGGTCTGATCGGCAAAGAACATCGGGCCGCCGCGCCAGGCGGGGAATCCGTAGCCGTTGATATAGACCACGTCGATGTCGGAAGCACGGAGCGCGAAGCCCTCGTCGAGAAGGCGGGCGCCTTCGTTGATCAGCGCGTATAGCGTGCGCTCAATGATCTCCTGATCGGTGAACGTCCGCTGCGCAACACCGGCTTCTCGGGCGAGGGACCGGATCTGCTCGTTGACTTCGGGATCCGGCACGGGTTGCCGGTCCGAGCCATAGGTGTACCAGCCCTTTCCGGTTTTCTGGCCATAGCGGCCCTGCGCGTAGAGCCACGGCTGAACCAGTGGTTTGCGCGCGCCGGGTTCGCTGAATTGATTCAGCTCTTCACGCACGCGGCAGGCGACGTCGATACCGGCCATATCGTCCACCGCGAAGATTCCCATGGCCATGCCGAAGCCGGTCAGCGCCCGATCGACCTGTTCGGGAGTCGCGCCTTCTTCCACAACGAACTGCGACTCGTACATATAGGGGAAGAGCATCCGGTTGCCGATGAAGCCGGGGCAGTTGCCTGCGACCACTCCGACCTTCGAGAGCTTCTTCGCGAGGGCAAGCGAACTGGCGAGAATCGCCGGGCTGGTTCTCTTGCCCCGCACAATCTCGAGAAGGCGCATCACATTCGCGGGGCTGAAGAAGTGAAGACCCACAACGGATTCAGGACGCGCCGTCTGAGCCGCGATCACATCGATATCGAGCGTTGAAGTGTTGGTGCCGAGTATGCAATCGGGCTTCGCGATTCGGTCCAGTTCGGCGAAGATCGTTTTCTTGAGTTCGAGGTTCTCGAAGGCGGCCTCGACGATCAGATCGGCTGTTTCGAAGCCGGAATAATCCAGTTGCGGCCGAATGCGCGCGATTCGTTGTTCGGCGGCTTCGGGGGTGAAACGGCCCTTTTTGACGGAGGACTCGTAATTTCGGCGGATGTTCTTCACGCCGGAGTCGAGAGCCTTATCGCTCACGTCTTTTATGCGGACATCGAGGCTGGCGTTCGCGCAGGCCATCGCGATTCCGGCGCCCATTGTTCCCGCGCCGATTATCGCGACTGTTTTGGGCATGATGGTGGGCGCGTCTTTCGGCACGCCGGGAATCTTCGAGGCAGCGCGCTCGGCGAAAAACGCATGGATGAGCGCCCGTGACTGCGGGCCCTTCAGGCATTCGTCGAATAATTCGCGTTCTCGGCGGCAGCCTTGCTCAAAGGGAAGACTCGCCGCAGCTTCGACCGCGTCCACGGCTTTGAGCGGGGCGGTCTGGCCGCGCCGGATTTTCCGCGCCAAGTCATGCCCCTTCGATTCCGCAGCGCCCAACTTTTCGGTCCGATCGCTGGTTCGGATCAACGGCCGATCCAAAACGCCGCGCGCAAAGGCAATCGCGCCGTCCGCCAGATCTCCGTCAACCAGGCTGTCGAGAATCCCGGCTTCGAGCGCTTCGGGGGCTTTGATGGGCTTTCCTGTCACGCACATCTCGATCGCCTTCTGGATTCCCGCCAGACGAGGCAGCCGCTGGGTGCCCTCGGCTCCGGGGATGATTCCCAGATTCACTTCGGGCTGTCCCACCTGCGCATCGCGCGTGGCCACACGGTAATGCCCGGCCATCGCCACTTCAAGGCCGCCTCCGAGGGCGTTTCCGTGGATGGCCATGACCACCGGCTTGGGACAGTTTTCAATCCGGGCCAGCGCGCCGTGAAGGTTCGGGAGGTTCGCCGGCCTGTTCCATGCCGCGTTTTCCAGTTCGCGGATATCAGCGCCTGCGATGAAGGTGGCGCCCGCTCCCATCACGACGATGAAGCGAACGGCCGGATCGCTCTCCGCCTCGGCGATCCGGGCTACGATGCCCTCGGGAACCCCGGGGCTCAGGGCGTTTACCGGCGGATTATCAATTCGAATGACAGCCGCATCTTCCTGAATCGTGAGACTGACCAGTGAATTCATCAGCGTGAAGCGCGCTCCGTCGCGCATGTATAGGAACTCGCGTTAGACGCCGGGCCACTCACGTACTTCGGATACGACGGGTATGCGCAGAGCGGCATGCTGCGTTCTCCCGCAGTCACTGTGGGGTGATCGGGCGCTTTGTGGTTCTCTACCCAATTGACGAGCAACGAAAACCGATCGTAGGCGTTAGGAATCGGAGCCACGGGGATGGATTTGCCGTCGCCGTCGACTCCATAGTTCGAGCCCATGAGCCCGTGGTTCGTCTGCGGCAGAACGAACAGGCGCGCAAAGCGCTCCAGCTTTGCCGCGCTCCTGCGGTTCATGAGCGACTCGTAATAGTCGAGCTGGGCGCCGGGCGAAGCCAGCGTGTCGTTCGTTCCGATCGTGACAATCAGTTTGCCGCCTCTGTCGGCAAACTTTGTCAGGTCCGGATTAGTGGAATCGAGCCACTCGGAAAGTTGCTGACGTCGTGCGCTGAGCGGGCCGCCTTCCACGTAGTCCAGAGGGTTCGCCGCAGGATCCCGCATCAGAAATCCGGTCACGCCCAGGACGCCGAGATGAGCATGGTTCGGCGCGTCCGGCGCCGCGCCTTCCTGTCCTCGAAAGCGCGTTCCCAGAATGAGGCCGCTTCCCGAAGGATCGGTATTCGGGGTCCACATCCCGAACGATTTCACGCCGTTGGCGAGCGGCGCGGAATATCGATAGGGACTGTAAACGAGACGGAGCGTCTCGACCTGGCCATCAGTAAGGCATGCCGCGGCGCTTGTATCTTTCGGATCGGGATCGAGGTTGCCGGGACAGCGTTTCGACGCCCAGGGATTCACCGTGCGTGACGCGAATATCGCCCGGCAGGCGATGTAGTTGTTGATTACACCGTCCGCCAGTCCGTCCAGTTTGTCGCACTGGCGGATAAATTCGCCGCGAATCGCGTTGACCTTCGCAGGCGTGACCCAATTGGCGAGCGATTTCTCCTGTATGCGGATCAGTTCGGGCGCGAGCATCAGGGTCGAGAAACCCACGATCGGAACATTGGCGACCACTCCGTCGTAATCCGCCGGATATCGCTGCGCGACTGTCAGCGCTTCGCGACCGCCCTGGGATGTTCCGAGAAAATAGCTGTAAAGCGGCTTTATGCCATACATGCGCTGCACGACGATCATCGCCGCATCGTGCGTCTTCTTCAGTTGCAGATAGCCGAGATTGCGGATCGCTTCATCGCTCAGCGCCCAGCCGACCTCCCGCGGATTTCCGTCGTGACCGGAGTCGCTTGCGTATGTGACGTAGCCGCGCTCGGGCAGCTTTGCGCCGACCACAATATTCGGCGCGATGGTGAGGTCCGGAATACGCCCGTTCATTCCGGCCCCTCCCAATTGCACGGTTCGCTGATTCCATGAGGCGGGGAGTAAGACCCGAAACCGAATCGGCGGCGTGACGCCCGTTTTGTCCACGGGCGCGATGGAGCCTTCGACCGTGCAGTACGCGCCGTTCCATACCGGCGCGTTCAGCGTTACGGCCGATACCGGCTCGCCGATCGCGGAGGCAGGAATACCCGAGCCGAGTTTCGCGGCAGAGCAGTCCGCTTCCGAAATCGTCGCCGCGTTTGCGAAGCCGGCAACCAGCAGCGCCGCCGGGGCAAGCTGAAACGGTTTCATCAGCGCTTTGCGCTGTTCTGGAACAGCATAGGCGCGATTTCCGTCAGATTCCTCCGCCACACCATCCACGTGTGGGCGCCAGGCGTCTCAATGTTGGTATAAGCGATATCTTTCGATTTCAGATAGTCCTTGAAGTCGCGATTCACGCCGATCAGGCCGTCTTCCGTTCCGCACGCCACATAGAGGAGTTTCAACTGCGAAGCGGCTTTCGCGTCCAGTTTCGGAAAC
>Ga0126381_100002051_pt1 | contig 21752 bp, 20 predicted proteins | sample PanSoiMetPlot_28_FD_96465 | JGI IMG/M metagenome (GOLD analysis project Ga0126381, IMG submission 96465) | Tropical forest soil microbial communities from Panama - MetaG Plot_28 | ecosystem: Environmental > Terrestrial > Soil > Tropical forest > Bulk soil | place: Panama | collected 2016-02-17
CGAACCGGCGGAAATCAAATCGCGCTGGGATGCCCTATAAACGATCTTCTCGAATTTCGAGGCATTTCTGGTCACCCAATTTAGCCCCAATTAGGGGTCAAGAAGAGTTTTTCAACAGCCACGAGATATTACGACAACAATCAATCTGAGACGTCAGCAACCGCCCAGTATTCATTGGCTTGCCTATTTCCCCGACGTAAGATTCGCACCAATGATCGGGGAAACCGCAGTTTACTGGGTTCGGGATCAGTTTTCAGCTTCACTTCAAAATTCCGAGCCCCATGGCACAGTTTCTTACTCTGTGTCTGTGTACGGCTCCCATGGACATCCTTCCCTCGGAATGCGTTCTGTTCGGAGCTTGTGTGTGACCTAGCTGAAAGAGAATCTATCCAGAGTTCCTAGCACCCATATCACAATTACAGGCTGAGGCAGTCAAACGGATAGTGCAGACTATCGATTCCGATAGGGCAAGGCCATCACTTCGAAAGAGAAGACAAGCAAAGCAGCGCGTAACTCACTGGAAACTCGCACTGGCAGAATCTTTCCCGCCAGACTTTTCGCATTGGCCCGTGGCTTGCGAAATCCTTTATAGACTCGATTCAGAAAACGTGGACAGGCAAGACCTGCGCTTTAGGGGCTGATCGCAAGTTGACCTTGGCCTCAAGTATCAGCCCAGAGGAGGTTCTATGAAGCGCCCCATTTTCGGTGTTCTGAGCGTACTCGCAACGGCAATGTTCGTCGCATTGCCGACGGTACAAGCGCAATCTCGTCTGATGGCGAATGTGCCGTTTGACTTCCAGGTGGGAAACAAAGCGATGGCGGCTGGCAGTTACGAGGTGTTGTCCATCAGCGAGCAAGTCGATCTGGTTAACAATATGGGCACAGGTGCTTCTGCATTTGTGGTCGAAGCCATTCACATCAAAGCCATGCACGACGAGGGTGCCAAGTTGGTCTTCAACAAATATGGCAACCAGTATTTCCTCAGCCAGATTTGGGATGGACGCAGTAACGTTGGCATCCAGCTTCCCAAGTCGAAACGCGAGAAGGAACTTGTCCTTGCGGCAAAACGCACCTATGACTCAGAGACCATCACGGTGGCGATGAAGTAACAGGCTGGCGCAACCGTCTTCTGGGTCAGGGCTTTTGCGCGGACGCAGAGGCGTTGCGCTTAGTTGGCGAGCGTAACGCCCTGCTTCTCTCATGGCCTGCCGTCCAGAATACTGCCCTCGTAGTCTATCCGAATGTTAGACTCTGCCCATGAACATCCAACAAATACTTGCAGCCCTCCGAGCTGAACGAAAGCGCCTTGACCAAGCTATAGCTGTCCTTTCAGGAGTGAGCGGTCGGAAACGTAGCCCCGGAAGACAGCCCAAGAGCGGCAAACATCGTCACCTGAGTGCTGCAGCCCGAAAGCGTATTGCAGGGGCAATGCGTAAGCGCTGGGCAGAGCGGAAGAAGGCGAACAAGTAGGGAAATTGGCCCGACGCCCGCCAGCACGAACTGGTCGACCCGGCACCCCTCAATGAGTGTAATCGGGATTTATCACTAGTTGGGCCGCTCAAATAGCAGTCGCTGCGTAACCTTCCATCCACGTTCTTGTTGCCCATCAACGCTTGGCAGGCTTGCTGATAAATGAGATTGAACCTGCCGTCGCTCCAATAATGAGTGTAGTGGGAATTTAACGCCAGGAATCCTCCATGGCGTTGCAACCAGTCATTTTGGGTATCTTGGCGCCTGCGATGCTTGTGCGATACCCCACCGGAACCTCAGGCACACCGCGTCTGCGACTTCCGACTCTCATTCACAACGCAGCGCCTGCATAGGATCCATGCCGGCTGCACGTCGAGCGGCAAGAGCGCAGGTGCTGACCGCTGTCAGGGTCAGCACGGCAGCAACGCTGATGAAGGTGAGAGGATCGTGCGCTTTGGTCCCAAAGAGCAGGCTGGCCATCAACTGCGTCAACCCCAACGCCGCTGCTGCGCCGAAGAGAGTACCCCAAAGCGCCAGGGCCACCCCTTGCCTGAGCAGCATGCGCTGTACGCCTCCAGAGTTGCACCGAAGGCCAGGCGGATACCAATTTCACGCGTGCGATCTTCCACGTTGTAGGTGACCACGCCGTAGATTCCCAGTAGGGCCAGCAGCAAAGCGATCGCGGCGAACGCAGAAGTGAGAACTGTCGCGAAGCGGGCGCGAGCAGTGGATGCTGCAAGCAAACTCTCCATGGTGCGTAGCTCCGACACCGGCTGATCCTTGTCGAGGGACAACACTGTTTGCCGGACTGCAGACGCCAGCCACAGAGGGTCGCCATCGGTGCGGATCGCTAGAGTCATGAAGCCGAACGTAAGCTCGGGATAAGGCCAGTACGCCGTCGGATGAACCTCGGCATCGAGGCCGGCATGTTTGACGTCGCTAACAACGCCGATGATCTCACTGGGAGTGTCTTCGCGCTTCATGTGAACGATAACTTGTCTGCCCAGGGGATCTTCGTTGGGCCACAACTCGCGCGCCATCGCCTGACTGATGACGACCTTGTGAGAAACTTCGGTTGCCTCACGCTCGGTAAAGGTCCTGCCCGCCAGAAGAGGAATCTGCATCGTCTCGAAGAACTGTGGTTCCACGACGGCAACATCAACGACCGGCTGCTGCGAGATGGGTAGACTGGGGCGGCCGACGACCTCCGCGCCCGTGCCGGCGATGATTCCGGAGAACGGCAGGAAGGCGTTGGCGCTGGCCGAGCGAACACGCGGAAGCTGCCGCACCTTGGTCAACAGCTCGGCGAAGAATTGACTCCTGCGGGTGTCGTCCTTGTATTTGGTGTTGGGAAGCTGGATCTGCGCGGTAAGGATGTTGTCTGATTGAAAGCCGGGATCGACGTTGACCAGCCGGCTGAAGCTACGGATGAGAAGGCCGGCGCCGGTCAGCAGGACCAGGGCGAGCGCAACTTGGGCGATTGCGAAGCTGTCCCGCGTACGATTCTGGCGCGGGCTGCCGGCCACGGTACGGCCTTCCTGAAGTGAGCTGCGGGGCGAATTGCGCGACGCTTGAAGAGCCGGCACAACGCCGAAGAGCAGTCCGGTGAAAAGAGACACCGCGGCCGTGAAGGCAAGCACTCGAGCATCGACGTCGGTCCCTCGAAGCGGGATAAGATGAGGCGGCGCCAGCGACTGTAACGCCTTTGTCGCCCACAGCGCCAGCAGTGTCCCGCAGATTCCACCGAAGGCGGCGATCAGGCAGCTTTCGGTCAGGATCTGGCGCACGATGCGCTGTGAGGTCGCACCCAGCGCCATTCGCACCGCGATTTCATGGCGGCGCGCCATAGCCCGCGCAAGAAAAGGGTCGCGACATTAGAGCATGCAATGAGGAGCACCAAGCCCACGGCTGCCAGCAGAAGCCGCAGCGCCGGCTCAATTGCGCCCACGAGTTGAGTGCGCAGTGGGATGACTCGGACGGTCCAGCCCTTCATCGACGCGGGATCTTCACCCTCAAGTTGTTTTGCCAAAGCACTCATGGCGGATTGGGCCTGGTCAAAGGTCACGCTTGGTCGTAACAGACCAATGGCCTGCGGGTAGCGACCATGGCGCGTGCGCGACTTATTGTCGAAGGTTATGGGTACCCAGAGCTCCGACTTGTGCTGACCGAATGAATTCTCTTTGACGAAGAACTGAAAACCTCGCGGCAGAACCCCCACCACGGTAAGCGGCCCGTTGTCCAGAGTGATCTTGGCACCGATAATGTTGGGGTCTGCGGCGAATCGTCGCTGCCACAGATCGAAGCTCAACAGCGCGACATCGTCGGCACCCGACCTTTCCTGCGCGGGATTGAAGACGCGGCCCAATACAGCGTTCGTACCCAAGACGGAGAAGAAATTCGGGGAGACGAACTGGACCGGTATCTGCTCCGGTGAGCCGCCGGACAGGACAGAGGACCCGTTGAAGATGACCGACATCTGCTCAAAGACGGTGTTGCGGTCCCGCCAGTTCAGAAAGGTGGCAGGCGAGGTCACGTTGGGTTTGTCGCCCTCGGTGTGATGCACCTCCCACACCATGGCGAGACGGCCGGCATTGTGGTAGCCGAGCGGCCGAATCAACGTCGCGTTCACTACCGTAAAGATGGCCGTGTTGGCCCCTATCCCGAGTGCCAGCGTCAGCACTGCAGCCACTGTAAAGCCGCGGTTCTTCCCTATCATGCGGAAGGCAAATCGCAGATCCGCACGCACTTCATCCCACCAACGCAGGCCCAACGATGCGTGCATGTCCTGCTTATGACCATCGACTCCGCCGAACTCCAGGCGTGCCTGACGCAGCGCATCGGCGGGAGCCAGGCCTTGGCGCACGAGGTCCTCGGCACGGCTCTCGATGTGGAAGCACAGCTCGGCTTCCATGTCGTCCTCCAAAAGCGGCCGCTTTGTGAGTGACTTGAGCAAGGAACGGAGCCGCGCGGTGAACTTCATATCTCCTCCGGAGTCCTGCGCAGAATGCCGCCGATCATTGTCGTCATGCGGTTCCACTTGGCGGTCTCTGCTTGCAGCTGCCGACGGCCGAGGGCCGTAAGGCGGTAGAACTTGGCTCTGCGCTTGTTCTCCGACTCGCCCCATTCGCTGGCGATGAGCCCGTTGTGCTCGAGGCGAAACAGCGCGGGATAGAGCGATCCCTGCTGGATCTGCAACTGGTGGCCGGAAATCTGCTCAATGCGCAGCAGCACTCCGTAGCCGTGCAATGGTCCCAGCGAGACGGCCTTGAGAATCAGCATGTCCAATGTGCCTTGAAGAAGGTCTACACGCTCGCCCATCGCGATCTCCTCGACTGTCTAGGAGACAATAGCTCTACTCTCCTAGTCTGTCAAGGAGAGCAGGCAATGCCAGTTACGAGGGGCGAGTCTCGGGTGGGACGCTGCTGGCCGACTTCGAGAAGCGTGTACCACACGGCGAAGGTGCACCCCTAGGTCAAGTTGAAAGGGGACGTCCCTTCTGTAGCGCGCTACCGCTCCAGCTTGGGTCAGTGAAGCCGGAAATTGACCTCGACATTCATCTGAACAGGACAGGTAGACCATTCATTCGTGCAGTCAGGACAGGAACTGCCAGCCGTTGCCGGTTTGTCGCTCAGCACAGATGCATCACTCGACTCCGCATGCCGGGGACGCCAAGCACGCAGGAATAAAAGGAATTTGTCATGGCTTTCCGAATCCTGTAGCCGCGAACCGTATGCGGGCCGCCGAGTGGTTGTCAACATTTCGAGTGTTCGGCACGCCCGAAATTGATGATCATCCGTACCAGCCTACTTTCTCGCAGGTTTGCACGATAGAAAGGCACTAGAAGCAGCCCACGGAGAACGTCTTTCAATAAAGCCCGGTGTTGGCTAAACCACATCAACCCTCGCCAGCCGAGCTTTCGGACCAGCGAAAGCCGCAAACGCACAAGCTTGAACGCCAATCGACGCAACGATGCTGGAATGTCCTCCTCACGTCGGTGCTCGTAGAACCCGAAGTTCATTGATTCCCCGGACTGCACTTTGATGAAGTTCGAAAGCACGCAGTTTTTCGGATTTACGGCCACCGCGCGAATGAGGTCTCGGAAGGCCACCGAGTCAGCTTCCAGCGTCTCGAGGCTCGCGAACCAATTCACCAGTTTCACTCCCAGGGGATCCCAGAAGTAGCCATTCAGAAAGAACGGCAGCCCGATATGAAAGAGCTTGCTCACGGCCAGATGAATTCGCAGGTGGCATTGGTAGGGATCCTCCATGCACTCGTAGAGCCGCGTAGTATCCCGAGTGACGCTGCGTTGAAACGCCGCGATAGCGGTGTCGAGATCTTCGGTGAACTCCTTGGTGTCGCCGCCGTCCAGCTCCCTTTGAATGATGGCCGCGATCTGTCGGATCTGAAGAGACGACAAGGCCAGGCCAACACTGTAAAGCGGATCAACCGTATCGCCCGCATCCCCAATCACGTACCAGCGATCAGCAGAGTAGCGCCGGCGGCATTCCCACATGTAGGAGCCATAGAAATTGGTGTCCACGACCTCGCCGCTGCGCACGACGTCCACGATGACGGGGTGCTCCCGCCCCACGCAATCGAGGAACTGCTCCATCGTGTGCGGCTCGCCGTATGGGTAGACGTCCTTGCGATAGGTGATGCCAATGCTGACAAGCGGCTCATTTTCGGGCGAGCGCATGGGGATGTACCAGATCCAATTCCCTTTTCCAAAAAAATGATGAGTCGCGTAGTAAGGAACGTAGCACCGGTTTCGCGTCTTGATGGCATGGATATGGCTCAGAATGTCCGGAGCGAAATTTTTCAGCCGAAACCAGAAAACGTTCTTTTGTTCCTTGACCGGTTCTTGGAGTTGCAACTGCTTCGCGAGCAGGCGGTTCCGGCCAGTGGCATCGACGAGCCACGGCGCATTCAACGTTTGTTTTTCCCCATCCGCGTTCCGGACGGTAACGATGTGCTGACCAGCGCCGTTGATTTCGACTCCCGCCACCGTGCCGTCGATCAACTCAACGCCATTCTGCAGGTTGCGTCGCCGCACTTCACGGTCAAACGTGAAGCGGTTTATCTGGAAAGAGAGTATGGGCGGCGCGGTGGGAATTTCGTCCACAATGTAAGTGCGATCTGTTGGATTGCCGATATCCCGCTTGAAGTAATAGGTCAGGCCGTATTTCGGATAGTGCTTTTCCACTAGGTAGGCGCCAAACCCGAGTTCGAGGAGAAAATCGACACTGACCTCGACAAGCGATTCCCCCACAATCGGACGATTCTTGTGCGGACCTTCCACCACGGCCACCGCCAGGTTCGGAAAGCGCATGCGCAGGTAGGCGGCCGCAAGCTGGCCCGTACCTCCACCGCCCATAACTAGGACATCGGTCGTCATTGGGTCCGCCGCGATTCGCCGTCACCTAACAGGTCGAAACCTTGAAAGAGTTCTTCGATGAATGCGCCCAGTCTCGAGAGGCTGGCGTTTTGCTGCCGCCAATCGAAGTAATCGCCCGGAGTCGCGCCGCTTGGCAACTTGCGGAAAGTAGGCGTTGGCGATCTCCGCAAGCTGCTCGGGATGGTGATACGGGAGCGACGCAGCAGGAGATTTCTGAATGGCGCTGAAGATTGCCGCGTTGGCGCCAATGCCCAGCGCCAGTGTCAAGACGACGACTGCTGTTAATTTCGAGAATCTCAAAATTGCTTCCTCACAGTGCTAACCATGAAGCCGACAAGAAAATTCCAAGCGCGTAGGCCCTCTAGAAATCAGAATTTCACGAGCTAATGGATTCCCTGCCAACCCATGATCGTTACCTACGGGTTTTTTTGGTGCAGGGCTGGCGATATTGGTCGCGTAAGCTGGCCGACGGCGAACGCTACTCCTGACGCGTGCGCTGTACTTCATGGTCGAAGCGGAATACATAGCGCAACAGTCCGGCATTGATGAGCAGGAGGAGGGACGAGCCCAGCGCGGCCGGAAGCAGTGTCGTTCTCTGGTTTGCCAGCAGCGCTTCCATCGAGACCGTCAATAGCCACAGCTGCACAACAACGCCGCATGCGACCAGAATTAGTATTGCTGTAAATAGCGTTGTTCCTTCCGTTCGGACACTCATCTAGACCTCCACACCGATGGCAAACAAAAGATCACCCCGCTGCTCGAGCAGGATGCGAGGTAAGCGTCGGGTCGGCGGTCCGCCAATTGGCTCGCCCTGCACAATGTTGAATGACCCACTGTGGCATGGACAAAACAGTTTGTTGGCGGCCTGGTCGTAGATCACGGCACAGGACAGGTGTGTACACACCTGTGAGTAAGCGACAAGCTTTCCCGTAGGAGTTCGTACCGCGATACAAGGATCCTTTACTGTGGGGTATCGGAAGAGAAATGACGACTGCTGATCGACCGCGGAAACCGGCGCAATCATCTTTTCGGGATAAACACGAGTGTGTAACATTCGGCTGGCGACAATCGTAATCCAATTGGCCGAGGCGAGCAGTAGAGAGCCCAGCGTGAGGAACTTCACCATTTCGCGGCGGCTGACGTAGTGGTCTCCCTCCCACTCGATAGGAAAATCGGTGCGCCACTTCGGCGCATGTTGACAGCCAGCGCATGCAGCGCGCGGCGTAGATTGCTCTCCATTCATTTCGCCTCCAACATGAGTGCGACATCATATGGGTCTTCGGCTAAGGGCGCGGGAGTCGGCGCGATCTGCACCAGCTCGAGGTCGACACGCTCGATGCTTCGCGGCACCATCACGTAGACTTTGGTCTTGACCTCTTCCCCACCGAACTTCCAGGAGTTGATCGCGATGCCGCGGCGCGTGCGCTGGACTTCCTCCATGGTGGTGAAAGTTAAAGCGCCCGACGGGCAGACTGTGGCGCACATGGGCTTCTTGCCCACGCTGGTCCGGTCGTAGCACATGTCGCACTTCATCATCTGATCGATCTCGGCGCGATACTTGGGCACTCCAAAGGGACAGGAGACGACGCAGTTTGAGCAGCCGATGCAACGCGGCTTCAGCGAACTCTGCACCACGCCGTCGGGCGTCTTCTTAATCGCATCGGCTGGACACACACGCGCACAGATGGGGTCTTCGCAGTGCATGCAGACTTGCGGCGCGGTCTGCACGCTATCGCGGCGCTCGATTACCTCGAGATGAATCATGCTCGCGCCGCGATGCGAGTCGCACTCGGCGCACGCCTGCACACACGATTGGCATCCGATGCAGCGTGAGTAATCGATGAAGAAGGCCATGGCGCTCATCGAACGCCCCCGGCCTCGACTTCGAGGAGCGAGATGTCATCCGTTGGCGCTTCTGTCTTACTCACGCGGACGGCGCAAATCTTGTATTCCGGAATGTTCGATTCAGGATCGATCGCGCGAATCGTCATGTTATTCGCCGAACGTCCCAGCGGCCAGTGATAGGGCACGAACACCGTGTCAGGGCGAATCGTTTTCACCAGTTGCGCGCGAACGATAACATGGCCACGGCGGCTCTCGACTTTTACGAAATCGCCGTCGACAATGCCCAGCTTCTCCGCAAGCCGCGGGTGAATCTCGCAATTTGGTTGCGGATACTGATCGAGCAATCCACCGATACGCCGTGTCTGCGTGCCTGAGAGGAAGTGCGAGACCACGCGCCCAGTCGTGAGAATGATCGGATACTCGTCATCCGGCATCTCCGCCGAGGGCCGCCACTCGACCGGAACGAAATGCGCCTTGCCGTCGGGATGCGCGAACTTTCCACCTTCGTACAGCCGCGGCGTTCCGGGATGGTCGAGCTCAGGACAGGGCCAGTAGATGCCATTTTGCTCAGTGATCTTCTCCCACGTCATCCCGTAGTAGTCGGATATGCCTCCCTTGGAGGCCACGCGCAATTCTTCGAAGATCTCGCGGGGTGAGTTATAGGCGAACTTGTCGCCGTAGCCAAGCCGCGCGGCAATATCGCAGATAATCCGCCAATCGACACGTGCATCGCCTGGAGGATCGACCGCCTTGCGATGCAGAATGACTTTCCCCTCGACATTGGTCGTGGTGCCTTCGTCTTCCTCCATCAGCGAACCCGCCAGCACGACGTCGGCATAGCGGGCGGTTTCGGAGAGAAAGAAGTCGATGTTAGCGTAGAACTCAAGTCCCTCGAAGGCCTCGCGGATGTAATTCGCATCGGGCAAAGAAACAGTGGGATTGAAGCAGATGGAGATCAGACCCTTGATCTTCCCCTCATGGATCGCCTCAAGCAGTTTTACGGCTGACAGACCCTTACGTGGGATCGACTCCTCGGGCACAGCCCATACGCCTGCGATGTACTTGCGGTGCTCTGCATTCTCGATGCTGCGGCTGCCGGGCAACTGATCGCATTTCTGTCCCTGCTCGCGGCCTCCCTGGCCATTGCCCTGGCCGGTAATCATGGCGTACCCACAACCCTCGCGGCCGATCCTCCCCGTGGCCAGCGCCAGCGTGATCGCGGCAATGCAGTTGTCGACGCCCTTGGAGTGATGCTCGATTCCGCGAGCATGGAGAACGAAGCTGGTGGGCGCCGGCCCCCACATCTCGGCTGCCGTCACGATCATCTCCGCCGGCACACCTGCGATCCTCGCGGAAAATTCCGGCGTGTACTGCTTCACTGTCTCGGCAACCTGCTCCCAGCCGGTCGTGTGCTTCGCGATGAAATGGTAGTCGATCCAGCCGCGCTCGATCATCACGTGCAGCATGCCGTTGAAGACGCCGATGTCGCCACCCGAGCGCACGGGAATAAAAAGGTCGGCATTGCGCGCGATCGGAGTCATGCGCGGATCGAGGACGATCAGCTTGCCGCCGTTTTCACGCATTTGCCAGAGGTAGTCGGTCGTGATGGGAGCGCATTCGGCAACGTTGGCTCCCGCCACCAGAACCACTTTGGCTTTCGGAATATCACTCCAGGGATTGGCGCTGCGATCCACGCCAAACGCTTTGCGAGAGGCCGCTCCCGCCGACACCATGCAAAGCCGTCCGTTGTAATCGATGTTCGCGGTGCGTAACGCCACGCGGGCGAATTTGCCCATCAGATAAGCTTTTTCATTGGTGAGGGAAGCTCCGGTCAGGAATGCGAAGGCATCGTTCCCATAGGCCTGCTGAATTCTCCGAATCTCGCTAACCACTTTCTCTAGCGCCTGCTCCCACGTGATCGGCTCAAACCCCTTACCTTCCACCCGCATCATCGGCGCTTTCAGGCGATCGGGATGCTCGTCCTGCATGTAACGCTTGACGCCCTTGGGGCAAAGCTTGCCCTTGTTGAACGGAAAGTCCTCCCATGGCTCGAAACCAACCACCTTGTTGTTGCGCACGCGCAGTTCGATGCCGCATTGCTGTCCGCAGAAACAGCAATGCGTCTTCACCCGCTTGTCGTCCTCACCGGTATGTTCCCATCCGCCCGGCGGCACGTGATGCGCGTGGGGGCCAAAGTCCTTCACTAGTTCCGGTATCTCGATCGGAAGTTTCGCCACAATCACCTCATCCCTTGCATTTGCCGGCTGGTGGCCTTCCACAAACCATCCTGCACCAGCGCCAGGTTCTTACGGCGGCACTGCGGACAGACATCCTGGTAATGCGTGCCGTCAGCCATGCGATAGTCGATCGCCAGAGCGCTCTGCACCGCCTTCAGGTCCTCCACGTGCAAACGCGAGGTGTACGGTTGTCCGCAACGAGTACACAACGCCTGCGGACCTTCTGCGCCTGCCTGCTTATAGAAATCAACGCCCAACTGGGCCGGCCGCTGAAAAATGTGGAAAAACTTCCCGAACGGCAGATACAAAAGCGTAAGGATCACAGTGACCGCATGGATCTGAGAGAGAAAGACGTAGTGCAGCCCATTCATCAGGTGGGTTGAAGCGGTGAGAAACAGCCCGGTGATCGAAATTGCGAATAAGAGAATCAGCGGTAGAAGATCGGTGGAAAATTGCTGCACAACCATGGCTCCGTGATCGCGTCCACGTCGCCAAATGGCGAAGAACACTCCAATCAGAACCATCACTGCCGAGATGTCCAGAATGTTGAAGGTCAGCGCGGCAATCGGTGTTCCCAGGTGAAAGCTGCCCACCGGAACGCCGAATATAAACGCACGATAGACCTGCTGGCTGTTGCGCGCCGTTTCAAAGCGTACCCAGCCAAACGATAGGGGAAATGTCACCGCGGCAGCCAGAATACACCCCCATGCGAGGAACCAGTGCGCTGTCCAACGCGTATGCGAGCGACGATCGATAAAACGCTGGAGAACGAAATTGTTCCAGAAGATGCGGGCCAGATGCACCACATTCCCCGGCAGTCTCTTTGGATTCAGAAATATCTCCCAGCCGCGGAACCAATACACGCGCGTGGGAGGCCTGCGCAACCACATTGCGTACCGATAACCGAGGCCGAAAGCGGCAAACACCGTCGCTCCCGCATAGGACACCAACGCGGGGTCAAAGTCTCTTAGTCCCCGGCTACCAAAGAAGACGCCCGAGATAACGGCGAAGGCCGCAGTCAGTCCCCATGCCATCGCGTGCGTCGTATCGGAACCGCGAACTTGAACGGGTGGTGCTTTCATCCCTCAAGCCACCTGTGCAACCGCCGCTGTTTTGCCGAAGCGCATTCGCAGCAGCACTCCAAGACAACCGAGCGCGAACATACCGAGCAGGATAAATCCGAGTGTAAAGGTTCCAGTCTGCTGTTTGACGAAGCCCAACACAAGCGGCGGAAAAAACCCGCCGAGCCCCCCAGCCGCGCCTACCAATCCAGTCACGCTGCCGACTGAGTCGGGAAAATACTCAGGAACAAGTTTGAACACAGCCCCGTTACCAAGTCCGATCGCTGCCGCCATGCCCAATGCGCCAATAGTAAAGGTCGCCATCATCGGACACGCGAGGAAAATTGCCATCACGGCAGTAAAGGGGAATACCCATTTCAGGATTGCCCGTCCCCCAACTTTGTCCGCCAGCGTGCCGCCGATCGGTCGCATTGCCGTCGCCAAAACGATGAAGCCCGCCGTCCTGAGACCCGCATCCTGAGGCGTTAGCTTGAATATCTCGGTGAGGAAAATCGGCAGATAGATACCCATCGCTACGAAGCCACCGAATGTGAGGAAGTAATAGAGACTGAGAATCCAGCTGCGCCGATCGCTGAGGGGACGGACCACATTTGCAAACGATTTTACTGCGCCCTTGCGAGGCGCGTTACGCGCCGCCGCGATGAAGATGATGAGCCACATCGTCAGCAGCACGCCGAATGTCCAAAAGCCCCACCGCATTCCGGCCGCGACAGCTATAAAAGGCGACCCAAAGGCCGCCAGCGATTGCCCGATGTTGCCCGCGCCATAAATGCCGATCGCGAATCCCTGGCGCTCCGCTGAGTACCAGCCGCTGACGAAGCCCACCCCCACCGAGAAACTCGCCAGAGCAATCCCAATGAAAAATCCGTAAAACAGCAGATGCGAGTAGTCTGCAACCGTTCCCATGAGGAACGCCGGGATAATGGACAGCACCATGACAATGCTGAACACAATGCGCCCACCGAAGCGGTCCGTCAACATGCCTAGCGGAATGCGCCCCAGGCTGCCGAGCAGGACGGGGACGGCTACCGCGATGCTTTTCTCAACGGAAGTAAGGTGCATTTGCTTGCTGAGCATCGGCATCATCGCCGACATGGTGCCGAAGACGGCAAAGCACAAGGCAAACGCGCCCGTACCCAGGCCGAGCTGTAACTTTGAGGATGAGATCCTTTCCATAGAATTCCTCGATCATTAAAAAGACAAACTGGGCCGCGCAACAGAACTATGAACATCAGAGCAGGGCCGAGCATGACCCGCAAACGACTTATGTCACAGTGCTGTCTTCTAAGCAAGTCCTCCTCGCTGTGACTTAAGTCATGGGATTACAAGACCGGGACACATATCCTGGAAGTGGAAAAACTTGAAGTGGGAAACTTATGGCAGCACAGCAACTCCACCTAACGTCGGTCGACCCGGCCATGATTGAGCAGATCGAGGCGACAAAACAACGCGAGCGTGCGCTTTCCCGCATGCTGGTCACCTACATTTGCACCGGTCTGGCCTTCAGGGCTTCGCCGGGCCTGTTTGAGAAAATCCCTCCAGTACCTTCATTACGCTGGCTATGCGGAGGTCATCAAGGGAGAGCCAGCACTTATCCCGGCATATGAATCCTTGCCTAACTGGAGACTGGCTAACAGTCTGGCCATCCGGCCGCGATCCAGCCACGACTTGCTTTTCCATTCGCGGTTCACATCGGCGCAGAGTTGCGTTTACGGGGTCAAATTGACACCCAACCACGTTTGGCATCTGTTTGAGACGCCCGACCGACAACTCCAACACCTCTGGTCGACAGTCGACGGTCTGAGAAGACGCGGCACAGTACGCGCCCCGACATTAGGACCAAAGCCGTGATGACATGTCGAAAGATCCGCAAGATCGGTCTCCAAAATAGAAGGGCTCGAGCAGAGCGGAGTGCGACCTACGCCGCCTAAAGCCGGCCGCTTCTGTTGATCTGCACCCGTTGACGCGCCCTGGCCTCCTCCCCGACCCCAAACCTGGGCTAGAAGAGAAAACACCTGAGCTGGTCAGCAAGAGCTACGTCAAGTTATCGGCAAGACAGGCATGATACCGCCAGTTCAACTCTCCCGTTCGACAAGAAACCCCTGATGCAGCATGTTCGAGAGGAGTTCGTTAGCACTTTGCCGCAATGCGGCTTGCGTGAGCGCCGTTATCGGGCTCTCAATCGGGGGATTTGGTGCGCTGCTACCAAGGTATTGATCAATCACCTCTCGCGCCGAGTGTTGTCCATCCAGGGAACGCAAGAGCGGTTGGAACGAACCATCCGCCTCCAACTCCAGGCCTGAGACTTTGTTATAGATGGCGAAAGACGCCTCCGGCATGTCGTAACTCCGGATCTCCACATCCGGAGACAGAGCTAATACCGCTCCCGTTTTCCAACCATCACCGGAGGGTTGTCGTGACACATCTTCAAGCGACAGCTCCCCATGCTTCATCACCGCGTGCGTGAGACAGCCGCCCTGGCAACCCCAGAGTTCCCGGTAGCGGCAATCGTCACACTCATCCATCGGGTACAGGCGGGATTGGTAGAGTCCCATGGCCTTGCGGTAATATGTCTGGATTTCCTGCAGGTCCTTAAACCCGTCCAGATGGCGATTCCACATCTTGGAGAGGCAGAAGCAGCACCACACGTTCAGATCGGGTCCAATATCGATTACAGGTTCGCACCGCACATTCCGCTGAAGATCCACAACACCTCTCATCAAGAGTTCACCGGCCTGCTCGTAGCTGAACATGCACAGGGGAACCGCGTTGTCCATCCTTACCTGCACGCCGCATTCTTCCGCTCGCCTGGCGAACTCCACGACGAAGGGAGCCATAGCCTTGTAGTCCTCGAGCTTCAAAAAGGCATTGTTTGCTCCCACCACGGGCAGGGAAAAACTCATCCGCACCTTGTTGATGCAATACTTTTTAGTGAGCTCCAACACATATTCGTATCTGGGCTGTTTTTCGAAAATATTGAAGCTCAGGGTGACGCTGTCCCGGCCTGAAACTGCTTCCAGGTTCCGATTGATGCGCTCCCAGATCTTGGGTACATAACGGTCAGGGTGATCGACGTTGAGAAGGAAGAAGAGGCGTCGCGGCGATATTCGCTGGAACACGCTGTTATAGCTCTCTGGCCACGTCGCATTGCTCAAGACGTCGACGCGCATTCCCTTCTCCAGCGCCATTTGCAGGATGCCAGGGAACTCTGGATGAAGCGTCGGCTCACCGCCCATGGCTCGGAAGAATGGATGGTTCGATCGCATCAAGAAGGCGATCACCTTCTCGACGTCACTCATAGCCATCGTCAGCTTGTGTCCGTCAGCTAACCTCTCTTGTGCAAAGCAATACGGGCACTTCAGATTGCATCGGGTAGTCAGCAGTACGTTGGCCATGCTTTCCCCTTCTATAAACACCGGCCGGCAGCGATCTTCCTGCTACCGACCGATGTATCGGTGCTGCATGGGTTCCTTGCGAGTCCGTTACCATAAACCCTACTTCTTGCGGCTGACCGAGCGGAGACCGCTCAGTTGACGGCTTGCTTCGAACTGAACAGGGCTATATGGATAGCCAATCGGGGTGGCGCCAAAATAAGAGATCGGCCCTCCCCTATAGGAGATTGGCCTCCACCTGTAGGAGATCGGCCCCCACGTGTAAAAGATCGGATAGAAGATTGGGCGATAAGACAGGATGTGGTTGGCGAGCGTCGTCTTCCACAGGACGTCAATTGGATACCCGACGGGATGGGGAATTACTCGCCCCGCCTTAAACTCCTCCACCAGGTCTCTGAGTTTCTTCACTCTCTGCAGTTGCTGCAGTTCTTCAGGTCCGAGAGCAGCGTCATATTGCTTTGCGATCTCCTGCGGTTTTTCAAGCAGCTTGTTCAGCAGCTCCGGATCTTTCTCGCAGGCCTGCATCAACTTCTTCATTCCCACCTCTGTACTCATCATCTACCTCCTCATGGCTGGACAGGCGCACGTACATCTGTGGAATAGCCGCGCATCCTGGTAAGTTACTTTTTGGCGAGGATGTGCGAAGGAGAGCTTCACTTTTGTCATAGCTACTGCGGGCCGATCAAGGCAATGTCGCGAAAGAAGAATTCAATCAAGGGCCAGGGTTAAGTCTTCCAACCCGCTACTGCATCTTTCCGAGCCCGTACCTCTGAGGTGATGTACCGTCATAGACAAAGTGAGGCTGCCCGACACTATATCGCGGCAAAATGCGCGACTGCTGTGCCATAGCTCACAATTGCACGTGACCGCGAAGTCCGGGCCGACTGCGATGAGTCGCTGGCAAACGGGAAGGGATGTATCTAGGCCGTTCCCTCGTCACACTATTCGTTGACCAGCGGATGCCTCGTTCGTAAGATGCAGCGAGCGGAAAGCCGGCCATTCCCTAATGATCGGCCAGACCATCTCGCACTATCGCATCGTCGAGAAGTTGGGCGGTGGCGGGATGGGTGTCGTTTACAAGGCGGAAGACACCCGCCTGAATCGTTTTGTCGCTCTCAAGTTCTTGCCTGACGAAGTCGCGCGAGACCCGCAATCACTGGTCCGCTTTCAACGGGAAGCTCGAGCCGCATCGGCTCTGAATCACCCCAGCATCTGTACGATTTATGACGTTGGCGAGCAGGACGGCCAGGCATTCATCGCCATGGACAAGCCGATCTCCGAGGTCATTTCTTGAAGTAGTAGGTCCAACTTAGACTGAGATACGACTTCACAGGCACGCCGACGACGCGCTCGAAAGGCTCTGTCTCATTGGGCAATGCCAGTGATTCCGTAGTCTGGCCGGTGTAGCCGCGAGCGACGAGAAAATTGGCCGCCAACGAGGTCCTCCCCTCCAAGAAAGGTCTCATCACTCCTCCCCGAAACTCGGTAACCGGAACGCCCGTGAAGCCATCCCCTAACGGCTTGGCGCGGGCATACTCAATTTCGCCCCGGAACTGCAGACGCAGCGGCAAGTGCGTCAGCATGCCACCCGTGTCCAAAAGGAAGCGCGGCGCTTCTGGAACGGGGGCACCTGTCAGCGCGTCGCGAGCGTCCGCTTGCGAGTACGAAACGTAGATGCTGCCAGCGGAGGATCAAGGTCGCGTGGGGCATCGCGCCGGATGTCCACTCCCGCCAGGAGCGCGATCCAGGAACGGACACTCTGCGTATACATCATTTCCCCGCCGGAGACATCTCGCGCTTCGCTCTGCTGGATCAGCCCATCGCCAAAATTCGAGCGCAGGGTGAGACCGTAATTACGGTAGAACCCGGAAAAAGAAAATTGCCTCTGCTCGCCCAGCTTCCAATTATCGTTAATGACCGCAAGAGCGTTGCGCGTGTACTCGAGCTGGCGTTTGTCGATGGTGTCGCCAGCTACAAAAGCATTGATGGGAATGAGGCCGGGGATGTATGACGAGCCGTAATAGCCGGCGGCGAACACCATTAATTGATGGCGTCCAAAATTAAAATGACGTAATCCGGTCAGCTTGTATTGCTGCCGATGTTCCGGCCTGGGTAGGAATCCGTTTCCAAAAGAAGCTTCCAGCGCTATCCACTCATCGATATGCGGATTCGGCGAACCCCATCCCGCAACGAGATCCCCATCGCGATAATCCCCCGTAAGTTGGATGAGGCTATTGACCCGTGGCCAAGGAATACACTCTGTCGCCAGGTCCACTGCATTATTTCCCTGCCGCACGTTGAAGGCGCCGCCATCTACGCCGGCAGCTTCAATCGTTGGCGCAATCAGGAAGTTTGGATCGGCATATCCGTTGCCGTGAGCATTGGCAGGAAGATTGTTGGGATAGAGAAAGTCGCCGATCTGGAAATATTGCGCGATCGGTTCACCGTGGTCTCCGGCCACGCCTGGGGCAAAGTATTGCGGCGCTTTGATCCCGCCGGAGGCTGTCTCGACTGGAAGCCCAGGGATCGAAATCGGCACTCCCGGGCGCCCCGGATTTGCGTCAAGGACCTCATCATGGATGAAAGCGGTTTGCGTTGGATCGGGCGTTAACAACGCAGCCGCGGACGCCACCACCGTCACCTGCTGCTGCGCAGTGACGATCTGCTGGAACTGTATGGTGACCCATTTCTCCTGGCCGACTGCGACGGAGACGTCCACAACCACGCTGACAAAGGAAGGCGACTCCACGTGCAGTTGATAGTCGCCCGGGTCGACATCGACCAGCATGAATCGCCCGTGGTCATCGGTGGTGGCTTTGCCGATAACCGATCCGCCTGCATTGACCAGCTTCAGGTCCGCCCCTTCAACCGGCGCTTCCTGTGGATCGCTCACGCTTCCGCTGACGTGGGCAGCCTGCGCGGTGCAAGCTACCCACGCCAGAAAGAGGACCATCGTGATGACGGTGATGCCACGCATTGGGATAGCTTTCGACATTCGAGCGCTTATCTCGCGATGCGGGGCTTTGCTTGTAGTCGGGCCAAGGTGATGCGAGCCTGATCGGAGCCGATGCTATTGAGTTCCGCGGCCTGGCGCAGGTAACGTTCAGCGGCCGCCTTTTCGCCGCACTTCAGCAAAATCTCGCCCGCATGCTCAAAAATCCTGGTGTTGTGAATGCCGACCGCCAGCGCGGTTTCAATCTGACTGTGCGCTTCGTTGTATTGCCCATTTACATAGAGTGCCCAGGCGTAGGCGTCCAGGGTGAACACGTCGTGCCGGCGCGCGATCTCGCGTTTCGCCACTTCCAGAGCATTCTCCGACTGGTGGGCGTGATCGGCGTAGTAGAAGATCAGTTCGTGGTTGGAATTGTCAGCGATGTTCGTTTCCTTCAACGATTTCTGCTCGAACTCCGCAAACGCTTGCCGGGCTTCGCTGCGACGTCCGGCCAATTGCATCGCTTCGGCCAGCTCATAAAGATTCTCGGCGTGCGGCGCTGCCTGGTAACGTTGCTGCCGCAACTCAACTGCCTCTGCATAACGTCTTTGCTGGATCCGTACATTAGCGAGGTTGCCGAGTGCGTAGTGATAACCAGGAAAGATCGCGAGCGCCTGCTTCAACAGTTGCTCTGCTTCGGCCAGATTTCCCGTTGCCAGCTTCAGGTGCGCCATCTGCGTGAGAATCCAGGCTCCATCTTCAGCTTGCGCCGGCGGAGTAGACTGCAGCGCCATATCCATCAGTTCCAGCGCGCCATCGGTATCGCCAAAGAGCTCGCGCAGGTAAGCCGCGCGGGTTATAGCAGGAAGACTTCCGGTGCGCAGATCAAGCATGCGCTGGCATGACGCTTCAGCTTCCTTGTAGTTGCCCAGTTCCACATTGGCGTCGGTGAGGAAGCCATAAACCATGACATCGTCGGGCATGCGCTTGTTAAGCTTGGTTGCCTCCGCCAGCGCTGCCGCAAACTCGTGCTTACCAAGCAATAACCAGACACCAATCCTTTTTCCGTCGAAGTTGTCGGGCGAAAGTTGAAAAGATTTCTGCAGGGTTTCTTCCGCGTCGTTGTAAAACCTCACATCCGAGGTTTCGCGCGCCCGGCGAGACTGAGCCAGCGCGAGGGCGTTGTATGACTCAAAGTTTCTTGGATTCTTCTCAATCTGCTTTCTGGCCACAGCCATGCTCTGTTCGGCGGGAGAGAGTTTTCCGTCAACGGACAAATTGCTCTGCGCGAATAATGCGGCCGCAGCTAACATCGCAAATACTACGGCGATAAGTTTTCTCATGACACACCTCGTCCTTATCGAGTGGAAGAACTGGTGGCCGAATCTCATCGAAGACGCAGCCACCAAAGAGCGTTAGTTGATTGGGCAGATACCACCGGGATCGCCGCTGCAACCCTCCTGGCCTGGCCCGATGTGGTGGCTGTTACGGCCGCTGTGTGCGGGCATCACGTAAGGAAACGTAGACCCGTAGCCCGCATCGTTGATGTTGACCCCGTCACCGATACGCGTGCCGTACCTAACGGGATCGACAAGAATGCCGCCTACGGCCCTTGATGCGATGTCCACGGCATCATCAATCAGTCGCCGACCGTTGGGAAATCCGGCATCGTCGCCCACCAGGAAGCCGAGTCTCTTCTGTTCGTCGACCGGGGTTGGGGGAATGCCAGTATTCAGCCTCAACAAGTCGGCAACCGGGCCTTGGTCATTCTGCCCGCAGCCGGGACAGATGGGAGGCTCGTATTGCACCAGCAGGAGCAGGTCATTGCGCGGAGGCGGTGGCACAGGAATACCAATTGACGCGAACAGCCGTGCCAGCAACGGATCGAGGACAAAATTTGCGAACTGCGAATCGTCCGCTGGGTCGCTGATGCTGAACGTGTCCTTGTAACCGTTGCCGATGATCAGCTCGTTGATGAGAGGATTCCCCTCACGCTGCACCTGTACGAACGGAAGCGGATTTATGCCCCGGCGGACAGACACTTTCCTGCGTGATGTGGCTCCGTAGGTGCCGATCACGGCGCGTTTGTCGTCCGGAGGATGCATCTGCCCATCTTCCGTAAGCATGGTGATGGGAACTTCCAGAACGATCGAGTTCACGTTGAAGCCGGCAACTGCGTCAGGAGCGAAGTTGTCGCGATCGTCGCTGTCTTCCTGTTCGCTGAGGACCCCACCTACTCCCATGCGAAAGTTCAGGGAATCAAATGCAGCGCCCAGGTCGATGTAAAAAGGATCGTCCACGGTTCCGGCAAATACCCGCACGCCATTACCCAGGTCATAAATCGCCTGCTGGAACAGCGAGTTGTAATCGGGCATGGTGCGCGGGCCCACATTGGTCGGGAGCGCGAAGAAGATATGGCCATTCGTCAAATCAATACGGCGACCGTTCTTGACCATTGTGACCGTGTAGTGCTGGCGCAGGCTCAGGCCCTGCGAGCCGTCGCCATCCAGCGAAGTGATGGGAGGGATGCCGTCAATGCCGCCAACAAATCCGGTGAACACGTTCGGCAGACGAATCTCCGTGGTGAACCGGAATTCGAAGGTAATGTCTTCTACCCCATCACGATTGTTATCAATCTTCATCTGATAGAGCACGTTGGGATCGAAGGGGAAGTAGTTGGGACCGTTGGAAGGCTCGAGAAACGGATCTACGTTGAGGATCATCGTAACTCGGTCCGGATGGTCGTAGCTGACGAACGCATACCAATCGGTAACGTCCGCCGTGTGGTCGAGAGCGGTGATCGGTGCCTCACGGTGGCTGGATGCAAGCAGACTGGCAGGTGCCAGCAGAAGCAAGGCCATGGCGAGGGTAGCCCTTGTGTGCAGACGCTTCATAGATTTCCCTCGAAATGGATTGATGGACGTTGCCGGCAGCGAGAAGACTGTCAGGACGCGATGCCGCGTCTCAGTCGGGGCTTACCAGCTCGTCTATGAACCGAGAACGCGATGAGAGCCCGGAATGGATTGTGGAAGCTAAAAAAAATTGTTCTGCGAAGTCGATGCCACTGAAGCGGAGCGTTGGTTTAAGCCAATGCGCAGCAGAGAATGTCGGTCGCTGAGATCCGTGGAGTAAGGTCGATCTCTTTCCGGGGAAACTGCAGGCTAATCAACATGTCGAGTCGAGATGCCGTGGCAGTGGGCCAAGCAAGTCTAAGCGGCAGCACTTGCATTGTGCGCCGAGAGCGACTTCCTTCCCTCACTCTGACAGGTTAGCGACGTGGATGGGCGATCCACTGCCTTCGCTTTACTTGATTAGAGATTCTGCCAGTTTGCAGACGTGCTTACGAGCAACGCGTTCCAACTCAGTTCTGTCATTTCCCATCGCGACGGTGAGCGAACA
>Ga0126381_100002052_pt1 | contig 21742 bp, 17 predicted proteins | sample PanSoiMetPlot_28_FD_96465 | JGI IMG/M metagenome (GOLD analysis project Ga0126381, IMG submission 96465) | Tropical forest soil microbial communities from Panama - MetaG Plot_28 | ecosystem: Environmental > Terrestrial > Soil > Tropical forest > Bulk soil | place: Panama | collected 2016-02-17
CATGACCGCGCCTCTGATACTCGCCGCCGGAGGCCCCGATGATGACCATCCCGTTCAGAAACAGTGGCGCCATAGTTTCCGTCCATCTGTCCTGCCACCGGTCCACGGTGACCTTCCATACGACGCTGCCGGTTGCGGCGTCCAAAGCGACCAGTGTGGCGTCGAGTTGGGACACGAAGACTTTCCCGCTCCCCACCGCAACTCCCCGGTTGTCCTGCCCGCAGCAGATGGCAAGCTCGGAAAGTGGCGGAATCGTCGGATTGAAAGTCCACTTGATAGCGCCGGTCGTGGCATCCAAGGCAAACACGTGGCCGTGCGGCGAAGTCACGTACATGACTCCACCAATGATGATCGGCTGGCTTTCGAACGAAGTATCGGTGTTCATGACGTTCGTGTGGAGGATCCATACGGGCTGCAACGACGCCACATTAGAGCGGTTGATTTGATCGACGTTGACGAAGCGCATAGCTCCCAAGTCGTTGCCATAAGACGGCCAGTCCAGTGTGTTCGGCGTAGTAGTCTGGGCAGCCAGCCGCAGCGATAGCAAATTAAGCAGCAGTACCATTCCGGCAGCCAGGGTCGCTGTCTGTTTGACTTTGTGATATGCGATCATCACTTACTCCTGTCCGAAACATTTGGTGCGCAGCCCGGCCATGTTTCGCTAACTATTTTGGACCCGTGTCGCCGCCATCGCGGGAACACATTTGTAAAACCTATCCCGATCTGGAGTTGAATTACTGCTTTGTGTGTGCACGATGACGTAGCGCGTCGCACAGCTCGCAACGGGCAAGAAACCGGCAGGGTCTCGTTGCTTCCGTCAGATCTATCCAGACGAGGAACGGACTGTAAAGTGCAGCCCGATGTTCGTTTAGGTATCGCTGAATCCAGGTCGCTCCGTGTGATATGAGCCGCCTCAGGCACACCCTGATTCTTTTTGTGGTTTCAGGTCGCATTTTTTTGACAGGAGAGCTTAGCGTCTCGTAATCCAACGAGCGTGTACAAAAAATCCGTGTAAATGTTCTCCGCGACACTGAAAGGAGAACGCATGAACGATAACAAGGCCGAGCTCGTCGGCGAGTTGCTGAAGGGTTACGAGAGACCGGAAGACATCCTTGGCGACAATGTTACTGGGAACTTACCACGGGTCTAGTCCGCCGCGGCCGCTTCCGTTTTTGGCGGCGCCGGGAGTTTGAAGTGGCCGATGATACTGACCGCGACCAGCATAGCGGCGCTACCGTAGTAGAGATTGGTGATGCCGGTCTTCTCGGCGACAGGCCCGGCGGCGAGCATGGAGATGACCTGGGAGCCGCAGAGGAGCGACATGAGGCAGCTCATGACGCGTCCCAACAACTCCTGCGGAGTCTCCTGCTGGATCAGGGTGGTGGCGGTGATGAAGATGGACGCGGCGCAAAAGCCGAGGCCGAGCATGCCGGCGGCGGTCGAGCTCATCGCGCCAAACACTGCAGTGATCAGCACAAATACTCCCATGCCGCCGACGCCGTAGACCACCAGGTTTTCCTTCGGGATGTGGCGCGCGAAACGAGTCAGCAGTTGCGTCCCGACGATCATGCCGATGCCGATCAGCGCATTGAGAATACCGAATGCGGCGGAGGTGGAGTGTAGATTGTCGCGCACATAGATGGAGAGCAGAGCGCCGAAACAGCGCATGGCGAACATGCCGGCGGTCATCGAGAGGATGACAAACGAAATGGTGGAGTGCGTGAAGATGAAGCGGAATCCTTGCCGCATGGATTCGAGCATGGCGGCTCCTCCTGCCGCGGAACGCTCACGCTCGATGGCGAGGGTCATCACCATCCCGGCGGAAAAGAAGAAGCTGAAGCTGTCGTAGAGGAAGCAGGAGTTGGCGCCCAGCAGCTGCACCAGGCCGCCGGCGACGGCGGGTGCGAGTATCAGGGAACCCTGCTGCGCCTGCGACATGAGGGCATTCACGGCCATGAGTCCCGCCATCGGCGTAAGAACGCGGACGGCGACCTGCTGTGCCGGAATGAAGAAGCTGGATACGGCGCTCATGACGAACAGGATGGCGTAGATGAGGTTGAGATCGCGGACGAACAGCAGTGCGAGCACGAGCACACCGCGAATGAGGTCGCTGGTGATCATGGTGCGCTTGACGTTCCAGCGGTCGACGAAGACGCCGGCAAACGGGCTGACAACGGCGAACGGCGCCATAAACGCGACCAGTACCATGGCAACCTGCGTGGGCGTGCCATGAAGCTTGAAAGTGACGAGTGCAATTATCGCGAAGATGGCGAGGAAGTCGCCAAAAACGCTGATAACAGTTGCGATCCACAAGCGCCGCACAGGGCGGAGGCTTAAGACATCGCGAAAAGAGAGAGGTGTCCCCGACGTGGCCATACGGTGAGATTCCCCCTTGAGGTGATTGGGAACATCATACCACGGCGGATTGTGCCTTTACCTTTTCCCGTGCTGATACAGCTCGATCCAAAAGGTCAGGTGAATCCATGGCCTTGCACCGTTGCTCAAACTGGGTGAGTGGCCCGGTCCAGCGGACATCATCGACATTCTGAAACACCGGTACATCGAGCCGCAGCGTAGCGAGCGTACGGAACAACAGTGCATCATCCCAGGAGTCGACAAGCGACTTCGACAGGCGCCGCGCATTGACGATGCACGGATCCCAATCGCGCCAATCCCGCGGAATGTTCTCGAGGTGACGATATCGGGACAACGTTCTGGATGCCGCTTTTTCGCCCCACCCGACGATTCCCGGAAATCCGTCGGCGCTATCGCCGACAACAGCCAGATAGTCGGGGATCGACTCCGGCTTTACGCCGAACTTAGCTTCAACGGCGGCTTCGTCGCGCACCATTCCACGGCGGCGATCGAGCTGAACAACCCGGGTTCCCGAAACACACTGGCCCAGATCTTTGTCGGGAGTACAGATTACGACTTGACGCACGCGATTGTCCCGCGCCGCTTGCGCGGCAGCCGACGCCAGGGCGTCGTCCGCCTCATACTCGATCATTGGCCAGACCGTCACACCCATATCGTCGAGCGCTTCTTCCAGAATCGGGAATTGCGATAGCAAGGCGGGATCGACACCGTCCCCGGTCTTGTATCCGGCATACAACTCGTTGCGGAAGGATTCCACTACGTGGTCGGTGGCAACACCGAGGTGAGTCGCGCCCTGTTCGAACATCGACAAGATGGACCGGAGCACTCCGTGTACGGCCGCGATTTCGCGACCGCTGGAATCCTTTGCCGTCGGAAGTGCGTAAAAATGGCGGAACAGCTCGTAGGTGCCGTCAATCAGGTGGACATCCATTTCGTTCCGAGTATACGGCATCTATGGGGTAAACTCGTGGCGCGCCGGTTAAGCGCGTTTCAGCGAAGTGTCTCGAGGATCAATGTGCAGACGGCGTCGCCCTAGCATCTCATCTACGGCACCCAGATCAGATAGACAAGCAGACAGAGGCCGATGCCTGCGAAGGCGGCGACCAGGCCGGAGTAACGGCGCTTCTGGAGGAACAGGATCATGACGATGCCGGTGACGGACACGAAGGTCATGAAGACTGCGGATGCGTCGATCAGCCATCCCCAGACCTTCCCGCTGTCGCGCCCTTTGTGGAGATCATTCAGGACGGCGGCAAGCCCCATCTTCGTCTCGGTGAGGTCGTACGAGCCGGTTTCGCGATCGATGAAAGCGGTCGCCTCATAACCGGGGCCTTTGAACGAGGCGGAGACCTGGCCGTCATCCACTCGGAATTCATTCAGGGCTTTCGTGATGTTGTGGTGCGAGCGTAGGTATTCGACGACTTCCAGTTTGTCGACATTGCCGCCAAGCCAGCGGCGATCCATGGAGCCTTTGTATTGGGCGGTCTTCTGCTGGTTCGCGAACCATTGCTGATGGTTGAGGGTGAGACCGGTCACCGCGAAAAAGAACAGGATGGCGAAGCTCACCATCGAAAGATAGATGTGAAGCCAGCGGGACCACCGCGCGGCGGCGCGTTTCCAGGCCAGGCTGCGCCGGCCGATAGGCGGGCGCGGGGGAACGGGCTGCGGGCCCTCGGTCTTAACGCGCGGCGTTGCGGTAGTCGATGCTTGCACTAGAGATCTCCTGGTTTCCTGGGATTTGAAACTGTTGAGGCTTGCCGTTGAAATCGATTTCCTGCCGCATGAGCTGATAGGTGCCGTGCTCGCGGGCAGCTTCGATCAGGACGGTGTACCTGCCGGGCTTGACGGGCTTGCCCGCGCTGTCCTTGCCGTCCCACTTCACCGTGTACTTTCCGGGCGGGCGAGTGGCGCTTGCGACTGACGCGGTGCTGTCGTTGCCTCCGGCCGGGGCGCGCATGCGGTCATCGCGGTACCAGTTTCGGAGGTCTGGCAGATAGCGCTCCTTTTTATACCAGAGGGCAAGAGTGCGGACGGGAGAATGGTCTTTGTCCTCGATCCAGACGGCGACGTAGGGGCGCTTGGCGAAGCCGCCCGGCTGTGCGATCTGGAGAGTGACTTCGAGCTCCATGGCGGCGTCGGCTGGCTGGGGCTCGGGAGCGGACGATGCCGCGGGCGCGGGTTTCGCAGCAGCGCTGAGTACGCGCGTATGAGTTTCGTACTGACCCCAGGCGGGACTCGAGAGGCGTTGGCCATCGGCGGTGAGAAGGAGGTAGTCCACGTTGGGTATAGTGGCGGCGACACTCGCGCTCTCCCGGGGAGTCAGCACGCAGAACGCGGTGGCGAGAGCGCCTGCGTCAGCGGGTCGCGGAGCAATGACGGTGGCGCTAAGGATGTGGCCGGTGGACACGCCGCTGCGCGGGTCGACGATGTGCGAATAATGATGGCCAGCAATATCGAAGCCGCGGCGGTAACCACCGCTGGTCGCGACGGCGCGGTCCGCGACAAGGAGGCGCGCGGCGGGGGCGCTGTTTTCATCGTCGGAAAGAGGATCGGCTATGTGAACGGGCTCGGTCCATGGCCCGCGGATGACGAGGTCGCCACCGATGTTCAGGACGGCGGCGGATACACCGGGGGTGCGGAGGGCCACGTTGACGGCGTGATCCATGATGTAGCTTTTGACGAAGGAATTCAGGGCGAGGGGCGTGTCGCTAAGATGCGTGGCCGTATGGGCTACAGGGTCCAGTCGCCAGTGGGTCTGGCGGACGGAGGCGACGGCGCCTGCGAGCTCGCCAGCGGTTGGTGTGCGGCCCTGGTGCGCGGCGGCGCTCCACGCGCGGGTTACCACTTCGGCGGCTGCGTCGAGCGCACCGTTGGTGCGGGCACGCCAAGTGTCGAAGGTGCTCAGGACTTCGAAGAGCTCAGGTGACACGGGAACGGCTTGGCCGCGGGTGCGGAACCAGCGGCTGAATTCGCTTTCCGGAGTCCACGAGCTCAAGATGGCGTTTTCGCGGACGATTTCGCCCAGAGCGACGGTCTCGGCCCGGGACGCGGCGGCAGCGGAAGAGGCCAGCACCTTGAGCTCGAACGAGGTGCCGAGCACATTCTCACGCTGAAAGCTGTGCAAGTGGCCGGAGTGCAGCGTAGGCGCGGCGGACAACAGGAGCGCCGAAAGAGCGCCGGCAAGGAGCTGGTGTAGTTTCATGATGGTAAAAGCTCTTTCTGAATGAATCGGTTAGAGGCCAGGACTACGGCTCGGCATTGCGGCGGGCGGAAACCATGACAACTTGATGAATCTGGGCATTTCCCTCCGGGTGATCTGATTTAAGTGACGGAAGACGGAGTGGCTGGGTTATCGAGTGGAAGGGTTAAATTTGTTAATGGCCTTCGGCGGAGCTATCTGGAAACGCGTGACGACCGTTTCCGTGCTACCTTTCGGAGACAATGCGACGCCAAATTGCTCTCGGACTCGCACTTGCCGCGCTCGCTCAAGCAGCGGGCGCGGCCGGCCTCACCATCGAAAAGCTGATTGAAATCAAACATCCTTCCGACCCTCTCTGGTCGCCCGATGGCCGCCACATCGCGTTCATCTGGGACCAGGCGGGTGTGAGCAACTTATACGTCGCCGATCCGGGCCGCTCGGGTACGCCTGTGGCAATCACCTCTTTTTCACATGGACAACTCGCAGGCGTCATCTGGAGCCGCGACGGGCAATCGCTCTATTTCCCCCACGAGAGCGGCTTCTGGGAGGCCTCACTTTCAGGGAGTCCCCATCCCGTGTGGAATTCGACGGGCCGCGAGAGCGATTTTGCCGTGTCGCCGGATGGCACTCGCGTGGCGTTAGTGCGTTCCGGCAAATCGGGCAGTGACGTGTATGTACGGTTGCTGTCGGGCGGTGCGGAGACGCGGGTGGCACACGATCCCTACAGCATCGGCGGAATCGCCTGGTCTCCCAATGGCGCGCACCTCTCCTATTCGGCCGGCGGCCGCTCCATCCGCCACGACGAGGCGCCGGACTATTCCGGAGCCAAGATCATATACACGATTACCGAGCGGGTCCCTGGCGAACTGGCCGTGGCGCCGACCAGCGGTGGAGATGCCGTGTCGCTCAAAGTTCCAGCCGGCTTCGGCGGGGCGCGCTGGGTGGACAATTCCCATCTGGTGTTCGACCGCCAGTCGGCCGATCTCAAGACGCGGAGCATCGTGATCGCAGATATTTCAGGGGGCGCGCCGCGCACCATCCACGAGGACGTGGAGGAGAAGTTCTGGAGCATGCCCGGAAATGCCGGTTCGGCCTCGCAACCGTCCCCCGACGGCAAGTGGATCGCTTTCCTGAGCGACCGCGATGGCTGGGACCACATCTACGTGATGTCTGCGGCGGGTGGTGATGCCGTACAGATCACGCGCGGGAAGTTCGAAGCCTGGCGGCCAGTCTGGTCGCACGACAGCAAGAAGATCGCCTTCGACGCCAACGGACCCGGCCACCTCGGCGATCGCCGCCTCGGCATCGCCGACCTCAGCGAAGGTACGAACCACGCGACGGTGACGTGGCTGACTTCCGGCCGAGGCACCAACATCGCGCCCCTCTGGTCGCCCGACGATCACCGCCTGGTGTATCAGCACACCGACTCGCGGAACTCGGCCGATCTGTTTGTCATCGATGCGGCTCGCGGCGCAACGCCGGTCCGGCTCTCGGACTCCATGCCCGCCGGTATCGATCGTGATGCCCTCGTCGAACCGGAATACGTAGAGTATCCAGGGGCCGACGGCCATCCCGTGCCCGGCTGGCTATTCGTACCCAAAAATCTCGACCGCACGAAGAAGCATGCCGCCATTGTGTGGATTCACGGCGACGGCATCAACCAGAATTACGACGGCTGGCACGTGCAGCGCAATTATGCCGTGTATTACAGCTTCCACCAGTACCTTTTGCAGAAGGGATATGTGGTGTTCGCGCCCGATTATCGCGGCAGCATTGGTTATGGCCGCGATTGGCGCGACGGTGTCTACATGGATGTCGGCGGCAAGGACGCCAAGGACGCGTGGATGTCGGCCAATTATCTGAAGACGCTTCCATACATCGATCCCGACCGCATTGGTGTGTGGGGCTTGAGCTATGGAGGTTTTTTCACGCTCATCGCGGTGACTGACCAGCCGACGCTGTTCCGCGCGGCCGTGGACGTGGCCGGCGTGGTGGATTACGCCATGTACTACTCAGATCCCTACCATGGCGCCTGGACCGCCAGCCGCATTGGAACTCCGGAGCAGCATCCCGACGTATACGCCAAGGCTTCGCCCATTTCGCACGTCGACCGGTTGGAGCACCCCCTGCTGATCCTGCACGGCACGGCCGATGTGAACGTGCCGTATCTCGAATCGGTCCGGCTGATCGATGAACTGGAGAAGCGGAACAAGAGCGGGCTGGTATCGTTCATGATGTATCCGGGCGAGTTCCACTACTTCACCCGCGCTCATGTGCTGCTCGACGCCTGGCACCGAGTGGACGATTTCTTCGACGCGAATCTTCAGCCGGAAAAGGTGAACTGAACGGGCGCGGCAGCTCGCGCACAATTTTCGCTTGACAGGCTTAACACTGTAAAGCATAATCACATTGTTCAGTATGGGTGTGGTGCAACGGAGAGAACGGGAGAAGGCGGCGCTCAGGCAGCAGATTCTGGGCGCGGCCCGGGAGTTGTTCGCCAAGGAAGGGTACGAGAGTGTATCGATGCGAAGGGTGGCGGAGAAGATCGAGTATTCCCCCACCACCATTTACCTGTATTTCCGCGACAAGGAAGAGCTGGTGATGGCGATTTGCGAGGACATGTTCCAGTTGCTGACCAAGAAACTGGAGAGGGCACTTGCCGGCCAGTCCGACCCGGTAGTGAGGATCAAGGCCGGGCTAAAGGCGTACGTGGAGTTCGGGCTGAAGCATCCGGACCACTATCGGGTGAGCCTGATGTTGCCGCATGCACACCAGCCGGGGCATACCCTCGACACGCGGCCGGGCGAGAAGGCTTTCGAGATTCTGGTGAGCGGCGTGGCCGATTGCGTACGGGCACGGTGCTTCCGGGATGGCGACATCATGGCCATCGCACAAGCTCTGTGGAGCGCAGTTCACGGGGTGGTCTCCCTGCAGATTATGAAGGGAGATACGGAATTCCCCTGGGTGGATCGCGGAGTGCTTGTCGATCTGGTGATCGATTCCATGATTCGCGGATTGGAACCGTAGCAATTTTTTTTGCGTATCGGTTAACAGTGTTATGTGCCTTAGCAATGTTACAAAAGTGACTTTTGTTAACGCGATAGGAGGCCGCCATGGCATCGCTTGCGGTGCGGAATCTTTTTCACGATAAGGTCCGGCTGGCCGTCACGCTGACGGGCATTATCTTCTCAGTGGTGCTGGTCGCCGTGCAGATCGGCCTCTTTCTGGGCTTCACCACGACCACTTCGAACGTAATCGACAACTCGCACGCGGATCTCTGGGTGACGGCCAAGGGAGTGGGGTACATTGAGGTCGGCGTACCGTTCTCGGAGAAGAAGTTGTACCACGTGCGCGCGATTCCGGGCGTGGCGGAGGCACAGAAGTACATCTTGCGGTTCGGGCAATGGAAGCGGCCGGACGGAGGCAACACGAGCTGCGAGATCATCGGCTTCGACCCCGACAGCGACATGGGCGGTCCGTGGAGTCTGAGCGAGGGCGATGTCCGCAGCCTCAAACTGCCCGATACCGTAATCGTGGACCGGCTGTACGCGCAGAAACTCGGAGTGACGCGCGTGGGGCAGACGGTCGAGATTCACGATGTGCGGGCACGCGTGGTCGGGTTTACGGATGGCGTGCGGACGTTCACGACCTCGCCGCTGGTGTTTACGTCCTTCAAGAACGCGCAGCGGTACGCGGGCTTGAACAACGACCAGACCGTTTTCCTGCTGGTGAAAGCGGCGCCGGGTGCGAACGTGGAGCGCATCCGCGAACAGATACTGACATCGATTCCGGGCGTGGACGCGTGGCCCAAGGCGCGCTTCAGCTCGATGACGACACGCTACTGGATGTTCGGCACCGGCGCGGGTGTCACCGTGATCCTCGCAGCGGTGCTGGGGCTGCTGGTGGGCGTAGTTGTGGTGGCGCAGACTATCTACGCCGCCACCATGGACCACATTCGCGAATTCGGCACACTCAAGGCAATGGGTGCTAGCAACGGCTACATCTACCGCATCATCATGCGGCAGGCTACCGTGAGCGCGGTAATCGGGTACGGCGTGGGGATCGTGGTGGCGAGCCTGGCAGCCTTTTCCAGCCGGCACGGCGGCGCCAACATCCTGCTGCCGATTCCGGTGCGAGCCGCGCTGTTCGGGCTCACGCTGGCGATGTGTTTGAGTGCGGCGATGGTTTCGATCAACAAGGTGACGAAGATCGACCCGGCGCTGGTGTTCAAGGGCTGAAAGGAGATTGCCATGCATGCCGCGATCGAGGTTCGCGAACTGACCAAGACATATGCGGAAGGCGCTGCATCATCGCGGGCGCTGGACGACGTGTCGCTCGACATTCACGCAGGCGAGGTCACGCTGCTGATGGGCCCGTCCGGAAGCGGCAAGACCACGCTGATCTCGATTATGGGATGCATTCTGCGGCCGACCTCGGGAAGTGTGCGGGTGGCAGGACGCGAGGTGACGAGCCTGCCGGAGCGCGAGCTGCCGGCGGTGAGGCTGAACCACATCGGGTTCGTGTTTCAGGGCTTCAATCTGTTCCCGGCGTTGACGGCGCAGGAGAACGTGGAGCTGGCGCTCGACCTTAAGAAGATCCGCGGCGCCGAGGCGCGGCGGAGAGCGCGCACATTGCTCGACGCGGTCGGACTCTCGGAAAAGTCTGCCGCGTTTCCGGCCGACCTCAGCGGCGGACAGAAGCAGCGCGTGGCGATTGCGCGGGCGCTGGCCGGCGAGCCGGAGATCATCCTGGCCGATGAACCGACGGCTGCGTTGGACAAGACGAGCGGACGCACGGTGTTGGACATGCTGCGGCGGCTGGCCATGGAGGAAGGGCGCGCGGTGGCGATTGTCACACACGACAACCGGACCTTCGAGTACGCAGACCGGATTGTGCGGATCGAGGACGGGCGCATTGGAGAGGACATCAGGGGGAACGAACTACGCGCATTGGAAGGAGCCGAGATATGAAGAAGCGAATCGTTTGGATCGGGGGACTGTTGAGCGCGGGTGCCGTGTTGACGGGCTTGCTGATGCATGCCCGCGGCATGGCAGCACCGGAAACACATCAGGCCGCAGCAAAAGCGGAGGCGAATGCGATCTGCGCGGCCGGCAAGGTGGAGCCGGTTTCGGAGGAGGTCAAGATCGCCTCCCAGCTTGCGGGCGTGCTGCGCGAAGTGCCGGTGGAGGAAGGCCGGCACGTGCGGAAGGGCGAGACGGTCGCGGTTCTGGACAACGCCGACTATGCAGCGCGCGTGGCGGAAGCGCGCGCGACCGTCGAGATAAGGCAAGCCGAGCTGGAGCGTATCGTAAACGGCGCGCGCAACGAGGAGCGGCGCGAAGCCTCGGCCGGCATCGAAGAAGCCAAGGCGGTGCTGGATAACTCGCGCGCGGAACTGCAGCGCCGGCAATCGCTGTTCGAGACGGGGGACATCTCGCGGTCCGATTTCGAGCGGGCGCAGCGCGAGTACGACGTGGCGGAGGCCCGGGTCAGGCAGGCATCGCAGCACTTCGCGTTTCTGGATGCCCCGGCCCGGGTGGACGAGCGGTCGAAGGCCGAAGCGAACCTGGCGCTGGCGAAGGCGCAGCTCGCGGAGGCGGAAGCGCTGCTGGCGAAGACGGTGATCCGCGCGCCGTTCGACGGCACGGTGCTGAAGCGTTACCGGAAGGCGGGCGAGGTGGTGACCGACAAGGCCGATAGCCCGATTGTTTCCTTCGGCGACGATTCGAAGCTGCGCGTGCGGGTGGAGGTGGACGAAACCGACGTCGCGCGGATCAGGACGGGTGATCGCGCCTACTTCACGGCTCAGGCGTTCGGCGACCGTAAGTTCTGGGGCCGTGTGGTGCGGGTGGGGAGCCTATTGGGACGTAAAAACGTGCAGACGGAGGACCCGGCCGAGAAGATCGACAGCAAGATCCTGGAGACTCTCGTGGAACTGGATGGCCACCCGCCGCTGCCGGCCGGTCTGCGAGTGGATTCCTTCATTCTGACGGGCGGAGGACAATAATATGCGAGCGGCTGTCTTGATCTTCGCGGCGATTTCGACCCTGTGCGCCGCGGACGGCATCGCGCCGCCGCCGCGCGTGGGGGTGGGCGCAACGCAACGTCACCTGACGCTGCAACAGGCGGTAGAGCTGGCGATCGCGGCGAACCTGGATGTGGCGATCGAGCGGACGAACGTGGAGTCGGCGGAGCACGCCGTAACTGCCGCGAAAGGCGGATTCGACCCGGTGCTGCGCTGGGCGCCTTCATTCGGCGATTCGAATACGCCGGCCGAGTCGCTGCTGCAGGGCGCGGGCGCCATTGCGACGCAGCACAGCGCCGGGCAGAGCCTGGGTTTCCATCAACAGAGGGCCTGGAACGGGCTGGCGCTGGACGCGCAGTTCGATTCCAGCCGCGTGACAAACGTAAATCCGTTCGTGACGCTCAGTCCGTTCTACGTCACGCAGCTCAGCTTCGGAATCACGCAGCCGCTACTGCGCGGGCGCGAGATCGACGCGAAGCGCGCGGAGGTTACGATCCGGCTGCACAATCGCGACGCATCGTGCTCGGAGCTGGAGGCCCGTGCCATTGACGTGGCGGCGCGGGTGGAACGAGCCTACTGGGACCTGCTGGCCGCGCGACGGCAGGCGGAGGTGCAACGCGAGGCGGCGGAGCTCGCAAAAACGCAACTGGAGCAGGACCGGCGGATGATCGAGGCGGGTACGCTACCTTCAATAGAGCTTGCAGCGGCAGAGGCCGAGCTGGAGCGGCGGATGGACGATCTGTATCGCGGGACCGCGGCCGTAACGGAAACGGAGAACGTGCTGAAATCGCTGCTGGCGGGAGATCGGCGCGATGCGCTGTGGCCGGACGAGATCGTTCCGGACGATCGCGGAGCGGTCCCGCCTCCGGCCGCCATCGACATCGGCGAGGCGATCGAGGCCGCGTTGCTGCGCAGGCCGGAGCTGCAGGAACTGGATTCCAACCTCGCAGCGAACGCGGTGGAGCGGCGGCAGAACGCCGATCTGGTTAAGCCGCAGATGAACCTCGCGGTGAACTACACGCTCGCAGGGCTGGCCGGAACGCAGACGCCAGGACTCGAGCAGTTTGCCGCGTTCGGACTGGGACCGCCGCCGGGCTCCGTGGTGGGCGGGTATGGGTCGTCGCTGGCGAATCTGTTCGGGGGTAAGTATCAGTCAGTCACCGCGGGAATCGCGTTCGACTTCACGGTGCACAATCGGACAGCGGAGGCCAACCTGGCTTCGAGCGCGGTCGCGCAGAAACGGATCGCGCTGATGCGGGCGCGGGCTGAGCAGGCTATCGTGCAGCAGGTCCGCGACTCACTGCAGGAACTCGAGACGGGACGGCAGCGGATGCGCGCCGCCGCTGCGGCGGCACGAGCGGCGAAGGACAAGCTGGATAGCGAGACGCGGCTGTTCGCGAATGGCGAGTCGACCAACTTTCTGGTGCTGACGCGGCAGAACGAGTACTCGGATGCGCGGCTGCGGATGGTGGAGGCGGAAGCGGCGTTCAACAAGGCCGTGGCGCAGTACGAGGCCGCGTCGGGCACAACACTTTCGGAGCGGGGGATTGCGAGGGAGTGCGGTAAATAGGCGCGAGCGGCCGACGGCCCCGGATGATCGCGGGGTGCGCCGGGCAAGTCCTGATCGAGCCCTGGATTTGAATGATCGGGAAAAGCTTGAAAAGGAATGGCGGGGACGACGGGGCTCGAACCCGCGACCTCCGACGTGACAGTTAAGGGAGCCGTTCCGCGTTTCCCTCGTAGTATCCACCTCTTACGGCGATTTCATCGTTTTCTCTCTTGGACCCCGGGGTCCAAACGCCTACAACGCGGCAATCCTATCACGGGAGTTCGGACCCCAGTGCTCTGGCAAAATAACAATCGACCCGCCAGCAGTTTGGGAGAGTGGGAGCCTTGGAAGGCTATATCGCAAACGCAATCCTGTCCCTTCACCATAGTATGGTGACGCGACAAGGCAGAGCCACTCCCCATATAGAGCAAACGAAAACTGGCCTGCCGGGGCGCGCGCAGTGTGGCCCCAGGACTATTCGCGCGTGCTCGTCCGATGGCGACGAGGTGTCCAATGCACTCCTGGGGGACGCTGTCGACACCGACGGGTCTATACTGATTATTCAAGTGTCATCTACACCAAGCGTACCTGCAGGCCGGCCTGAATGGTCGCCGCTGGTGCGCATGGGCTTTCGCGTCGCCTTCGTCTACTTCTTGCTCGACACCGTACCGCGCCTGATCGCCGTGCTTCCCGGCGTCTCGAAGTTGCCGGTAATCGATCAGTTCGCTTGGCGTCTGGCCGTGCCATGGGTGGTCCACCACATTCTGCACCTCTCCCGAGACATCACGGTGTTGGGCGGGCAGGATACGGCATACGGCTACGTGGTCGCCCTGTGCCGACTCGCGGCGGCGATCATTGCCGGAGCGATCTGGACGCTTGTTGGGTCGCGCCGCGAGTACCACACCCTCCACGATTGGCTGCGCGTCCTCCTGCGGTATCAGGTCGCCTCCTCCATGCTCGTCTACGGCACGGCCAAAGTCTTCCAACAACAGTTCCCGACTCCTGACCTCAACGTGCTCATCGCGCCATTCGGTCACCTGACGCCGCATACGCTGCTTTGGAATTTCATGGGCTTCTCACGTCCGTACCAGATCTTCACCGTCTCGGTAGAGTGTGCCGGCGCGATCCTTCTCTTCTTCCGCCGCACCACGACAATCGGTGCCTTTCTGATCGTCGCCGCGATGGCCAATGTCGTGGTCATGGATTACAGCTATCAGACCTTCGTCAAAATGATCGCCGTCCACCTGATGCTCGCCGCCGCGTTCCTCACCATTCCCGACCTGCCAGATCTGGCACGTCTCCTGCTGCTGTGCCGCCGGGTTGCCCCTGACGTCCCCGCCCGGGGGTCCGCCGCCTGGAGGTGGGTGTCGGTAGGAACCGCTGCGATCGCCATCACCTATCTGACCGCCGTGCCTTCTCTGCAGGCCTGGCATAGCAGCGAGCAACTCACACGCGCCAGTGCGGCAACCCCGATCTATGGTCTATATCGGGTCGAACGGTTCGTCAGCAACGGTCAGGACATTCCGGCGGATGATCCAAGCCGGTGGAGTGTGATGGCGATCGATGGATTGGCGAAGGACCACTCCGGATTCTCCATCCGGCTCGCCAGCGAGCGTTGGAAGTACTACGCGACCGAATACGACCCCAACAGCTCCATCCTCATGGTGATCGACGGCAGCCGCAGAAGCCACTTGAATTACAGGCGCACACTGGACGGCGTGGAACTCCGGGGCGCGTTCGACGGCGCCACGGTGGAAATCACGCTCAGGCGGATTCCCGAGCCGCCGTTTGCGCTTCAGGATCCCCACGCCGTCCGGTGGATCGCATCTTGGTAGATCTGCCGTTTCCGCCTTGGCACAGTCGTCCCGCATATGATATGCGTGATATGCGCGTGCCAATTTGGGCCGTTTTCCTTGTGATTATGCTTCCCCTTCTCATGAGCGCGCAATCCAGGGAGTTCTCCTCCTCTGCCGCGAATCGAATGAAAGTGAATGCTCAGGACGGCCTGAGGTACGTTGTGATCTCACCCGGGACTTTCCAGATGGGCTGTTCAGATGGGGATCATGAGTGCACAGCCGCGGAGAAGCCTGCCCACCGCGTCACTCTCACAAAGAGCTTCTGGTTAGGACAAACCGAGGTGACGGTACAGGCCTACAAGCGCTTCGTTGATTTGACCGGCCGTGTGATGCCGCCGGAACCGCAATATTCCGGCCGTTCGCCCATCACCTTGAAAACGAATCCCGGCTGGGCGGATAGCCAACTGCCGGTTGTGGACATCACGTGGCATAATGCTGTCGCGTATTGCACTTGGGCGGGCGGGCGCTTGCCGACCGAAGCCGAGTGGGAGTATGCCGCGCGGGCAGGGGATCTCGGCCCTCGCTACGGAAACCCCGATGAGACCGCGTGGTACGCCGAGAACAGCGGTCGCGCCCCATTAAATACGGAGGCGATTCGCGCGGCGGGCGGCAACTTACGGGAGCTCATTCCCCTAGCCGCGCCGAATGGCAACCAACCGCATCGCGTCGCCCTAAAGCAGCCGAATCAATGGGGACTGTTCGATATGCTCGGGAACGTGCACGAATGGGTAGGCGACTGGTTCGGAAACTACCAGGCGGCTCCTACCGCTGATCCCACCGGCCCGAGTACCGGCGATAAGCGTATCGTTCGCGGCGGCGATTACGGAACCCCACCATGGCTACTGCGCGTCTCGCTTCGCACAAGCGATAACCCAGACCACGGCGATGCAGCGAACGGATTCCGCTGCGCTCTCGACGCTGGTCGATAGTTTCTCTCTTTCGACGAGGGTCCGTCCGCGCGGTGAGCGGCTTTGCATGGTGAAGTGGTAAGGATTTTTGGCGGCCGTGTACGACCGCACGCGCACGCGAAGCAGGCACGACAGTGACCACGTCGAATCCGGGGTCCAACGGGGTCCAAAACGCGCACGTCAGCGTTCTAACCGCGGACGTAAGAGTTCTACGAAGCCCAAAACGCTATCGCGCAAGTCTTGTGTTTTCAAAGGGATTTTTGGAAACTGGCTGATCTTATGGCGGGGACGACGGGGCTCGAACCCGCGACCTCCGACGTGACAGGTTTGAGGCTCATTGGGCCGTAAAGCAGATCTCGTTTCTCTTTCAGTTCGTTGTACGGCTCGTGTGGAGTCACTCTTGGGACTGCTACAGTACGTGCTACAGTTCTCGGGCAGCAGATTATGCCAGATCTAGCATAAAATGAAACCGTGTCGAAAAAGCCGATCCAACCTCGAACGCTGGTCTGGCTCGTGGACTCGCTGGATCGGCTGGCGGGGTTCCCGCCGTCGGTTCGGAAGAAACTCGGCTTCGCACTCTACCAGGCTCAGATCGGGCAACAACACGAGACCGCCAAAATCTTGCGCGGCTATGCCGAAGCGGTCTGGCAGGTGCGCGCGGACGATTCGAGCGGCACATATCGAGCGGTCTACGTAGCGCAACTCGGGGATGCGATTTATGTTCTTCACGCTTTTCAGAAGAAGTCGAAGGCCGGGATCGCGACTCCTAAACGAGAATTAGATTTGATCCGGCAGCGCCTGAACCTAGCACGCAAGCTGGCCGGGAAGTGAGGTGATGGAGATGCCTAAACGAGAGTTTACAGCGAGTTCCGGGAATGTATTCGCCGACCTGAACTTACCAAATGCCGATGACCTCTTGGCGAAAGCCGAATTGGCCACGAAGATCATCGCCGAAATCCAACGGCGGCGGCTAACGCAAAGCGAGGCGGCCGTGATCCTCGGAATGGACCAGCCAAAAGTATCGGCGTTGAAGCAAGGCAAAATCTCGGGATTTTCGCTCGAACGGCTGATGCGACTCCTGGTGAGGCTCGGGCGCGACGTGGAGATCACGGTAAAAGGCAGGTCCAATCCCCGATCAGCCGCCAAACTTCGTGTCGCTTGAGTGTCCGACCCCGGCGCCGGTGACCGGCGAATGGGAGAGCCGACGGATCATGCGGGCCGTCCTACAATGGCTTCACCCTTGTCCTCAAGCGCACTGGGTGATCTTTTCGTTCACTCTCGGTCTGAGGGGCGCATTTGACGTTCAGGTTGATTTGACAGAGCCGGAAACGCGCCAGTATCATCAATTCGGGCCGCTGATGAAGCCGCTGAAGAGCATTGGTCTACTTTTCGCTGTTGCCCTGGGTTGCGCCGTGTGGCTCCTGCCACGGAGCGCAAGCCCGTCCCAGGCGCCAGAGCACGTGGACCGATCTATAGAACCGACCCGGGCCATTGCGGCGGCTGGGCAGGAAATCAACCCGGGTCAGAGCCTGGTTCGCGTGGCAGAGCGGAAGCCACGGCCGTCTGTTTTCGGCGGCGGCCCTTCACCATCACGGTATCAAAGGCGATGCCCACTAATCCTCACAGGCATCCCAGTCCACGCCCAACGCCCTCCACCCAGCATCTCCTAGTCACGTTGCTTCCAGGCTCTCTCGATGCAGTTCGGGAGAACCTCAGACCACACCTGCATTTAACGTGAAAAGGAGTGAGTTGACATGCGTCCATTTGATCGTAGTAGTTTATTCGGCGGTAGGAAGAATCGTATTTTCCTCTTGTATGCGTTATTGATAATCGGTCTGTTGACGGGGACGGCAAGCAGCCAACGCGCGGAGCCCCGGTTGGCATTCGAGATCGCGTCGGTGAAGCCGAGTAAATCATTCTATCCCGAACGCGGTGGCCTATTCTCGTCCGGAGGACGATATGAGGCGATCGGAATCTCATTGAAATCTGTCATTCTCCAGGCCTATGAGATTCCACCGGCTCAGTTGATCGGGGGGCCGAGTTGGCTCGATTCGGACGGCTTCGATATCAGCGCGAAGGCTGAGCTTGGGGCGGTAGCTCCAGGTCTCCTGGATCCGTCGAGTCTTCATCGCCTCCACTTGATGCTGCGGAGCCTGTTGGAAGATCGCTTTCGGTTGTCCGTCCACCGTGAAACGAGACAGGCACCGCTCTCCGAGCTTGTGGTAGCGCCGGGCGGATTTAAGTTGCAAACCCTGAAGGACGTCGACTGCCGGGTGGCGCATCCTCCCGGCACGGATCTCGGGTGCGGCGCTTTTACGAAATCCTCGCGAAACGGCTCTCTGGCTGGCCCGAAAGTAAGAATCAGCGATATAGCGGAAATGCTCTCGAGGATGCTGGCCCGTCCTGTGATCGACAAAACCCATATCGATGGATATTTCGATCTGGATTTGCGGTGGACCGTTCGGGCCGAGAATTCCAGCGAAAGCCTCGAAGGCCCTCAACCATCCGAACACCCGGAAGCTCGCCGCGATCAGCGCCCGGCCGGAGTCGATAAAGGCGATCTCACCATCTTCGTGGCGATGGAGCAGCAACTGGGACTCAAGCTGAAGGAGAAGAAGGGGCCGGTCGAGGTGCTACTGGTTGACCGGGTAGAAAAACCATCGGCAAATTGACTGGTTCGGCGCCGAACGCAACGTGGAACATGCGCCACGCAGAACAGTATCTCTGACCGCTGCCAAACACTTAGCCTCAGCTGCGAAGTATCGTCGCACCAGGTACTTGCGCCGAAAACTGTAGCATCTACTGTACACCGGCGAATAACACCGAAATCGCCCATCTCAAATTGTCTGTAAGTGGCTCAAAGAAATGGTGGGGACGACGGGGCTCGAACCCGCGACCTCCGACGTGACAGATTTGCGTTCAGGCCTAGTTAAATCATTAAGTCACCTTTTCTTTCAATAGGTTGCGGGCGTCAAGGTCCGACATGGAATGCCATAAAATGCCCCAAACCGATACATTTTGTGCGCACCTACTGCACAAGGGTTTTGATACCCGCATATCCTGATTAATGAATCTTCGATAGCTCCTACTCCTACATCAACTTTCGCGCGATCGCTGCTCTTGACGCTTACGACATGCTTCAGCCATAGAATCCTGACCGGTAGATTCTCGGATGGAAGCGCCACTGGACCGGATACCGAATTCGGCCCGGAGCAGATTTGAGTGGCCGCGCAAGCTCTGTCGGTGTTGGACACACTCTGGCGCTGTGACACAACAGTATTGTGCACCGACTACGCTATTCCGCCAACTTCGCCTCACCTAACGATACTCGCTGTTCCTAAAAGCAGCAAGCCGACCAGTTATCTCGCCCGAGATCTGCCACACGCGCTAGGTTCCTCCGAGGAACTACCGCTACGGCACCGGCCGATCAGCCTGTAATCTGGCTCCGATAAACAAAGAGCGGCGGCACTCACCGGCCATAAGGCGAACTTTCTCGGATTCTTTTCGGCCAGGCGGCCGCTTGGTACGCTTGCGCGTTCGAGCGACGTTTTCACCGCCACATGGGGGTCGATCCTTCTCCCCACTACAAACAAATTTTCAGGAGTCCCACCAGCTTTCTCTTAAGCCACGTGGCCAACAACGCCGGGCGAGCGAGGAAATTCCGAGAATATGTGCCCGTAAGAACCAGCCGGGAATGGAGAAAACTCGCAGGTCCCTGTTACACATCCGAACTCATTCCGGCATTAAATGAAACTTATGGCTAGATGACAGGTCTTTCCCAGGGAGTCGGTCGGGCGATCGCTCTTGACTGGCGGCGGTGTCGTCGTGAGCGTAGTTGCGCCGTGCATCACCGAGGCCCGACGAAGCATCCTGGAACGGCCGGGCTACAAGGATGGGGCGACCAGTCCAGCAGTGCCGATCGGACGCCGGAACCAACCCGAGGACCTGGTTGGGTCGGTCTTATTCTTACCCCTCCCCTTCACACTGCAAACCGTGTGGTTCACCTGGATTTGTGGAAGTATAATAACTGAAATATCAGTAAGTCAATCGTCTTCTGGACTGGGCTTTGAGCCGGCCGCGCCGGTTGAGCCCAGCCGTCAACGGACATTTCCGGTGCTACAAGCTGAACCCGCCGCCTCCGCGCACGTGAAGCTAATTGCGGAGGGCGGGTACCGACTTCAGGCGGCTGAGCTTAACGCCGCGGTATTTCCCAAGGATTCGTGGTGTAGGCGATCCCGCGACGCCGTTAAGCCGGCCCGGCCGTATGCAGGAATCGGCAACTCCGCACCGACTGCACACTTACGAGCCATGATTGTGGCTGCGAACCAAGGCGTCGCAGCCAGATCGATTCGCGTCATCGCGACGGGACCGCGCGCCAGCTCACCCAGACCGCTGCCGCGCTGAGCCCTACGGCCCGCTCGCCGTAATGGTATCCAGCAGCACGTGCGGCGACTCCTCTAGAACGCCGCTATCCGTGCGGCTGCTCATCGCAACGCGTACTCCGCGCACGTTTAGGTGCCAGATGTTTCGGCCACAGTCACTCCTTGGCGGCAGTGTCCTTTACCCGCTCGAATCGTGCGCCATTCGCGCGCGGGCCGATTTTTTCGACGATCGTCTCCAGGCCGAAGCGGACGTGCTTGCGCATTGCGCGATCGGCTGTCTCAATCTTGGCGCTGTTCAACGCCGCCGCGAGGTTGCGATGGAAACTCGGCGGCAGTGGCGGCCGGCTGGCGGCGACGTCGAACAGCCAGTTGAAAATCAAGACGTGGTTCTTTTCGATTAGGGAGCGTAGCACCGGGTTACCGGCGAACTCCGCAATCCGTAGGTGAAACTCGAGATGGTAGCTGTGGACGGCGTACTGGAAATCATGATCGCTGCCGTTCGTCGCGGCGCTGCGGTTAAACATCGCGTCCATGTGCTCGGCCATTCTCTCAAGCGTGCACCTTTCGCGGGGACTGGCGTGCTCCGCGTACAGTCGGGCGGCTTGCGATTCCAGTGCTTCACGCACTTGGTAGCGATCGCGGATCTCGCCGGCGTCCGGCAGGCAGACGCGTGTGCCCACGCGCGGTCGGCTTTCCACCAGACCATCACGCTCCAACGCCTGAAGCGCCTCGGCAACGGGAAGCAAGCTCATGCCGAACTCACCGGCCAGCTTGCGCCGCGACAGCGGAGCGCCCAGCGGGATTTCGCCTTTTAGGATTCTTTCGCGAATCGAATAGTAGGCCAGTTCGGAGAGACTGACATACTGCTGTGAGGATCGGGAAGGCACAAAGGATTTAGGATCGCGGATCCGAATTTGATATGTCAAGCTGCTACGGAAGGGTGCTACGGGAGGTAGCCTCTGCGGCGGCCAACCCGCCAAGAAATAGCCTGCCAGACTCATCCGAGCGAAGCTTACATCAAACTCGGATCAGAACGGCGCATCTGGCGCGACCGGCGGTAGCCGCTCACAAGCCGTGGCACGCGGTCATTCTAAAGCAGGGCCCTGGTCAGTTCTTCAAGCATGGTCGCCAGTACAATCACCGTTATTTCCATCGTGGCCATTGGCACATTACTAACCGCAGACACCAACTTCAGCAATCCGAATACGAGCGTGACCAAGCGGCAGCTTCGACACGATCAGAGGAGTCAACCTCCAGCCTAGGAACATCCAGTTATCCGGCAGAATTACCCTTTAACCTGGATGCCTGTGTGCCGGGTTTGTAGGGCAGGCGTTTTCGCCGGCGAAAGTGCCCGCCCCACTCGCCGTCGGGACCGTTAGATATCCGCTAAGCGCGTGTTAGCATCACCGAAGTGATCGACTTCTACGCCCATCCGGTCCATGAGGGA
>Ga0126381_100002053_pt1 | contig 21741 bp, 20 predicted proteins | sample PanSoiMetPlot_28_FD_96465 | JGI IMG/M metagenome (GOLD analysis project Ga0126381, IMG submission 96465) | Tropical forest soil microbial communities from Panama - MetaG Plot_28 | ecosystem: Environmental > Terrestrial > Soil > Tropical forest > Bulk soil | place: Panama | collected 2016-02-17
AAGCTCGAAGTCGGCCAGGCCGCGCCCACCAACGTGAACGTCGAAGTCCCGTCCGATTGCACCGCCACCATCATCGGCGGTCCGCAATCCGACTATCCGCAGCCCGTGGTAGACGCGATCAAGAAGTACGTCGAAAACGGCGGACGCGCCATGATCATGCTCGATCAGACCATGCGCATCGGCCGCTCCGAGCCGCCCGCCGAACAGGTCGCGCTCGAAAAGGTACTGAATGATTGGGGCGTCACCGTGAACAAGGACCTCGTCCTCGACCTCAGCGGCATCGGCCAGATTTTCGGCTTCGGCCCCGAAGTCCCGGTGGTCCTGCAGTACGAATCTCACGCCATCACCCAGCCGCTCACCCGCATCCCTACGGCTTATCCTCTCACCCGCTCGCTCGACACCAAGGCCGGCTCCAAGACCAGCGTCGACAAGCTGGTTGCTACCACCGAGGACTCGCTTGCCACCACCGAAATCGGCCCCGGCGGCCAGGTGGATCCCAAGAAGGGAAAGAAGGGTCCGGCGACTTTGGTTGCCGCCGGCACTTTCTCCGGAACCAAGCAGGGCCGCTTCGTCGTTTCCGGTTCATCCCTGTGGGCCACCAACTCCATCGCCGGCTCCCGCCAACTCGGCAACCGCGACCTGTTCGTCAACTCCGTCAACTGGCTCTCCTCCGACGAGGACCTCATCTCTATCCGCCCCAAAACCCCCGAAGACCAGGCGCTCAGCCTGACCAGCTACCGCCAACGCCTCATGTTCTGGCTGAGCATCGTTATCTTCCCGCTCGCCGTCGTCGGCTTCGGCCTCGCCACCTGGTGGAAGCGGAGGTAGTGATGGTTGTGGGGCGGGTTGTTAACCTGCGGCGGGCTTCCAGCCCGCCCCCTACTCGCACAGAGGTGCTCGCATGAAGCCCAAAGGCCTCTTCATCGCTGCCGCCGTTCTCCTGGTTCTCGCGGGCGGCATTTTCTTCTCCAACAAGCAACAGGCCGCCAAGGAGAAAGCCCCGGCCGCCAATGCCAACCCCAAGATCGTCTCCATCCCGGAGGACCAGTTCCAGGAGATCCGCATTCAGAAGACCACCGGCGACACCGTCGACCTGAAAAAGGAGAACGGCAAGTGGACCATGACCGCTCCCAAAGCGCTGCCCGCTGACTCCGACTCCGTCACCTCGCTGGTCTCCACGCTTTCCAACGTCAGCACCGACGCCACCATTGAGGACAAGGCCACCGACCTCACTCCCTACGGCCTGGCCAAGCCCGCAATGCAAGTGCAGATCACCCCCAAAAGCGGCAAGACGGTCACTCTCGAGATCGGCGACGACACTCCCACCAGTTCCGGCGCTTACGCCAAGCTGGCCGCGGATCCGCACGTCTACACCATCGGGAGCTTCGTCAAATCGAGCATCGACAAGAAGCCCGACGATCTCCGCGACAAGCGCCTGCTCACCTTCGATCAGGACAAGCTGACCCGCGTCGAGCTCGCCGCCAAGGGACAGCCCGTTGAATTCGGCAAGAACAACAACAACGAGTGGACCATCCTCAAGCCCAAGCCGTTGCGCGCCGACGGCTCCTCCGTCGATACCCTGATCAGCAAGCTCAAAGACGCCAAGATGGACCTCACCACGGAGCCCGCCGAAGCTGCCAAGAAGTTTGCCGGAGCCACGAAAGTCGCCACCGCTACGGTCACCGATGCCGGCGGCCCCCAGACGCTGGAAGTCCGCAAGGATAAGGACAACAACTACTACGCCAAGTCGTCGGTGGTGGAAGGCGTCTACAAAATCCCAACCGATGTGGGCGACGGCCTCAACAAAACACTGGACGACTTCCGCAACAAGAAGCTGTTCGACTTCGGCTTCAGCGACCCGACCAAGCTCGAAGTCAAAGGCGCCACGTACACTAAATCCGGCGACAAGTGGACGTCCGGCGCCAAGACCATGGACAACACCGCGGTCCAGAACCTGATCGACAAACTGCGCGACCTGACCGCAACGAAATTCGCCGAGACTGGCGGCGGCCAGCCCGTTTTCGACGCCACCGTGACCTCCAACAACGGAAAACGTGTCGAAAAAGTGACCATCACCAAGCAGGGCGACAAATATTTCGCGCAACGTGAAGGCGAGCCGAGCATCTATGAGTTGGACGGCAAATCGGTGGAGGACCTGCAGAAATCCGCGTCCGACGTCAAAGAGGCCGCTCCACCGCCTGCCGCGCCGAAGAAAAAGTAGCTGTCAGCCAACCGCCGTCAGCTTTCAGCCGGCGGCGGCGCGAGGCACCGCTGGTTTTGGCTGTAAGCTGATAGCTGTAAGCTGATAGCTCCGCATGAACGGTCTGCTCACCGACCTCTACGAACTCACGATGGCTGCCGGCTACTTCCAGGCCGGCAAGCAATCAGAGATCGCCGCCTTCGAACTGGCCATCCGGCGTTTGCCGCCGCAGCGCAATTTTGTGATCGCGGCGGGGCTTCCCCAAATCGTCGATTACCTCACGAATCTTTGCTTCACCGAAGAAGAGATCCAATATCTCTACGGCCTGCCGCAATTCGCCCACTGTTCCCCGGATTTCTGGAACTACCTGCGCGACTTCCGCTTCACCGGTGACCTGTTCGCCGTTCCCGAGGGCACGCCGCTGTTCGCGGGCGAGCTGGCGCTCACTTTGCGCGCACCGATCATCGAAGCCCAGATCCCCGAGACCTACCTGCTCGCCGCTCTCAGCTTCCAGACGCTGATCGCGACCAAGGCCGCGCGCTGTACCCACGCTGCCGCGGGACGCCCCGTGATCGAATTCGGCACCCGCCGCGCGCACACCGCCGAGGCTGGCGTGCTCGGTGCCCGGGCTTCTTATATCGGCGGCTGTGACGCCACCAGCAATACGCTCGCCGGTCAGCGCTACGGCATTCCCGTTTCCGGAACGTCGGCCCACTCGTGGGTGATGTCGTTCGCCTGCGAGGTCGAGGCGTTCCGCAGACTGCAATCCTGCCTGGGCGAGCACACGGTTCAGCTTCTCGATACGTACGACGCCGTGGAAGGCGCGCGGCACGCCGCGAAAGTCGGCCGGCCCCTCTACGGCGTGCGCCTCGATTCGGGCGATGCCCTCGCGCTTTCCCGCCAGACGCGCGCGATTCTCGATGAAGCCGGCCTGAACGATGTGAAGATCATGGTCTCGGGCGATCTCGACGAGTTCCGCATCCGCGACCTTCTGGCCGCCGGCGCGCCCATCGATTCGTTCGGCGTCGGCACGCAGCTCGCAACCTCCGCCGACGCTCCCGCGCTCAGCTGCACCTACAAAATCGTCGAGCTCGACATCGGGGGCATCAAGCGCTACACTGCCAAGTTCAGCGAGGACAAACATTCGCTTCCGGGAGCCAAACAGGTCTTCCGTGATGTGGCGCGCGACGTGGTGGCGCGCTCCGGCGAATGCGGCCGCGGTGAAGCGCTGCTGCGGCCTGTGATGCTCGGCGGGCACTTGATTGAGCCGCTTCCCACGCTCGACCAGAGTCGCGCCCGAGCCGCCCAGATGCTGTCGACGCTGCCGCACGCGCTGAGGGAACTGGATCCGGCCGAACCATGGCCCGTCATCCTGAGCCGCGAGTTGAAGGCGCTGATCGAGCAGACCCGCTCGAACCTGGCCGTATGAAGACCGCCTTCGTCGACGTCGACAGCCAGCTCGATTTTCTCTACCCGGCGGGCGCCCTCTATGTTGCCGGGGCGGAGCGCATCGCCCCCGCCATCGCGCGGCTGAACCGCTTCGCTGCCGCCAGGCTCATCCCGGTGATTTCCACCACCGACGCCCACTCCGAGAACGACATCGAATTCCGCCAGTGGCCGCCTCACTGCATCCGGGGCACGTGGGGCCAGCGCAAAGCGGAGTCGACGCTGCTGGAAAACCGCATCGTCATTCCCAACCGCGAATGCAAAATCGAACACGCCCCGCAGATCATCGTCGAAAAGCAGACGGTGGACGTCTTCCAGGCCCCGAACCTGGCCCGCGTCATCGAGTCCCTGGCCGCCGAGACCTTCGTCGTCTACGGCGTCGTGACCGAGGTCTGTGTGATGTACGCCGCCTGCGGACTTCTGCAGCGGGGCAAGTCCGTCACGGTCGTGACCGATGCGGTGAAAGAGTTAGGCCCCACGAAAACATTGAAGGATCTATGTCTGGCGGGGGCCAAGTTGAGCACCGCAGGTGAGATCCTGGGTCTCGACTGTTAGCCGATAGCGGGACAGGCGGTTTCACCCAGCCGCCGAAGGCGGTCTGCGGCCGCTGGACAGCCGAAACCGCCGGTCCCACCGAGCCGCTAGCTGGCGGCTGTTTCGCTGTCAGCTGCTCGCTGTCAGCTTTCTTCTCCAGAAACTCATCACTGCCAGCGCCACCGCCGCGGCCAGCATCGATCCATCGCGCAGGAGCGTCTTCCACGAAATCGGGTCGCCGGTGCCGAAGCACCCACAGTTGATCTGCATGCCCTTGGCGTAGGCTCTCACCATCATGGTGAAGAACATCCCCAGCAGGAGCGCCGTCGCCACGGACGCGCTGCGCAGGAAGATGCCCGCGATGAGAAAGACGCCGATCGCCATTTCGAACCAAGGCAGCGTCCGCGCCACCAGTTCCACCCATTGCAATGGCAGCACCTGGTAGGAGTCGATCGACATCGCGAATAACTCCCAGGGCTTCATCCGGACCGACAGCCCCTCCAGCTCAAACAGCTTGGTCCAGGCCGCGTAAATAAAAATGATGCCCAGCGCAAAGCGTAGCAGCAGCGCGGCGTAACGGAACGCCTTACCTCGCGACATCGTCAAAGAGCTTCCTCAGCAGCGGATACGGCATCGTTCCCGAAACGGGATACTTCCTGGCTCCGTGCGAAACAATCAGCGTGGGCGTGGAATTGACCTGCTCTTGCTGGCCCATTCTCACTTCCCGCTCGATCTCGGCTGAGACGTCCGGGCCCGCCGCCAGCGCCTCCACCTTCTTCTGCTGGCTCAGCGTCAGCACGGAGGCCACGCACTCCCAAACCTTGCCGGTCTGCGACCACGAAGGCTGATTCTTGAACAGCGCGTCTGCCACCGGCTGATACAGTCCCAGATGAGCCGCAGCGGCTGCATAGTTCGCCGCCTGCCGTGAGTACCGGTGCATGGGCAGCGGAAAATCCCGGTACACCACGTAGACCTTGCCCGCCGCCACGTAGTCGCGCATGACCTCGGGAAGGACGTTGTCGTGAAACATCTTGCAGCTCGGACACTCGTAATCGCTGAATACCTGCACGGTCACGGGCGCCGACGGACTTCCCATGGTCTTACCCGGATCGATATCCGGAACCGCCGCCGTCGCCATGGCCACAGCGAGCACAATCGCACAAACCCTCATAGAAACCATCATAAAAGATAAAGGCTGCCGGGGCGGGATTCGTGACGGGAAAGAAGTTTTCAGTTCACAGCGCTCAGTCCACCGTTTTCACCCCGACAGCCCTCAGGCTGTCAACGGTTAACGGTAAACCGTATACCCGGCTCAAATCGACCTCACCGGCATAGCCACGATATCGTCCACCTGCATCGCTTCCTTCACCACGAACGGCTCCCCGTACTTCACTCCGATGAGGTTGCCGTAATAGCGGGCGATGGCGCCCAGGCGTTCGCGGATCTCCTGCTCCTGCGGGAATAGGCCGGCGCCCTCGGCCGACGCGCCGTACTGCGAGCGGTAGCTCAGGAGCGCCGACATCCGGCGCTCGAACTGCGAGCTGATATCCACGATGAACGAAGGCTTCACGTCGGCGTAGAGGCTGGAGTACAGGATCTTGAAGGGACGGTGGGGCTCCGAGTACTCGTCCAGCTTTTTCAGCCCCGCCAGGAAGCAGGCCTCGTAGCCCATCTCCCCCGCGCGGTAGTGATCGGGGTGCCGCGCCTGCCAATAGGGCAGAATCATGACGCGCGGCTTCAACTCGCGGATCTTCACCGCTAGCGTCATGCGCGCCGGCAGACTGTTTTCCAGGCGGGCGTCCGGCAGGTGCAGATTGCCGCGCCAGCAAAGCAGCATGTGCCTGGCTGCGCTCTCCGATTCCGCCACGCGCTCTTCCGGCGTTCCGCGCGTGCCCATGTCGCCCGCGGTCAGGTCAAGCACACCAGTCTTATAGCCCATCTCCGCCATCCGGATGAGCGTCCCGCCGCACGTCTGCTCCACATCGTCCGGATGCGCCGCCACCGCCAGAATGTCCAGAGTGGCGCTCATCGCCGTGCCGCCAGTTTTTTCAAAAGATCCTCGACACTCACCCGGTATTTGAACGCCTTCTTCCCATCGATTGCGACCACAGGCACCTCATCGTTATACAGGCGCCGCAGCTCCGGATCCGCATCGATATCGAGTTCCCGGTAGTCAAACTGCGCCCGCTGTCGGGCCGCCGCGACCGCATTCTTCGCGTCGTCGCAGAGGCAGCACCCTGACCTCGTGTACAACGTCACCACTGGGCGGTTCATAGCTATTGTTAGCGTTTAGCTCATAGCTGCGCGCCTGCGGCGCGCCAGCCTTAGCTAACAGCTAAAGCGAATCGCTAAGAGCTTGTTACCAATACAGGTCGCGCCGATGGTAGTAGCGCTCCCTCGTCCCCAGCAGATGAATCAAAATCATCCCCGCAATGAATCCGCCGACATGCGCGAAAAACGCGGTACCGCCGCCTTGCGAATACTGCGACTCCGTAATGGCATCGAAGCCGCCGAAAAGCTGCAGGACGAACCAGTAGATCAGCATCAGCCAGGCTGGAACCTCGAACGTATAAAAGAAAAAGATGATCAGTACGAACGTGAGAATCCGGGCGCGGGGGAACTTCACCATGTACGCGCCCATCACACCCGCAATGGCGCCCGACGCGCCCACCATCGGCACACGTGAATCGTAATTGAAATACGTTTGCAGCAGCGCCGCGGCTACGCCACACATCAGGTAAAACATCAGGTATTTCCCGTGCCCCAGGATGTCCTCGATATTGTCGCCGAAAATCCACAGGAACCACATGTTCCCCAGCACGTGAAACCAGCCGCCGTGCAGAAACATGGCCGTAAAAATGTGCTCAATGCTGAACCGCGCCGGCACCAGGCCGTAGGTGGCGATGAAATGGTTGAGCTGAAAATCGTTGAGAGAGAACTCGTACAGGAATACCAATATGTTGACGACGATGAGCAGTATCGTCACCACCGGCTTGGAGTAACTCTTCTGTGTGTCTCTTAACGGGAACATTTAGTAGGTAGTGGTCGAGCGCGCGGCAAATTCCGGATGCGACCTTCGCTCCGCGCGCGCCATCAGCGTGCGTACTTCTTCCACACCGCGAATGCCGCCGCGCGCCCCCAGCGCCGTGCAGTTCAGCGCGGCCATGGCATTGGAGAATTCAAGTACCTCACGCATCGGCATTCCTTGCAAAACAGCATAGCAGAAGGCCCCGTGGAAAACGTCGCCCGCGCCGGTAGTGTCTATGCAATTCACTACGTAGGCAGGCGAATATAGGAACCGCCCGTCCATTCTCGCGAGGGCGCCGTGAGCGCCCAGAGTCATGGCTGCGACCTTCATTCCGAACTGCTTCTGCATGGTCTCCAGCGCCACGAACGGATCGCGGTCGCCGGTCCACGCCGTAGGGAATTCGGAGCTGCCCACCAGATAGTCGACGTTGGGCAGCACCTTATCGAAGCCGTGGTAAACTACGTCGACATCCACCGTGACGGGAATGCCGTTGTTCCGCGCGATCTCGGCCGCCCGCGCGACCGCCGGCGTATCGTGGCCGTCGATGTGGAGCATGCGCGCGCACGCGATCTGCTCCGGCGCGATCTGTTCGGGATCGATGCGCAGACAGGTATCGCGGCGCCACAACACGGTGCGCTCGCCGGTGGAGCGGTCGACAATGATGTATGCCGACTGGTTCGGGCAGTTCCTGCGCAGCTGGACGTGGTCGAGGTTGATGCCGTTGCCGCGCAGACTCTCCATCTGAATGCGGCCGCGCTCATCGTCGCCGACCGAGCCGATGTACTTCACCTTCATCCCCAGCCGCGCACAGGCCACCATGGCGCTCGCCACCTGCCCGCCCGGACTCATCACCTCTTCCTCGAACGGCGCCTTACCCGCATACGCCGGGAAATGGGGCACCAACAGCAGCGTGTCAGTGGCGTTGAGCCCCACCCCAACTAAGTCGAATTCAGCCATGAAGCACTTATTGTATCCGTCTTGCCCGAATGACCACGCTGTATTGGTTCTCGGCATTCAGATTGATGAGCGCCACAAACGCCCGGCCCTGATAGTGGCCGATGGTGCCCGATTGCGACGCCGCTTCCACCTCCCAGCCCGCCGGCAGCAGCACGGTGTTGCGCAGACCGTGGAGAGTGCGCGCGAAGATGAGGGTGCCGCTGTTGTCCATGGTGTAGCTGCCGGCATCGTGGAGCAAGCCTGAGATTTTCAGATGAGAGCTTTGCCGTTCGTTCACGATCGGCTCGTCGAGCTTTACCGCCAGCCCCCGGGCTTGCTTGATTACGTCCAGCGACTGGGCGGTGTCGAGGTCAATCACCGCTAGTTTGTCCAGCGGCAGATAGACCAGCGAATCGAGCGGCTGCTTGTCTCCCTTCCGGTAATCGCTGTACGTCTGCTCCACTCTCATCGTGTGCGCATCCGGCTCGCCGAGATCATAGAGCGTCTTCACGTCGTCGAAGAACATGTCGGTGTAAGGAGAGGCCGTGAAACCGGCGCTGGTTTTGCGCGCGTGAATCGTCACGGGATTGCTCTGCCCGCTGGGATTAGCGAACGCCAGCTTCAGACGGCCGTCGGCCAGCACCGCAAGCTGCGCCGCCACGTTGGAGGAGAGCAGCCCGAACCCCTTTGGCAGGATCACGCCCAGCCGGTAGCCGCTGAGACTCCGTACCCAGACGATGTCCTGGCCGTTCATCGTGTAGGTCCGCGGGTCTTTGTACGTCTTGTAGATGAGCACGCGGCCGATGCCGCCCGCCGGCACCGGAAACGGCAGCGTGGCGTGAATGGCGTGCGTCTCCGGATCGTTGGTCTGCTGCTGGTAGGTGAATTTCAGAGGCTTGCCGGTGCGCGGATCCCAGACCTCGACGTCCGATCCTTCGCTGCCGCCGCGCGTCGCGTTCACCAGTTCCGTCGCGCCGGCGCGCGTCTCTTCGGGGAGGAAGCGGATGCGGAACTGTTCGGAGCCGGGCTCAAGGATCTGGTATTCCGTATACGCGTCCTGGGTGAAGAGACGCTGAAGCGGCGGCGCGGGGCGCAGCGAACCATCGGGGTTCGTGCCGCCCGGGATTTGAGCATAGGCGAGTGATGCCGCGAACAGTATTGAGAGCGTCTTAGCAGCATGCATATCCGGTCAGTCTATTACACTGGGGGCATGAAGAGGCTTCGCGCCCTCCTGCCGTATATCTGGATCCCGATTGGTCTCGGCGTCCTCTATAACGTGTGGGTCTTCACTTCGCGCCAGAGCGCGCGCACAGCTGGCAGTGACGACCGTTCCAGCGCCATCATCGCTCCCGAGAACCTCGGCGGCTCGGTCAAGATCGTCCAGTTCTATGCGCGTGACGGCATCGTGATCGAGGGCAGATCGACGGTGCTGTGCTATGGCGTCTTGAATGCGAAATCGGTTCGCCTGGAGCCGTCCATCGCGGATGTGTGGCCCTCGGTCAACCGCTGTGTGGATATCCATCCGGCGCGCGAAACCCGTTACACCCTCACGGCCGAGGGCGCCGATGGCAGGAGCGTATCGGAATCTTTCAACGTTCAGGTCGCGGCCGATGCCTCACAGCTTCCGCGGATCACCTCGTTCCGAGTCACGGCATGTAAGAAAGACTACTTGGGGGACCCGTTGTACAAGGTCTCCTTCGCAGATGAGAACGCTGTGGAAGTTTCCGTGGATCCCGCGGTGATTCCCACGCTGCACGGCGCGCCGTTCGGCGAGTTCTACGTCAGCGCGAAGCACCCGACCACGGTCACACTTTCGGTAAAGGGCAAGTACGGGCACACGGTGAGGCAGCAGTTGGTGGTAGATTCTTCCCAGTGCAAGTGAGTTTATTTCTCCCGCGCCCTCTGGCCCTGACGTCCGTTTGAGGCTTTTTCCACCGCATCCAAGGACTCTAAATTCAGATGGAACAGGGCGCAGAAAAACGATTCGCGCCGGAGGCGGAGCGATTTCGCCAAACGAACCCATTATTATCTATTAACCAATTTTATTTCAGCAGGTTAAGAGAACTCGACCGAACCTCGATTGCCTTCCTCGTTCGCCTGTGGCGTGAAGAAAAAAATTCACTGCTTCCGGACGGCCACCAGCGCCCAGTTGCCCTTGGTGTTGACCTCTTCGGCAGGCGGCAATCGGTCTCTCACCATACCGACCTCAGCCAGTTCAAATCCGCTGGCCAGCAGGACGCTGTTGGGTTTGAGCACGCGCACTAGATCGGGGGCCAGCGAGACGATGGCTTCGGGGCTGATGTTGGCGACGACCAGATCCATAGACCCAGTCCGCACGGCGTCGACCGAGCCGACGAATCCCCCACCCGAGATTTCGACCGCCAAGGGATCGATGTCGCACCCGTAAACGCGCCCTGCGCCAAGGAGGCGGGCCGCCTGCGCCAGAATGCCGGACCCGGTGCCGACATCAAGCATGCTCATGCCGGGCGTGACGTGCCGTTCGAGTGCTTCGATCGCAAGCTGCGTAGTTTCGTGGACGCCGGTGCCAAACGCCATCCCTGGATTGATGGTGATGCGGAAGCGGCCGGCGGGCTCCGGGTCGTCACGCCACACGGGGACGAGGAAGAAGCGCGCGCCGACCTCCATGGGCTGGAGCAGATCGCGCGCGGATTGCACCCAGTCGCGATCTTCTTCTTCACGGCGGGTGGCTCGGGGGAACCGGCCAGCGAGTTCGGGCCATGCGGCATCGTCGGCAAAAAAGGCGCGGACGCGGGAGTCGTCCAGTTCGACGATTCCTTCGGAGCCGAGTTCGTAAAGATCGGCGATCAGGAGGTCCCGGACGTCGGGCGTACAACTGATTTCCAATGAGAACATGTGTCTCCATGATAGGCGCTACCATCAAACGTATGCCCCTTAAGCTGCAGGGAATCTTTCCGCCCATTACGACGCCGTTCGACCACGCGGGCAACATCTACGCTGCGAAGATCCAGCACAACATCGAGAAATGGAACCGCACGGCGCTTGCGGGCTACGTCGTCATGGGGTCGACCGGCGAGAGTGTGATGCTCACGGCCGAGGAGAAGTTCACCGCCTGGGAACTCGCCGCCAAGTACGCCGCGCCGGACAAGATGCTAATCGCCGGAACGGGGATGGAGAGCGTGCGCGAAACCGTGTGCCTGACCAATCGCGCCGCCGAAACGGGCTATGTGGCTGCGATGGTACGGACGCCGCATTACTACAAAAACCTGGTGAATCGTGGCGACGCGCAGGCGCTGTTCTTCCGGTCCGTTGCCGACCAGACAAAGATTCCGCTGATCATCTATAACTGGCCGCAGGCCACGGGCGTCGACATCCCGGCCGATACCGTGGCGGCCCTTTCCGAGCATCCCAACATCATCGCCATCAAGGAAAGCTCCGGGAATCTGGAGAAGGTGATGCAGATGCTGCGCGAGGTGAAACATGGATTTCAAGTGCTGGTGGGCTCGGCGCCGACACTGTGGCCGTCGCTGCTGATGGGCGCGTGCGGGGCCATTCTGGCCTACGCCAACGCTGCGCCGTATTCGGTGATCGCCATCTGGGAAGCTTTCCGCACGCGCGAAGAGACGGCGGGCGTGGACTGGCAGAACCGGATCGGTCGGCCGGCTGCGCTGGTTACCACCAAGTACGGCGTGCCGGGATTGAAGTACGCCATGGACCTGAACGGCTACTATGGCGGGCCGCCGCGCCTGCCTCTGAGCCTGCCGACGGCGGAGGCGAAGCAGGAGATTGAGGGGGCGTTCCGGGATTTGAAGGGGTGAAGGAGCGGGAGCCGAGGAAGCCAAGGAGCGCCGGAGGGCGCGGGCTACCGGGTGAGGATGCGGCGTAGCCGTTGCCAGCCGTTTTTTCGATGCTGTGATACAGTAGCGAAAACTATGGGCGTAAGAGTTTGCTTCTTCATTGGCGCGGCCTGTCTCGCTTTGACGGGTCTGAGTTGGGGTCAGGGACGGGGCAATCAGCAGCCGGCCACTCCTCCACCGAATCCTTCGAACGATCCGATGCTGCGGGGGTTTGAATTCCGATCCATCGGGCCGGCCACCATGATGGGCCGCGTGGACGATATAGAAGGGTCCGAAAAGGACCCGATGATTATCTACGTCGGCTTCGCCACAGGCGGGTTGTGGAAGTCCCACGATGGCGGCAGTCATTGGGAGTCGATGTTTGACAATATGGCCAACGAGTCCATCGGCGCAATCGGGATTGCGCCGTCGGACCCCAACATCGTCTACGTGGGGACGGGCGAGGCCAACAACCGGCAGAGCGCCTCTATCGGCGACGGCATGTGGGGCACGACGGACGGCGGCAAGACGTGGAAGCATCTGGGCCTTGACCACACGCAGTCGATTGGCCGCATCGCGGTGGATCCGACGAATCCCAACATAGTTTATGTAGCGGTGGTGGGGCACCTGTTCGGACCCAACGAGGAGCGCGGGTTATATAAAACCACCGACGGCGGCAAGACCTGGAAGAAGGCCAAGTACATCGACGCCGACACAGGCTTCAACGATGTGGCGGTGGATCCACAGAATCCCAAGATCGTCTACGCGACCTCTTATATGCGGCGGCGGACGTGGTGGGGCTTCAACGGCGGCGGCGCCAACAGCGCGCTGTGGAAGTCGACCGACAGCGGCGAGAATTGGACGAAGCTCGAGGGCGCCGGGTGGCCGAAGCCCAAGGACGGTATTTACGGGCGCATCGCGATCTCCATTTTCCGCGCCAAGCCGAGCATTATTTACGCACAGGTGGAAGCAGGCGCCAGCGCGGGAACGGGCGGCGGCACCACGGCGGAAGGTGGACCGTCGCGGGGCGGGCGCGGCGCAGCGGCCAATGAATCGGCGGCGGCCGAAGCAGCGGGCGGCGCGGGCAGCAGAGGCGCTCCGGCGGAAGCCGGCGGCCGCGGCGCCGGGGGCGGCGGAGGTGGTGGACGCAGAGGCGGTCTCCCCTCCGGGCCCCCCGATCCCAACAAAAGCGGCGTGTTCCGCTCCGAAGACGGCGGCAAGACCTGGACGTTCATGAGCAACCAGGACCAGCGGCCGATGTACTTCAGCCAAATTCGCGTGGACCCGGTCAACGACAAGAAGATCTTCGTGGGCGGCAACCCCGCGGAGATGTCGCTCGACGGCGGCAAGACGTGGCAGCCGGTGGAAGGCTCGCACACGGATTATCACGCCTTCTGGATTAATCCAAAGGAGCCGCGCATCGTCTGGGTGGGCCACGACGGCGGCCTTGACTCCAGCGCGGACGGAGGCTTTACGTGGGATTACCACAACGACATCGCGGTGGGACAGTTCTACCAGGTATCAGCCGATATGCGCCGGCCGTATGTAGTGTGCGGCGGCTTGCAGGATAACAACGCCTGGTGCGGGCCGAGCGCGATGCGCTCCAACACCGGCCCGGTAAATACCGATTGGTACACGGTGGCGGGCGGCGACGGCTTCTACACGCGACAGGATCCGGCCGATTGGGCGATCGTCTACGCCGAATCGCAGGACGGCAACATGTCGCGGCATGACCTGCGGGCCGGCACACAGAAGAGCATAAGGCCGAACGCAGGACAGCAGGGGCGCGGCGGCACGCAACCGGCGGCCGAAACGGCGGCGGGGACAACGACAAACGTGAGCACGGTGGCTCCGGCTGGTGCCGGAGCGCCCTCTGGGCCGGCGGCGGGAGCGGCTTCCAACGAAGCCGGCGGCGGACGCGGAGGGCGCGGCGGTCCTCCTAATCTGCTCAACGCACCGCCCAACATCGAGCCTTTCCGCTTCTACTGGAACGCGCCGATCGAGATATCGCCGCACAATCCAGCGACGATCTACATGGCGGGGCAGTACTTCTTCAAGTCCAATAACCGCGGCGACACGTGGTGGATGAACCCGCACGACCTCAGCAAGAACGTCAACCGCTGGGCGCCGGACATGTCGATCATGGGTGTTCCCGGCGATAAGCCGATGGCCGAGAAGCACGACGGCTACGCGTCCAGCTCCACGGCTACGCAGGTGCGGGAATCTCCTTCGCGGCCCGGCATCATCTGGGTGGGCACGGAAGACGGCAACCTGCAGGTGAGCCGCGACGGCGGTGAGAACTTTACTAACGTAATCGGCAACATCGCCGGCGCTCCCAAGGGCTACACACACATTTCGCGTATCGAGCCGTCGCACTTCGACCCAGGCACAGCCTATGTGGCCATCGACAATCATCGCAACGACGACTGGAAGCCCTACCTGTTCAAGACCACAGACTACGGCCAGACCTGGACGAACGTGGTGGGCACCCTGCCGTCGCTCGGCAACATCAACGCGCTGCGGGAGGACTACGAGAATCCCGACCTGCTGTTTGTGGGCACGGAGTTCGGTCTCTTCGTGACGCTGGACGGCGGCAAGGAATGGAAGAAGTTCATGACCGGCCTTCCCACCGTGCGGGTGGACGACATTCTGATTCACCCCCGCGACCGCGATCTGATCCTGGCGACGCACGGCCGCTCGATCATGATTGCCGATGACATCACTCCGCTCGAGCATCTCCATGCGGCGGCGGGGAAAGACGTCGTGCTCTTTGAGCCGCGGCCGGCAATCGAGTGGAAGAACGATCCGCAGGCTCAGCGCCACGCCACCAACCGCGATTTCAAAGGCACCAATCCGCAGGGCGGCACCGCCATCGACATCTGGGCCAACTCCGATATGGGCGCGGGGAAGGTTGAATTCTTGCAAGGCGCCAAGATCGTGAGCACCATGGACGTGCAGATCAAAGCGGGCATGAACCGCTTCCAGTGGAACATGCGTGAGCCGGCGGCCGCCGGCGCGGAAGGTGGCGGCGGGCGTCGCGGCAGAGGCCAGGGCCAAGGGCAGGAACAGCAGGCTGGAGCCCAAGGTGCAACCGCACCGGCGGCGGGCGCTGAAGCAGCGAATGCCGAGCAGGCCGGCGGAGGCCGCGGCGGCAGAGGCGGATTAGGCAATACCGTGCCATTCGTCGCTGCGGGCCGCGCGGGCGGAGGCGGCGGGGGCTTCGGTGGTTTTGGCGCCGCCATGGGCAGCCTGGTCGAGCCAGGAACCTACATGGTGAAGTTGACCGTCGGCAGCCAAACCTTCACGACTTCGGTGACCGTGCTGGAAGATGTCTGGATGAGGCCGCAGTAAACCGGCTTCGAGCCGCGAGCTTCGGGCTACGAGCCTTCGACCGTCTCGTAGCTCGTGGCTCGCGGCTCGAAGCTAGCCTTCATCGGTCGGCAGAACAGGCGCCTGGCCGCTGCTGCCGGCGCCGCGTACGCGCGGCAACGGTTTGTCGGCGTTGGCGAAATCGCCGGCTTTCTCGGTGGCGGCGGCGATGTCCTGGGCGCCGGTTTCACCCAGCATTTGTTTGGCGCGTTTCACCCACTCGCGATTGTCGCAGTGAACTGAAAGCAGCACCCCGCCTTCGCGGATGCGGCCTTCGTAGCGCCTGGCTTCGTATTCCGGAATACCCAGTCCGGCGAGTGCGCCAACGATGCCGCCCAGCGCGCCCACGGCGCCTGCGCCGGCTAACGCGGCCACGATCGGGCCGGCGGCGATCAGCGGCCCGAGGCCGGGAATCATCAGCGCGCCGATGCCGGTCAACCAGCCGAGCACTCCGCCCGCAATGCCTCCGGCGAATCCTCCGGTAGCCGCGCCTTCCGGCGCCTTGGTATGTTTTTCATGCGCCAGATCTTTCGTGCCCGGATTTTCCGGCAGCAGTAGGGAAACGTCCGTGCTGCGGAAGCCGGCACTGCGCAGATTGCCAATCGCATCCTCCGCCGCCTGCCGGTTGGCATATATCCCGAACACCGCGGTGTTTTTTCCAGACATGATGTGCTCCTCTGGGAGGTTGAGCACGAACGGGGCCAAGCCGCGCCGAGATCGGTGCGATTTTGAACTACACACTTTGCCATGGCTGGTACTATCGACTGCGCTGGCACAAACCCTCTAAGGTTTCCCTGATTCAGTTCATTTGCCTGCAAATATGCGATCTTGCCACGGCCCTGATTTTCCTCAGCCCGGGAGTTCCAGACTCCGGCGGTGCGGCTGGCGCTGAGCGCGGCTCGCGGGCACCCCGGCGGCCGCGCTGACAGCCGTAAAAATAGCCGGTACCGGGTTCGAATGGCATGCGCGGCAGAGCGGGCCTCACGGTCTGCTAAGCAGAATTAACCTGCTTTTCGCCGTCTGCGTCGCCTGGAACGTGGTCGCGGTCGCGACTCGCTCTGTGTGGTCAGCCAATTCAGCCGACAGCTCACTTTCACGTGGCATTTCCCGCGCTTTCGACCGCAACAACGGCGCGCAAGATGGGAGTCCAGTCCATGCACCAGCCAGGGAGAAATGAGAAGGAAGGCCAAGGGCAGGGCTTGGTGGGGTACGCTCTAGCAACCGGAATGGTGGCAGTAACGGCGGTGGCGGTGATGCTCAGAACGATTGCCAGCAAGGTGTTCTTGAACATCGCTTGATGATTTGGTCGAGTGTGGACTAACGAAAGGAGAGGGCCTATGTTTTGGAAGCGATTCTGGGAGAAAGCGGATGGTCAGGAACTGGTGGAATACGCTTTGCCGCCGGGGTTAGGCGCTGTGGCGGCGGCCGCAGGCCATCCGGCGACATGAAGTCCGGGGGCACGGAAATGGGACGCGCGCCGGTTGATCGCAGCAGGCGGTTGATCGGCTGTAGCTTATATAAGCTATTTGCCTGATGTGCCTGCTCTTACTGGGGCAATATAATTGCTCCTTTGCTTGCGACGAGATGGACATCGACTCCCCTCTACCAGACCAGTTGGTGGCTTTGATCGCAGACGATGAAGACATCATCCGCACCAGCCTGCACCGCGCGCTGGAGTCGGTTGGATTCTTTGTGCTGACCGCCTGCGACGGTGAACAGGCTCTGCGTATTTCACGTCAGTACCCCGGCCCGATTCACATCCTGGTGAGCGACATCGTCATGCCCAAGTTGGGCGGCGTGGCCCTCTGCAATCAAATCCTCCTCGAACGCCCGGCGACCAAGATACTGCTTATGTCTGCGTACGTGAGCACTCCGCTCAACGGCACTCCATTCCTGCGAAAGCCGTTCCAGCTCGACGTCTTCAGGCGACGCGTTGGGGAGATGCTGAATCTGCAACTCCTTTAAGGAGATGCCGGGTGCGGCGCACTAACGGCTACTATCCGCGCTGCGCTCATATCCGGTAGGCAGCTTAGCGCAGCCGTGGGCGTCTACATGCTCCTTGTATGCACGAGCAGCCGCATCGGCGCGTTCTAGCGCCTGCCTGGAGTCGGTCCAAAGCCGCTCGTGCTCTCCGGGGGTCATCTGGGACGGATGGTTTGTGAGCAGCACGACCGCTTCGTCGAATCGGCGTGCCGCGATGGCGAACTGCTCTGAGAGCCGCCGCTTTACCTCGCAGGATGGGGATTCGGACTTTGGCATGTGAAATTAGCGTACTACCTCTCGTCTCCAAATGACCGGATACCCCGCATCTGAGGCGGCCCGTGCCCTCAAGGTTTATGGGAGCCGCCGGTCCGAAAGGCCGTACTCTTAGCCATGGCCGACGATATCCCCACTTCCGGCGCTATAGGCGACGACCTAGGATCAAAGGTTACGGAGAGCCGGAAGCGATTCGAGCAAGACCCCACACCGGAGAACCGCACCGCCCATCAGCGCGCCGTCAAGGCGTTTGCGGATTTTGTGCTGCGGGGGAGATTGCCCGACGACCCAGACTCTGAGGCCACTGGCGGTTCCGCTGCCAACAAGTAAATCATCTGTGTGTGATACCTTACCTGCCTGACGCAGATAAGGCGCATCTCTGATGCACCACAGACCGCTGGCGCGCATACTGGGGTCCATGCAACAGAGTGTGGCCGAACTGCGGGTCGCACTGCGTGTGTTGGACGCCATGAACATTGGGGAACAGCCCAATCCGCAGGACGTGAAAGAACTCCATCGCATCGCGCCACCAGACGTATACGAGTCTCTTGATGATATTGCCTGTATCGTCATCTGGCGGGCGTTAGACCAGTTGGAGCAAACCCGCTCCGCTCACGGATAGCCGCTGAAGTACCGCCGTGCTCCCGCGCGGAGCTTCTACGCCGGCTTGCGCCGCCGCCGGGCTAGAGCCGGGATGGCCAGGGGCTCTGGCAGCATGATGGTGAGGTCGGGCATGGCGCTCATTTGTGAGGGCGCTGAGCAGCGGGGTGAGCAATGTCTTTACAAGGATCGGTTCGATGGTGACATCCACCACAGTAGGCCCCGCTAGCCCGTGACCGCCGGCTGAAGTTCCACTGGAGATTCGGCACTCGAGGTTATTCTCGGGACACTGGCATACTGAGTAGCACTAAATCAGGCGGGCACGGGACTAGCCTACATTTCTCATACATCTTCTGTTGCGGCGCGCGGCGGCCAACGGCCGCCGGTACCGCATCGGAGCGTACAAATTACTCGCCAAACTCGAGGTCGGTCGCGGAGCCACCGAGCTCGATCTTCTGGATCTGCTGGTTTTGCGTATCGACTGCGGTCACGTCATGCTTCTTACCGGTGTTTTCGATCTTCACCGGGGCGCTGTAGGTTTTGTCGGTATCGACATTGGTGAATTCGGCGGTAGTGCCCTTGACGGTCAACTTGTAAGAGCCGGGCTTCAGTTCCAAGTTGCCCGCCCGTACGGGAGTGCTGAACACCAGGTCATAGCTCTTCGCGTACATCAGCGAGAAGCTGGAAAGGACCAGCGCACCGGTCATGAGAAGCGTCTTTGTCGTCATTGAATTTCTCCTTGAAAACCTAGAACTTGCGGCCGGGGCCACGTCTGGGGCCTCACTTCATTTCTGTTGGCCTGCACCTATCAAGATGATCAGGGAGGGGTTACGGTAACTCCCGTCGAGAGGGGAGATGCGGTGCGGGCGGGAGGGGAGAAGGGCGGAGGCTCTCGCAATGGCGCCAAGGCGCCAAGAAGAACAGCCGCTAGCTACAAGCCACAAGCTGCGGGCTTTGCGGCGTCTGTCTCGTAGCTCACGCCTCGATTCTCTTTGCGTCTCTAGCGTCTTTGCGCGAGCTTACTTTGATGCAGCACGCAGGGCTGGGCCGGCGCTGACATAGTCGAGTTTGGGGGCGAGTTTACGGATACCATCGAAAACGAAGAAGCGAGCGGCATCGTCCATGCCAACTTTGCCGGAGGAGATGCCGCGGTCGCGAAGGCCGGCGACGATGAGCTGGTAGGGGCTTTCGTCCTCCTGCCAGACGCGGATCTCATCACCTTGGCGAATCAGCTCTCGCGCGCGCATCTCCTCAAAGCCGGGCAAAACCCAGACGGGTTCGCCGGCGGCCGGCAGCACCACGGCAAACATTCGCTCGCTCTTGCCCCAGCGCACGCCGGTCAGGTACAGCATGGCGGGGCCGGGTTCGAGCACGACGGCCTTGAGGCCGAACTCCTTCATCGCTGCCTGGAGGCGGACGATGCGCTCACGGTATGTCGCTTGAGGGGTCTCAGTGGTCTGCATAGGTTATCCGAAGGGCTGATCGATAGCCGGACTCTGCGCGGTGAACATGCGCGCGCCGCTGTCGCTGATGTACATGCAATCTTCCAGCCGCACGCCGAACTCTCCGTAGATTGCAATGGTGGGCTCATTGCTGAAGCACATGCCCGGCTCGATGCGTGTCTTGTTGCCCTTCACCAGGTTGGTCCATTCATGGCCTTCCAGACCGATGCCGTGACCGGTGCGGTGCGGGAGGCCGGGCACCTTATAGCCGGGACCGAACCCGGCATCGGTGATTACCTTGCGCGCGGCGGCATCCACAGACTCGCAGGGGGCGCCGGGCTTGGCGGCGGCCAGGGCCGCATCCTGCGCTTTGCGTTCGAGGTTCCAGACTTCGCGCTGACGGGCGGTGGGCTTGCCGAAGATGACGGTGCGGGTAATGTCGGACTGATAGCCTTCCACGCTGCAGCCATCGTCGATGAGCACCAGGTCGCCCTCTTTCAAGCGCTGCGGCTGCACGCTGCCGTGGGGGAACGCGGTGTAGGAACCGAAGATCGCCATGGCGTTGCCCTGGACGCCGAGTTTTCGATAGGCCTGGGCGATGATTTCGCTGAGCTCGCGGTTGGTCATGCCTTCGCGGAGGGTGGAGAGCGCGGCCTTGTAGCAAGCGATAGTGATATCGTTGGCGCGCTGCAGGAGCGCGATTTCGGCGGGCGACTTAATGACGCGGCAGCCGACCGTAACCGGGTTGGCGCTGACGAATTCGGCGGCGGGTGCGGCCTGGCGCAGGGCGTCGAAGGTGGCGAAGCGCGTCTTTTCCTCCATGCCGATGCGGGCGGCACGGCCGCCAGCATCCAGGACGAGCTTCGACGCCTCGGCATCGTCCTTCCATGCGTGAACCTCGGCCTTCATGACGACAAGAGGCGCGAGGCGGGCGCGGTCGGACTCGGAGACCACCCAAGCGGGATCGCCGCTCGCGGGCAATACCCACGCGGTCAGCCTCTCGCCCTGCGGCCAGCGAGTACCGGTGAAGTAGAACATGCTGGCGCCGCCTTCACACACGATGGCGCCGATCTTGTTTTCGCGCATGAGGCGGCGCGCCTTTTCGACCCGAGCGCGGCGCTCGTCGGCGGTAATAGGCTGGATGCCGCCGGTCATAGGCTCGAGTTTTTCAACCGCGGGAGGTAGGGATTGGGCGGGTGCGGAAATTGCCGCCGCGGCGCTAGCGATGAAGGTTCTGCGGTTCATGGATGTCTGCTCTTCAGCACGGAGGCACGGAGAAAACCGAGCAAGACGCAGAGAGAAGGTATTTCTCTGCACGACCTCCGTTATCTCCGTGCCGCTGCGGTGCGATTGTCGTTCTCATACCAATAACGTCGGGTTCATTTTGTGCCAGTCGGTGGCGCGCTCGTAGGCGAGGGCGACGCGGAGGGGCGAGCCTTCCTCGTAGATGCGGCCGAGGAATCCGATGGTGCGCGGAACGCCGTCCACGAAGCCGCACTTGGTGACGACCTGCGGATTGCCGGTGAGGTTGGTGGTGGTGAGGAACGAATTGGTCGGGATCACGACCACGTCCCAATCGGCCATGAACTTCTCGAACTTGGCGACCAGCAGGGTGCGGGCGCGCTGGGCGCGGATGTATTCGACCGCCGGAACCAGGCGGTTGCTGCGGAAAGAGTTGGGCCAGGAGCCGGGCGTCTGGCCGCGAAGCGTGCGGACCTCGCCGTTCCGCGTGATGTCGTCGAAAGCAGCGGCGCCTTCGGCTTCGAGCAGGAAGCGTATCATGGTGAGGTCTTCCTCGAAGTCGACGGGCGTCATCTTGGCGCCAGCTCTTTCGAGATCGGCCAGGGCCTGCGCGTACAACTTCTTATCGGCCTCGTTGCGCACCTGGTCGAAGCCCTTCTGGTGGACTCCGATTTTCATGGTAGAGAGGGGGCGGTGCGGCTCCCAATGGAAGGGGTCGGCGGCCACCGTCCGGTCGAGGCCGTCGGGGCCGTATATGGCGTGTAGGACGAGGGCGCAGTCTTCGACGCCGCGGCAGATGGGCCCGATCTTGTCCATGGTCCAGCTCAGCGCCATGGCGCCGTGACGGCTGACGCGACCGTAAGTGGGGCGCAA
>Ga0126381_100002054_pt1 | contig 21739 bp, 27 predicted proteins | sample PanSoiMetPlot_28_FD_96465 | JGI IMG/M metagenome (GOLD analysis project Ga0126381, IMG submission 96465) | Tropical forest soil microbial communities from Panama - MetaG Plot_28 | ecosystem: Environmental > Terrestrial > Soil > Tropical forest > Bulk soil | place: Panama | collected 2016-02-17
CGGCCTGCTACGGTGTGCGTCCACCTCGCCCCGAACGGGCAGCGGAAGCGGCCGGTAGCCGCCAAACACAGTGACGAGAAGGCGGCACCGACCGCCGATGGGAGGCTAGACCATGAGGCTATCTGCGGCACGCAGAGTCATCCCCGACGGGTACCGCGTCTTCACGCTGCGCCTGGACGGCCTGACGCCATTGCTGATGAGCAGCGGCGAGGCAGACCGGGAGGGCGATACCTACCGGGCATACCGCGCGCTCAGCAAGAAGCGCGGCAAGACCGTCGAAGACGAAGCGCGGCTCCGTGAGCTCGAGTGGTACACGCGGATCTACCACGATCAGGAGATCGGCTGCTTCGTCCCTGGAAAGAACATCAAAGAGTTGATCCGCGAAGCCGCGACGAAATGGCGGAAGGGCGAGGATGTCGTGCGAGCATTGATGATTCCGCGGTACAGGATTCCGCTGCTCTACGACGGTCCGCGCACGCCAGACGAACTGTGGCGCGAGGGCTACAAGTTCGTCGCGATGGTCGCGAATGCGGGTGCCGGCTCGGGTCGCGTCGAGCGCTGCCGGCCCTGCTTCGACGAGTGGGCGCTCGAGACTGAGATCGCGATCGATCCCGAGGATCTGTCTGACGACGATCTTGAGGCTGCCGTCGCGCGCAGTGAGAAGTATGGGCTCGGCGACGGCAGGCGCATCGGTTTCGGCGCATTCAAGGCGATCCTGGTCTTCGTCCGCGTACAGCGCGAGGATGCAGCTGCGAATGGCTCGAAGCCGCGCAATCGGCGCGAGGAGACCGCCAATCGGGTGCGGAGCGAGATGCTGCTGGGCAAGGCCAGCAAGTGAGCTTGGCGTGGCGAGGCGTGGCCAGACGGGGCGGGGCCTGGCACGGCTTGGCGCGGCGAGGCAGGGCAACGCAAGGCGAGGCCTGGCGAGGCGTGGCGAGGCAGGGCGCGGCATGGCGCGGCGCGGCATGGCATGGCCTGGCACGCATTAGCGTGCCGGGTCGTGCGCCGCATGATCGTCCTCAGCTTGTTCGCGCTGACCGCTGCGGCGTTCGTCTACGTGATCTTGGCTCGCCCGAGGCTCTGAAATTTCAACTCGCCGAATCTTGGATCGGCACATGTGCCGAGGGCCGGCCCTCTTCCAGACCTCGCGCACGCTTGCGTAGCTCCACCTGGGTCTCAAACGCGCGCGTCATCGCCTGCGCCTGGAACTTCGTCAGGTTGTGCTCACGCATCAGCATCCACATCGTCTGCTCGCGCGTGAAGACGCGAGACTGAAATATCACGGTTGCACGATCCTGGCCGCGCTCCAGCCGCTCTCGCCAGCCGCGTGGAGGAGGCCACGGCACACCCCACTCAGCCAGCTGCTTCTTAGTCCAGCCACCCCGTACCGTCTTCGCTGCCTCAATCTCCGATGGCGTTGGTCGTTTCATGGCACAAGTATCCCCCGGCTCCCGAGGAGGAGGGCTGAGGGCTCGGTATGGATTGGGGCAAGCCCCCCCTCTAACGGCTGTACGCGTACCTCTAAACGCGCTAGAGTGGTTATGACATCGCCGGTCAAGGTCACGGCGACGCACGTCGTGTTCGGCGAGTCATTCTACGCCCCGCATCGGACAGGATCCGGGCGGGGCGTTAGTCTGCTTCAACCAGCGCCAGAACGTCGTCGATCGTCAGCTGCGACGAACTTTGACGCCAGCGCGCCGGCGTCTGCCGCGCGTCGATCTGCGCGACCATCGGGACCGCGCCGCCATTGCGATTCCAGTTGCGGGCGATGTTTGTCGAGTCGGCCGAGGCGAACGGCCACGGGCCGACGCTGACGGTGTCCATCGCCCTGAGCATGTGCATCCAGGTGTCGGTGCCGTCGATCGCGTCGAACGCCTCGTCCATCCTTCGGTGCCAGTTCGGCTGGCCGGGGATGTACTCGCCGCTCGAGCCGACGCAGACCCTGTCGTAGCCCATGCAGAGCCGGCGCAGTCTGGTGATCGACTCATGCATGTGCCAGACCGGCGCCGAGCGTTTCCAGACGTCGCGGTGGTGCGCGAACAGCCAGACGATGAGCTCGTCGTTCTCTTCTTCGGTGCCCTCGATGACGTCGGGCATCACGGCCCACGTCGTCTTGTACTCAAGCCAGGGCCTGACCCAGTTGGCGTAGCCCTCCCAGTCGGGCTCGTCGCCGAGCCTCCAGATCGAGTAGGCGCCGTTGTCGAGCAGCACGGACTGGCCGATCTCATGGCAGCACTCGACGTCCCGGGGGTCTGACCAGGGCACGCAGAAGTTGCAGCCGGCGAGCTGCAACAGGATCCGGCGCGGCGTGATGGGGGTGCCGTGATGGTGCATCATCAGATGGCTTCGACGGGGATCGCAGGCGCCTCGGCGGGCGCGGGGATCGTGTTGGCGATGACCCAGGTCCAGACGGTGGCGCCGGCGAGCTTGGCACAGAACTGCGTGAAGCTGGTCGTGAAGCTGAACGCGTGGAACGCCATCGTCGGGAACACGATCGAGTCGACGATCGCGGCGAGCACGGCGCTCTTGGGCGCCCGGTCCTCCCACGGCTGGCGTCGCAGGACGTGATAAGCGCCAGCCTCGACGATCTCGGCGGCGGCGAACGCGACGGCTGACGCGAGCGCAATCTGTGCGGCGTCACGGTTGAGCCAGTACGACAGCCCGCCGCCGGCGGCGATCAGGAGCCCCATCTTCAGATAGCGCGTGGTGCCCCAGAAGTCGGCGAGCCTGTCCCTGGTAACGAAGTCGAGGCCGATCAGCAGAAACGCGTTGATCACAATCCAGCTGGGGCCGAAGTGCGTCAAGGTCAGGTTGGCCGCGACGATCGCGGCGAGCCAGACGGCGACGAGGCCGAGGACGGTTAGGCGGTTACGCATGCGGTCTCCCATTCTTTGGTGCGCGTCGGATGAACTCCTCGAACTTGGCGGCGGTCCTGCAGATCAGTTCGATATCGTCGTAGGTCTGGGTCGTGCCGTTGCGCCTCGGCTGCCGGTGCGGATCGTACGCGGCGCCTCGGATCGCAAGGCTGAACGCTTCGCGCGGGTACGGTCTGGGATGGCTGACATCGAGCAGCCGGCGGACGGCGTCGAAGCGGTCGAGGCTTGATCGCGCGCGCGGGTGATTGCAGACGATGCGCCACTCGTTGATGATGCTCTCGACCTCGCCGGCGCGGTCGTAGTGCGCCGGCGTACGATCGAGTTCGGCTCTCAGCTTGCGGATCTGGAGGCGCTGGTGGCGGCGCTCGCGCTCGAGATCTTGGATGGCGAGTTCGAGTTCGTCGATCTTGGCGAGCAGTTCCTTGGTCGTCGGGATGCGGCCGACGACTTCGCCCTGGTGCAGGACGTAGAGAGCGGGCTGGTCGGCATTGTTCTTCACCGACCCAGCGCGGCGCGCATGATGTCGGAGGTGGCGCAGTCGTGCTCGCAGCGCAGCGTCGCGCGCGGCGCGGTCCCGGCGAAGCGGACCACGATCCAGCCGTCGCAGCTGGGGCAGCGGCCGTCGAACGTGTCGCGGTCGATGTAGCCGCAGTGCCCTGGCGGCATGAAGCAGTCGATGACGGCGGTGCGGAACCTGACCATTCGCCGCCTCACCCAGGGCGGTTCTCCCATTCGTCAACCCTAGCCTCGGGGTCGGATGGATGCTGGTCGCGTTGCCGCTCGTTGCGGGCTATTCTTTCGGGGCGAGCCCTCGCCTTTGCTGTGCCCATGTCTCCCATGCATGCTGGCGCCTTGGCGGGGGCTCTTCATCTTGTCCGGATGGTCGGCTAGGATGAGCGAACATGGGATCGAACATGGGAGATGATGCGATGGACGCGGAGCAGAACGGCATCGACAAGCCGAGTCTGTGGGCGGCGCTACTGGGTCTGCAGGCCGAGGCGCTCGCGATCCAGCGCGATGCCGAGGGTCAGATCCAGAACCGCAGGTACAAGTACGCGACGCTGACCGCGCTCAACGAGAAGATGCTGCCGCGGCTGGCTCACTACGGCCTGCTGTGGACGACGAAGCCGATCCGCGACGAGGACGGCGAGCACGCGCTCGCCTATCGCATGCTGCACGTCGCGTCGGGCGAGCGCGAGACCGGGGTCATGGGTCTCGGCGTGGACAGACAGGCGACGCCTCAGATGATCGGCTCGGCGATCACGTACATGCGCCGCTACAGCTTCATGGCGCTCCTCAACGTCGTTCCGGTCGAGACCGACGACGACGGCGCGAAGGTGCCGAAGGCTGCGGCCGAGCGCGTGCTGACCGACCGGCGCCGCACGAACGCGCTCGACCGGTTGCTCGGCAGGTTCGACGATCTGAAGACGGTCGAGTTGTTCCTCGGCTCGATCGGCGTGACCACGAAGTCTGAAGAGTGGACCGATTCGGATCTCTTGAAGATGAAGCGCGGCCTCGACAAGCGGGAGGCGAAGCGTGACGCTTGAGCGCGAGGGCTCCGAGTTCTGGGAGTTCGTCGACCAGGGCTTCTCGATCGAGTATCGCGACCCGAGCCACCGTTACTGGCTGCACGAGATCGTCGACGGCAAGAGCTCGCGGACGCCGCTGCAGTCGGTGACCTCGGTCCTCAGAGTCCTTGACAAGCCTGCGCTGCTGCCGTGGGCCGAGGCGTGCGGTGTCGTCGGTGCGCTGAAGCTTGAGCGAATGGGCGAACTCGCCGGCGTCGGGTTCGAGCAAGCGGTGTTCAAGGTCCGCGAGTTGGGGATGGGCATGGACGCGGCCAGGGACGAGGCTGCTGCTAGGGGCACGCTCGTCCACAGGGTGCTCGAGGTTTACGGCCATGAGGGCAAGCCGCCGAACATCACCGACTTCGAGCCGCCGGTCAGGGGCTACGTGTCGGGCCTGTGCGGGTTCCTGCTCGACTGGCTGCCCGTGCCGGTCGCGATCGAGCAGCCCGTGGCGTCGCGGTTGCACGGCTATGCCGGCCGCGTCGACCTGTTCGCGCGCTGCGACGATGATCTGTACCTGTTCGATCTCAAGACGAACCCGGCCGGCACGATCTACACCGAGGCGCATCTGCAGGCCGCCGCCTACGAGCTGGCCGGGATCGAGTGCGGCTTCGACCCGGACCGCGTGATGCTGCTGGCGGTGGCGGAGAACGGCGAGTACGAGATCTCGCCATGCCACGCACAGCCGGACGACTTCCTTTCGGTGCTCGAGACCTACCGGGTGATGACGAAGCTGCGCAAGGCACGCGCGGAGAAGGAGCCAGAAGATGGCTGAAAGCCGTGAGTTCGACGACATTATTACGCGAGATGTCGCGCCGATTTTTTGGGCGGGGCGCGCCGCAAACGCCGTCTACGATTGAAGGCGACGAATTGCCCGATGGTCCGATCACCGCACCAGCTGAGATCCAGCTTGAGATCGACCGGCTGTGCCGTGCGATCGGCAAGGTCGCCGACGAACTGGGCGGCCTGATCGTCAGCCTCGGCAACGCCGAGATCGCGTACGGCGACTTATTTGACGATGGCATCGCACAGCTGTACGAGGACGCGAAGGCGGACGGCGGCAGATTACCCGGTGAGGACGTCAGGCGGGCGTTGATCCACCGGCATGGCGCGGTGCGCGAGCTGTGGCATGAGGTGCGGCGCACCAGCCGGCGGATCGAGGCTCTGAAGGAGTGGGGTAAGAAGGCCGAGGCCGAGCTCACCGGCCGCGAAAGTCAGCTTCGCTCGCTCCAAGCGGAGGCTCGGCGGTGAATCAGATATCGCTCGCCCAGGGGCGATGCGGGGACAGGAACCCCGTAGGCGGGGGTCGAGGAGACCGGCGAAGACTGGGTCCAACCCGTCCGGAGAGTCGGCCCCCGCTATGAAGCGCAGACGGGCTCCGTTCGCGCCGCGTGACCCGCCGCGCAAGCACCCGTGCGCCCTCTGTTTCAAGGTCGCGAACCACTGGCACCATGTGATTCCCCGCCAGATCCTGCGCCGCTACGTCGACCGCCAGGGCCTGATGGACCGGGACGCGTACGGACTTGAGCGGCGGCTCGTCAACGATCACCGCAACCTCCTCAGCCTGTGCGCGCACTGTCATCTCGACCGCAAGGGCGGGCTCGAGGCCGAGATCCCGGCCGACAGGCTGCCCGCCGGCGTCTGGGAGTTCGCGCGCGAACTCGACCTGGACTACATCCTCGAACGCCGCTATGGCTCGCAGCCTCGGTACGACACGGGAACGCCAGGTCCGCAAGCGGCTTGAGGCGGAAGATTGGGTGTGCGTGCGTGCAGCCGGCAGCCTCGGACCCGTTGATCTGGTAGCGATGAAATGGGACAGCCTGCCGCGGCTCGTCCAGATCAAGAGCGACCGGAAGAGCGCATGGGAGAACTTCAGGCCGGACGACAGGCGCGAGCTCATGGATATCGCGTTGCAGGCCGGCGGCGAGGCGTGGCTGATCTGGTGGCCGCCGCGCGGGCAGATGCGATGGTTGTCGCACGATGAGTGGCCCGCGATCAAGCCCTCCGTACGTCGTGCCGTTGACGCGGTCGATGCTGCGGACGCTTGACCAGATGGCGAAGGGCCGCAGCACCGCGCGCGTCGTCGGCAGTCACTACGGGTTGCCGCTGCTGCGCTACCCGTCAGGCGAGCATGTCGTGCTGACGACGATGGGCAGGCTCGAGCGGCTCGCCCAGTGCGAGATCACGTGAGTCGCACTCACGTGACGCCTGTGAGTCGCGCTCACACTGGAAACACAGAGGTGTCACCACGGGTCACACCTCCACGGCGGAGCGGACATTGGGCCTAGCAGCGGCGGTTCGCCACCTGAACCGCACGAGTCGCCCAGCGAATGTTGCCGGGCGCATAGTCGCCGTCGTTGTCGATGCGGTCGAGCGAGCAGCCTTCCGGTCGAGGACCGAGGTGCTCTTCGATGTAGGCGATGAGCGCACCGGCGTCGGTGCGCCATGGCTCGTAGACGGCGATCCCGCGCGCGCCGTACCACTTGTAGTTGTGGGCATCCGGGTTATGGCAGCGCCTCTTGATCCGCGTCCACAGCTTGTAGAGCGGGTCCTTGCTGCGGCCGTGCGAATCCTTCCAGCGGAACTCGCTGACGATCGTGCGTGCCCGCTCAGCCTTCCAGCAGCCGCAGCTAGCAGATTTGCTGCGCAGCGCGAAGACGAGCACGGTGCGCTCGGTGCCGCAGTCGCACCGGCATGGCACAACTCGGTGACCGGGATCGCGCATCAACGACTCTCCGATGACCGTCCATCGTCCGAACCGTTCGCCCAGAAGGGGGGGCGAGGTGCGTGGCATCAGCAACCATCATACAGTACAGCCGTCGTATTGGGACCAGGGCTCGGTGCCTCTGGCGGCGTACATCTGACTGAACGCCTCCTTCTGTTGGGCGACGGTGCCCTGTCCGCCGGGGCCTTGGATCCCGTAAATGTTGGACGACAGCTGGCCGTCGGTCGACTCGCGGAACGCGACGCAGGCTGCGAAGCTGTACGGGACGCCGGGGACGTCGGCGAGGTCGGAGCTTGAGTAGCCGGTCGCAGTTGGAGCGACTGGGGCTGGCGGGGCGCTCACCGTCCTTGGGTGCTTCGCCAGCCACAGGTGGTGCTGCCAGCGATGCCAGATGCGGCAGTGGCGCGGCTCCTTCCAGTGGGCGCACTCCCAGTGCGCGAGGTGCTCGATGCAGGCGTGGTTCCCATGGCAGTGGACGACGTGATGGTGCGGTCGTCCGAGTGGTGCGGCGATCACGCTCGCCGCGAGAATGGTGAGCAACATGGCTGGTTCGCCTTCGCCTCCGGGTGCTGCTCGCTACGTTGACTTCGCTAGACGGGTGCATGTACCCGTCCACTGGGAGGCGAGTGGACCCTCCTCTCCTATTCGTTGGTGATTGATGGGTGCGGTGCGACCTTCGGGTCGACCCTGATGTAGATGCCGTCCATCGTGCGCTGACCGCACCAGACACAGGTCTCGGCGTTCGGGTGCTTCAGCCTGACTGCGGGCAGGCCGTGATGGCGCTCGTCCCAGCAGGCTTCGCAGATCGGCTGTGTCCATGAATACCGGATCCGGCACCTTAAACGACGAAGCCCCCCTCGGGGCTTGGTCCGAGGGGGGCTAGCTACATGTAAGGCGGCGGCTGCGGCGTGGGCATCACCTCCTCTACGTGACGGGCGCCTCCCACGTCTGCAGGCCTTCTATACTCAGCCTGATGCCCGTCACCACGTACGAGCACATCTGTGAGATCTGCGGATCGAGCTTCCGCAGCACCAAGCGCAGCCAGCGAACATGCTCGTACTCATGCAGAGGTCGCCTGGCCGGCATGGCGCCATCAGTGCGTCCCTGCGCCTGCGGCCGACCAGCCCAACTCAAGGGCGGCTACTGCGTGGACTGCGCGCTGGAGCGCAAGCGCGCTTCACGACGAGCGTGCTACGCGCGACACCGCGAGCGCATCCTCGCTGAGCGTAAGGCCGACCGCATGGCCAACCCGCATCGCTCGGAACGGGATGCTATCTACGCGGATCGATTCCGCTTCAACGGACAGCGCCAGGCCGCGCTCATCCGAGACGGCTTTGCCTGCCAGCACTGCGGCAAGACGAGCAGCCTGATCGTCCACCATATCCACGGTCGGCCAGAATGCGGCTCCGACCGTGTCAGCACGGTCGATGATCTGCTGACGCTATGCCGAGCCTGCCATGTCCTTCTTCATGGGATCAGGTCACGGGCTTCGACCAGCTGAGACCCCAGGTCTTCACGCCGACTTTGCCGTCGATGCCGCCCGTGTCGTAGCCCTCGTTGTTGGCCTCCTGCTGGAACTGCTTCGCGACGGCCGTGCTCTGCGGCCCGTAGATGCCGTCGACACCGATCGACCAGCCGCGGTTCGCCATCTGCTGCTGCCACTTGCGGACCTGGACCGAGTCGTTGCCGAGGCCGTGCCCGTCATGCCAGTGGCTGGTGCCGTCCGGCTGGCTGAGGTAGTCGCTCGAGGGGAACGGGAACGGCGGCGCCTTCGTCGAGGGAGGCGCGGGCGAGGGTGGGGTCGGCCCACCTGAGCCCCCGCCGCGCGCCATGTCGAGGACGTGATCGATCGGGAAGTTCGAGCCGCAGTCGGTGTGACCGCCGCCCCACGAGCCGAGGTCGACGTGCTGGCAGACGCCCTTGCCGTTACCCTGCGCCTGGGAGGCTGTCAGCTTTGTAATAGGGATACCGAAGCGGTCAGCCTCCTCCTTGATCCACTGTGCGCAGTTGGCGAGCATGTTCGGGTGCTTGTTCCACTCCGACGGGCTCCATTTCGCGAACGCGCAGAGCTCGATCTGGATCGCCACCGGGTTCGCGTTCGCCGACGTCCACGCCTTGTTGCCGGGTTTCACGTACTCGCCGACGGTGTTGACCTTGTCGTCCGCGCCCGTGTGGCTCGAGACCTGATTGGCGGAGTTCGCGAACCAATTGCCGAGGCTCTCGATCGTCGTCGAGCCCTCGGCAGTATGCACCACTATGATTCTTACACTCGCGCCCTGCCGGCTCGAGTAACAGGGACTCGGCAGCCAGACCCGGTTCAATGCCATCGTCCTTTACCTCCTGCTCTCGCTCGAGTGTGTCTAGTGTCCGCGATCGTCGCCACGCTGGCACCGCCACCGGTCGCTGCCGCATAGTGGGCGCTAGCCTGACCGGCATTCAGCACCTTGTTGTAGATAGCCGCTTTCGCGAGCCAGCCGTTGATTGTCGTGGCACCGTCGTCCCGGCTGCCGATTCGCGCGTGCGTGCTGCCGTTGCTGGCCGGTGCGCCAGACGTGCTGCTGCCGTCGCTTGCGCCGTCGCAGTACAAGGTGACGGCGGCATTGGAGCCAGTGAAGGTCGCGATCAGGTGATGCCAGTTTCCGTCGCCGAGATTGTGAGTGCCGTTGATCGACGCAGGGTTGCGGAAGAACTTCTGGGGCGTCGAACCACCTGCTTGGATGTACCAGTCCCACGGGCCTGGAGTATTGGTCGTCGTCTTCGTGATCAAGGCTGCAAACGACGACGCCTGCGCCCATTTGACCCAGACCTCAACGGACATGTCGCCGGTGATGCCGAGCGCAGCCGGGTTGCCGAGGTCGATGTAGCTGCCAGCTGCACCGTCGAGTTTCACCGAGGTCGAGCCGTCGGGAATGCCCGCCTGGCCGAGCGTGATGCCGCCCGTGTAGGTGCCGTTGTTGGCACCCATACTGTCCGTCGCGACCGTGCCAGCCGTTTCGTTCAGCATCCAATAGCCGACGGGACCATCGGCGATGATCGCGCTGTCGTAGGCGGTCACGGCCCAGCGAGCAGCACGTACAGCGTCGCGCCGGCGCCCGTCGCCGTCGAGTTCATGTACAGCTTCGACAGGCCCAGCACGTCCATCGAGATCACCTCGCCCGCCTCCAGCAGGTAGCCGGTCGTCGGCGTCACCGCCGAGCCGCCCAACGCGACCGCGGCCGTGTTCGTCTTCGACGCCTTAATGATCGCCGACATCGCGCTACCACTCGAAACGGCTGCGCCCTGGACCGGCTGCGGCGTGCTGCCGGTCGTCTGTGCGACCTGGAACGAGCTGAAGTTCTGGAACGCGGCTGGCATCTACTCCTCCTCTTCGTCCTCCAGCTGCTCGTCCTCGGGAGGATTGGTGGTGTGGGTCTGCTCTTCCACGTCGGGCTCCGGGACGGGCTCGACGTCGGGGGTTGGCTCGGTCTCAGTCATCTGGCTCCTGTTCGATTGCGGTGCTCTCAATTACGCTCACGATGCCTTTGCCCTCGAGCGCGCGGATGATCTCGGCGACGTCGCGGACCTCGGTGATCTGGGTCGGGCGTCCCTGGATCGCCAGGCGCTTGTCGACCGACTGCGTCGTGACCTGGGACAGCTCGCGCGCCGCCCTGGCGGGCTCCTCGAGCGTGCCTTCCTCGAGTCGCCGCCGGGTCTCGGCGATCAGCGATCTCACGGTCGCCGTCGCCTCGGCCGCGTTCTCGAGCAGATCGGCGGCGAGGCCCTCCTCGATTGCCGGGGCGAGCTCGGCGCGGCGCTGGCGGTAGAGGTCCGGGTAACGGTCGCGGATCCTTGCGATCGTCTTGTCGCTGGTCGACAGGCCGACCTCCTTCAACCGTCGCCGCGCTTCGGCCGCGTTACCGTTGCAGAGCGCCAGCGTCGTCAGGATCTGCTCGATGTTCTCGCGTGTCGCCGGCAGCATGTCGCCCCTGGTGAGGAAGCCCGAGCCCTCGCGCGACCCGGTCATCGACTTCGTTCTCATCAGGCCTGCCGGAACGGGACGAGTCCGCCCTGCGGCGTGACATGGACGGCCGGAGCGCCCGCGAGGCTCACATGCCGGATCGTATAGCCGGCCGTTTCGGCGCGCTGGAACCAGCCCGCGCCGCCGCCGGGGTTCGACATCGACGTGCCGAAGAAGCGGCCGCCGAGTTCCGCGAACACATGGGTCGGCGACGCGTAGATCGTGAGATCGTTCTTGCCGCCGGGGCCGGGCTGGCCGTAGCTCATGAACTGGCTGGCGACGAGCGGCGCCCTCAGCATGCCGGCGGCGTGCAGGACCGCCGAGATCGCGCCGGAGCAGTCGTAGCCGACGCCGGGACCGGAGCCGTGACCCGAGCCCGTGGTCGGCTGGAAGCCCGCGTTGTGGCCGCCGCCCCACTCGTAGTTGTACTTGTGGCCTGCAATCTGGTTCATCGTCGAGACCAGTCGTCCGAAGTCCGAGTTCGGCATCGGCTTCGAGCCGTCCTGGCCGGTCGTCAACGCGGGCAGGCCGGGGATGTTGAGGCCGGGCAGCTGCGTGCTGGTCGCGGCGGGATAGCTTTCTGGCAGCCTCGAGAAGCCCATCAGCTGGCCGATCGACAGGCCCTTGCCGCCGGATCGCAGCAGCGCCGAGCTCATCGCTTCGCTGCGCGTCGGCAGGTTGTTCGGGTTCGGGTTCGTCGGCAGCAGCGACAGGCCCGGCGTCGAGAAGCCCGGTGTCGCGGGAAACGTCATCTTGGTGGCACCACCACCGCCGCTGTTGAGCGCCATCGCACCGCCGCCGGTCAGCGCCGCACGGTAGTCGGTGCCCTGGTAGTGGTTGGCGTCCCACGGGCTGTTGACGACGGCCTGCCTGACCGCGGTCGGGTTGCTCTGCCGGAACGCCTGGATGATGTTGTTGTAGCGGCCGTTCTGGAGCGTCTTGACGGTCGCGTCGATGCCGGCCTGGACCGAGCCGTAGCCCTTGATGCCCGCGCCCTGCGCGCCCGCTTGGCCCCAGGTCGTGTTGAGCGGGTTCGTCGAGCCGCCGCCCTCGGCTGCGATCCAGTCGTGCAGCGCCTGTTTTGTGTGCGCGTCGACCGGCGCGCCGATGCCCTTCAGCACGCCGGACACGAAGTCGACGGGCGCGGGCGGCGTGCGTGCCGGTGTCCTGGTCGCCACGACCGGCGAGGGTTTCGGCGACGGCGCGATGCCGTACTTCTGTGCCGCGCCCAGCAGCAGCGCGCGCAGGCTGGGTGGTGCGAGTACGGGCAGGGTCGCCATCACGGCACGTTGTAGCCGGGCGGTCCACCGCTGCCGCGACGGCCGGGAACGTTGTAGCCGGGCGGCGCGGCACCGCTCGAGCGGCCGGGCACGTAGAAGCCGGGCGGGCGGCCGCTCGGCGCGGTGCTGCCGCCGTGCGAGCCCGATGCGAGCCGTGTCTTCTGGACCGCGATCGGGCTCACCAGATGGCTGAGCGCACCGCCGTAGTTCGGCTTCGCCGAGTCGGTGTAGCGGTGGATGTCCCACGGCACGCTCGAGCTGTAGTTGCTGGTGCCGCCCGTCACGAGTTGCTGGATCTTCGCGACCGGCAGGAAGTTGCCGAGCAGCGAGCTGATCGCGACATTCATGCGCGCCCCGAACGGGATCTCCGCGCCCCTCGCGAGACCGGGCACCGTCATCTTCGCGCCGTACCAGTTATCACCCGCGAGCGCTAGGACCGCCGGCAGGGCCTGTGGTGCGGACAGGCTCAGGATCGAGCCGAGCGGGTCGGCCGACGCACCGGTCGGCGAATAGTAGGACGCGGGCCAGATCCCGCTCCTGCCCCACGGGATCCCGCCCTGCTGGCCCATCTCCAATTCGAACGGGTTCCAGTCGTTGCCGACCGGACCCAGCAGTCCCTGCTTCGTGCGCTCCTTCTGGGTCGCCGTGTTCGCGGCGGCGAGCAGACCGGTGATGATCGGATGGTCGGTCGGCATCGTCGCGTACACGAACTTGAGGCTGTTGACGAACCACATGCCGAACGGCGTCATCAGGATCGTGTTGCGAGCCTGCGGGCTGAGCTTGCCGTACCGGCCCGCGTACTTGTCGACGTAGCGCGCGAGCTCAACCTCCTTGCGACCGCCGATCAGGCCCTTGAACATCTCCTCGGCGGCGTCGCCCTGCAGCTTCAGTGCCTGGCCGAAGCTGATGCCGGTGTCCTTCGCGACCTGGCGCAGGAAGCGACCCGCCAGGGCCTGCTGGAAGCTGTGCTCGAAACCCCTGGCTTCGGCGTGCATGATCGCGTCGGTGCCGTTGCCCCAGTACTTCATGACATGGCCGATCACCATCTTGCCCCTGGCCTTGGCGAGCGGCGAGCGCGGGTCGTAGATCGACTCGCGCAGCGACTGGCCCGCAAGCTGGCCCGCCATCGCGCGCGCCTCGGCGCCGCGGACCCACTGTTCCGCGGTCTGCCCGTACTTGGCTTTGAACTCCGGCGTGTTGAACTCCGGCTTCGACGCGAGATCCCTGAACGCCGCCCAGCGGTAGTAGTCGCGCGGCGTCGTACCTGACGGCAGCGCGCGGATCGTGTTCTCCATCGGTAGGCCGACGATGCGGTGCACCGAGGTCGCGATGTTCGCGCGCCGGTAGTTGCGGGTGATCGTGCGGCCGGTGCGGATCAGGCTGCCGGCGCGCTTCTCGTAGGCGGCGACAGTCTCGGCATAGTCGCGCGGCATCAGGATCCAGCGGCCCGCCTGCTGCGTCGTCTTGGCGGCATCGGTCATCGGCTGCTCGGGTGCGGCCTCGTGCAGCGGTGTCAGGTCGCCCTTGATCGCCTTGATCTGGCCCTCTCTCGTGAACAGCTGGTAGACGTTGACGGGGACGAGGTCGAGGTTGTGCGGGTTCTGCCGTTTGACGCCGGGCGAGTCGACCGCGGCCTTCGCCTCGCGCGCCGTCTTCCAGTAGCCCTCGGGACCGCCGGTCTCGGGATCGGTGTTGAAGATGCCGGCCTGATCCATGTGATGCTGCGCCGTCGTCGCCGCGTCGATCTTGCCCTGGTTGCGGCGCAACTGGTTGCGGACCGCCTCGTAGGACAGGTCGACGAGGCCTCGCCGCCAGGCGTCGCCGGAGCGGAACTGGGCGTTCGCGAGCGGGTGCTGCGACTGCTTCACATAGGCCGAGGAGGCAACGTCGCCGACGTCGGGCATATGCGACACGAACAGCGGCTCGGCGCGGCCGTTCGCCTTCATGTGGTCGCGGATCTCCTGGTCCGGCACGGTCCGCAGCGTCGCCGGGTCGTAGAACACCTCGTGCTGCTGCAGATGCTGCGCCGGCTCCTTCGTCTTCAACAGCGCGGCCTCGGTCTCCCTCAACTGGACCTGGCGGTGCGCGGCCTCGATCACGCGCTGGTCGCCCGTGCCGAACAGCTTTCGCAGCCGTGTCTCGGTCTCCATCACCTTCTCGACCGCGGCCTGATGCTTGCGCGCGGCCGCTTGGTAGCGGTCCTCACCGGCCTGCGTGTCGCGCAACTCGCGCTCGCGCTGCGTGAGTCGCAGCCGCGCCTGCTCGACGACCTTCGGGTCACCGCCGGCGACGCCCATCAGGTGCCGTTCGGCCTGGCGCTGCGCCGTGGCGGCCGTCGTGTAGCGCTGATGATCGGCCTCGTTGGGACGCAGGTCGCGCTCGGCCTGGCGGCGAGTCTCCAACTGCCGGCGCACCTGGTCGACCTCTTTCGGATCGACCCTGTTACCGCCGACGCCCGCGAGGTGCTTGCGCGCCTGGTCCGCGCGCTTCTCGGCCTCGAGATAGCGGTTGTACTGCTCCATCGCGGGTGTCGGTCTCGCACCGCGGTTGAGGCCCATCTCGTCGAGCGCGTACGGCACCAGCGGCGCGGCACTGTCGGCCTCCGCAGAGTGCAGCCCCCAGTGCACCATCGGCCCGGTCTCGCCGCGATGGTTGGTGATCTGGTAATGCGCGAGCTCGCGGGCGGCGCGCAGCGCCCCGGCCGCGTCGTTCAGGAACGCGTTGTTCGTCAGCAGCGAGCGCAGATGGTCGATCGTGTTCTGGCGCACCTCGGCGAGCTTCGGATCGGTCTCGCGCGGCTGCGCCTCGAGCGACCGGATCTTCTTCTCAAGCGCCGGCACGATCTGCTCTTTCCTGGTGATACCCAACTGGCCGAGATAGTTGATCGCGTCGACACCGTGAACCTTCTGCGCGAACGCGGGCTCGAGCGGGTCTCGCATGTGCCGTTTCAGCTGGCCGAGGCTACGGCCCTTCGTGACGAGGTCGTTCGTCAGCCGGTTGACGGCATTGCGGTTGCTGCGGCGCAGCGTTTCGCCGGCGTCGACGTTCTCGGCCGCGATCCGCCTGACGCGGTGACCGATGCCGGTGACCCAGGTTTCGGGCGGCGTGATCTTCTTCTTGGTCTTGGCGACGCCGCGCTGGATCGCCTGCCGGTAGAGGTCGCGGGCGAGCGGCTCGACCGGCTCGTGCAGGTTCGCGGCGAGTTGCATCGGCTCGCGCGCCCTTGCCGCAGCGCTCGTGACGCCAGCGAGGTCGCCTGCCGCGCCGAGCGCAGTGCCGACACCGGAGGCGACGCCCGACGCGATCAGCGCCGCGTTCAGCGGGTTCTGCTCGAGTTGCTTCGGCGTGAACGCCTGCGGTACAGCCTTGAGCTGGCCGAGCAGCGCCTTCGGGTGGCCCTGGATCGCCTGCACTCCGGCCTTGCCCATGTCATACGCGGACGGGATCACCGAGGCCGGCAGGTTGACCGCGCCCTTCGCGAGGTTCGTGCCGATCTTGGCGGTCTCGGCCGACGCCGATGCGAGCGGCGTGATCGCCGCGCCGGGCAGCACGCCGGATGGTCCGCCGCCGCCGATCGGTCTGCCCTTGGCGTCGTAGTTCTGGCCCGAGAAGCCGCGAATGATGTCCTTGCCGAAGGCCGTGATCGGCTTCGCGGCATAGGCGCCCGCCTTCTGCAGCAGGTTCTCGAGCGTGTCGTTCGGGTGCGTTCTCGCATAGGCGGCGGCAACCGCGGGTGCTTTCGCGCGCGTGCGCGCGAGACTGGTCTGGACCGCGCGGAGCGTGTCGACGCGCTGCTTCACCGCCGGCGGGACGGGGTATGCCGGTGCGGCCTGGCGCACGATCGTGCGGCCCGACACGGGCCGTGCGGGTGCGCGCGACGGCGCATATGCGGTGCCGGTCACGCCGCGCGCAGACGGCCGCGCAACGGGGCGTGACGGCGCGTACGCGGTGCCGGTGACGCCGCGCGCGGACGGCGGCGGTGACGGTCGTGCGACCGGCCGCGGTGGTGGTGCGGGCCTTGGTCTCGCCGTCGGCTTCGGCGGCGGCGCCGGTTTCGGCAGGACCGGCGCCCCGAACCCGAACGGACCCTTGGGCAGCGCGAACGGAGGCATCTACGCGCGTCCGCTGACCGCTCCCGTGTTCCTGCCGGGAGCGCTCGTGCTGCCCATCACCGGCCGTCCCTTCGTCCACGCCGGGTCGATCGGGACGCCCTGCGCCCGCAGCGCGTTCAGCGTCGGAATGTTGACGTAGCCCCAGTCGATCATCTGCAACGCGGCATTCAGCGCCGCGCCCTGACCCTTGAGGTCGCCGGCGATCGTCAGCTTCGCCGTGTTCTTGTTCGTCGGCGCGAGGATCGGCGTGTTCGTCTTCTTGCCCTGCGCATCGAGCTTGTAGCCCTGGAAGCTCGGCGTGTTGGTCAGCGAGTTGTAGTAGGCGAGCTCGCCGTTGATGTAGTTCGCGACCTTCTGGCCGGGCGTCGCCTTCGAGCCGGGCGCGTTGGACTGCCTGATGCGGTTCCACGCCTGCTGCTCGAGCACAAGGTCGTGACGCTGACGTTCGGTCAGGTTGGCTTGGGCGGTCTGGTTCGAGATCGCGCGCAGGCGCTGGTTCGCCTGATTATTCGACGCGGTCTCCGCGTTACGCGCCTTGCCGAGATCGTAGTTGTTGTTGATCTGCAGCTTCCGCAGCGCCTGATTGACCTTGTCGTTCGACGCGGTCGTCTGCAACCCGAACTTCTTCAAGGCCGCGTTCTGTATTTGAATCTGGTAGTTGTACCAGTCCCTCTGACCGGCCTGCTGCTGCGCCAGATTCCTGATCCCATAGCTGTAAGCAGTCAGCAGATCGGTGATCTTCTGCTGCCGCAGATTACTGGCAATGTCAGGAATCCTCGCCGTCTGAGTCGAGATCAGGTTCTGCTGCGCCGCCTTGTTCGCCGCAAGCTGCTTGCCGTACGCGTTCTGGATGTTCGCGAGTCCCGTCATCCCGGCCGCGGTCTGTGCGCCCGCGAGGCCGCGCAGGAACGTCATGCCCGCCTCGTCCGCGGACGGCAGGAACTGGCCCTGGACGCCCGACATCTGCCCGGCGAACGCGCGGTTCGCGGCGAGCGCGTTCGCAGCCTCGGGGCCGAGATAGCCGCCGGACAGGCCCTGCGCGGTCTGGCCCGACGCGTTGATGATGTCCTGGTTGGCCTTCGCGTTCTGGGCCAGCGTGTTCTCGAGGCTCGCGGCGCCCGTGCCCTGCTGGTTGATCAGCCCCTGGATGCGGTTGCCCGCCGCCTGCGAGTAGCCCTTGAACGTGTTGGTCGCGGTGCCGAGATCCTGGCGGATGCCGGCGGCCTGGGTTTGCAGCGGCCCGAGCCCGGACTGGATCACCTGCTGGGTCTGGCTCTTGGCCTGCTGGTAGGGGTTGATGTTCATGATGTTCGACAGCGCGCGCGAGATCGCGCTCGAGACCGTCGGCGGCTTCTGCGTCTGCGGCTTCGCCTTGCCGGTCGCCGTGGCGATTGCGTTGTGCGCAGCCGCGGCGCTCGGATGGCCCTTGGCCGAGACCGTCGCCGAATAGGTTGTCGTCGGCTTCGCGGCCGGCTTCGCGGCTGCTGCGGCGCGGTTGGCTGGTGTCGCTGCGGTCGCCATGTCAGTAGCGCTTCAGCTGCATCGGAGGCGGCGGCGGCGAGACCCTGCCCGGCAGCTGCCTGCCCATCCTGGCCTGCTGGCGCATCAGCCGGCGCATCGCGTAGACCGCCATCATGTTGCCCTGTGCCGCGAGCCCGGACGCGCCGGGGTTGCGGATCGTCGGCAGGCTTGCGCCGGCCATGTTCGGATCGACCCGGTACTGCTGTGCCTTCGCCATTTCACCTGCCTCTCAATAGGTGTTGCCGGTAAGCCTGTTCTTCGCCGCTGCGGCCTTCTTCGTCGCCGCAGCTTTCTTCGCCGCGGCTGCACGCTGAGCGGCGGTCTGCCGTCGCGGCGACGGCTTCGAGGGCGGCTTCGGCGGCGTCTTCGGCGGTGTCTTGCCCTTGCCGGTGGGCGTCTTGCCTTTCGGCGGTGCCTTGCCGCCGCCGGTCGTGGGCGGCGACGTCGCCTGGCCCGCGCCCGGCTGGTCCGGCAGCGCCGCCGCAGCGCGCGTCAGATAGTCGATCACCGCACTCGCCGTATCGGTGCCCTGGGTCGTCGCAAGGTTCCGCAGCGCGTTGTTGTAGTCGGTCTGCGCCGCGTCGAGCGTCGCGCGCAACTGCGCTGCGCTGTTGATGTAGTTCGTCGACAGCTGGTCGGAGTTGTAGCCGACCGCGCCCGTGCCGAGATAGCCGCCGCGCTCGGCCGCGTCGAGCATGTCCTGGTGCAGCCGCGGCTGCGCGTTCGTGAGCTGGGTGAGACCGAGGTTGTAGGTTGCCTGCGCGCCGCCGAGCGTCGCGTCGGCGTTGAGCTTGCCGTTCTGGGCCGCATAGTTGATCGCGGCGACGTGCGCCAGATAGGTCGGGTCGTCGAACATCGCCTGCGAGGAGTCCGGCGTCGTCGTCGTCGTCGTCGTCGGTGGCGGTGACGGCTGCTGGTTCGTCATCGGTCCCAGCGAACCCGACGGCGAGCGCTGCGCTGCGGCGCTCTGCGCGGCCGCGGTCGATGCTGCGGTCTGCGACGCGAGCGCCGGGTTCGGGGTGGTGTTCGACACGCCAGCGGTCGACAGGACCGGTGTTGAGGGCACGTTGTACTGGGTGCCTCCGGCGGTGACGTTCGTTACCGGCATCTCATTCTCCTATATGCCTGTGGCATTCCATGAGATCGTGGCGTTCTGGGCGCTGGTGCTCGCCACCGCCAGTGACAGCTGCAAGCTCTGCACCATGAACGCCTGGACACCGAAGCCCGCCCATGACGCCAACGGCCAGGCACTCATCATGCCGGTCAGGAACGTGTTCAGGTTCGCCTGCGACGGTGTGATCTGGATCGTCGTCTGTCCAGCACTCAGTGCGGCGGTGAACGTGCCCGACACGGACTTCGCGTTCGTGCCCTGCATTAGCCAGTTGCCGACACCGTCGAACGTGAACTCCCGGAACGACGGGCCGACCATGTTCATCGACCCGACCGCCGTGTTACCGTCGTAGTAGAAGACCTGTCCGCCGCTGCACTGCACGGTGATCTGGGTCTGCTGCGAGTAGACGAAGACGGCGACCTTGTCGCCGTAGAACAGGCCGCTGCTCGGCAGCGTGATCGTGATCCCGGCCGTGTTCGTGATCACGATCTCCCATGGGTTCGCCGAGTAGTTCGCGCTGACACCGGGGCGCGATCGATAGCGCGTCCTGACCGTCGGGTTCGGGTAGGTGCCGAGCAGATCACCGCCAGCCGCGCCGGTCGCGCCGCCCTGCGGACCCTGAGGACCGATCGCGCCCTGTGGTCCCTGTGAGCCCGTCACACCAATCGCACCCTGCGGACCAGTCGCTCCCTGCACGCCCTGCGCTCCGGTTGCTCCCTGCGGTCCTGCTGGACCCTGCGGTCCCTGCGGGCCGGGAGGACCAGCGACCAGCAGCGTCACCGTCGTGGTCGCATTGTTGGCGGGCAGCACGCCGCCGTTCGTCTTCATCACCACCGCAAACTCGGTGTAGAGGTTTGCGCCCGAGCCGAGCGGCGTGCCCGGCGCCGTCAGCTGGTAGCGCGCGAAGTTGGCGCTGTTGCCGAAATCCTGGACATAGATGCTGTCACCGGCCTGCAGCGCGGCAAGCGCGTTGGTCGCATCGCCACCCGGCTGCGTCGTGTCCGACACGTTCAGGAGCGTCGCCGAGGCCCAGCTGGCGGTGTTGATGCCGACATAGCCGCTGTTCGCGACGCTCGTCGACGTCGTCCAGCGAAATTGACCTGTAAACGCCGTGCCACCGGTCTGGCCCTGAGGCCCCTGCGCGCCCTGGGGACCGGGAGCGCCCTGCGGGCCGGTGCCGCCCGGCCCCTGCGGTCCCGCTGGCCCCTGTGGTCCCTGCGGGCCGCCCGAGCCGCCGGTCGCCCAGTGCGCGTCGCCGTGACTGTCGGCGGTCAGGATCTGGCCGGGCGTGCCGTGGCTGAGGATCTCGAGGATCTGCTCGAAATTGAGCAGCGCCGCCGGGTCGGTCGGGATCGCGCGCGGGCTCGGCATGCTAGTCGACCGTGAAGCTGATGCCGTCGAGTGCGAGGCCGGAACCGGACGTGAAGTTCGGGATCACCGCTCCGTTCGGCGCGATCGAGACCACGCCGAACGTCGTGTAGGAGGTCTCGACAACGAAGAACTGGGTGTAGGTCGGCTGGAAGCCGACCGCCATGCCGACCGCCTGGTATCCACTCGGACCGCCCTGGATGCCACCGCCAAGCCGCACGACATTGCCGATCTTGCGATAACCGACATGATTGCCGCTGGCGGGACCATTGCTGTTGCTCCAGCCGTTCGCGAATCCGAACGGCTGCCAGCCGGTATCGGGGTCGCCTGCGATGATCATCCAGTTGGTGCCGTCGGCCTGCAGGATCATGTGCCCGCCGACCTGCAGCGGCGCCGTTGCCGCGCCCGACCAGCCGCGCCCGAAGATGGTGCCCGACGACGCCGAGAACGCGAACGGCGCCGACGCGTAGCCGGCGACGATCGAGCCTGCCGTCGGTGCCGGCAGCGTGACGGTCGTCGGCCAGTTCGTGACGTTGACGAGGTCGCCGCTCTGCGCTGAGTAGTTCGTGCCGGTCTGGACGACCCGGAACGGCGACAGGCCTCTGATCGAGGTGATGTTCGACTGGTCGATGTTGCCGTTCGCCCACGTCGAGATCGCCGTGAACGCGTTGTTGACCTTCGGGTCTTCGGTCGAGTCGGGTTGGCCGATCGTCGGCAGCACCAGCGAGAGCAGGCTCATGACTTCCTCGTTTGGGTGGCGTACGAGTACGCGTTGACCTGAAACGGGTCGGACGTCGAGTTGCCGAACCCGACCGACCACTCCTCAGCAATCCCGGGCGCATAGATGCGCGCGTCGCCGACCGCCGCATAGCCGCCCCACAGCATCTCGATGCCCTTGTAGGTGAGGCCGCCATAGGTCTGCGCCGTGTCCGCGTTGCCGAAGATCTGGTTGTCCGGCGAGAACCGGATCGGCATGTCCGGATTCCACTGGTCGGCATTACCGACCGTGCCCGGGTACTGCGTGCCGGCCTGGGCGTTGAAGTTCTTGAACACGACCGGCACGATCACGCCGGAGCCGTTGAAATAGATCTGGCGGATGCGCTTCTTGACCATCGGCATCGGGTTTCGGTGCCGCAGGAAATAGGCGTAGAAGCGCTGCCAGGCACCGAGATAGTAGGCGC
>Ga0126381_100002055_pt1 | contig 21737 bp, 21 predicted proteins | sample PanSoiMetPlot_28_FD_96465 | JGI IMG/M metagenome (GOLD analysis project Ga0126381, IMG submission 96465) | Tropical forest soil microbial communities from Panama - MetaG Plot_28 | ecosystem: Environmental > Terrestrial > Soil > Tropical forest > Bulk soil | place: Panama | collected 2016-02-17
AATCGTCTGCGGCGACGGGGTCCTGTTCCTGGGCACACCGGAAGGCTATATGTATAGAGTTTTGGCGTCCAGTGGCGCGGTAGCTTCCGCTCGCGGTATAACTCTGACTATATAGAGTTATGATGACAGGGAGCGCGCTCGCTGGCCGGGCTCCCCGGCGATGGCCGTCGCCAGCCTCCTACCCCATTGCCGGCCACTGCTCAGCGGCTACCAGCGGGCCGCGGCTGGAGAAGCGTGATGATCATCCTGCTCGCCGTCATCGTGCTCGGCGGCCTGATCTGGCTGATGCGGCGCGGTCGCGGCACGGCCGGCCGCGTTGAGGTGCCGCCGCCGCCACCGCGGCCGCCGGGCCCGCCGGCCGTCGTGCGGCCAATCCCTCGCGAGCGGCTAGCCGACGGGCGAATCGTCATCACCGGGCTGACGAAGGAGTACCCGGCCGGGCGGGTCGTGGACAGCTTGTCCTTCGTGGTCGAGCCGGGCAGGGTCACCGGCTTCCTGGGCCCGAACGGCGCGGGGAAGACAACGACGTTGCGGATGCTGCTCGGCCTGGTCGAGGCCACCGCGGGCACTGCCACCATCGGCGGGTTCGCGTACGCGGACCTGGATCAACCGATCCGCCGTGTCGGCGCCGTGCTAGAGGCGGGTGCGGCGCACAAGGGACGCACGGGCCGCGATCATCTGCGCATCATCTGCCAGGCCGCGGGACTCCCGCTGGCGCGCGCGGACGAGGTACTGGAACTCGCCGGGATCGCGCAGGCCGCCAGCCGGGACTTCGGCGGCTACTCCCTCGGCATGCGCCAGCGCCTCGGCGTCGCGACGGCGCTGCTCGGGGACCCGCAGGTACTCCTGTTCGACGAGCCTGCCAACGGGCTGGACCCCGAGGGCATCCGGTGGATGCGTGAGCTGCTCAGGGGGCTGGCGGCCAGCGGCAGGACGGTCCTGGTGTCGAGTCACCTGCTCGGTGAGATGGAACAACTCGCCGACGACCTGATCATCATCGCGGCCGGACGGCTGATCGCCCAGGGCACGGTCGCGTCCGTCACTGGCGCGATGCCCCATGCCAGCCGCACCCTGGTGCGAACACCCGATGTGGCCGGACTCGCGGCCGCGCTCGGCGGCGACGCCGCCATCACGCAAGCCAGCGACGGCGACGTGTACATCACCGGGGCCGACGCGGCGGCGATCGGCGACGCGGCGCTGCGGGCCGGCGTCGCCATCCATCAGCTGGTCACCCAGAGCCCCGACCTCGAAGCCGCGTTCCTCGAGGTCACGGCGGGAAAGGCGGCGATCAGGTGAGCATGCTAGGCAGTCCCGCCCTCGACCGGGCGAGCGCCACGGGAACCACCCCGTCGCGCCTGGTCAGGGCCGAGTTCATGAAGCTGCGCACGACGAGCGCATGGTGGCTCTTCCTCGGCGGTTTCCTCCTGTTCACGGCGCTGGCGCTGCTGAACAACTGGTTCAGCAACCATTACCTGCTCTACCCGCAGCAAGACCCCGCCGACCGGGCGCAGGCACTGGCCCAGGCCGCCCAGGCTCATACACCCGCGGGCGTGGCCGCGATCGCCGCGAGCATGATGACCTCGGGCCAGTTCCTGAGCGTGCTGATCGTGATGCTCCTTGGCGTGCACGTCGCGACGAACGAGTTCGCTCAGCAGACCGCGGTCACGACGTTTCTCACCGTCCCGCGCCGGGAACGGGTCGTCGCGGCCAAGCTCGCCGCGGCGGCCTGCTCAGCCGCTCTGCTGTGGCTGATCGCCACGGCCATCGACGCGGTGGTTACGCCGGTCTTCCTGCATACCCAGCACGTGAGCACGTCGCTGACCGGGTGGGTCGTGGTCCGCCCGGTGCTCGCGAGCCTGCTCGCGTTCGTGATCTGGGCTGTCTTCGGGATTGGGCTTGGCGCGCTGCTGCGCGACCAGGTCGTGTCGATCGTCGTGGCGATAGGTGTCTACGGGGGCGGCTTCGCGGTCGTCGAACTCGTCTTCCACGCGATCTATGACTTGTCCCACCAGGGCTGGATACTCGGCCTGCCGGTCATCGCTCCCGCGGTCGCGTCGCAGGTCATGGTCACGGCCGAGCGCGCTTTCCCGCATGCCCCGCCGCAGTGGGTCGGCGCGGTGATCCTCACCGGGTACGCGCTCGCGCTCGCCGCGGCCGGCACCGCCGTGACACGCCGTCGCGACGTGACGTGATCACCCGGGCGGCAGCTACTCCGCCGCGCCCGCCGTGAACGTGAGCCACGTGTGGCGGCCAGCCGAGGTCACTACCTCGACGGCGGCCGAGTAACCGGGGGCGATGGAGAAGTCAAACTGGTAGAAGCCGACGGTGTCCGCGGGCGCGGTACCGGTGCGCTGACACGGCACGAAGGTAAAACCCCTGACGGCCGGGGGCGGGAACCGCCTGGCGTCGCCGTCGGCTCGGGCGTCGAGGAACTTGAAATAGGGCCAGGTTTCCGCGGCGGCCCGCAACACCACGACCGGGCCGGCGTCGACGTGCACCAGCACCTGGACATCGCGATAAGGCGCCGTGAGTCCCGCTGGCGTGCGCCGCGCCGGCGTGCGCCCCGGGCCGCGGGCAAGGCCGAGGCGGACGTAGCCGAGCTGGCGCGCGGCGACGAACCACAGCGGGCCGACGCGCAGGCTACGGGCCCGCCAGTGGGGTGCGAGCAGTTCCGAGATGGCCGAATCGCAGCCGATCAGGCTCGTTCCCGGGGCTGCGGCCAGCGGGTAAGGCGGCGGACCAGGAGCGGGTAGCAGCGGCGGACCCGTCAGCCCCAGCGTGGCGGCCGCGGCCGACACCGCAGGAGCGGTCCGCGCGTGCTGCCCGCCGAGGCGGTGCGCAGCGAACACGCCGGTCGCCATGACTACCGCCACGGCAACGGCGACGGCCTTCCAGCGCCCGGGTGGCCCTGGCGGCGTGGGAAGCCGGAGATTCCTCTTCGGCCCATAGCTGATCTCGTCCATCCGCCGCGACTGCCCCCCGACACCCGGCGAATACCAGTGACCACTTCCTTACCCACAGCAATCATGATCACTCTGAGCGTTCTGCGTCACGCTCGTTCAGGGACGAATAACCCTCTTTCAGGGGTGAATATGACCATCCGCATCGAGCATGATCCTGACGACGGCGAGCAGACCACCGTGGCCGGGTGGCTCTGCGGAAGGGGAAGCTTCCAGCCAGGGACCAGCGGCGCGACAACCCGCGGCGCCGCGCTGACGGTCGGCGCTGGGGTGTCTGCCAGACCGGCGCCATGCCGCAAGCCGAGCCCGGTCACCGCGAGTCCGGCGGCGACCACCGCCAGGACCGCGCCCGCGCCGCGCCAGCGCCGCGCCTGCGGCAGCCGGTAATCCCGTTCGGGCCCACGCCCCTGACTGATCACGTCCACGTCCATCGCCGCACGCTCCCGGACCGACTCATCCGGGCTCGTGAGCACCGGTTTTACCTGGAAGGTGAAGTCATGGTCGCGTACACAATCGCCCCATGCAACCGGTTTGGCAACGATTGTGCCTTTTTACGCCCTGTCCGATTTGCGCCGTCTCACATGCCGAGACAACCCTCACTTGGGATCTCAGATCAGGACTTTCGCGATCGCTTTGTCCTGGTTTGTCCCCCAACTTAGATCCTATGTGGGCCGTCGGCCGACGGTCGGCGGGACGCCGAGGCCGGCGGGCCTGGACCGGTGAGGTCGTTGAGGCGTTGAGGCCGGGGGACCCGAGTCGGCGCTCGCTCAGCGCATGGCGGGGCGGGCCTGGGCGATGATCCAGGTGTGGCCGTCGGAGTCGCGGGCCGTGTAGGCGCGGTAGCCGTGCTGATGGATGGGCTCGACCACGACCGCGCCGCGGGAGACCGCGTGCGCGAAGTGCTCGTCGAGGTCGTCCACGAACAGCCACGGGATGTGGGTCGGCCCAGCCGGCGCCCCGCCATCGGCGACAGCCTCACCACCGGTGCCGAACACCATCAGCGAGCAGTTGCCCACGTGGAACTCGATCCAGGCGCGCTCGTCATCGCTGTCGGGGATCGGGCCCGTGGGCACGAGGCCGAACGCGTCGGCGAGCCACCGCGCCGCGGTGGCCGGCTTCGGGTAGTAGACCGCGATGGCGAGCCGCGCCAGCTCCACGGGCGAGCGCGGCGCCTCCGCGCGGCGCGCGCACCAGGCCCCGAACCACGGCGGCACCACCCGAACGAACGACGTCCCGCCGCGGTCCTGGCCGCCGTCGGGGATGGTCGCCGTGACGACGACGAGCGTGCCGCCGCCGGAAGCGGCGAACGTCACCTCGGTCCGCACGTCGTCCACGGCGCTGTCCCAGGCGAGCCGGACCCCGGGCTCCCACGCGGTAATGCGCGCCACCTCAAGGGAGTCGCCGGCGTAGACCTCGAGGATCCGCCCGCCTACTCCCGGCTCGCTGACCCTGGCGATCGCACGCGCCGCGTCGAAGAAGTTGATCGGGCCGCGCACCCACCACAGGTCCATCTCCTCGGTGAACGCACGGAACGCGACTTGCGGCGAAACCGCCACCTCGACCTGCGAAGACACCGACCGCGTCATTGCTGTTCTCCCTCCACATGCCGCTTGTAGGAGGCGAGCTGCTCATTCCAGCCGGCCTGGATCTGATCCAGCCAGGCCTGCACGGCCACGAGCGAGGCCCGGCGCAGCCGGAACAACCGCGCCCGCGCGTCCGCCTCGATCCGCTCGTCCTCGATGACCCCGGCCGCCAGCAGCACCCGCAGGTGCCTGCTCATCGCCGGCGCCGACATCCCGGTGGCCCCGGCTAGCTGGCCGGCTCGCATTGGCCCGCCGCTGAGCAGCGTCACGACTTGCCGCCGCACGGGATCGGCGAGGGCTTCGATGACCGCCCCCGCGGCGCCACCGCTTTCATTACGCACGCTGAAAATGATTAACCAAATACGTAACTATTGTCAATACCGCGAAGCCTGTTGCTCTTGTCAAGAACGTCTATGCTGAGCTGATCTGCTGCCGGGGAGACACACATGCGGTTGGCGACTGCGATCAGCTGGCTGGTGACCGCGAGCCTTGGCGCCTACATGCTGCGTACCTGGCTCGCGCGCGGCGGCCTGCGCAGGGAGCGCGCGCGGGCCGGCGGGCTGCCGCCGCAGCTGATCTTCGGGCACGCCGGACTCGCCCTGTTCGGGCTGCTGGTGTGGGTGTCCTACCTGGCAACTGGCGTGCGGGCGCTGGCGTGGACGGCGGTCGGCGTGCTGATGGCCACCGTGGGGCTGGGATTGTCCACTGTCACGCTCTGGACGCCCTACCCCACGCGCAAGCCTGGCGAGCGCCGGGTGCCCGCGCCGTGGGACGAGCCGGCCGTGGTCGTGCCCGACACTCCCGCGGGGGCGGCCGAAGGGCCCGACCCGCTGGAGTCCGTGATAACCGACGAAATGATCGAGCAACTTCTCGAGGATGCTTACAGCCAGCCGCGCCAGCGCCCGATCAGGGTGAATCCCGCGGTGCTCGTCCCGATCGCGCACGGCTTCGCCGCGATCGGCACATTCGTGCTGGCGGTGATGACCGCGAGCATGTGAATAGCGCCGGAGCGGAGCGGAGATCGCCTGCTGAGGCTTGCGGATCCAGACCCATGCTGCCGATACTGCTGGGATGGGCGACCGAAATGTGCTCGGCGGCGAACTTGAGCCATGTGGAACGGACCCGCTAACGGGTTTCTACCGAGATGGCTGCTGCAACACGGGGCCCGAAGACCGGGGGAGCCACACCGTCTGCGCGGTGGTCACTCAGGAGTTCCTGGACCATCAGCGGCGCATCGGCAACGACCTGACGACGCCTATGCCGCAGTACCGCTTTCCCGGGCTGGTGCCTGGGGACCGCTGGTGCGTGACCGCCGCGAACTGGCTGCGCGCGCACCAGGACGGGGCTGGCGCGCCCGTCGTGCTGGCGTCGACGCACGAGCGGGCGCTTGAGATCGTGCCGTTGTCCGCGCTTCGCCAGCACTCGGTAGACGTCCCGGCGGACGCCAGCGCGCTAGAGGACACCGAGCGCTGACCTGCGGAAGTTTCACCGCCGCCACTGCTAATCAGGAGTGCAGGTAGCGGACGACCGCCATCACCCGGCGATGGGTCTGCTCGTCATCCGGCGGCAGGTCGAGCTTGGTGAATATGCTCGCGACCCGCTTCTCGACGCCGCCCGCGGACAGGAACAGCGCCTGGGCGATCGCCGAATTCGACCGTCCCTCCGCCATCAGCGCCAGCACCTCGCGTTCCCTGGGGGTCAGCCTGGCGAGCGGATCGGATCGCCGGCTTCTCGCCAGGATCTGGCGCACCACCTCCGGGTCGAGCGCGGTGCCGCCCGCCGCGACCCGGCGCAGGGCTTCGATGAACTCGGCCACGTCTGCGACCCGGTCCTTCAGCAGGTAGCCGATGGCGCGGGTGTCGCTGGCCAGCAGTTCGGCGGCGTAGCGTTCTTCGACGAACTGAGACAGCACGAGCAGGGCGACGCCGGGCCAGCGCCGCCTGATCTCGATGGCTGCCCGCAGTCCCTCGTCGCGGTGTCCGGGCGGCATGCGGACGTCGATGACCGCGAGGTCGGGTTTGTGCTCGGCGACCGCGTCGAGCAGTGCCTGCGCGTCGCCGACGCCTGCGACGACGGCGATGTCATCCTCGGCGAGCAAGCGGGCGATCCCCTCACGCAGCAGAACGCTGTCGTCGGCGATCACCGCCCGCACGGCAGTATCGCCTCCACCCGGGTCGGTCCGCCCGGCGGGCTGGTCACGGTGAGTGTGCCGTCGATCGCGGCGACGCGGGCCGCCAGGCCCGCCAGGCCGCCGCCCGGCTCGACGGCCGCGCCGCCCTTGCCGTCGTCCTCGACGAGCACGCGCAGGATGCGGCCGTCGTCAGTGATGGTCACTGAGGCCGCGCCGGCGCCCGCGTGCTTCGTCACGTTCGTGATCGCCTCCGCGACGACGAAGTACGCCACGGCCTCCCGCGGCCGGTCCGGCCGCGTGGTCAGGGAGACGACGACGCGCACCGGCACGGCGCAGTTCGCGACGAGCGCCGACAGCGCGGCGTCGAGGCCGCGCTCGTCAAGGACGGAGGGGTGGATGCCGCGGACCAGGCTGCGCAGGTCCTGGATGGCCACCTTGGCCTCCTCGTGCGCCTGCTCGAGCAGAGACCGCGCGTAGTCGGGGTCGCGCTCGAACCGGGACCTGGCGATGCCTAGTTCAAGCGCCAGCGACACGAGCCTTGGCTGCAGCCCGTCGTGCAGGTCCCTTTCGATGCGCCGCCGCTCGGAATCCGCGGACTCCACCGCCTGGGCACGGGCGGCGCCAAGGTGGCGGACCTCCTCGGACAGCTGGCCGGCCCGGCTGGGGCCGAGCAGCGCGCGGGCGAGGGCCACATCGAGCGACGAACCCAGCCTGACGACGGCCGGCCACACGAACAAGCAGGCGATCCCGATCGGCACGCTGAGTCCGTGCTTGGAATAGCTGCCAGGCCACAGGTGCCCGGTCAGGCCCATCCCCATGAGCGTGCAGACACCAGCCACCGCCAGCCCGATCGCGACGATGACTGGCAGCCGGGCGAGCTGGTACAAGGCACCCCGCGTGACGACGGGCGAGTCCAGCCACGCGCGCGCTCGCTGGCGCAGCGGCAGGCCCGCCGTGCCAGGCCACCGCCCGGCCGGTATCCGGGTGCCAGCCAGGCGCACCATCCTGTCGCGGTCGAGCGCGGCGAGCCGCGCCGAGGCCGCGGTCGCCACCGCGACGAGCAGCATCTTCGAGTCGGCCGCCCACTGTGTGCGTGGCGGCCCGGCCTTGCCGGACTTTCGGCTGCCTTCGCGCCGGACCGCCCGCCAGGCCAGGCGCGTCGCGACGCGCAGCCAGTACGCAAGCAGCTGCACCGCCACGCCGGCCAGCCAGGCCAGGCCGGCGGCGAGCGCGCAGCACAGCACCGCTCCATAAGCCGCGCTAGCCGCCGCCGAGGCGACCAGGTTGGCCAGAGCCCGCCAGGTCTCCGGCAGGACCGGCCCGAGCAGCAATTTCGCGGCACGGCGCGCGGGCCGGGCCCGTGCGGGCGTGTTCGCGACCGCCGGCGGGGACGCGGTCTGCTCTCCCACAGGGCACACGATACGCAACTTCGGCGGCGCTGGAGGGGGGGCTAGCCCCCCATATTGGCGGGGGCTGAGTGCAGGGTGAATTCGGTAGCCAGACCTATCGTTTCGCGCGCGCCGGGCAGGAATGCTGATGCCCATGGTCATCGTTACTCCTCCCGTGCGGCCGAGTCAGGGGAACCGGCAGGCGCGGAACAGGCCGGGGCGGAACCAGCCGGCGCTGTGGCGCCGATTCGATGGCACGTTGCGCAACCCGGCGGCGTGGTACGCCGGGTTCGCGGTCTACGCCACATGCGTGGCCCTGTTCAGCGGTTTGGGACAGGACCACTGGTGGGGTATCTGGGCGGCGGGCGGCTACGCCGTCGCGGCCATGATCGCGGTCTGGCTGCCGACTCGCCGCGGACGGCTCGCGGCGCTCGCCGCCGCCCTTGGCGGGGCACTGGCCGCTCCGGCCGCCTGGCTGGTGGCCACGGCGCCGGCGACGCCCGATGTCGCCGTGGTGGCCAGGTCCGGGGTTCTGCTGCTGCACCACGGCAGTCCCTACCTGCCGCCCGCGCAGCTTGCCCACGGCGGCTGGCTCGCCTATGACCCGTATCTGCCGGTGATGGCGGTCTTCGGCCTGCCGAAGGCGCTCGGCCTGCCCGGGCTGCTCGGCGATCCCCGGCCGTGGCTCGCGGCCGCCACGTTCGGCCTGCTGTACGCCACGTTCCGGATCACCACCCGCCGTCGGCGCCTGGCGCTCGTCCTGGCCGCCTTCTTCCTTGCCTCGCCGGTGCTGGCCTTCCCGCTAGCCATGGGCATCACGGATCCGCCGATCATCGCGCTGACCTGCCTGGCTCTCGCCTTGCTCACCCGCGTCCGGGCCGGGTTCTGGCAGCCTGCCGTGGTCCTCGGTGTCGCCTGCGCGATGAAGTACACGGCGTGGCCGGCGCTGGCGGTCATCGTTGTCATGGTCGCGGCGAGGGACGGCGCGCGGGCCGCCCTCAGGCTCGGCGGCATGGCGCTTGGGAGCGCGGCCGTGCTGGCCGTCGCGCTCGCCCCGGCTGCGCTGACCAGCCCTGCCGGGATCCTGCGGAACACCGTGGCGTACCCGCTCGGCCTGACCGCCGCGCGCTCTCCGGCGCAAAGCCCGCTGCCCGGCCACCTGCTCGCCACTCTCGGCCCAGCCGGGCACGCCGCCGCGATAGCGCTGCTCGCCGCGGCCGGCCTGGCGCTGGCCGTGTCACTGGTGATCGCGCCGCCCGCCACGCCGATCCGGGCCGCCTGGCGGATCGCCCTCGGGCTGACCGCGCTGTTCGCCTTGTCACCGGCGACACGATTCGGCTACTTCGTCTACCCGCTTGCCCTGGCCGGCTGGATGGCGGTGGCCGCGGATTACGCTTCGGCGACTCGCTTGAGGGCGCCGAGCGTCGCGGGGATCCCGGCCCGCGCGGCCTCGTACCGGATGGCTAGCTCCGCCTCCGCCTCGTCCCCGTACCTGTCGTCGAATCGCCGGACGCCGTCGGGCAGCACTTCCCAGGACTCGGTCACCTGGGTTCCCCCGGCCACTGGGGTGAAGGTGTAGCCCCACCGCGTCCAGCTGCCGCCCACCGTAAACGCGAACTGCTCGCCGGGGGACGCGGCCACCACCTCGGAGCGCGTCTCCCAGGGGCCCCGCTCCGGTGTCTGGTTCCTGCCCGTGAACCAGGCCCCGGCCCGCGGGCCGTCGCCGTCATCCCACCAGCACGCGTTGCACACCGGGCTCCATTCGCCCATCCGCGTCACGTCCGAGACCATGTCGTACAGGTCAGCGGGGGAGCGGGCGATGACAATCGACTCTGAGTACGTCAGGGGCGTCTCCACGGTCAACAAGATAGCGTCGCAACCTGCTTGGGGGCGGGTGCGCCTGGGACGGAAAATCCCGGGGGCGATGTCGAATGCCGGGCTCTCACTTCGACGTAATTACAGAACGACGTGCGAGCCGGAACACGGCGGAACCCTGAGAGGAAGACTCATGACTGACCGTTCTCGCTGGACAGCCTTGGTGGTCCTGTGCACTGGGATGCTGATGATCGTCCTCGACATGACGATCGTCAACGTGGCGTTGCCGTCCATTGCGGCCGATCTAGGTTTCTCCCAGTCAAGCCTGGCCTGGGTGGTCAACGCCTACCTGATCACATTCGCCGGGTTGCTGCTGCTTGCCGGGCGGCTCGGCGACCTAGTCGGCCGCAGGAATGTCTTCGTGGCCGGGCTGGGTGTCTTCACCGTCGCATCGCTGCTGTGCGGGCTCGCGGCGAACCAGGAAATGCTGATCGCCGCGCGGTTCGGCCAGGGCGTCGGCGGCGCGCTGACCTCGGCCGTGATCCTTGGCATGATCGTGACCATGTTCCCCGACCCGCGGGAGCAGGCCAAGGCGATCGGCGTCTTCGCCTTCGTCGCCTCCGCGGGCGCCGCGGTGGGCCTGCTGGCCGGCGGGATCCTCACCCAGCTCCTCAACTGGCACTGGATCTTCTTCGTCAACCTGCCGGTCGGCGCGGTCACGGCGGTCGCCGCCCGGCGGATGATCAGGCCCGACCGGGGCGCGGGGCTGCGAGCCGGAGCCGACGTCCTCGGCGCGATACTGATCACCGGCGCGATGATGCTCAGCGTCTTCACGATCGTCGACCCGGCCGCGCAGCAGGGCTGGCTGGCCATCAAGACACTCACCCTTGGCGCTTGCTCGCTGGCCCTGCTGGTCGGCTTCATCATCAGGCAGCACACCGCGCGCAACCCGCTGATGCCTCTGCGGATCTTCTCCTCGCCCAACGTGGCCGGCGCCAACGTGGTCCAGGTTCTCGGTGGCGCGGGCATGTTCGGGATGTTCTTCCTCGGCTCGCTGTACCTGCGCCGGATTCTCGGCTACGACCCGCTGCAGATCGGCCTTGCCTTCCTGCCCGTCGCGGTCGTGATGGGTGTCCTGTCCGTGCGCTACACCGACCGGCTCGTGATGCGCTTCGGCGCCCGCACGACGATGTTCCCCGGGCTGGTGCTGATCGCCGCCGGGCTGGCCCTGTTCGCTCTCGGCCCGGCGGGCGGCGGGTACCTGAGCCATGTCTTCCCTGTCGCGCTGCTGGTCGGCAGCGGGGCGGGCCTGTGCTTCCCCGCCCTGATGACGCTGGCCATGTCCAGCACCGCCCCGGCGGACGCGGGTCTGGCATCCGGCCTGGTGAACACGACCGGCCAGGTCGGCGGGGCGCTCGGGCTCTCGGTGCTGGCAACCGTCTCCGCGTCCAGGAGCAACGCGCTGATCGCGCAGCACCACCCGGCCGCGGTCGCGCTGACCGACGGTTACCACCTGGCCCTCTGGATCGCGTGCGGCCTCGTTGTCGCGGCGGTCGGGGTAGCCGCCGTCGCGCTGCGGCCGCAGCCCGCTGTCGAGCCGGATCGGCACGATAGCGTTGCCTCATGGCGATCACGAGACGAACCCTCGGGCGCACCGGCGCGGACGTGACCATCCTGGGCTACGGCGCGATGGAGCTGCGCGGGCTGCCACGCGGGCCGCAGATCGACGACGACCACGCGGAACGGCTGCTGAACGCGGTGCTCGACGGCGGGATCAACCTGATTGACACCAGTCCCGATTACGGCAGGAGCGAGGAGCTCATCGGCCGGTATATCGGCCACCGCCGCGACGAGTACTTCCTGGCCTCCAAGTGCGGATGCCCGCTTGAGCTGCCGACGGACACGCCGCCCCCCTACCCGCACGACTACAGCCCGGCCAACGTCCGGGCGGACGTCGAGCAGAGCCTGCGCCGGCTCGGCACCGACCGCCTCGACCTGGTGCAGGTGCACATGTCACCGAGCGTCGCCGAACTGACGGACAACCGCAGCGTCGAGACCCTCGCCGCGCTGCGCGACGAGGGCAAGATCCGCTTCATCGGCATGTCAGGCATCCTGCCGCACCTGCCCGGCCAGATCGCGATGGGCGTCTTCGACGTCTTCCAGATCCCCTACTCGGCGCTGCAGCGCGAGCATGAGGAGCTCATCGACGAGGCGGTGAGCGCCGGCGCCGGCACGCTGATCCGTGGCGGCGCGGCGCGCGGCGCGCCGTCCGACGACAAGAACTGGAGCATCGGCCCGATCGGCGTCGCCGCGCAGGAGAGCCAGCGCCGCTGGCAGAGCTCAGGCCTGGAAGACCTGCTCGCCGCCAGCGGGATGTCGCGGATGGAGTTCGTGCTCCGGTTCACGCTCAGCCACCCCGGCCTGTCAAGCACGATCGTCGGCACGGCGAACCTCGCGCACCTCGACGGAAACATCGCCGTCGCCGAGTGCGGCCCGCTGCCCGATGACCTGTACGAGGAGGCCAAGAAGCGCCTGCGACCCGTGGATGCCTCCTAGGCGCCTGTCGGCGGTCGCCGTCTACTGCGGATCCAACCGTGGCGCGGACCCCGCGTACGCCGCCGCGGCGGCCACGCTCGGGCGACTGCTCGCCGAGCGCGAGATCCGCCTGGTCTACGGCGGCGGCCACGTCGGCCTCATGGGTGTGCTCGCGGACTCCGTCCTGGACAGCGGCGGGCACGCGCTCGGCGTCATCACGCGCGCCCTTGACGCGCGGGAGGTGGGGCATCGCGGTCTAACTTCGCTGATAGTCGTCGAGACCATGCACGAGCGCAAGGCCGCGATGGCGGACGTGGCGGACGCGTTCATCATGCTTCCCGGCGGCTACGGGACGCTCGACGAGTTCTTCGAGGTGGTGACCTGGACCCAGCTCGGCATTCACGCCAAGGCGTGCGGGCTGCTCGACGTGGCGGGCTACTACACGCCGCTGCGCGCGCAACTTGACGCCGCCGTGCGGGACGGCTTCGTGATCCCCGCCCATCGCGAGCTCGTGATCACCGAGTCCGAGCCAGGGACGCTGCTCGACCGGCTCGCCACCTGGGCGCCGGTAACCGTCAGCAAATGGGTGGACTGAGCCCGACGCGCTATCGCTATGGCTTGCGGGCGATCGCGCACAAGACCGTCGCGCCGCCTGGGGAGTCGATCGGCAGTGTCTGCTCGTCCGGATGCCACTGCGCCGCCCAGACCAGTTCGCCGGGATCGACCAGGGGGAATCCGGCGAGCATCGCGGCGACTTCGGCGCGCGTGCGCATGTGCAGCCCGGATGAGGCGTCATCCCACGCCCGCGCCGCGCCGGCCGCCTTCGGGTAGCCGTCGGCAGACACGTGCGACACGACGAGGTAGCTGCCTGCCGGGAGCGCGTCCATCAGCGCGGTGACGATGCCGCGCGGGTCTTCCTCGTCGCTGATGAAGTGCAGCACGGCGACGAGCAGCACGGCGATCGGCTGGCTGAAGTCCAGCCGGGCGCGCAGCGTGGGATCGGCGAGGATGCCGGCGGGATCGCGCAGGTCGCCGTGGATGATCGTGGCGTTGGGGACCCCGTTCAGCATGTCGTGGGCGTGCGCGATCACCACTAGGTCGTTGTCCACGTAGACGACGCGCGTGCCGGCCGCGGCGGCGAACGCGACCTCGTGCACGTTGTTCATCGTGGGCAGCCCGGTGCCGATGTCGAGGAACTGCCGTACGCCGAGTTCGCCTGCCAGGTACCGGACGGCACGGCCGAGGAACTTCCTGTTCTGCAGCACGCCGCCGCGGACCACGTCCTCCGGCGTCGCGACGAAGGCCCGCTCCGCCGCCGCGCGGTCGGCGGGGTAGTTGTCCTTGCCGCCGAGCAAGTAGTCGTACATCCGCGCCACGTTCGGTATCTCCGGGCTGAACCTCGCTTCCGGCATCGTCGCCGCCGGCCAGCTCGCCGTGGGCCGGCTGCGAACCCACCCGCAGAGCCGTTCCGCGGTCGGCGCCGACGCCGGAACGGGCAGCGCGCCGGGCGGTCCCGGCCGGGTCTTGCGGGCGACACCGCACCAGGACAGCGACCGGCCCGGGTCCGCGGCCAGTCCGGTCTGCGCGTCCGGATGCCACTGCGACGCCCAGACCATGGTGCCGGGGTCAATGAGGTCATGACCGTCCAGCAGCGCGGTTACCTCGGCGCGGTTGCGGCTGTGCACCTTCGCCGTGGCCTTCCTGTAGACCTGCGCGATCTCGCCGGCCTGCGCGTAGCCGTCCGCGGTCCAGTGCGAGATGACCAGGTAGCTCCCGACAGGGACCGCGTTCATGAGCCGGGCGATGATGCCCCGCGGGTCCTCGGCGTCGCTGATGAAATGCAGCACCGCGACGAGCAGCACGGCGATCGGCTGGCTGAAGTCAAGCCGGGCGCGCAGCGTGGGGTCGGCGAGGATGCCGTCGGGATCGCGCAGGTCGCCGAGGATGATCGTGGCGCGCGGGTTGCCGTGCAGCAGGTCGTGCCCGTGCGCGACGACGACCGGGTCGTTGTCCACGTAGATGACGCGGCTGTCCGGCGCGACCGACTGCGCGACCTCGTGCACGCTGTTCATCGTGGGCAGCCCGGTGCCGATGTCGAGGAACTGCCGTACGCCGAGTTCGCCGGCCAGGTGCCCGACCGCTCGCCCGAGGAACCTGCGGTTCTGCAAGGCCGCTGTCCGGATGACCCCGGTCGGCAGCGCGGCCATCACCCGCTCCGCTGCCTGCCTGTCGATGGGAAAGTTGTCTTTCCCGCCCAGGTAGTAGTCGTACATCCTCGCGGTATTCGGAATATCCGGGCGGAATGCCTCGCCGGCCACCATGCACTGATTGTGGCACCGCAACGCCGCAATGTCAGGGGTAAAGCGTCAGACGGTGATGTGCCCGTTACAGACGCGGGTCGACCGGCTCGGATTCGAGCGCGAGCACGCCGAACACGCACTCGTGCACCCGCCACAGCGGCTCGCCGCGCGCCACCCGGTCAAGCGCCTCGAGGCCGAGCGCGTACTCGCGCATCGCGAGCGCTCGCTTGCGGCCCACTTCGCGGGACCGTAGCCTGGCCAGGTTCGCCGGCTCTGTGTAGTCGGGCCCGTAGATGATCCGCAGGTACTCGCGGCCGCGCACCTTCAGGCCCGGCTGCGCGATGCCCTTCGCACCTCGTGCCAGACCGTCGGCCGGCTTGACCACCATGCCCTCGCCACCCGCCTCGGTCAGCGCGAACCACCAGGCCGTCGCGGCGGCACGGGAGTCGGCGTCCCCGGTGTCCGCCATGACGTGCCTGGTCGGCGCGAACAGGCCCGGGTCCGCGGTCGCCAGCCTGCTGGCGACCGCCAGATGCCAGGCGTGCGGCCGCGCCGAATGCGCGGCCCCTTCCGACGCGAGCACGGCGAACGGGGCGATCCGGACGCCGTCGAGGCCGCTGGTCGGCCAGCAGTACCGCTGGTAGGCGGCGGTGAACGCGTCCGCGTTGGCGAGCCGCGCGCTGCTGCGGCCAGTCAGTGCCGCCACGTCGAGGCCACGCGCCGCGGCCGCGGTGAGAACCGACACCGCCGCCGGGAGCGCCGCGTGCGCTGCCGCGCCCACCGCGGCGTACTGCTCGCGCAGCAACTGCCCGGCCTTGGCGCTCCACGGCATCAGTTCGGCGTCGAGCAGCAGCCAGGCGGTGCCTAGTTCATCGAACAGGCCGGCCGAAGCCACCGCGTCGCGCACCCGCCCGAGCAGCGCCGAGTTCAGCGCGGGCGCGAAGAACGGCCGCCCGGTCCGCGTCCAGATCGCGCCGTCGCCCGCCACCCCGAACCGCCCCGCCGCGTCTGCCGCGGAGCGGCAGACGAGCAGCACGGCACGCGAGCCCATGTGCTTTTCCTCGCACACCACCTGCCGCACGCCAGCGTCCAGGTAGGCCTCGAAGGCCTGTTCCGGGTGCTCGAGCAGGTCGCCATCGCGGGCGGCGGCGACCGGGCTCATCGTCGGCGGCAGGTAGAGCAGCCAGCGCGGGTCGATCGCGAACCGGCTCATCACCTCCAGCGCGGCGGCCGTGTTCGCCTCGCCCACGCTGACCCGCGGCAGGTAACCGGTTTCGATGATCCGCCTGCCGGTCACGTCGCCGATGTCGAGCACGTCAGGCTCGCGCCGCGCCGCCGCGACCTCAGCACCCGCTGAGACCTCCGCGCCGCCAGGGGAGCCCGCAGAGCCCGTGGAGTCCGCGGCGGTCGCCGCGCGCAGCGGCCTGACCGGTTCGTAGTAGACATGGGCCGCCGGAACAGACACCACCGCTCGTTCCGGATAACGCAGTGCTGTCAGGGAACCACCGAACACGCAGCCGGTGTCCAGGCACATCGTGTTGTTCACCCATTCCGCCGCCGGCACCGGGGTGTGCCCGTAGAGCACCATCGCGCTGCCGCGGTAGTCATCGGCCCACGGGTAGCGCACGGGCAGCCCGTACTCGTCGGTCTCGCCGGTGGTCTGCCCGTACAGGCAGAACGCGCGGACCCGGGCGGAGGCGCGGCCCTGCAGCCGCTGCGACAGGCCAGCGTGCGCGACCACGAGCCCGCCGCCGTCAAGCACGTAGTGGCTGACCAGCCCGTCGAGGAACGTCTCCACCTCGCGCCTGAACGTCTCCGGCTCGGCGGAAAGCTGCGCCAGCGACTCCGCGAGCCCGTGCGATACCCGCACGTTCCGCCCGCGCAGCGCGCGCAGCAGCTTGTCCTCGTGGTTGCCTGGCACGCACAGCGCGGTCCCCGCGGCGACCATTCCCATCGCCAGCCGCAGCACGCCGGGGGTGTCCGGGCCGCGGTCGACCAGGTCACCGAGGAACACCGCGCGGCGACCTGCTGGGTGCGCCGCGCCGGCCGCCCGGCCGCCGGAGTCACGGCAGAGCACGTAGCCGAGCGAGCCGAGCAGCCGCTCGAGCTCGGCGCGGCAGCCGTGCACGTCGCCGATCACGTCGAACGGGCCTGTCTCGTCCCGCAGGTCGTTGAACATCCGCGTCCTGGTGATGGTCACGTCCGCCACGTCCGCGGCCGAACGCAGCACATGCACCGTGCGGAACCCCTCGCGCTGCAGCCCCCGCAGCGACTTGCGCAGCTGGGCGTGCTGGCGATGGATCACGTGTGCGCCGAAGTCCCGGTCCGGCCGCGAGGCGTTACGCGTCACGCAGGTGCCGACCGGCATGTCGAAGACGATCGCGACCGGCAGCACGTCATGCTCGCGCGCCAGCTCGACGAGCGGCCTGCGCGCCTCTGGCTGCACGCTCGTCGCGTCGACCACCGTCAGCCGGCCGGCGGCGAGCCGCTTGCCGGCGATGTAGTGCAGCACGTCGAACGCGTCCTTGGTGGCGGACTGGTCGTTCTCGTCGTCCGCGACGAGCCCGCGGCAGAAGTCCGAGGAGATGACCTCGGTGGGCTTGAAGTGCGTGGCGGCGAACGTCGACTTCCCCGACCCCGAGGCGCCCACGAGCACGACCAGGCTCAGCTCGGGAACCGCTAGCTCGCGGCTCATGCCGCGCCCTCCCGCGTGCCCGCCGCCCCGGCAGGCGCCGCCGTCCCGGCAGGCGCGGCAGGGGCCCCGCCCGCCTCGAACACAGCCATCTGCGTTGGCGGCCCGGCCGCCGTCTCCGGCCCCACGGGCACGAACCGCACCCGGTACCGGTACGCGCCGCCCACCCGCTCCGCCCACTCGCGGAACTGCTCGCGTGTCCACTCGAACCGGTGGTCGCTGTGCCGCAGCGCGCCCTCCGCCAGGCCGTATTCGGCGTTGTATTCGGCGTTCGGCGTGGTGACCACAACCGTCCCCGGCGCCGCGAACCCGAATATCGCGCGTTCCACCGCCCCAAGCCGCTCGGCGTCCACGTGCTCGATGACCTCCATGAGCACCGCCGCGTCAAGCCCGGCGAGCCGCTCGTCACGGTAGGTCAGCGCGGACTGGAACAGCTCAAGCCGATCGCGGCGCGCCTGCGGCATCCGGTCCAGCCGCAGCCTGCGCGCCGCCATCCGCAGCGCGCGCACCGACACGTCCACGGCGACGACCCGCTCGAACGTCGCGTCCTCGACGAGCGCCGCGGTCAGCGCGCCGGCGCCGCAGCCGAAGTCCCCGACCGTCCGCGCCCCGCACTCGCGCAGTACCGCGAGCACCGCCTCGTGCCGCCGCACCGCCAGCGACACAGCGCGCCCCGGCTCACCCGTGTCCGCCTCCTCCGCCGCGCCCTCCTCCGCCGCGCCCGCCCCGGCGTCCGCTATCACGGCCTCCGCCGCCGCACCCTCTTCTGCCCTGGCGTCCGCTGCCGCGCCCGCCGCCGCCGCCTCCTCCTCCACGTCCTCGACGGGTACGGCGTTGTCGATCTCCTCCGGGTCCAGGTCGTCCGCCTCTGCCAGCCGGGCCAGCGCCGACACGGTCAGCTCCCGCCGGTGCACCAGGTACCGCCGCGTGATCAGCCCCTTCTCCGGATGCGCGGCCAGCCACCCTGACCCCGCCCGCACCAGCTTGTCCACTTCGTCAGTCGACACCCAGTAGTGCTTCACGTCGTCGAGCACCGGCAGCAGCACGTAGAGGTGGTTGAGCGCGTCGGCGAGCCGCATGGTGCCGGACAGCCGCAGGTCCAGATAGGCGGAGTCGCCCCAGGACGGCGGGTCGAGCGGCACCGTCCGCGCGGACACCGTCCAGCCAAGCGGCCCGAACACACGCCCGGCGAGTTCGGCGCCGCCCTTGCAGCGAAGCGCCGGCACCCAGATCTCCAGCGGCATCGGCGTCTCCGCGAGTTCGGGCCGCGCGTCGCACCGCCCGGTGAGCGCGGTGCGGAACACGTCCTTCAGCGCGACGGCGAGCAGGCTCGACGCCGCATACGGCCGGTCGTTCACGTAATGCGTGATGCCCTCGCCCGGCCCGCGCACCAGCCCCACCGGGTCCACCTCGAGCAGCAGCGCCGCGGTGCACCGCCCCGCCGCCGCCTCCGGGTAGAACACGTGCGCCGTCCCGCCCGCTGACAGCCCGAACGACTGCACCCTGTCGGGGTGCTTGTGCAGCAGGAACCCCAGGTCAGTGGCGGGTTCCCGGATGGTAGTGATCGTCAGCAGCACCCGCAGATTGTCCCGTCCCCCCACAATGAAAATCAATTCAGTTATCCCGAACGAAGCCCCCTCCTCCCGCACCCCGCCCGCCTCCCCGCCCCACCCGCAACCCACCAGCCGTGGCCCCGATCGCCGCCAGCCCACCGCCCATCCGTCGTGGCCCCGGCGCCCCCGCGCCTCCGTCCCGCCCGCGTCCCCGCGCCTCCGTCCCGCCCGCGCCTCCGGCCGCCGTCACGCCTCCGCGCCTCCGGCCGCCGACAGGCTGGGGCGGCGCCTTTCGCGACTGCGAGGCTCACCACCTTCGGGCGGCGATGGCCGTCCCGTCACACCAGCATCCTGCGTTCGCCTTACACAGGAGATGACCACTTTCGCGTCCGATTTGTCCCGGTATAGGTGTGCGGTTGCTGTGTAAGGTCGAGCCCGACCGGGAGGGTAACCTGCTTGACTTGTCTTGTCTCGCAAGACATCATGTGAGGCATGGGCAGCGATCCGGGGATGACCGAGCTCCGCAGGGGAGTGCTCGGTCCGTGCGTGCTGGCGCTGCTTGAGCAGAAACCGCGGTTCGGGCTCGAGCTCGTGCGCGAGCTCGACGCCGCCGGCGGGCTGCTGACCAGCGACGGAACGGTGTACCCGCTGCTGAACAGGCTGCGCGACGCGGGGCTCGTGACCAGCGAGTGGCGCGACGCCGAGGGCGAGCGCGCGCGCCGCTACTACTTCATCACCGAGGACGGACGTAAGCAGCTGGCGGCGTTCCGCGCGGAGTGGACGGAGTTCGCTGCCACGGTCCGCGGGGTTCTCTACCAGGCAGAAGAGGAAGGACACCGGCGATGAGCGAAACGGTGCTCGAACACCGGCTAGTACGCGAGTACCTCCACGCGCTCGACTCCGCGTGCGCCGCACTGCCCGCCGTCCAAGCGCGCGAGCTGCGCGAGCAGATCATCGCCCACCTAGACGAAGCGCTGCCGCCAGGTGCCAGCGACGCGGAGGTAACCGCAGAGCTCGGCAAGCTCGGCGCACCGCGGACACTCGCCGCCGAAGCCGCGGGCCCGGGACCGCGCTCGGGCGCGCGAAGACTGGGCCGCCGCCTCTCCCGGGTCCGCTGGTGGACGTGGGCCATCATCGGCACGGCGCTCGCCGCTATCACGGCGGGGGTTGTCTACCTGACCTTGGCCGAGACCGCCGAGCCGCTGGGACAGGGGGATCTGTCAGCCTGGTGGTTCCCGCAGGACAGAGCACGACAGGTGTATACGGAGGCCGCGGGCGTCACCCAGACCACGGTGCTGGAGCGTTACGGTCAGGAGCAGGGATTCGTCGTAGGCATCTCGAACGACAGCGATTGGACGCAGACCATCGTCGGCCTCGACCTGGACCAGTGGGCGTCGGACCTCATGCAGCCGCGGCTCGCGGTGGGCAGCGACTCGAACATTGATGGCGGCGGCACCTGGGGCAGCCACACCACCTGGGACATGCCGGGCAGCATCCCGCCGCACTCTGTTCGCCTCCTGCGCGTGCTCTGGATCAGCCACCTCTGCAACTCGCCCGGCGCGCAGACCATCTTCCAGGACATTTCCATCCGGGTACGCGTCGGCCCGGTCACCAGGACAGAAGACCTCAACCTGGGCCAAGCCTGGGCGTTGCAGGGAACGAAGGCGTCCGCGTGCGGCTCGAACGGGTAATACCTCGGCCAGTTCATCGCCGCCGCGGAAGTGCTGCGCAACCCTGAGAGGAAGGACCCCGGCGATGAGTGAAACGGTGCTCGAACACCGGCTGGTACGCGAGTACCTGCACGCGCTCGACTCCGCGTGCACTGCCCTGCCGGCCGCCCAGGCGCGCGAGCTGCGTGAGCAGATCACCGCCCACCTGGACGAGGCCCTGCCGCCAGGTGCCACCGACGAGCAAGTGAAGGCCGAGCTCGGCAAGCTCGGCGCACCGCGGACACTCGCCGCCGAGGCCGCGGGCCCGAGACCGCGCTCAACCGCCCAACGGCTGCTGCGCCGCCTCTCCCGGATCCGCTGGTGGGCCTGGACGCTGATCGCAACCGGGGCTGCCGTCATCATTTCTGCGGGGGTGCCGCTGATCTTGATGCAGAGCGCGGAGCCGCTGAATCAGGACGGCGGGCTTTCGGGCTGGTGGTTCGATCAGGACAGTGTGCGGTCGGTGACCACGCAGGCCGGCGCCGTCGTCCAGTGGACGGCGCCGGAGCGCTACCGTCAGCGCCAGGGTTTCGTGGTCAGCATCTCTAATGACAGCGACTGGACGCAGACCATCCTCGGACCCGAACCTGATCCCTACACCGAAGACTTCTTGGAGGACCTGTCAGTGGGCGTGAGCGGCCCTCCGGGGCCCGGTGAGGACGTTGGCCCTGATAACGGCCAGCTGCACTGGGATCTGCCCGCGAGCATCCCGCCGCACTCCACCCGCTTCTTGCGGGTGCTCTGGACGTCCGGCGTGTGCATGGGGCCCAGGAGCGAGACGGTTATCACGGACCTGTACCTGCGGGTACGCGTGGGGATTATCACCAGGACCGAGGACATCCACTTGCAGTATGCGTGGGCGCTGTCGGGAGCGAAGAAGTCCGGCTGCGTCGCGGGCGAAGGGGTAATACTCGGGTCGTGACCGCATGGGTGCTGCACGTGGACCTCGACCAGTTCATCGCCGCCGTCGAGGTGCTGCGCAACCCCGAACTGAAGGGCAAGCCCGTCGTCGTCGGCGGCGATGGCGACCCGGACAAGCGCGGCGTGGTCAGCACCGCCTCTTATGAGGCG
>Ga0126381_100002056_pt1 | contig 21732 bp, 26 predicted proteins | sample PanSoiMetPlot_28_FD_96465 | JGI IMG/M metagenome (GOLD analysis project Ga0126381, IMG submission 96465) | Tropical forest soil microbial communities from Panama - MetaG Plot_28 | ecosystem: Environmental > Terrestrial > Soil > Tropical forest > Bulk soil | place: Panama | collected 2016-02-17
CCAATGGTGATTAAGCAAGTGTTGGATGCATATGGCCAAGAGACCAACCAGAACCAGAAGGGAAAGGAGGAGTAGCTTTTGGTTTGTACTCATGTGTATGGTCCTTCTGGCTTGCACCTTCTTAGGTGCATGTACTTTTGAGCATAGTGAATGCTTTGCAATGCATAGGGGCGTGTGGGAGTCATGTGGTACTGGGGCGGAGCCCACACCTATGCCCACAGCTACGCCTTGTGACCCCTCTGGTACATCACCATGCCAAGAAGACCCTCCACTAGAAGACAAGCACAAGCTGTTTTGGACGCCGTGGACCTCAGGGGATTTGATGTAGTAGTGGACCCTACTGAGGCATTGCTCCAGAGAGTGGTGGCAGAGGCTGGCAAGGCACAGTTGGCAGACCTTGGTGTCGGTACACCTGATGCATTTAGGCAAGTGAATAGTGATGCTGTGGCTTATGCTAGGGCAAGGGCTGCTGAGCTGGTGGGCCGCAAGAGGGATGAGGATGGACAATTGGTTGATAATCCTAGGGCTGAATTTGCTATCACTGATGGTACTAGGGAGTATTTGCGCAGTACTGTGGAGACTGCCATTGAGGAGGGTTGGTCCAGTGAGCAGTTGGCAGAGGCCATGGAGGAGAATACGGCATTCAGCCCAATGCGGGCCAGGCTCATTGCACGTACTGAGGTTGGCAGTGCCTATGGTCAAGGCCAGTTGGTGGGTGCGCAGGCGGCGGACATGGGATCTAAGAAATGGCTGGCTTCACCTGGGTCCTGTAGTGATTGTCTTGCGAATGAGGCTCAGGGGTGGATAGACATTGATGATGACTTCCAGAGTGGGGATGCTGCACCATTGGCACATCCTGCCTGCACATGTGATGTAGACTTCAGAGAAGGATTGGAGGATAGTGGCAATGGCAATGGAGATAATGAAGGAAGCAATGGCGAGGGCTGATGCTGAGAAGAAGGTCCACCCCACATTTGTCAATGTGAGTATGGGCCAGGCTGGTGAGGAGATTAGGGGCTTTTTGAGTGTGGATGGCACCACAATTGCCTGTGTTACTATATGGGGCTTGACACCTCAGGCACTCAAGGCAATGAATGTGAAGATGATGGAGCATCTCTTGCAAAGGTTTCCTCAGCCACTTGTGATGGTGCCTCCCCCTGGAACAAGGCTATCCTGAGCGACAGTGCCCCACCACATCTTTGGCGTTACCACCCTCTATAGATAGACCATTCCCACGCACGCATACATTATGGAACACATTAAGAGAGATGCCTTTTTGTACTTCAGTCCTAGAGATGTGGATGTGAGGGACTTTGCCCAGTGTGGCACATGCATGCACTTTGCTGGGTCAAGGTGCACGCTGTTGCCTTCTAGCTTTGAAGTGGGTGAGACTGATTCTTGTGGTATGTACTTACCTGGTGAGCCGGTAGGTAGCGATGGTCCTAAGTTGGCTGTGTTTCAGCCTGATGAGGTGGGCTTTGTCAGTAGGCAGGTGAGGTGTGAGTCATGTGCCTACTTTGGTGACCAGGACAATCAGTGCTATCTGTACCGCATTCTCAACACTACGCTGAGTGAGCTGTTTGACTTGGACACGAATGTTGAGCAGTTTGGGTGCTGCAATGCTAATACACCGAGGCAGTCTAGTGCTGCTGTGGAGGAGTATTTGCAGGCAATGAGGGATGTGACTACTGAGGTGAAGCATGGGTCGCCACAGGCTAATCCAACTATACCTACACCTCAGCAGGCCAAGTCTATGCCTGGTATGGCGTCTAAGCCAATGGGCCTGTTGACTGAGGATGAGTTGCTGAATGACACATTTCCTCCTCCTGTGCAAGTGTTTACTAAGGCATTGCAGGGTACTGATGAGTGGGATGTGAGTGTATGGGTGCCTGTACAGAAGAAGGAGATGCTGCCTGATGGCAAGCTAAGGGTCAAGGGCTGGGGTGCTGTGAGTGACATTGTGGACAATCAGGGGGATATCATTACTGCACAGGCACTGGCTGAGGCTGCTGGGGACTGGAAGAGGTGGGGCAACATTAGGTTGATGCATGACCCTAAGGTGATTGGGCATGCTGATGTTGTGGAGATTAGGAAGCACCCGGTTACTGGCACTGATGCTATGTGGATTGAGGCGACTATATTTGACCCTATGGCTATTGGGATGTACATGGATGGAGCATTACCAGGGTTTAGCATTGGTGGCAGGGTTATGCCTGGTGGCAGAGAGCTGGTAGAGGTGGATGATGGCGTGCCTGAGGCACCTCCACCCACATTCCAGTAATGGTACCCATACACTGTTTGGCGTTAACACCCTCTATAGATAGCCCACTGAGGGTGACACAGGTGGCACAAATCACTGGGACTACCGTGGGGTGGGTCATAGACAATATAAAGGTCATATAGACAGTGGAGCTTAGTCTACATGACTTTGAGGATGGACTAAAGAAGTTCAACCCACATCATGACCCAAAGACTGGTGAGTTTGCTGAGGGTGCTGGTGGCAAGCCACAGAAACTGAATCCCAAGGAAATGCTTGCATTGGTTCATTATACTGGGGGTGGCTATCACGAAATGAATGAGTGCTTGAGAGGCACTGAGTCATGCACCAAGTCAGCTAAGGAGTCAATAGATGCATTGAAGGATGGGTTGGGTAAGTGCTCACCAGGGCCTGACCAAGTCTTCAGGGGTGTTAACTATAAGGGCAATGCTAAGCAAGTACTGAGCAAGTTTAAGGAAGGTGCAGCTGTTAGTGACAAGGGCTTTCTGAGCACTTCTGCTGACAAGCGTGTTGCTGAGACCATGGCCAGTGTCAACAGTGAGAAGGGACAGACTTCTGTGATATTCACTCTGTCTGGTAAGAGTGGCTTTGACATTAGCAAGCTGTCGAACATTCGTGCGGAGAAAGAGGTTTTGTTTCAGCCAGGGGCTAAGTTTAGGGTGGCCAGTGCAAGGATTGTCAGTGGACGTGTAGAAGTGAGACTTAAATGAGCTTGGCAGATAGATGGAAGCATGATGATAACAGGGTGTTACTGCCTGAGCCTGAGGAGGTAAAGAAGATGCAATTGGTGTTTGCGCATGCAATTGAACCTGTAAACAAGCGCACTCAGGCAGAGGGCATTCCAAGCCCAGACCCTGAGGAGTGGGTGGAGGAAGGGGATGATGAGATGGAGGAGGTGAGGAGGGCTGGGCAGCTGAGGGAGAAGGTGGACAAGCTGTTGGCCAAGGCTGAGAGGTTTGGCTCAAGGCAGAATGTGCCTGGCCATCCACCAATGTATGCTGGTGCAAAGGCAGCTAAGCCTGCTAAGGGTGAGCATGTGCCTGGGCATCCACCCATGCATGCAGAGGCGCCAATTGATGGCCATGAGCATGAGGATGACATTGAGGGACAAGAGGGCCCTAAGCCTAAGGTGAAGCAGAGGAAGGGTGTCAAGGCACCAGTACATCCCAAGAACAAGATGGAGCTGGGTGAGTTTGAGAAGGGCATGCGGGGGTTTCTTTGACTTAGCTAAGGCAGATGGAGATATTGCACGGGGTGATACTGTGTGGGTGCATCATGGTGATGGGACCAAGAGCCCTGGGTATGCTAGGAGTGGTAAAGGGGCTGATGGTAAGCATGAAGTGAGCTATCACCCTGAAGGGAAGAGATGGTCTAATGCTAGAGTGCATGTTGACAACTTATCCCATAGGTAGGTGAGCTATGCCACGTGTGGTTTGGGTGCTGTTGTTGGTGGTGCTCATTGTTGCGTTGTTGCCTAATTGGGGCTACTGGGGTGGGCCTCCTGTTAGAGGGCCTTATGGATATGGATGGTATCCATCTGGGAGTGTGGGCTTGGTACTCATTATCCTGATTGTCTTGTTGTTGCTTGGGGTGATTTGATGGCCAAGAGGAAGGTTTGGAAATTGACAAGGGTAAGGTTTAGTGAGGTGTCAGCAGTGGATAGACCTGCAATGGACTTTGCCACTGCTGAGCACATTGAAGTGTTGAAGCGTTATGGCCTTACTGTGCCTCCTGACCTTGAAGCATTAATGAAGGCTGAGCTTCCTGTGGAGTTGAGGCCACACCAGACTGTGGTCAGACGATTTATGGAGAGAGTGATGAACTTGTTGTATAAGAGGGAGTTCAGCAGGCAGGAGAGGGAGAAGCTGGCTGCCAAGGGCCATGCTAAGCCTGATGGCTCATATCCTATTGTCACGAGGCAGGACTTGAAGAATGCCGTGCAGGCATGGGGTAGAGGTGGAGCCACACAGAGTGACAAGGAGCATATTGTGGCAAGGGCTAAGGCTATTGGGGCAACTGATGCGTTGCCAGAGGACTGGCAGGGCTCCACCAAGGAGAAGTCCATGGGTGTGGACATTGCCTATGCTGTGGTCAAGGCAGGTGGCTCTTTGCTGTTGCGCAAGTCCATGATTGAGGTGGGCCAGCTGGCAATGTTTGTGTGTAGCTTGGACTGTGTGGTACAGCAATTGGCACAGGAGCGCACAGCTGAGGGTGATGTGAATCCTGTGGTAGAGGAGCTGTCAAGGTTGAGAGATGAGCTTGGGGATGCATTGGTGTCATTGGCCACACATGAAGTGGGTGAGATAAAGGCAGAGAAGCCTGGGGAGCAGCAGCCTGCAGAAGCAATGATGTAGCCCATACACTGTTTGGCGTTAACACCCTCTATAGATAAGAGATTCCAAAGGTTAGTAGTAAAAGGAGGTCGAATGGCAGAGAACAATACTTTAGGAGTGCCCTCTAGTGCACTGAGCCCAGCAGCTACCCAGTTGATTGAGAAGCTGTTGGCAGGTAACAACGCAGGCAATGCCGCTCTGGAGGCAGAGCTCAAGAAGAGGGATGAGGCCCATTTGGACTTCATCCAGAAAGCCCATGATAAGATGCATGAGGCTGGAGCTGGTGAGCAGGCAGATGATGAGGGTGAGGAGAGTGAACAGGAAGAGGAGGATGAAGAGCAGAAGCAAAAGTACATTGCCCTGGTGAATCAAGGCCTGAACACTGATACATTGGTGAAGGCTGAGATTACTGCGCTCATTGGCAGGGGCAGGTACAGTCCAGAGGACCGCAAGGTGCTCAAGGCTTTGCATGACATGTTCTGTGCAGCTGGAGCCAAGTGCCGTGCAGTGGAGATGAGGAAGTCCATGGGTATGAGTGGTTCTTCAATGGCATTGGTGAAGGCACTGAAGCAGACTGTCAAGGCCCAGCAGGAGATGATTGAGAAGATGCTGAACAGGCCTCAGCAGATTCAGGTGGTGCCGAATCCTGCAGTGACCACGCCACCCACCACGACAGATGCCAAGCAAAATCCTGGGTCACTTGGACCGCATCAGGTGTTGAACAAGATTGAGGTCAAGGGTGCTGATGACATCATCGACACGGTGCAGAAGCGCCACGAGAGGGGCGGCAAGGTCATCAACAACATCACTGATTTACTGAACTAACCCCATTCTTCTGGGTCTTGGGCCTCTTGGCCCATGGGAGGTGTAATGAATCCAGCGGTAGCAGACCTGTCTCAAGAGACCATAAATGCCTTGGTGAAGGCCATCGGTAGTAGTGATGACCTGCGCAAGGCTATAACCACAGCTAATGGACCTCAGGCATATGACTTGGAGGCAGAGGTCAAGTCGCTGTTTCCTGTGAACACGCCCATAAGGAATGACATCCCCAGGGTATTCTCCAGGAACAAGGGGGATGTTGCCACGCACTGGCAAGCTATCACGGGCATCAATACCACATGGATGCCATCTGTGGTGTTTGAGGGCAGACGTGGTGGTGCAGTGACCACTACCAAGGTTAATAGGATGGCTGCCTATGCCACCTTTGGCTTGGAAGACTCGGTCACTGAGGAAGCCAGACTGGCTGCAGTGGGCTATGACGATATTGATGCCAGGGTGGTGGCCAACCTTATTTGGGCATTGATGATTAGTGAAGAGGTATCTGACCTTGGCAGTAACAATTCGTTGCTGTTGGGCCAGCCTTCTATCACTGTCTCACACGACTCGGCCACCACGAGTGCCTTTACTACAGGCAACGTCATACATGTGAGGTGCTGTGCGTTGACGTTGGAGGGCTATCAGCGGGCCATCCGCAATGGCAATGTGCCGATTCCGGTGGTTAACAGGACGGTGGTGGGTGCCACACTAGCTGCTGGTCCGGTGGCTGAGACTATTGCTGGTGGTGTGTCCAATGCATCAGTGGATGCGTCCACTACGTTGACTGGTACTGGTCAGAACGCGACTGCTAGTGTAGTGGCTATACCAGGGGCTGTGGGGTATGCGTGGTATGTTGCTGTGGGTGCTGCCACTGCCACGTTCTACTCGCTGACCACAATCAATTCTGTGGTAGTGAGTGCTAATGGTGATGGCACTGACAATGTGCCCAGTGCTGACAACAGTGCCTATAACAATGCACCTATTGGCCAGGATGGCATTATCACCTTTTGTGCTATTCCGGGGAATGGGGCGTTTTATGTCAATCAGGCCACTGGTGTGATTGGTACTGGCACACCGATGACTGCTGGGGCATCTGCTAACATCAAGGAAGTGGACAACATCTTCCTGCAGATGTGGAACTCATGGCAGGGCTCGTGCGATACGATTTGGATTGCTGCCCAGGAGTTGGGCAACATGACAGATAAGGTGTTTGCATCGAGTGGCACACCACTGTTGAGGTTCCTGTTGGATGCTGCAGACATGAGCACTAGGCAGGCTGCCATCAGGACACTGCCTGCTGGTGTTGTGGTGGGCTTCCTGCTGAATAAGTACAGTGCGAATGGCCCAGTCAATATTCCTGTGAGGCTGCACCCGTACTTGCCGCCTGGCACGATGGTGTTCCAGACACACAAGCTACCATTCCCCAATGCGAATGTGCCGGATGTGTTGAGGATGAGAGGGCAGTTGGACTATCATGAGATTGCATGGGGACCATTCACACGGTCTGGTGAGTATGGAGTGTACTTCCGCGGTGTGCTGCAGTGCTACTTCTACCCTGGATTTGCAGTGCTTAGCAACATTGGCAATGGTTGATAACTAGTGGCGCTCTGAGGAGTGCTTTAAGGGGAAGCTTTGATGGAAGTTCAGAACATTGTGTTTGATGGTACTACTTCATCGCTGGGCATGACCTTTGTGCCTAATCCTGCAGTGCCCAATGAGGTGGCATTGATGGGGTGTGCATATGCGATATTGATGGCATACCCCAATGACCAGGTCACTGCAGCGAAGTACATCTTTGGTGTGTACAGGGTGTTGGGCTTTGGTGTGTTGCCACCGCAGCAGCCTGGTGATGATGTTGAGGCGCTGAAGGCTGACCAGAAGGTAATGGACGCTATCAGGCATACTATGCCACAGGTGGCTGATGCAATAATGCAATGGGCAGAGCCTGAACAGCCTGCACCTTGAGGAGGTGCGATGTGTCGACACTTATAAGGCTGCCTGGGTGGAGTGGCAATGATGGCTTGAGTGTCAGGGGTGTAGAGTATGTGTTTGGTGCTGCTACTCAGGTTACTGGCTTCCCTGACAATTTGACCGTTGATGAGTTGGCACAGATACAGGCACATGGCTTTACACTGTTGGCACCTGTCATCACTGTACCTGACCCAACATCTATGGCACAGGCTGCTAGTCCACCAAGTTTTGTTTCAGCAAAGGCATTGAGGAGCTAGTTATGGGTGTACTGGTAAGGATACCAGGAACGTCAAATGATGGCCTCAACTTTAGAGGCGTGGAGTATGTCAGTGACAGTAATGGGAAGATTCAAAGCTTTCCTACTGACTTGTCAAAGGAGGAGCACGAGCAGCTGTTTGCTCATGGCTTTCAGCTGGAGCCAGCAGTGGCAGTGGCAACTGGACAGGTGGCACGTGCGGAGAAGTCCACTGCTGCCCCGGAGGTAGCTGCTAGGAAGTGAGGGAGAGATGGCCTATCAACCACAGCAGTGGGACTTGTGCTTGGCCTCTGATGTCACTGAGACATATAACACTGAGACTAGCACTAGTCCTGACTTGGTACAGATGGTGGTCACTGCTGCAAGTAGGTGGTTCTCATCTTATTGTTCCAGGGTGTTCTTTGCAGTGGCCAATCTTACTGAGACACGTAATGGTAATGACCAGAATAGGATGGTGTTCAGGCAAAGGCCTGTGTGGGCACTGTCAAGTGTGGTCATAAATGGCACTCCCATATTGGTGGTGACTGACCAGATTTCCAGTGGAGCACTGTTTGATACTGATATGGTGTATCTGAGGGGCTACCAGTCTGGAGTGGCGTTGGCTGGCTGGGTGTATGGGTCACTGAAGTTCCAGCGTGGTATACAGAACTGTTCCTTTACGTATAGTGCTGGCTTTCAGACACCTGGACAGACTGCATTAGGTGTGACAGTGGCTGGAGCGCCTTTGTTGCCATTTGATTTGACTGAGGGAGCTGCTGAGACTGCTGGCTATTGGTTGAAGAGGCATAGGAACATTGCCAATGAGTCAACTGGTCAAGGGCCAGAGAGGGTGTCATTCTCTAAGGAAGATGTGCCTCCAATGGTCAAGACCATGTTGAACACGTACAGGTCTGCAACGTACAGGTTTGCTTGAGTGAGGTGTTAAATGCTGGATGATCTGCACAAGAACCAATTGATAAGCAACTTCATCAATAACTTGGCTGACAATGCTGGCATTACGTTGCCGCCACAGCAGGTACCTTATATTGAGGGGCAGTTGACGCAGGTGATGGAGGCTGCGTTCAATGCAGGCCAGACGGCCATGAAGTCCCCAATGACGCCCAAGCCCCCTGCTCCTTCTGCTACTAAGTCCTAACCTCTGGTTGGGTGTCTTCACCCATGGCTGGCATAAAGTATACCATAGTTGGCACTGAGAGGATTGCTGAGCACTTCCAGAGGGCTAGAGAGGAGGTGCAGGCAAAGCTTGCTGTTGCATTGTGGGAAGCTGAGCTGGTGTTGTTGTCCAAGGTCAAGGACAATTTGAGTGGTGACCCACAGGGTGTTAGGACTGGCATGCTGAGGCGTAGTGCTGTGGCTGAGAGACCTGAGGTCACGCCTAATGGCATGGTAGGTGTAGTGGGTGTCAATGCTGTGTATGCTGCGTTGCAGGAGTTTGGTGGCGATGTAGAGCCAAGGGTGGCTGTGCATTTGACTGTGCCATTGGAAGCTGCGATGACTGCCAGAGGTGTGGCTAGGTTCACGGCAAGGGAGTTCATAGACAATCCTTGGCTGTTGGGCTTTGACAGGTCTGTCACGCTGGGAAACTTGTTGTTGGGTGTGGTGAAGGGAGGGCCGCTCACGCCAGTGTTTGCTTTGGCGTTGAGGGTGAGGATACCGCCGCATAAGTACATGCACTTGGCATTTGAGGACACGAGGGAGAGGATGCTGGGTATTATACAGAAGGTAGTGGATAACCTCTAGTGAATGAGCCAATTGATAGGAAGTCCATTATGGATGCACTGTTTGCATTGGTGCAGACTATGGTGGTGCCTGGCTTGAGCATTTACTTTGGGCGCAGGATGCTGGTGTCTGACAACTTGGAGTTGCCTGCAGTTATAGTGAGGTCGTTCACTGAGGACACTAAGAGGTTGGCGTTGGGTGCACCCAGGTTCACAGTGATGAGTGCCAATGTGTTCATTTATACGAGGGATAGTGAGGATGCTGCTGTTGACCCTGAGAAGCAGTTGTTTCAGTTGCTACAGGCATTGGAGCAGGCGTTGTGCACCAATGTTAGTGTAGATGGCCAAGGGCCTGCTGAGCCATTTGAGACACAGACGCTGGGAGGCTTGGTCAGGGATACTTGGATAGCTGGCAGAGCGACAATGAATCATGCTGCTGCACAGGGTGTGTCCATTACTGTGGTGGCTATTGACATGGAGCCACTGATAGGAGCGTAAGGAGGTGTAATGTCGCAATATCAATTTGGTCCAGGCAGACTGTGGATAAAGCAGCTGTCTGATGTGAATGGAGTGGCGCTGACTGTGCCGTTGGTGAAGAGAGTTGGGGCGGTGCAGGAAGTGTCGCTGGACATTGAGCGGGCTGTGAAGGAGCTGCATGGTGGCTCGTGGCTACCATTGGAAGAGGGCAGTGGTCCAGGGAAGATTAGTGGCAAGGTCAAGTTTGCACAGCACCAGGCCAATGTGGTGAATATGACGATGGCGTCTGGTATTGCAGGGCCGGTGACTGGGCAGAAGATTGTGGCGTATGATGAGAAGCATACGATACCTGCCGCTACGCCATGGACTGTCACCATTGCGCCACCTGCCACTGGCACCTTTGACATGGACATGGGTGTGAGGTATGCCAATGGTACCCAGCTGACGAGGGTAGGTAGTGCACCCACTTTGGCTGGTACTTATAGTGTGATTGAGCCACCTACTGCGTCACCTGGTGTTTACACGTTCACTACTGGTGACCAGGGCTTGGTCGTGTACATGGACTATAGGTATGTGTTGTCCACTGCTGGCTATTTGGTGTCACTGACACAGCAGGAGATTGGTGGAGCAGCAGTGTTTGAGATTGACTATCAGGGCAGGTATGGTGGCAAGTGGTGTTTGATGTCGATTTACAATGCCAAGTCCACCAAGCTGTCATATGCGTCCAAGATTGACAACTGGAACATTCCAGAGTTTGACTTCTCAGTGTTTGAGCCCACTGGCATCACTGGTGTCTCAGTGATGGACATGTACTTCGCTGAGCTGTAGCAATGGATTCGTGGGAGAAGAGGTCCAAGCGTAGGTATCACGTGGAGATACTGCGCGTGGACGGCACAGCGTGGGCTGTTCCAGAGTTGGCAAAGCACGTGTTGCACAAGGATGGGGGAAAGTGTCTGGAGATTTACCTTAGGGAGCATGACGAGGGTAGGCAGTTATTACTTGTCCCATATGAGAGAATTGACCATGTTTATGTGACGGAGGTGAATGATGCCAAACAATCCGACAAGCACGACTAACTCTGCGCCATTCACTGGGGAGGAGCAGCAGCGCAGTATTAGTGTGGTGAAGCATACACCGTTGGCTTCACCGTGGACGGTTAGGGCTGGCATGGGTGGTACGACAGGGTTGGGTGGTATGCCATCGAGGGCTGCTGTAGCGCCACCTGTGCCACAAGGGTTTGTCATGGAGCCACACTGATGGAGTTTTATAGTGGTAGGAAGAGGGAGCCATTGGAGGATGGCGAGACCATTACAATTGGCAATAGTCAGTTCGTGGTGGCGCCATGTAGAGTGAGACAGTGGAAGAAGCTGTCCAATTCTAGGAAGGCGCTGACTGAGCATGAGGTGATGACTGAGCCATGGTATGATGCTGCCACTTCGATTGTTGCTGTGGCATTGCAGGTCAATTATCCAGAGATGACTGGAGCGTTGGTTGAGGATAATATGTTGCCCAGCCAGCTGGTGGCGGCATTGACTGCGATAACTAGGGTCAATGAGGTTAAGGAGGTGGCTGGTGCAGAGCATGTGGACCCTCAGCAGAGTCAGAGCAAGACTGGGACAAGCTCATCGCCAGAATCTGCAGTTTTACTGGATGGACCTGGCAGTACGTTGAAAATGAACTGACTGTACCACAGTTGTGGTACATGGTGAATGAGCATAACAGACATCCTCCACCAGTTGTGACGTTGGAGCTGTTGGCAATTGCTATGGCAGGCTATAAGCCGTACAAGGAAGCTACGGTGGATGACCTTGTAGCGGATGTTTTGGCTATAGGTGGTACTGTAAATGGCAGATGACCTGACTGTACAACTGATTGCTGTAGTTGACCAGTTCAATGCTAATATGCAGGCTGCCACCAGTGCTGTGCAGGATGCTGCTTCACAGATGTCCAGTGCCATGGACAAGCTGACTGACAAGGTGCAGGAGGATATTGATTCACAGGAGAGTAGGTGGGATGAGCTGAAGGATAAGCTGAAGGAGGTGGCTGAGGCGTGGGGAGTGTTTGAAGCGTTCAAGATGGGTAAGGAGGTGATTGAGGGAGCAACTGAGGCGGCTGAGAAGATGCACTTGATGGCAGTGCAGACTGGTGTGACGATTGAAGAGATGCAGAAGTTGCAGTATGCATCTGCTGCCACTGGGGTGCCGTTGGAAAGGTTGCCCATGATGGTAGAGCGCCTGATGCTGAGTGCTGAGTCGGGGTCTAAGAGGGCAGAGGCTGGCATGAGGGCGTTGGGTATTAGTGTCACTGACTTGGGTGGCGACCCATATAATATGCTGTTGAAGATGGGTGATGCATTGGACAGGATGGGACCGTCCAGTGCTAAGGCGAGACAGGCGTTTGGTGAGTTGTTTGGTCCTAGGGGTATGATGTTTATAGAGCCCATTAGCCAGCTCAGGGAGTTAAGTGAAGAGCTGGAGCACATGGGCATTGTGATGAATGACCAGACTGTGGCAGGCCTGGTAGCGGCACAGGAGGACTTTAATAAGCTGGGGTTTGTTGTTAAGCAAGATGAGATGATTTTGACTGCATTGTTCACGCCTGCATTGAGAGCGTTGACTGAGGGCTTGACACAGGTGTTGGCTGGTCTTGGGGCCACTGTGAATCAGAGTCAGACCTTTCAGGAGAGGGCTAGGGCAGCAAGTGTTGAGTTGATTAAGATACTAAGGGACATTACACTGGCTGTGGCAGATGCTGCCTATCATGCTGTGAAGGACCTTGAGTCGATTGCTGCTGCAATGGAGAAGATTCTAAGTGTAGCCTATAAGCTGTTGGTCATTCCTGGCATCATTAACTTTGCATTGCATCCACTAACTGACTTCTCTAGTCAGTGGAAGAAGGGAGCTGATGGTGTAGAGAGTGATGTAGACAGGATGAACAAGAGCATCAACACCTTCTTTGACAACATGATAAAGACTGCTGGAACTGCACCCAAAATCGAGCCGACTGGGGGTGGAGCTGGCGGTCTTGATACGTCCATTGCAGATGCCAGGAAGGCAAAGGAGGCAGAGGCTGCTGCAAAGAAGTTGGAGGAGTTGCATAGGAAGCAGTTGGCTGACTTTGAAGAGGACCAAAGGCTGGAGGTGCTGTTGGCTGGCGATACAGCGGACGTGAAGGTGGAGGCGGCAAAGAAGGATTTTGATGAGGCAGTGAAGCTGTTTGGTGCTAGGTCAAGGGAGGCTACGAGGGCAGCGGCTGGTGAGTTACAGGCAGAGCAGTCTAGGTTCAACCAGACCAGGGAGATATACAATAGGGAGACTGATGACATCACGAAGGCTGAGATGAACCAGTTGAAGATGCAGGAGGATCATGAGAAGGCGCTGGTGGACATGAAGCTGGTGAGCCATCAGCAGATGAATACGGATGAGCTGAAGTTTGTCAATGAGGAGGAGGCGTTGGAGTTGAAGGCGTTGACTGCCAAGATGGCCAACTACAAGGCTGACACAAAGGAGTACCAGGCCTTGGCTGACCAGAAGCTGGCTATTGAGCAGAAGTACCAGGCAGAGAGGCAGCGGATTGTTGATGATGGTAACAAGCAGCAGATGGCACAGACGCAGGAGCTGGCCACGAGGATAGGCAATCAGTTTCAGGGACTGTTTAGGCAGATTATTGAGGGCCATCAGTCGATGACGCAGATTGCTGTGGGCTTGTTGAAGAGCTTGGCAGAGGAGGCTATTGCTATTGGCTTGAAGATGTTGGTGGCTACCTTGTTTCAGCAACAGACACAGCAGTTGCAGTATGCGAGGGTGGCAGGTGCTGGGGCGTATGCTGCGTTGGCATGGATACCATTGATAGGGCCAGCTCTTGGTGCTGCAGCAGCGGCAGAAGCGTTCGCCATGTCAATGGCATTTGAGAAGGGTGGCATTGTCCCGAGTGCTGGTGTGCTGGCTGGTGGTGGAGTGCCGGCTATTGTACATCCTGGTGAGGGCATACTGCCTGTGCCATTGACGCATTTGTTGCTGAATGCTGCCACTGGCCAGAGGTCTGAGACTGGAGCATTTAAGCCTGGACCACCTGGAGGGGGCAACACTGCGATTATTAATGTGCATGCAATGGACAGCAAGAGTGTGGGGCAGTTCTTTGACAGGAATAAGCATGTGGTGAGTAGGGCGATGGCTGCATCAGTAAGGTCATTGAGGGGGATGTAGTGGCGTTGTGTTGGAGACAGATGACTGTGGCCACGGGCACCACTGGTGTCACTTTGGCTAAGCCACCTGGGCTGGCTGATGGCAATCTGTTGGTGAGTGTGCTGATTAGTGACTTGATTGGCAGCACTGGCTTTAGTGCGCCTAGTGGTTGGTTCAGGTTGGCACCAGACCAGAACTATGCATTTGGGTTTGGTGAGTACATGGTGGGCTCGCTGTATGGCAAGTATGCTAGTGGTGAGCCACCATCGTGGTCATTCGGGGTGAGTGGCAGTTCACCCACGTCGTGGGGTGGTGTGCTGGCAGTGTTTGATGATGGTGGAGCTAGTGTGGATTTTGATGGGGCTGGCTCCAATAATGGCATTGGCACGTCGTTTGCTGTGTCTACACTGACGCCTAGCACAGGAGCTGATGCGTGGGAATTGGTGATGGCCTATTGGGTGTTGCATGGTGGGCCATTTGCATTACCTGGGCTGGGCAGTCCGTTGGCATATTCTGGCAGTATTAGTTCTATCACTGCTGGTGGCAGCATCTATCCTGTGCAGAGAGGTGCTGCAACTGCTGGAGTGGCCAATGCGAGTGGTAGTGCTGGGTGGATGGGCTTCACTGCTGCGTTTAAGACCACTGTGCCTACTGGCCAGAGGGTGATGTTGCGTGGCATATCAGTGGCTCATAATTCACCTAATACGACTGTGCCTGTGCCAAGTAGTGTGGTGACTGGGGATTTGATGATTTCGTTCTTGCATGGCTCATTCTTGGTGCTGCCTAGTGGGTGGAGCACTATTATGACACAGGATAGTGCACATTATGCCGCAATGGGCAGGAATGCTGCAGGGGAGCCTGCGTCATATACGTTCACTGGGGCAGTCAGGGCGTCCATTGCTGTATTCTTTGACATGGATGGTGCGACGCTGGGTGTTGATGGAGGTGTGGGCGATGGCCTTAGCCCTAGTGTGTCTAGTTATGTAGGGCCTAGCTTGGTTACTACTGTTGCTAATGATGTTGTGGTCTGTGACTTTTCTACTCAAGTTGGTGCTGTTGCCCTTAATGGTCCTGTAGGCTCTCTGGATGCTGGTGGAGTGTCCATTGACTATGCAACTCAGAGCCTTGGGCTGTCATTGGTGAGCTTCTTTGTCCAGCCAAACCCCAGTGCCACGAGTGGTAGGAATGCTGTGGCCAATGGTGCAGTCAATTGGTATGGGGCACAGGTGGCTATTAAGGGTATGGGCTTGCCATTACCTGTGGGGCCTGACTTGTTCCCTATGCTGCCTGGACTGTCATGGTCATTGATGAAGAGTCCACAGGCTGGGCAGACAGTGATACAGAGGTCAGTGAGTGGCAAAGAGAGGAGGCTGTCACTGAGGTCTGCAGGCAACCCAATATGGACGTACACGCTCACTTATGAGGTGTTGAGGGCTGCCAAGGGCTTGGGCATTAATGTGTTGGGCAGGTATGGTTATAGTGGACAGGTGATGAGGCCTGCTTCGTTGTATGATAGTGGGGCGTTGACTGAGAATGAGTGGGCTGTCTTGGCTGGCTTCTTCTTGAGGCAGAATGGAGCTGGCAGAGAGTGGCTGTATGATGACTGGAATGACAACACTGTGGGCTTGTATCAGTTTGGTCAAGGGGAGCCTAATGGTAGGTACTTGTGGCAGACGACGTTTAATGCTGCATGGCAGGCACAGTTCCCAAGTGCTCCATTGCTGTTTTGGGACCAGACACCATATGGACTGAGGTCATTGGGTACATTTGCAGGCATACCAGTGGCACAGGGCTTTTTGGACACGAATGGCTTGATTAGTGTCACGCCTGCACCTGCATTGGCACGGCCATTGTACATCACATCTATGACTGCTACACAGAGTGGCCAGCCATTGTTAGGTGAGCAATTTGGGTTGGGTGATGGCCACACGACGCAGTTTCAGTTGGCCAGGATGTTTGGTGGAGTAAGGGATGGTGTGCCTGTGCCTATCAAGGACTTGAATGGTACACCTAAGATATGGGTCAATGGTGTAGTGCCTGTACCAGCACCTGTAGTAGATGGCAATGGCATGGTAACCTTTAGTAGTGCACCTGCCCTCAATGCTGTGTTGTCATGGTCTGGTAAGTACTATTACAGGATGCGCTTCCTCAATGACAGTGATGAGTTTGAGGAATTTGCATACAACCTGTACGCTGCCAAGAAGATAGAGGCAGTGTCAGTGCTTAGGTAGTGGTACCCCACACATCTTTGGCGTTAACACCCTCTATAGGCAGTCCATTCAAGGGCCTCTGGTCGGGGGGCCTCTGTTCTGGGCCCTCTTGGGCCCTCTGGTCCGGCCCCCTCTGTTCTGGCCCGGGTGATGAGTAAGTCCATATCAAATGTACTGAAGTCATTCTTGCAAGCTACACGTGCGCCATTGATGGCTGACTTGTACAAGTTCACCTTTGTTGATGGCACTGTGCTGAACCTCACATCATTCAATCAGGATGTGGTCTTCAACTCTAGTAGGTACATGTCACTTGGGCCACGCCTGAACAGAGGCAACATTAAGTGGACACAGGGCTTGGAGGTGAGTGAAGTTGAGTTGAAGATTGCTGCTGGCAGTAAAGACCTAGCCAACGCTGGCTTGACATACCAGGCTGCGGCTGTGGCTGGGATGTGGGATGGTGGACTGGTCAGGATTGACAGGGTGTACTTCTCGAATCCACCTACTCTGGGCACTGACTGGTTGCCTGATGGTACATTTAGTGCTGACCTGGCTGGCAGAGGCGGCGTGAACCTGTTTGTGGGCAGAGTGGCAGAGATTGATGTTGCACGACTCAACATCACATTGAAGCTACACTCACTGACTGAGCTGTTGAACATACAGATGCCTAGGACTGTGTTTGAGCCAAGCTGTAGGTGGGCGTTGTATAGCGATGGATGCACAGTCGTTAAGTCCAACTATCAGGTGAGTGGAGCTGTACTAGCTGGCAGCTCTAACATGTCCATAATGTTGTCAGACATGTTATTACCTGGTACCAGCACACCGTTGCCTTTCAACTGGCTAGGGCTGGGGTCTATACAGTTCACCTCTGGCAGACTCACTGGGGTGTCTAGGACAATAAGGAAGCATTACACGTCGGGCAGCAGGACGTACAGTAGTGTCGTGTTGAACGATGGCCCTATGCTGTATATGAGGTTGGGCAACAATGCCAATGACTCTACGTCAAATGCCTATAATGGGACAGTACATGGAGGTGTGTCATTTGGTAACACTGGCTTGATTGTGGGTGATGCGATGCACTCTGCCAACTTCGATGGCAGCACTGGGTACATTGACTTTAGTGGCCTCTCTGGGGGCCTGCCTGCAGCTAACCTATCACCTGGGTTTGGTGGCTTTTGTATAGAGTTTTGGCTATCTCCGGCTGTGTCGACATTTGTGGGGGTGTTTGATTCTGGTGGTGCCCACCCTGTGAGGAACTTCGATTATGGGAGGAGCACTGGGGGGTTTGAGGAGGCGTTCAGGAGTCCACTGTGTGCACCTGTCAGTGTCACTGCTAATCAGACACATCATGTAGTGGTCAACTTTGCTGGTGCAATGGTCATCTCTGTGTATGTGGATGGTGTTCTGAGTGCTGGAGCTACTTCAGACCAGTCCATACCACTGACATGGACTAACTTTGTCATAGGCAATGTTGCACGCATTTCGCCTACTGACTTCATTCAGTGGTATCATGGCTACTTACAGGAGTTTGCCATTTACCCCTACTTGCTCAATGAGGTACAGGTTGCAGACCATTACAAGGTAGGCATCAATGCACCTACCAATGTGGCTGTGGCGTATGCTGTGTTAATGTCTCCTTTGCCTTTGGCACCTGCTAAGGGTGATACATTCAATGCATGGGCTGGCTGTGCATTGGATGCCAGAACATGCAATGACAAGTTCAACAATGTGTTAAATTATGGTGGATTCAACGCAGTACCTCAACCAGAAGTGGCTCTCTAATGTCGATGTGGATGCCCCTAGGCTGTTAGTGGGCAACACTGCACTTGACTTGGTGGGCAGTCCTTACCAGCATATGGGCCAGACACCTGAGGTAGGCTTTGACTGTGCTACGCTGTTGATAGAGGTATTTGCAAGGGCTGGCATCATACGGAAGTTCAGGCCAGAGTTCTATCCTGAAGACTTCTGGATGCACAGCAGTGAGGAGCGCTACCTGAGGGTAGTGGAGCAGTATGCACATAAGGTGGAAGAGCCTAGGGCGCCGTTGACTGGGGACATCCTCCTGTATAGGTGGCATAAGGTGGAGTGTAGGCATGGCAAGTGTGTGTGTGGCAGACCTATTAGTCATGGTGCTATAGTGGTGAACTTTCCTCATGTAGTGCATGCATGGAAGGATGACCACTTGGTGGAGATTGTGGATACTGGTAGGGCACCATTGTCTCAGTTCTTCTGTGAAGGTGTGTGGTCAGTGTGGTAAATGAGTAGTCTGCTTCCGGGTGGAAGTAGGGCTGGACAGCCTAAGAATGTCCAGTACTACAAGCCACAGTCAGCGAGCTATGTGTTGCCCATACCTCTGTTGTATGGTACACGACGGCTGTCACCTAACATGATATGGGTGGGTGACTGGCAGGTAGTGGTCCAGAAGAACAGGGTAGGTGGCAAGGGTGGGGGCAGTCAGGTCACTGGTAACAATCTGTACTACGCATCAGTGGTGATGGCGTTGTGTACTGGCCAGATTACATCTGATGGTGTGATGTGGTATCAGGACAGCACTGGACTGAACAAGCGGGATAACACCTGGGTCCAACATAACTTTGTAGTATTCCAGGGTGACTATGCGCAGAACCCTTGGGATTGGCTGTGGTCACACCACATTCAGCAAGCATTGGCATACCGTGGTGTGGCACTGCTGTGTAAGAGTAATTGGTCGTTGGGGTCATCATCCTCATTTCCACAGGTCAATTTGGAGGTGACCGGGCTGTTGCCTTATGGTGGGCATTTGGACGCTGAGCCATCTAGGGTACTGTATGATTTCTTGACTGACACGAAGCATGGTGCTAACTTTCCTGCTGCTAATGTGGCTGACTGGAGTTATTACGCTAGTGCTAACTTGGCAGTGGGCATATTGCTTTCGCCGTTAATGGACCAGCAGAAGTCAGCAGCTGAGTGGATGAAGCAGATTCTGGAAGAGACGATGGCACAGGCTGTGTGGTCTGACGGGCTGCTGAAGATTGTCCCGTACTATGACCAGGCAGTGTCATCGGTGGATGGCACGTTCACGCCTAACTTGACACCTGTTGTCGCCTCTACTAGTGATGATGATTACTTGGTGACACCTGATAGACCTGAAGAGCCTGTTACTGTGACGAGGCAGTTGCCAGCTGATAGGTTTAACGAAGTTAGACTGGAGGTGATAAACAGGAGCGACAACTATAAAGTAGTTCCAGTCATGGCTAAGTCACAGTCAGACATTGACGTGTACTCTCAGAGGCCTGCTCAGCCTAAGGCATACCATGAAATTGCAAGGTTGGATGTAGGATATAAGGTGGCATGGCTCCAGTTGCAGAGAGGACTGAACGTGATGAACACGTATCAGTTCAAACTGGGTCAGCAGTATATATGGCTAGACCCGTTGGACATATGGCCGCTGACTGATGCGCAGTTAGGTATGGTAAATGCACCTGTCAGGGTCACTGAGGTGGAGCTGGATGAACATGAAGAGTTAGTGGTCACGTGTGAGGACTTGGGCGTGTGCAACTTGGAGGGTGCCAACTATGGTGGGCAGCCAGTTGGTGAGTTGCCACCTCCAGACACTGACCCTGGCAAGCTGCTGAATGTCAATAGGCCGTTGATATTTGAAGTGTCACCACAGCTGGTAAAGCAGTCTGGAGGTGGTACTGGTGGGCAGGCTGTAGTGAGGATTGCTGTGTCTGGCGCATCTGGCAATTTTCAGTGGGGTGGCTGCTCGGTGTGGTACTCGTTGGATGGCTCAACGTATCAGCGCCTTGGCCAAGTGACACAGGCAGCACAGATGGGCGTGCTGTTGGCGGATTTACCTGCGTTCAATGGCATACCCCCTGACAATGTTAATACGATGCAGTTGGACTTGAGTGAGAGCGTTGGTGTGGTGCAGTCAGTGAGTGATGGCCAGGCGAGCCAGGGTTACAATATGGCTGTGCTGGCTAATTCTGATGGCACCAATGCAGAGTTCTTCACATTCGCCACAGTGGCCACTGGTACTGGTAGCTTTCAGTACAACTGCACAGACTTATACAGAGCGTGGGACATATGGTCTGTCAACAGGAGTGTGGGTATTAGTGCGCCATCTCATGCTGCCTCTGTGAGCATCTTTGCCTGGCTGAACTATAGGGGTAATGAGGACCAAGCTGTATTCACTTGGGCATATCCACCTGGGATAGCTGGGTCACCTGTGTACTTCAAGTTTACATCATTCAACCTCAACCACTCTGAGGAGCAGTCACTCTCTGATGTGTCAGCGTACATCTACACACCTCAGGGTTTGCCAGCTGTTAGTCCCACGCTGTTGGACTTGTTTGACACGCCTGCACTAACTGATGCTGACACTGGAGCACCTGGCTTTTACATGGCTGGGGGTCCATCGATTGCGTTGCAAGAGTGGACTGGGGCTGATGTCAATAGGAGTGTGGATGGTGGTGTCACGTTCACGCCATTCTCGTCCATTCCACAGGCTAGCTGCATTGGCCACACTACTACGGTGTTACCTGTACCGGGGGCGTGGGCAACATGGGACATTGTGTCTAGTGTCACGGTGAGGCCACAGACTGGGGCCCAGTTGTTGGTTAATGCGACGAATGAGTTGGCAGTGCTGAATGGGGCAAATTTGGCGTTGGTGGGTGGTGAGCTTGTGGGCTTTATGACTGTGGTCAATAATGGGGATGGCACTTATACGTTGGGTGGTGGCATGACTAGGGGTAGGCGTGGCACGGACCCATGGATTAATACTCATGTGGTGGGTGAGCAGTTTGTGTTGGTAGCTGGGGCACAGGTGTCATGGTCAGAGGGTACTGTTGATATAGGAGTGTCCAAGGAGTACCAAGCTGTAAGCTTTGATGCTGGTGTGCAGTCTGGTCCAGTGACATTTGCTGAGCAGGGCAATAGGTTGAAGCCGTATGCAGTGTGCCATGTAGCTGGGAGTAGGGATGGCAGTGGCAATCTTACTGTTAGTTGGGTGAGGAGGACCAGAATTGGTGGGGACAATAGCTGGGCAGATGGTATTACAGAGGTGCCGTTGGGTGAGACTAGTGAGGCGTACCAAGTGGATGTGTTGTCTGGTGTTGGTGGTACAGTGTTGAGGACGCTGGTTAGTGGTACACCAAGTGTTGCGTACAGTGCAGCACAACAGACTACGGACTTTGGGTCGCTTCAGTCTGTGGTCAATCTTAATGTCTATATGATGAGCGGTGTTGTGGGCAGAGGGTTCGCTGAGGGAGCAGCTGTCTAATGAGTGCGACTCCAAATCTAGGTTTGTCCCATCTGATTGCTGGCCAGGCCAGTAAGGATGTTACTGTCAACCAGACGTTTGATGGCTTGGATGAGGCAATTGCTGGCCATGTGTCTATTAATGTGGGTGCTGGAGGTACCTTTACACTAACACAGCCACAGTGGATAAACCTAGAGTTGAAGTTGACTGGCGCGCCAGGGGCTGCAGTCACCATTCTGGTGCCACTCAC
>Ga0126381_100002058_pt1 | contig 21720 bp, 18 predicted proteins | sample PanSoiMetPlot_28_FD_96465 | JGI IMG/M metagenome (GOLD analysis project Ga0126381, IMG submission 96465) | Tropical forest soil microbial communities from Panama - MetaG Plot_28 | ecosystem: Environmental > Terrestrial > Soil > Tropical forest > Bulk soil | place: Panama | collected 2016-02-17
AACAGATAGGGGAACCGGGCCCCGTCGGCCGCCGCCGAGATGCCAAAGCCCGGCGAGGTCGTCGGCATGTGGTCCTGTTCGAGCCGTTGATTGAGCGCGACGGTCTGCGGCGTGCCGTAGAGCGTCATCATCAAGACGCCCATTTGCTTCTGACGCTCATAAATTTCGATCGCTTCCGGCACCTTGTAGCCGTTGTCGACCTCGTCGCCGCGGACGGTCCAGCCGTCGATGCCGCCTTTCGAATTGATGAGCTTGTAGTAATCCTGCTCGGCGGGGCACAGCACCGTGCCGACGATCTGCGTCGCGCCGGTGCGGTCACACTGATCACCGATCAGCAGCTCCTTGTCCGCAGCGGTCGCGGTGCCGGCATAGGCAAGCCCGGCCGCCAGGCCGGCGGCCAGCGTCAGCATGCCTGTAGCTAATCGTGTCATCGGCATTCCTCCCTTCCCACTTGCTCCGAGTTAATAGGAAAATGGCCAGACGCGGAAGTAATTGCGGATATTGCGCCACAGCCGATTGAGGCCTTCCGGCTCAACGACCAGAAAAAAGATGATCAGCGCGCCGAAGATCACCAGCCGCAGATTGGGGATGACGTTGAGTAGATCGGCGCCGGGCAACAGTACTGCGCCGAATTGCTCCAGGAACAGTCGGGTGATGATCGGCAGCAGCGTGACAAAGATCGCCCCGAGCACCGAACCCAGCACCGAACCGAGCCCACCGATGATCACCATCGCCAGATAGTCGATCGAAACGTCGATCTGGAACTGCTCGTAATTGGCGATGCCGAGGTAATAGCTCTCGAGCACGCCCGTCACCCCGGCGAAAAACGACGAGATCGCGAACGCCCACAGTTTGTAGCGAAAAATGTTGATGCCGATGATCTCGGCGGCGATGTCCTGGTCGCGGATCGCGATAAAGGCGCGACCGATGCGGCTGCGTACCAGATTGAGCGTCGCGACGATCGCCAGCACGACGAAAAACATCAGGAAGCAGTAGATCTGCCGCTCGCTGACCAGCGGTATGCCGAAGACGCTCGGCCGCGGTACGGCGACCGACGCCTGGACCCCGCCGGAAATCCACTGCACGTGGTTGATCGTCCATTCGATGATCAGCTGCGCCGCCAAAGTCGCGATCGCCAGATAGATGCCCTTGATACGCAAGGACGGGATGCCGACCACCGCGCCAATCAGCGCCGCCATCAGCCCACCCGCCGGGACGGCGATCCAGAACGGCGCGTGCAGGTGAGTGATCAGGTTGGCGGCGGTATAGGCGCCGACCGACATGAACGCGCCGGTGCCGATCGAGATCTGCCCGGTGTAGCCGACGAGGATGTTGAGGCCGAGCGCGCCGACGACCGCGATCAGGATCAGATTGAGGATCGACAACGGGTAAGTGCCAAAGGTCAGCGGCGCCACGACGATAAAGATCGCTGCCAAGGCCGCCACCGTCCAGCGCGCGATCGGCAGCGGATAAAGCGCCATATCGGCGGCGTAGCTGGTCTTGAAGACGCCCGACTCGCGGTGGAACATGGCTCGCCGCGCCCCTTACTCAGACGCGCTCGATCCGACGGCGGCCGAAAATCCCTTCGGGCCGCACCATCAGCACGACGATCATCAACAGATACGGCACAAAATCCTTGGTGCCGCCGCCGACCAGCGGATCGAAATAGCCGGCCGCAAGATTCTCGACGATGCCGACGATGAGCCCGCCGACCACCGCGCCGATAATCGAATCGAGCCCGCCGAGGATCACCACCGGAAACACTTTGAGGCCGACCAGCGCCAGCTGGTTGTCGACCCCGAGCATCGCTCCCCAGACGATCCCGCCCAGCGCGGAGACGATCCCCGCCATCGCCCAGGCAAAGGCGAAATACCGCCGCACATTGATGCCCATCGCCATAGCCACCTGCTGGCTGTCGGCGACCGCGCGCATGGCGATGCCGATGCGGCTCTTGAGAAAGAACCAGGTGAACGCGGCGAGAAAGACGAGGCTGACCAGGGCGCCGACCACTTCGACCGGCGGCAGCGTGATGGCACCGAGCTCGATCGGGTCGTCGGGGATCGGCATCGCGATATTGCGAGTGCCGGCGCCGAACGCCAGCACCGCCCCGCCGCGCAACACCGCGGCCAGACCGATCGTCGCCATCACCACCGCGATGACCGGGCGGCCGATCAGCGGCCGCAATACCACCCGCTCGAGGGCAAAGCCCAGCGCGATCATCCCGGCGATCGCCAGCCCCGCCGCGATCCAAAACGGCACATGGATGAACTCGGCCGCGCCGGCGGCGATAAATCCGGCGAACATGACAAACTCGCCCTGCGCGAAATTGATCGCGTCGGTCGCCTTGTAGATCAGCACAAAGCCGAGCGCGATCAGCGCGTACATCAGCCCGATCATCACCCCGTTGGTCAGCAGGTACAGGGTGAACTGCGCGTCGAACTCGGGCATGGGACCTACTGTGCCGCCACCAGTTCGGGGCGCGCCGGCGCAAGCCCGTCATCGACATCGACGACCGCCAGTGTCGAGCGCAACACCGCCTTGCGGCCGTCCTCGTAGGTGATGTCGGCCGCCAGCTCGACCTCGCTTCGCCCGCCATAGAGCGCCTCGACGACGCTGGCGTACTTCTCGGCGACAAAGCCGCGGCGGATCTTGCGGGTGCGGGTGATCTCGTCGTCGTCGGCGTCGAATTCCTTGTTGAGCACGAGGAACCGGCGGATCTGCACCGCCTCCGGCAGCATGCCGTTGCACCGGCGGATTTCCCCGCGCACCAGCACTGCGACCTCGGGCTTGGCGCACAAATCCTGAAACGAGGTGTAGGCAAGGTTTTGCCGCTCGGCCCAGTTGCCGACCGTCGTCGGGTCGATCGCCACGATCGCGGCGACAAACGGCCGAGCGTCGCCAAACGCCACCGCCTCGCCGATAAATGGGCTGAATTTCAGCTTGTTCTCGATAAATTGCGGCGCGTAGGCGGTGCCGTCGGCCAGTTTGCCGACATCGCGCGCCCGATCGATGATCACCAGATGGCCGCGCCGGTCGATAAAGCCGGCATCGCCGGTGCGCAGCCATCCGTCCTCGGTCAGCGCGCCGCCCGTCGCCTCGTCCTGCTTGAAGTAGCCCTGGAACACCGACGCGGAACGCACCTGCACCTCGCCATTCTCGGCGATGCGCAATTCGGTGCCGTCAAACGGCCGGCCGACGGTGTCCGGATCGACCTCGCGATCACCCTGCACCGAGCACAGGCCGGCGAGCTCCGTCGCGCCGTAGACCTGTTTGAGATTGACCCCGACCGCGCGAAAGAAGCGGAACGTGTCGGCACCGAGCGGCGCGCCTCCGGTGTACGCCCAGCGGGCGCGGCGCAGCCCCAGCTGGTCGCGCAGCGGGCCGTAGATCACCACTTCGCCGATCGCCACGCCGAGCCGCAAATGCACCGGCACCGCCTCCCCGGCACTGCGCCGCATCTCGGCGCGCTCGGCAATATTGCGGAACAGGCTGAACAGCCGCCGCTTTATCGGGCTGGCGTCGCTGGCGCGGACCAGCACCGCGGTCAGCGTATTCTCCCAATAGCGCGGCGGCGCCAAGGCAATCGTCGGCCCCAGCTCGCGCACGTCGCGCAGCAGCGTCTCCGGCTTTTCCGGGAAGTTGGTGGTGAACCCGACCCACAGGTGCAGCGCCATCGACAGCAGCGAATTGCCGATCCACGCCATCGGCAGATAGGCGATATGATCGTCGCTGCTGCGCACGTCGTCGGCCTTGGCGAGCGCGGCGGCGGCGTTGAGCAGGTTGGCATGGGTCAGCATCACGCCCTTGGGGCGCGAGGTGGTGCCCGAGGTGTAAGAGAACAGGCAGAGGTCGCCAGGGCTCCCGGCATCGACGATGCTCGCGACATAGCCGGGATGAGCGGTGCCGAAGTCGCGCCCCTCGGCTTGCATCGCGACAAAGGATTTGAGCATCGGCTCGTCGTAATCGCCGAGCCCACGCGGATCGTCGTAAACGACAAGCTTCAGATGCGGCAGCCGCTCCTTGACCGACAGTACCTTGTCGACCTGTTCCTGGTCCTCGGCGACGATGACCGAGACCTCGGCATGGTCGAGCACGAAGGCCAACTCCGAGGCGATCGCATCCTGGTAGGCCGGCACCGCGACCCCGCCTAGCGTCATCGCCGCCATCTGGGCGAAATACAACCGCGGACGGTTCTCGCCGATCACCGCGAGCTTGTCGCCGGCGGTGAAACCGGCCGCGGCGAGGGCGAGCGCGAAGTCGTGCGTCTCTTCCCAATATTGCGTCCAGCTGTAGGGCTGCCAGATGCCGCGGTCCTTCTCGCGCATCGCCGCCCGCGCGGGCATCTGCTGGGCGTTGCGGTGCAAGAGTTGCGGCAGGGTGATCTCGAGCGTCATGCCGCCTCTCTTCCTCCTCGGGAATTACCGTGACTTCCCGCGCCCAGATAGGCGTCGATAACCGCCGGATTGCTCTGCACCTCGGCCGGCGTGCCTTCGGCGATCTTGCGGCCGCGGTCGAACACGTTGACCTGATGCGATATGTCCATGACCACGGTCATGTCGTGCTCGATCAGGATGATCGTTGTGCCCCAATGGTGGTTCACGTCGAGGATGTAGCGGGCCATGTCTTCTTTTTCTTCCTGGTTCATCCCACCCATCGGCTCGTCGAGCAGCAGCAGCTTGGGATCGAGCGCCAGTGCGCGGCCGAGCTCGACCCGCTTGCGCAGACCGTAGGCAAGGCCGCTGACCTGCTGCTTGCGCAGATCCTCGAGTTCGAGAAACTCGATCAGCTCCTCGCAGCGCGCCCGGTGCGCCACCTCCTCGTGCTGTGCCAGACCCCAGTAGACGAGTGACGACAACACGCCCGAGCGCATGTGCACGTGACGCCCGAGCATGATGTTGTCGAGCACCGTCATCCCGGCAAAGAGCGCGATGTTCTGAAAGGTGCGGGCGATGCCGAGCGCGGCGATCTCCGCCGGCCGGGCGCGGGTGATGTCTTGGCCCTCGAAGGTGATCGAGCCGGTGTCCGGCTTGTAGAAGCCGCTGATCATGTTGAGCAGCGATGTCTTGCCGGCGCCGTTCGGGCCGATGATCGAGGCGATCTGTCCGCGCTTCACCGCGACCGATACCCCCTCGACCGCGCGCACGCCGCCGAAGCGTTTTGACGCGCCGTCGACGACGAGTTGCAACTCGTCGCGCGCGTTCGCGGAACCGTTGGCGGCTGCACCAACCATAAGGTTCGACTTCCTCCCGGACAGGCACATGCGCCTTGGTTATGGCAGGCATGATGATGGCGAGAATCCTATAAAGCAACCTGTTGCGGCTGCGTGGCTGTCGCTGCGGCTTGCTGTCGCATCGTGGTTCTGGAACCATGCAGCGATGTCCGCGACCACCGCCGACCTGCTGCCGACCACCGTGCTGACCGGGTTTCTCGGCAGCGGCAAGACGAGCCTGCTGCGGCGCGCGCTCGTCGACCCGCGCTTCACCGACACGGCGGTTGTGGTCAACGAAATCGGCGCGGTGGCGATCGACCACTACCTTGTCGATGTTGTCGAAGGCGCGGTGCTGGAGCTGCCCGGCGGCTGCCTGTGCTGCGCGGTGCGCGAGGATCTGGCGCGCACGCTGCGCGACCTCATCGACCGGCGCGACACGGGCGCGGTGAAGCCATTCCGGCGCATCGTCGTCGAGACAACCGGGCTTGCCGATCCGGCGCCGGTCCTCTTTACCCTCGGCGCCGACCCGACGCTGGATACCTGCCTGTCGCTCGGACGGGTCGTAACCGTGGTCGATGCGCAGACCGGCGCGGCAACGCTCGCGCGGTTTGCGGAAGCGGCACGCCAGGCGGCAGTAGCCGACGCGATCCTGATCTCGAAAACCGACCTCGCGCCCGTTTCGCCGGAGCTCGAAGGTGCCCTCGCGGCGCTCAACCCTAGCGCCCAGCGGCTGCTCGGCCAGGAGATCGATGATCCGGGTGCAGTGCTGTTTAGCCCGCATTCCGATCTTCCCCCACTCGCGGGGAAAAGAGCGCGCGGGCGCTTGCCATTTCCCTCTCCCGCGAGCGGGGAAGGGCCAGGGTGGGTGTCGGAAGCCGCCCACACCCACGGCATCGACAGCTTTGCAGTGGTCCTCGGCGGTCCGGTCGCCCGGCTCGATTTTGCCAAGGCGCTGGGCGCGCTGGCCGCCGCGCATGGCAGCGATCTCCTGCGCGTCAAAGGCATCGTCGCCTTTAAGGATCGCGATGATCGACCTGCGGTGGTCCAGGCGGCACAGCACACGATGTTCGCTCCGGAGTGGCTCGACGCCTGGCCCGACGACGACCATCGCAGCCGGCTGGTCTTTGTCGTCCATGACGTTCCGCGCGACGCGATCCTGGCGTCTTTCGCTTTCGCCTCGCCCGCCATCATCGGGGCGCGGGTGCACGCCCACAGCCATGCTTGAGGGAGGATTTCCATGCTCGACATCGTGATCACCGGTGGGACCGCTGTGCTGCCAACCGGCGCCGCCAATGTGGATATCGGCATCGTAAATGGCTTGATTGCCGCGATCGGCGCGCCTGGGACTCTCGTCCAGGTCGGCGCGGGGATGGCGATCGACGCGACGGGGCAGATCGTCATTCCCGGCGGGATCGACCCGCATGTCCATTGCCGCTGGCCGATGCCGGTGCCGGGGCAAAGCCAGCCCAACCTTACCGACGGGCCGGACCGGGTGAGCCAGGCGGCGCTCTTCGGCGGCACCACGACAATGCTCGATTTCGCGCTGGTCGACGGCGACAACACGGTGCAGCAGGCGATCGAGCGCCGGCAGAAGGAATGGGCCGGCGACTGCTATTGCGACTACGGCTTCCACGTGATGGTGCAGGGCAAGCTCGACTGGTCGGTGCCCGACCAGATCGCCGAGGCGGTGCAGGCCGGCCATGCAACGGTCAAGATGTTCACCACCGACATCACCCCATCGCGCAAGGGCCGGATGGTGCCGTTCGGCAGCGTCATGGAGGTCCTGACCGCACTGGCGAAAGCGGGCGGGCTGGCGGCGATCCACGCCGAGGACAACGACCTCGTCATGCACATGTACGAGAAGCTGACGCGCGAGGGGCGCACCAGTTTCCACAACATGGCCGAAGTCCACACGACCTTGAGCGAGGACCTCGCGTTCAACCGGGTGATCCGGCTCGCCGCCAACATCCCCGGCGCGGCGCTCTACATGCTGCACACCTCGGCGGCGACCGGGGTCCGGGCGATCGCCGCGGCGCGCGCCCAAGGCACCCCGATCTACGGCGAGACCCTGCACCAGTACCTGATGTACACGGCCGAGGACTACAAGCGGCCGAACGGGCAGATCTACCACACCTATCCGTCGCTCAAATTCGCCGAGGATCACGCGGCGCTGTGGGCCGGCACCAATCACGGCGCGATCCAGACCGTCGCCACCGACGAGATCTGCTGCCCGCTGAAATACAAGCTGCAGGGCGCGCGCATCGACGACACCACCGGCGGCAATGCCGGGGTCGAGCCGAGGGTCTCGCTGATCTACACCGAGACGGTCGAGAAGCGCGGCTACGACCTGACGCAGTTCGTCAATCTGATCTCGACCAACGCGGCGAAGATCCTCGGCCTCTACCCGCGCAAGGGCGCGCTGGCGGTCGGCTCGGATGCCGACATCGTGCTGCTCGACACGCGCAAGCGGCACGAGGTGAAGGCCGCCGAGATGCACGAGGCGGACTATTCGCCATGGGAAGCGCGCGACCTGGCCTGCTGGCCGTCGATGACCCTGCTGCGCGGCAAGATCGTCGTCGACGGCGGCAAGCTGCTGGGCGCGCTCAGCGACGGCCAGCACGTCAGCCGCAAGGTCGCCGACGAGGTGCGCAGCCGCCCGGCGGTGTGATCCCTACCTCTTGCGAACGGTGAAGTCACCGTCGCCGGGCACCGTCTCGTAGTGGTGCGGCGCCTGGCGGACGCGCAGCTGCACCTCCACGCGGCTGACCCCCGGCACGTTGCTCGCCAGCGCTTGCGCCAGCGAGATCGCGATCAGGCTATTGACGGTACCGCCGAGCCGCACCTCGGAGCCGTCGACCGTGATCGCGATGTCCGACGCGTCGATGAACGGGCTGGCAGCGAGCGCCTCCGCGACATCGCCGGAAATTTGTTGTGGGGTGCGCTCGACCAGCGGACGGCGTGGCCGCTCGGCGTGGCGCGCCGGCGGCGGACGCGGCCGGCCCGGCCGCGTCTCGCCGGTGGTCGGCTCCTGGATGTTCACCACCGCGGGCTGGTCGTCGCGTGCCGCGGCGACCGCCGGCTCACTGTCACGCACCTGGCGCGGCACGCCGAACCCGGTGTAGTGGCGGCGCTCCTCCGGCGATGGCGCCGCTTCGCCGTGGCCGTAGGCCTCGGGATAGCGATCCTCGTATTCGCCGGCACCGGGGGTCGCCGGCGCCGGGGTTATCGGATCCGGGGTGTTGCCGCGCCCTTGCCGGCGCCCCGCCGACCAGGGCCATCTCCAGTTGAACGGCATCGCGTCGCCTCGACGATCAGTTCCAGCCGCCGTTGATCCAGATCCAGGCGGTCGGGGTCTGTGTCCAGTGGCCCGGGATCCATTGCGCATTCTCGCGCGGCGCCTCGACGAATTGCCCCTCGACCCAGGCATAGTTGGACGTCGCCGGATCCCAATCGTAATGGCCCGGGATCCACGTGGTGCGCGGCGACACCACCATCGGGATGGGTTGCGGATAGAGCGGCGGCGCCAAGGCCGGTCCGATCGTGCTGTAGGTTTCGGTCTCCTCGGTGTAGCCCGGATGGACCGGCTGCGGGCGACCGGTGATCGTGGTGCTCGTGCTGGTGTTGGTCGTGTAGTTGGGCGCCGGTTGCGGCTGCGGCACCGGCTGCACGACCTGCGCCCGGGCCGCGAGCGGCGCATTCAGGGCCAGCGCCGCCACCGCGGCGGGAAGAACATAGCGGATCATCCTGCCTCCTTCGCGCCCCGTTCTGACGGCCTTGCTGACGATCTCGGGCGCAGCTAGCGGTTCAACAACTTTCGCTCCAAATCATTCCATTGCGGATGTCCGCCCGGGGCCTGCCTGGGTTATGGTGCCGGCCAGCCGATCGGGGGCTTTGCGGTTTGAACAGCGTCGCCACGACCACCCTTGTTATCGCCGGCTTTCTCGCGCTGGTGAGCCTGGTGCAGCCCGTCGCAGAGCGGCTTCGCCTGCCATACGCGGTGCTGCTTGCCATGGTCGGCGTCGCCGTCGGCGCGCTGTCGAGCTTCCTGCTCTACACCCCCGATATAACGCTGTTCGACGACATCGTCGGCCCGATCGTTCACCTGCCGTTCAGCGCCTCGATCTTCCTCACCGTCTTCCTGCCGGTGCTCCTGTTCCATGCGGCGCTGATGATCGATATCCGCGAGATCGCTGAGGATGCGGCACCGATCCTGATTCTCGCGATCGTCGCGGTGTTCGCCGCGGCCGGGGCGATCGGCTACGGCCTCAACCTGATTGCCGGGGTGCCGCTGATCGTCGCGGCCCTGCTCGGCTCGATCGTCGCGACGACCGACCCGGCGGCGGTGGTCGCGATACTGCACGAGGTCGGCGCACCGCCGCGGCTGACGCGCCTGCTCGAAGGCGAGAGCTTGCTCAACGATGCGGCGGCGATCGTGCTGTTCTCGCTGCTCGTCGGCATGCTGACAGGCAGCGCCGAGGCGAGTGTCGTCGAAGGCATCGAGCATTTCGCGCTGCATTTCATCGGCGGCATCGTTCTCGGTATGGTCGGCGGCCGGATCTACGGTGCGCTGCTGCCGGTGCTCGGCGGCGCGCGGATGGCGGAGGTCACGCTGGCGCTGGCCTTGCCCTATATCGTCTTCCTTGTCGGCGAGCAGCTGCATGTCTCCGGTGTCGTCGCCGTCGCGGCGGCGGGGTTGACCGCGGGCAGCTTCGCCCGGGTGCGGCTGGGGCCGGAGAATTGGGAATATCTCGAGCAGGTCTGGGAGCAACTCGGGTTTTGGGCGAGTTCGCTGATCTTCATCACCGCCTGCGCCGAGGTGCCACGCCTGGTGATCAGCATCAACCTTGCGGAAGTCTGGCTGTTGCTGATCGCGATCGCCGCTGCGCTGCTGTCGCGCGCCGCGGTGCTGTTCGGCCTGTTCCCTTTACTCTCGGCAACCGGGCTCAGCCAGAAGGTCAGCGCGGCGTACAACATCGCGATCACCTGGGGCGGGCTGCGCGGGGCGATCACTCTGTCCTTGGCGCTGTCGGTGACCGAGAACACGCAGATCGACGAGTCGATGCGCGAACTGGTCGGGGTGCTGGCAACCGGCTTCGTGCTGTTTACGCTGCTGGTCAATGGGCTGACCTTGCGCCCGTTGATGCGCGTGCTGGGGCTCGACCAGCTATCGCCGCTCGACCAGGCGCTGCGCGACAAGGTGCGCGTGCTGTCGCTCACCGAAGTGCGCGACGCGGTGCGCGAAACGGCGCGCGAATATTCGATCGGCGCGGCGGCGACCCAGGCCGCGACCGCGCGCTACGACGAGGCGATCGGCGAGCTGTCGGACAACGAGGCGCAGCTCGAAAGCGCGATCTCCGATCGCGACCGCATCACCATCGGCCTGATCGCGCTGGCCAACCAGGAACGGCGCTTCATCCATAGCCATCACACGCAGCACACCGTCTCGGGCCTGGCGATCGAGCGGTTGCTGCGCCACACCAACGCCATCCTCGACGCCGCCAAGGCCGAAGGGCAAGAGGGGTACGAACGGGCCGCCGACGCCGCGCTCGCCTTTCCGCTCAGCTTCCGCGTCGCCAATTTCCTGCACCGGAGTTTCGGCATCCAGGGACCGCTGCAGCGCGAGATTTCCATCCGTTTCGAAAAGCTGCTGGTGCGGCGCTTGGAGCTGGCGAGCCTGATCCGGCTTGCCGGGCGCCGGTTGCGCGCACTCCTCGGCGCCGAGATCGCCGAACATCTGATCGCCATCGTCGCCGCCCGTGCGCAGGCGACAGCGACCGCACTCGACGCGCTGCGGCTGCAATACCCCGAGCATGCCGAGATGCTGGAGCGCCGGTTCCTGCGCCAATCGGGGCTGCGGCTGTTGACCTCTCGCTACAGCAACCTTTACGCCGAGGGCCTCATCCGCCGCGAAGTGTTCGACGAGCTCGGCCGCGAGCACGCGCACGGCCAGAAGAGCGGGGACGACAATCCGCCGCTGGACCTTGGCCTCGATGTCGAGCGGCTGATCGCGCATTTCGATATGTTCGCCGGCCTGTCGGCCGACGAGCGCAAGGCGTTGGAGAAGCATTTCCGCCCGCGTCTTCTGGTGCCCGGTGAACGGGTCATCCGCAAGGGCGACCGCGGCAACGAGATGTTCATGATCTCGTCGGGCGCGGTCGAGGTCATCCTGCCAAACGGCACGGTGCGGCTTGGCAACGGCGATTTCTTTGGCGAGATGGCGCTGCTCGATGATCGACCTCGGGGAGCCGACATCATCGCGCTCGGCTATTGTCGGACTCTGGTGCTCACCAGGGCGGAATTCCAGCGCTTCCTGCGCGATTACCCCGCCGCCAAGGACGAATTCGACCGGGTCGCCGACACGCGCCGCCGCGAGAACGCCGAGCGCGTGGCCGAGGGTTAGCCGCGCCGGCCGGTGTTCCTAATGCCGACGCGGCGGCTCGATCGGCAGGGTCGCGATATCGGTCCACGCGACCGGCGCCCCGGCCTTCTGCGCCGCCTCCTCGGGCGGCAGCGTCGCATCCCAGTGCACCGCGAGAAAGCGCCGCCCGGTGACGGCGGCGGCAGCATCCGAGACCAGCCAGTTGAGCGGTGGCGCCATCACCGCCGGCTGGATCATCTCGGCGCGGTCGTAACCCGCTTCGAGCGGCACCATACCGGTATTGGTCACCCCGCCGGGCACCAGCACATTGACCGTGACCCCCGTTCCGGCAAGGTCCTTGGCCATGATCGCCGAGAACGCCTCGAGCGCCGCCTTTGACGGCCCGTACGTCGGCGAGCCGTCGCGGATCATCGTCCCAAGACTGGTCGTGATGTTGACGATGCGGCCCCATTTCTGCCGCATCATGTCGTGCACCAGGGCCCGCGACAGCGCCATCGGCGCATTGTTGTGCACCGCGACGAAGAGCTTCCAGGTCTCCGGGGCCACCTCCCAGAACTTGATCGGCCGCTGCCGGTTGTCGGTGCGGATCGTCGCTTGTCCGACGCCGGCGTTGTTGACGAGGATGTCGATCGTGCCGAAGCGGGCGCGCGCCTTTTCGACGATCTGCGCGATCGACTCATCCTGCGCCAGGTCGGCTTCGATCGTCAGCAGGCGAGCGCCCTGCTGGCGCCGCTCGGCCTCGCCGGCCAGTTCGGCAAGCCCCTCGGCGGTGCGATCGACCGCGGCGACCGCGAGCCCCTGCCCCAACAGCCCACCGACCAGCGCCCGGCCGATGCCGCCCGCCGCTCCGGTCAGCAGCGCCACGCGTTGCTGTTCGCTCATGGTGTCCTCCTTATCTTGCCCAACCATCCTATCGCTGCTCCGAGCCCGGCGCGAAGCGCCTGCAAAAACTCCACGGAGGCACAAGCGAGACTGAGGGTTCCCGCGGTCCTCATCTCCGTGCTCTCCGTGTCTCCGTGGTCAAATCAAGGCGGCTTCGCCTCGACGACGCATGGCGCTATGCGCGCCCGATGATTGCGCCGCGCGCCGGTGACGCTCATGCTCGCGCCGAGCGATTTCGGGAGGAGCCAGATGCACGACATCGTCATTCGCGGCGGCAGCATCCTCGACGGCACCGGCGGCGAAGCCTTCACCGGCGATGTCGCGATCGACGGTGATCGGCTGACGCAGGTCGGCGGCAAGGCCGGCCCCGGCCGTCGCGAGATGGACGCGAATGGCCTGCTCGTCACCCCCGGCTGGGTCGATGTCCACACCCACTACGACGGCCAGGCGACCTGGGACCCGGTGCTGGCGCCGTCGTCGTGGCACGGCGTCACGACGATCCTCTTCGGCAATTGCGGCGTCGGTTTCGCGCCGGTGCGCAAGGAGCATCGCGCCGGCCTCATCGACCTGATGGAGGCGATCGAGGACATCCCCGGCACCGCGCTCGCCGAAGGGCTCAAATGGGATTGGGAGAGCTTTCCCGAATATCTCGACGCGCTCGACCGCATACCGCGCACGATCGATATCGGCGCGCAGATCCCGCATCACCCGCTGCGCGTCTTTGTGATGGGCGACCGCGGCATCGATCGCAAGGCCGCGACGGCCGAAGACATCGCCGAGATGCGCCGCCTGACCGAGGAGTCGCTGCGCGCCGGGGCGTTCGGCTTCACCACCTCGCGCACCTATTCGCACAAGACCAACGCCGGCGACTTGGTGCCCGGCCATTTCGCCGAGGAGGCAGAGCTTTACGGCATCGGCCAGGCGATGGCCGCGGTGGGCGGCGGCGCCTTTGGCATGAACAGCGATTTTGTCGACGAGGCGGCCGAGTTCGCCTGGATGACGCGGCTCTCCAAGGAGACCGGCCGGCCGGTGTGGTTCCTGTTGACCGACCGCACCAGGGATCCGGCGCGCTGGAAGCGCCTGATGCAGGGCGTCCACAAGGCGCGCGCCGAGGGCGCCAGCATCACCGCGCAGGTCGCCGGCCGCCCGGTCGGGATCATCCAGGGCATCGCCGGCTCGTTCAACCCGTTCTCGATCCGGCCGAGCTACCTGCCGCTGGAGCCGCTGTCGCCGCAGCAGCGCATCGAGCGCATGCGCGACCCGGCGCTGCGCGCTCAGCTGCTCGCCGAGGAGCCGTCGGAGCGTCAGCTCGCGCGCCTCTCGCAAGCGCGGCAGGCGATGGTCGGCCGCTGGGACAAGATGTTCGTGATGAGCGGCACCACGCCCGACTATGAGCCGTCGCCGGAAAAGAGTGTTGCGGCGATCGCCGCGCGCGGCAATGCGAGCCCGCAGGAAGTGGCGTACGACTACCTGACGGAAAAGCTCGACAATTTCCTGTTCTTCCCGATCGTCAACTACTCCCACGGCGATCATGAGCAGGTGCGCGAGATGCTGACTGATCCGGGGACGCTGCTCGGTCTGAGCGACGGCGGCGCGCATTGCGGCGCGATCGTCGACGCCAGCGTGCCGTCGTTCATGCTGACCCATTGGGGCCGCGACCGGCAGCGCGGGCCGGGTCTGCCGCTGCCGCTCTTGGTCAAGATGCAGACCAGCGAAACCGCCGATTTCTTCGGCTTTGGCGATCGCGGTCGACTGCGGTCAGGGCTGCGCGCTGATGTCAATCTGATCGATTTCGCCCGCTTGCGCCTGCATCAGCCCGAGGTCGTGCATGACCTGCCGGCAGGCGGACGGCGCCTCGTGCAACGCGCCGACGGCTACCGCGCGACCCTGGTCGCCGGCACGCCGGTGTTCGAGAACGGCGAGGATACCGGCGCCCGCCCCGGTCGGTTGGTCCGCGCCGGTCGCTAGTCGCAGCGACAGTGCAAAAGGGCCGGCCGGGAAGACCCGGTCGGCCCTCTTGTCGGCTGGCGACCCTATTCTAGATCGGCGGCGGTCCCGCGCGTCGTCCACCGAGCAGGCCGGCGATCAGCGCGATCAGGAAGATCACCACAAAGATGTAGAACAGGATCTGCGCGATCCCCGCCGCCGCGGCCGAAATGCCGCCAAAACCGAAGACGCCGGCCACGACCGCGATGATGAAGAAGACCAGTGCCCAGTACAGCATTTGAACCCTCGTCTCGCTGAGCTCCCGCAACCCTAGCGATTGCCGGACGTGTGCTCAGCCAACGCACGAGGCAAACCCAAGGTTCCCTGAGGGAGGGTTACCCAGAGACGACGCGAACCTTCGCTCGCCTTCGTTTGGGAGAGCAGCTGATCTCAGTGGCTCACACAATTTACGGTATTGGCCATTCCGCTGCAGTTTGTGATCACTGGCCGATTCGCGGCGTTGATCAGTTCTTGCGTCTGCGCCCATGCGGCGAGTGCCTCCGCAGCTCTTTGGCGCTGTTCGATCTCGATGGCATTTTCCCGTTGCAGGCGATCCACAACGCGTTGACCTTCGGCTTGAAGCGCAGCCTGGGCTTCAGCTGATCGGTCACGTGCCCGAACAACGTATTGGCCCCACGTAAGCTTATGCGCGGAAAGGGCCAAGAGATCGTCCTCGCTCCTATTGTACACCTGGGTAAGGATGGGAACGATGCTGGGGGTGGATTTTGCTAAGGCTGCAAGTAGCGTGTTGCGGCATTGCTGTACCTTAGGGTGAATAGCGAGGATAGCTTCCCATTCGCGGGGCGTGATCATCGAGGCATCGGCGAGCTGCTGGAGTGTTGCATCGGCCACATTGTATGGCAGATGCGCCCGGAGCGGCGTGTACTCAGGTGAACTATATACCGTAGAGACGCACGCCCTCATTTCTGCGGCTGCGGTTTCGTTGCCAGCCTTCATCGTCTGATACTCACGCTGGGCGGATGTTTGGCATCCGCACAAAGTCGTCAAAATCAGAACGGAAAGTCTGAGTAAAGAGGACCGCATCGGACTCTGTTGCTATTTGAAATCCCAAATCAAAACGTTTTATAGCACTCGCGCCCCTGTCCCTGTTGTTTTAGCACATGGCAATCAACCGCCAAACCCTGACCGTCGGGAAATAACTGGACCATGTAGCTCTTCCCACCGGCGCAGGTGATGCTCCAATAGGCGTAGCCCTTGCCAAGCCCCTGCTTGGTCAGCCCCATGTAGAAGGGTTTCGTGCCGATGCACCACAGCCCGAGAAATGAGGCCAGCTTTGACGCGCGCTCCTCGGGCGACATGCGCGCCAGCTCATCGCTGTAGGGATTGTCCGCCGCCGTCTGGGCGACGCCAGCCGTCGCGGAGATCGCCAAGGTAATGAGCATCGCCGCAACCAGCCCCAGGCGACGCGTTCCGCGCGACTGCAAATCCCAACTCATGTCCTCGCAACTCCACACACGGCGATCATGGTGCCGGGTGAGGGATTCGAACCCCCGACCTTCGGTTTACAAAACCGCTGCACTGCCACTGTGCTAACCCGGCAATCGTCGAGAACGACAGCGATGTCCTGCGGCAAAGCAAGACGACCGTCGCCGCCGGACGCGCGCGCTACCCTACCAGAAGTCGGTGCCACGCGTTCCCATTCCGTTGTCGCATGTGGGGGCGCGGATCGCCGGCGCCGGGGATCAGCGCCGGGATCAGTGTCGGGGATCGGCGCCGGCCACCTTTAGCATCGCGGCCGAGATGTCTTTCTCGATCAGCTTGGCGATCGGCATCCGATAGTGACCGCGGTCCCAAAAATTGCGCCGGTCATTGGTCATTTCGTCATCTTTCAGGTAATCGAGCACCACCGTGCGCTCGCGTTCCGCCGCGATATCGCGATAGGCACCCTTGCAGAGGTCGAGTCGGCGCTCCGCGGGGGTGCCCGGCATGGGAAAATCGCTGATGAAGTGAGGAACAAATACCAGCACGACAATGGTCGTGTTCGGTGCCGAACGCAGCAGATCGCGCAGCAGCGGAACCGCGGCAAAATCCGGCGGCCCCGCGGCGTCCACCGGCCGTACGCCCTTGTTGAGATCGGCAGCGACTTTGGGACCGTCCCCGGCGAGCAGCAGTTCGAGATTGCGATAGCCGTCTGCGCGCAGCGGCGGTTCGAGCCCGAGAACGACCTTGATCTTGTGGACGGCCGCGTCGACCCCGCGCATGTTGAACATCGCCGAGACGTAGTCGATCGCGTCGTTGCTATAGAGCCAGGACGGGAACGGCTCCAGTTCGTCAAGCTTGCCGTCGGATTGGCACCAGGTCTTGTCCAGGCCGATGATCAGCGCCTTGAGCGGCGGCGCCGACTTGCCGTCATGGTGACGGATCAGCCATCGCGCGACGGGGAGTTGCTCCGGCGGCCCGCTGAGTGTCATCGCCAGCGAGACGAAATGCCAGCCGGTCTGCTCGAGCAGGCGCGCCGGGTCGAGCAGCTGGATCGTCGAATTGCCGATGATCGCCGCTTCGGTGTCGGGTGCGCGCGCCAGGCTCGCCGCGGTCAAACGCTGCCCGAATGCCGGCACGCCGTAACCGTCGATCAGGCTGAACCGTCCGGTGTCGTAGGGGTCGATCGCGAGGATCAGGATCAGCGTGACCGCCGCTGCCGCGAGGCAAGCGACGGGATAGAGCCACAACGCGCGCCGCCACGCGGCGCGCTCAGAAATGGAAATAGATGAACTCATACGAGGGGCTGTCGACCATCTTGATCAGCAACACGACCGTCGCCACCGCGCCGACCGGCACGAGCCAGCGCGACGGCCGCAATCGTCCCGCCAGGTCTTGGCTGCTCGGGCCGATCATGGCGAAGGCGGCGCCAATTAGCATCGTTCGCCAGCCCACCATAGGGCCCGCCGGCGCATACCCGGCGACCGCGGCAAAGACGTTGCCGGCGGCATGCAGCGACGGCGCACGGAACAATACCGCGGCCACGGTCCAGAAGGTCAAGGTGAGGAGCCAGCCCAGGACATTCGGTGGCATCGGCAGGCGGCGGTCGCGCCAGACGACCTCGACCGTCATCCCCACGCCGTGAACGGCACCCCATATGATGAACGTCCAGCCGGCGCCGTGCCACAGCCCCGCCAATACCATCGTGGTGAAGAGCGCCCAGACGTGTCGCAGCTGACTCGGCCGCGACCCGGCAAGCGGAATAAACAGATAATCGCGCAGAAAGCGCAGCAGGGTCATATGCCAGTGCCGCCACAACTGGTGGAGGCTCGCGGTGCGATACGGCACGTCGAAATTGTACGGGAGCTGGAAGCCGAACAGCAGCGCCAGCCCGATCGCCATGTCCGAATAGGCCGAAAAGTCGAAGTACACCTGCAGCGCGAAACCCAGCATGGCCGTCCAGCCGCCGCCGACGGAAATCGCGCCGGCGGCGGCATCGGCAAAGGCCGGGTCGACCTTGCTCGCGAGCACGTCGGCGATAAACACTTTCTTGCCGAGCCCCATCAGGAACAGCGCGATGCCGCGGGCGAACTGTTGCTCCCAGCCGTCGCGCAACGGCGCCAGGGTCAGTTGCGGGATGATCTCGCGATGCCGGACCAGCGGGCCCGCGAGAATTTGCGGGAACAGTGCGATGTAGAGCGCGTAGTCGCGGAACGAATAACGAAATTTCCGGCCGCGCAGCAGATCGGCCAGGTAGATGATGTGGTGAAAGGTAAAGAAGCTGATCCCGAGCGGCAGCGCCAACCGCGCCAGTGACGGGTCCCAACCGGTGCTGTCGAGGACGACGCTTTCGAAGAAGCCGAGATATTTGAAGACGCCCAGACAGCCGAGATCGGCGACGATCGCCGCGATGAGAAAGGCGCGCCGCTGATAGATGAAGAAGGCTTGCGCGGCTGCCCAGTTGACGATGATCGAAGCCGCCAGCAGCGGCGTGAAGCGCCAATCCCAATAACTGTAAAAGATCAGCGAAACCGCGAGCAGGAACCATAATCGCGCGGTCGTTCGCCGCGCCAGCAGCCAGTAACCGGCCAGCGCGATCGGCAGGAACCCGAAAATGAACTGAAAGGTACTAAAGAGCATCGGAGCGGAATCGAACGCGACGCGAAAATTTCAAGCTGGCACCTTGGCTGAACTTGCCCCTTCGGGCCTCCCCACGGCTTATTCGACCCGGCGGGTCAGGCGACGGGCAGCTGACGCAGCTGTGCTTTGAGATAGTCGAAATCGACCGGTTTGGTAATGAACTGCGCCGCCCCCAGCGCGCTTGCCCGGGTCCGCCGTTCGTCGTCGCCATAGGCGGTCACCATCATCACCGGCAGCGTCGGGTACTGCCGCTTGATCTTGTCGAGCAGCTGCAGCCCGTCCATCCCCGGCATGTTGATGTCGCTGAGGATCACGATCAGCTGCGGCTCGATCCCCCCGCCGAGTTGCTCCAAAGCCGCTTCGCCCGAATTGGCGAAATGCATCACATAGGTGCCGTCGCGCGCCTCGCGGCGGAAGCGTTGGCGGAACAGCTCGACGACATCCGGCTCGTCGTCGACAACCAAGATGCTCACGCTCATGCACCACTCCCGACATGCTGCGCCAACTGCCGGCCCGGTTACCTCTAGCCCCGTCCCGGCGACGATCCAAGCCCGATTATCGGCGTGGCACGACATCCGATAGAAGGCGGACGAGTCCGGGCATAAGGAGAAGAAATGGCCGGGACAAGCCCGGCCGTGCGACAAAAAAAGAACGAGGCAGCCTCAGCCGCCTTCCAACTTGGGGATGAAGAAGACCTCGCTGCCCTCGCGCAGCTTTTGGAAGTACCCGGGCTCGTCGTGGATCTGGCCGTCGATCGCGACGGTCGTCTCCGTTTCGAGATGCTCGCCGAGCCCGGGATACATCTTATCGAGCGCCTTGATGACGTCGCGCAGGCTCTTCGCCTCGATCTCGAACTCCCGCCTGCCGCCGGTATAGCGGCGGCTGAAGCCGCTCGTGAGCGTTACCTGTGCGGTCGTCATCAGTGCCGTCCTCGTCAGTCGTTGCTGTGGTCGAGCGCCGCGCGGATCTTCGGCGGCGACATCGGCAGCTCGGTCAGACGCCGGCCGATCGCGTTGTCGATCGCGTTGGCGATCGCCGCCATCGGCGGGCAGATATTGACCTCGCCGACACCCTTGGCGCCGTAGGGGTGCGTCGGGTTCGGCACCTCCACCATCAGCGCCTCGATCATCGGCAGGTCGCTCGCGACCGGGCAGCGATAGTCGAGGAAGCCGGCATTATCCAAGCGGCCTTTCTGATCGTAGATGTATTCCTCCGACAGCGCCCAGCCGATGCCCTGGACGACGCCGCCCTGGATCTGCCCCTCGACATAGGAGGGATGAATCGCGGTGCCGACATCCTGCGCCGCGATAAAGCGCAGGATCGTGACCTTGCCGGTCTCGGGATCGACCTCGACATCGCAGAATTGCGTGGCGAAGCCGGGCGCCTGGCCGCCGGCGTTGACCGAGGCCGCGGTGGTGATCGGCCCGCCGGTCACCGCCGCCTTGCCGGCCAGCTCCCTGAGCGACATCGGCTTGAAATCGCCGACATTGCTCGACGCCGGCTTGGCGTGGCCCTCTTCCCAGACGACGCCGTCAACATCGACATCCCAGATCATCGCGGCGCGGGCGCGCAGTTCATCGATCGCCTTTTTGGCCGCGTCGACGACCGCGGTGCCGGTCGCGAAGGTAACGCGGCTGCCGCCGGTCACATGGGTGTAACCGACCGACGAGGTGTCGGCGACGATCGCCCGCACCTGGCCGTAATCGACGCCGAACGTCTCGGCCGCCATCAGCGCCATCGACGCGCGCGAGCCGCCGACATCGACACTGCCAGTGGCGACGGTGATCGTGCCGTCGTTGTTGACCTGGATCGTGGCGCTCGATTCGCCGCCGCCGTTGAACCAGTAGCCCGAGGCGACGCCGCGGCCCTGGTTGGGACCGAGCGGCTTCTTGTATTCGGGGTGATTCTTGACCGCTTCCAGCGTCTCGATATAGCCGCCATGCGCGAGCTTCGGCCCGTAGATCATCGGCGTCCCGGGCTTGGCCGCGTTCTTGAGGCGGAACTCGACCGGGTCCATGCCGATTTTCTTCGCGCACATGTCGAGCACGCTTTCGACCGCAAAGGCCGAGATCGGCGAGCCGGGTGCCCGGTAGGCGGCCGATTTCGGCCGGTTGCACACCACGTCGTAGCCGGTCGTGTGCTGGTTCTCGATCTCGTACGGGGCGAACGCGCAGAGGCAGCCGTTCATCACCGGCGAGCCCGGGAAGGCACCGGCCTGGAATTTGAAAATCCCCTGCGCGGCGGTGATCGTGCCGTCCTTCTTGACGCCGATCTTGACGCTCATCGATGCGCCCGAGGTCGGGCCGGTGGCCTTGAACACCTCGTCGCGGCTCATCGTGATCTTGACCGGGCGGCCGGTTTTCTTCGACAGCATCGCCGCGACCGGCTCGACATAGACGACCGTCTTGCCGCCAAACCCGCCGCCGATCTCGGCCGGGATCGCGCGCAGATTGCCGACCGGCATGTCGAGCAGCTTGGCCGTCAATGCACGGACGACAAAATGCCCCTGGCTCGACGACCAGATCTCGCCCTGGCCGTCGGCGTCCATCCGGACGCTGCAGGCGTGCGGCTCGATATAGCCTTGGTGCACGGCGGCCGTCTTGAAGTCCTTCTCGACCACGACATCCGCCTCGGCGAAGCCCTTCTCGACATCGCCGATCGCGAATTCGAGCTTTTTCGAGATGTTCGACGGCTTGGTCGGCGCCGGCTCGATGCCGCGGGTGATCATGTCCTCGAAGAGCAGCGGGGCGCCTTCCTTCATCGCCTCGTCGACATCGATCGCGTGCGGCAGCACCTCGTACTCGATCTCGATCAGCGCCTCGGCGTCCTCGGCGACCTCCTTCGAGATCGCGGCGATCGCGGCAACCGCGTGCCCCTCGTAGAGCGCCTTTTCCTTGGCCATCACATTGCGCGACACGTGCCAGAAATTGACCGCCACGCGCTCGGGGCCGATGTATTCGAACTTGTGATCCGGAAAATCCGCGCCGGTAATCACAGCGCGCACACCGGGCAGCGCCTTCGCCTTCTCGGTGTTGATCGACTTGATGCGCGCATGGGCGTGCGGCGAGCGCACGATCTTGCCGTAGAGCGCGCCGGGCATCGCCATGTCGGCGGCGTACATCGCTCGGCCCGTGACCTTCGGCACGCCGTCCGGACGGATCGGCCGCGTTCCCACCCATTTGTA
>Ga0126381_100002059_pt1 | contig 21719 bp, 24 predicted proteins | sample PanSoiMetPlot_28_FD_96465 | JGI IMG/M metagenome (GOLD analysis project Ga0126381, IMG submission 96465) | Tropical forest soil microbial communities from Panama - MetaG Plot_28 | ecosystem: Environmental > Terrestrial > Soil > Tropical forest > Bulk soil | place: Panama | collected 2016-02-17
AACGATGAAAAGATCATCGCCGGCCAGGGGACGATGGGACTCGAGATCCTCGAGGATCTGCCGTCGGTCGAAACCGTGCTTACGCCGGTCGGTGGCGGCGGGATGATTAGCGGCGTGGCTGCTGCCATCAAACTCAGCAAGCCGTCAGTAAATGTCATCGGCGTCGAGCCAGAACTTGCAGCTGATGCCCAGGCCAGCCTGCACTCGGAACACGTTGTCGACCTTCCCGCCGAGCAGGTCACGCAAACCATCGCCGACGGATTACGTACCCAGAGCATCGGGCCGATCAACTTTGAGCACATCCGGAGATTTGTCGACGACATCGTGACGGTCTCCGAAGATGAGATCCGCGAAGCGATGCGCCGATTGGCTTCCAATCCCAAGACGCTGGCCGAACCCAGCGGCGCCGTCGCGGTCGCGGGATTCCTCTTTCATAGGGACCAATTACCTCGTGCCACGACCCATGTGGCCGTGGTGAGCGGGGGCAACATCGATCCAAAGATGTTGGAAGAGATTCGTAAGAAATAGGCGCTTCTGTGATAGGAGTTCGGTAGGGCAAGTCGTGTAAAATTAACTTCCGCTCTCATTTTTCACCCAGAGGTAAATTGATGCCAGTTTCCGCGAGTACGCGGATCTTCTCCGCGGTCGTGTTCCTGGTTTTCGTAGTCGCACCCAACATCAACTCACCTTCGACTCGCGCCATGGCAGCACCCGGCGAGCATGGTGCTCTCATCCGCGTGGCGAACCTTTATCTGTCGCCGGATCCCGAATCGGCGAAACTCGCCGAGATCGACCGTGGTCGCGAACTCGTCGTTCTCGAATCGTCGCGCGAATGGGTCCATGTCCAAGCGTTTCTGGGCGAGGAAAAAACCGTCTCCGGATGGATCCTCGACAAAGGGTTCGTTCGCACCACCACGCAGGATGGCGACCGGATGTTGTTCGGCGAGGGCGCTGACTCCGAAGACGAAGCCAGCAAGCGTCATGGCCGCCGCGGCGCCGATCAGGACGCACTCCGACTGTATTACCGCGTCTTCGATCTTTTCCCGGCCTCGCCGTACGCGGCCGAGGCGCTCTACCGCGCTGCCGATATCCGTTGGCAGGTGGAGCGTTACGACATCATGTCGCGTCCATCGGCGAAAGAGCGGGACCCGATGATGCGCGGCCAGATGGACGAAGAGTGGATGAAACAAGTCATAAAGAAATACCCCGGCACGAAGTGGGCTGATCTCGCCGCATTTCGCCTGATCGAGAACAAGGTGTGTGGGGACTGGCAGGGAGCGTCAAAGTGTCCTGATAAAGAAGCCGAAATTTACGAGAAGTACGCGAACGAACATCCGCAGTCTCCGGCGGCGCCGCAGGCTCTCTATCTGGCGGCAGTGCGCCGCGCAGCACTGGTCGATATCTACAAGACCGAAGAGCAGAAGAAAAAGCCGGAGGAGTCGAAGGCCAAGGCCATCGCACTGGCAGAGAAAGCTATCCAGCAATATTCCCAGTCTGACTGGGCAGCCCGTGCTCAGGCACTCATGTTCCTGGTGCAGCAGGACGTGCCGACTTACGGGAATGCAGTGCAGTAGAGCAGGTGGCAGGTGTCAGGTCTCAGGTCTTGGGTGTTAGGTCTTGGGTTCGCATCTGAGTTTCCCGTTCCAGGGAGTTCACCTCTTGAGAAAATGCTATCGAAATCGTGCAATCGAAATGGGAAGAGACAAGAATCAAAGGCCGACTCCGGACAGTCCGGAAACCTGAGACCTAAGACCGAGACCTAAGACCTGAGACCTAATACCCACCCTTCCCGGAGGATGCTTGAATCCATACCTGCTCTCCCTGCTACTCGGCATCATCGAAGGACTCACCGAATTCTTGCCGGTCTCTTCCACCGCGCACCTCCGGATCGCCGAGAGTCTTCTGCATGTCTCGCTCTCCGACGGCTACTGGAAGATGTACTCGATCGTCATCCAGCTGGGTGCGATCCTCTGCCTGCCCGTTTATTTCCGCGACCGCATCGCAAAGTTCCTTTCAACCTTCCCCAACGGCGAGCGTGGCGACCGCACCGTGTTGACACATCCGCTGAGCCTTACGCTTATTGCTTTCGTCGTGACTGCCATCCCATCGTTTCTGCTTACCAAGTTGATCGGCAAGAATCTCGAGAACCTCTACGTGATGGGGGCATCGCTTCTGATCGGCGGCATTGTGATGTGGATTGTCGACGCGATGAAAGCATCTTGGGAAAAGGCGGGCCCGGGTGCTGCTGGCAGCCCGATTCACACCTGGCACATGGAAGACATGAGCCTTGGCCAGTCGATCTGGATCGGCGCCTGCCAGATTCTTTCCGCGGTATTTCCAGGAACGTCGCGATCGATGTCGACCATTGCCGCCGGGCAGTTGGCCGGCATGTCTCGCGCCTCGGCGCTCGAGTTTTCCTTCTTCCTCTCGATGCCCACCATGATTGTGGCCACTGGCTACACCTTGCTGAAGTCGTTGCGTGGGAAAGGCGAAAATCCTATCGGGGTCTCCCAGATCACCTCCGATCAATGGGTTGTGCTCGCGATTGGCTTCGTTGTCTCGTTCATCGTTGCTTACGCGAGCGTGGCCTGGTTCATGGCCTGGGTTCGCAAGCGTGGCTTCGCCCCATTTGCCGTCTACCGCATCGTGGTGGGAATTCTGGTGCTGATCTTCGCCGCGCGCATGATGGCCAGCTAGCGCTCCCCCATCGCCGCTAAGCCGCTTTCGCACTGCATAATTTTTCACACGCGCCTAACACGCTCAGCGACAGTCGCATGGGCGTTTTTTCTTTGCTCGCCGTTCGCCTAATGAAACTAATTCGATACGGGTGTCCTTTTACTCCGTTGTCCGCCGCCGACATTCTTGGCATAATCGTAGGGCTCTGGCGCGCTTCGGACATCGGCGGCCGCTTTGTCTGCAAACGCGGCTACTGGTGCGGAATACGCCTTAATGAAAGCTTTTTCGCGCATCTTTAATCCGACCAGCAACCGCCGGTTGAACGAACTCATCGGCTTCCTGTTGTGTGTCTCCGCGCTCCTCCTTTTCCTTGCGCTGGCCTCGTACTCGCCGCTCGACCCGTCGTTCAACAGCGCCTCGGTCCTCACTACTGCCCGGGCGGCCCGTAACTGGATTGGCATTGTCGGAGCGGTGATCTCCGACCTGTGTCTGCAGGCCTTCGGCATAACAGCTTTTCTGCTCCCGGTGTTTCCGCTCTTCCTGGGGATGCGCTGGTTCCGCTCCCGCAAGATTCAGTCTCCGGTCGCAAAGACGCTCGGCATTCTCTGGCTGATCGTTTTCATACCCGCCTTCCTGTCGCTCTTTCCGGGTCACGTGCGCTGGCTGCAGGTCATCCCGGTAGAAGGTCTGCTCGGACGCATCATCGGCGACGCACTGATCCACTACCTGAATCTGGCCGGAGCGTACATTGTCTGCGCCACCGTGCTCGCTGTGGCTCTGTACCTGACGACCGCATTCTCGTTCTCCAGCATGCAAGTCTGGATTCCCACGCGCTTCGCCTTCGTGCTCGCTCTGCGCGATCGCTGGCGCGATTGGCGGGAAGACCGCGCAAAGCGCCGGATGCAGAAGGAGCTTGAGAAGCGGCGTGCCGCCAGGCCGGTGGTCAACACGCAGCTGATTCCTGGTCGGCCACCGCGCCAACAAGTGGAACCGGAACCCGAGCCTCGCCAACCGCGTGATGCTCTGTACCCGCGGCCGCTAACGGCTGCGCCGGCGGAGAGACCCGCGAAGACCGGAATCGATCGGATGTTGTCGGAAGAGCCGGAATCGGTTCCAGCGCCAGCGCCAGTTCCCGCTGCGGCTGCGCCGCGGGCCGAAGCGGGGGTCATCGTGCCGGAAGTCACCGAGCGCGCCGACACCGGTGTCAAGGCCAAGACGACGATGCCCAAGATTGCCGGCGGCTTCAAGCTGCCGCCGAGCGCGTTGCTCCATCGTCCCGACGGTGCCCAAGCCGTTGACGCCGACGAACTCAAGATCCTCGCGCAGGTGCTAACTGAGAAGTATTCGGAATTCGACGTGCACGGCCAAGTCACCCAGATCAATCCTGGGCCCGTCGTCACGACCTTTGAATTCAAGCCGGAAGCGGGCGTCAAGTACAGCCGCATCACCAATCTGACCGAGGATCTCTGCCTCGCTTTGAAAGCCGAGAGCATCCTGGTCGAGCGCATGGCCGGCAAGTCGACGGTCGGCATCCAGGTGCCAAATCGCGAGCGCGAGATCATCTGGCTGCGCGAGAACATCGAAGCGCAGGAATTCATTGGATCGAAATCGAAGCTAACGCTCGGCCTGGGCAAAGACATTAACGGGCGCATCGCGGTCGCCGATCTCGCCACTATGCCCCACCTGCTCATCGCGGGTTCTACCGGCACTGGCAAGAGCGTGGCGATCAACGCCTTTATCATGTCGATCTTGTACAAGGCGACGCCCGATCAGGTTCGCCTGATTCTGGTGGACCCGAAGCGTTTGGAGCTCGGCAATTACGAAGGTGTGCCGCATCTGTTTACGCCCATCATCACCGAGCCGAAGCTTGCCGCCAACGCGCTGCGCAACGCCGTCCGCGAAATGGAGCGCCGCCTGAAACTGCTCGCCGAAAAAGGCGTCCGCAACATTGACCAGTACAACAAGCTCTTCGACGAAGACGGGACGCCCAGCCTGTTTGGCGAAGATTCCGAGGAGCGCCCGATTCCCTACATCGTCATCATCATCGACGAGTTGGCCGACTTGATGATGCTCGATGCCGGCAACGTCGAAGAATCCGTTACGCGCCTCGCGCAGATGGCCCGCGCCGTCGGTATTCACCTTGTGCTCGCCACACAGCGTCCTTCGGTCGACGTCATCACCGGGTTGATTAAGGCAAACTTCCCGGCTCGGATCTCGTTCCGTGTCGCGACCAAAGTCGATTCGCGCACCATTCTTGATTCGAACGGCGCCGAAGCTCTGCTCGGACGCGGCGACATGCTTTATTTGCCCTCGGGTTCGGCACGCGTGCATCGTCTGCACGCGCCATTTGTGACGGAGAAAGAAATCGCTGCGGTCGTGGAATTCTGGAAAGCACAGGCCCCCGCCGAATACGTCAAAGAGTTCACCGAAGCTCCGCGTGAAGAGCGCGAGGCTGGCGCGTCGGGTGAAGCCGGCGATGGCGGCGAGCTTGAGAACGATCCGCTCTACAACGACGCTGTTCGCCTCGTGGTCGAATTCGGCAAGGCGTCGACTTCCCTTTTGCAACGGCGCCTGCGCATCGGCTACGGCCGTGCGGCGCACCTCATCGATCTGATGGAGCACGACGGCATCGTCGGGGCCGCCGACGGCCCCAAGCCCCGCGAAGTTCTCAAGCGCCCTGACTGGATCTCTGAAGTCGAAGAGTCGATGCGCTGAGAATCGTTGCACATTAATACTTCCGCCGAGCGTCAGAGCACCATCTTGACCCGCTGAAACTTACTCCTCAAAAGATACTCGCCAGCCTCACTAGTTCTTCGATGCCCCCCACCCGAACAACCTTGTCTGCCGACTGAGCTGATACTCGGCCTTAAGCCAGTCATCTACATCGTGCCCACTCCCTTGCCCTCTCTGCAGGAACAAGTCATAGGCACGCGACCGGATTTCATGCTCCAAAATGGGTTCGGCCGGCCTTTCCCGCACGACAATGGGATAATTCATCGGAGATCACCTCACCGTGCGCTATCGTGCCTCCATCTTCTTCCCAGCGCTATCCGGACATTCCCCCAACTCACTCCGGGACAAAACCGCATGCGCGACTCATCCAATCCCCCACTTTTCCCCGCCAAAACCACTCACCCCTCGCAGAGCTTCGAGGTTGTTGCCCGACAGTTCTGCGGCCTTCCGGCGAAAAGCCGAAGGAGTGAAGCCTCGTTTCCTTCCTTCAAATCCGCATCAACACGTTGAGCTCGGGTGTGGTCACGGATGAATCGACGAAAGAAAACTGCCCAGACTCTCTCACCTCTCGCGCCGCGTTCAGAAACCCTGTCATCGCAGCCCGATAAAGCGACGTCGCCAGGCTTATGCGTTTCACACCCGCCTCCGCAAGTTCACTCACCGAGAACGATTTGCCCTTGATGCCAACCATGAAATTAAACGGTTTGTTCACCGCCGCACACACCTTGCGCACCGCCGCGATATCCGGCAACCCAGGCGCGAACAGCACATCGGCGCCGGCTTTTTCGTAAGCCTGAAGACGAGCAATCGTTTCATCCATACGCGGATCGGCAAACAGGTAGTTGTGCGCGCGCGCCGTCACCACGAAAGGAAACGTAAGCCTACGTGCCGCCTCCACAGCCGCGCCTATTCTCTCAACAGCCAGCGGCAAATCGTAGAGCGGAGCATCGGCCCTTCCCGTCGCGTCTTCAATAGCGCAACCGACGAGTCCTGCCTCGGCCCCCAGCCGAATCGTTTCAGCCACGATCTCTGGCCTGTCACCAAATCCGTTTTCGAAATCCGCCGAGACCGGTAACTCCGTGGCGTCCACGATCGAGCGCACGTGCACCAGCGCCTCCTCGCGCGACAGTCCGTGATCTTTCCGGCCCAGCACCGTGGCCGACGCCGCACTCGACGTCGCCAACGCCTCAAAGCCAAGCCCGGCAAGAATGCGCGAAGAAGCGACATCCCACGGATTCGGAATCACGAAGCAGCCTGGCTGATCATGAAGAGCACGAAAGCGCTTGGCTTTCTCCTCCTGCGGAATGCTCATAAATCGCAACCCTCCCAAAGTTCTCAGAGAATATTGTGATGATTGACGCCCGCCGTCGGTCCCCCTCTGTTTGTAGAAGAAACTCGAAATGTTTTGTTAAACCCGCTCCGGTTCCCGCGTTGGAGGCGGATTTCACTTGAAAATTTCGCGTCCGGGTGTAGCGTGAATGTCTGCAGCCGAACTTCGCACACCCCCGGTGCCATTGAAACTTCCGGCTGAAGCGGGCCTCCGGTTTCGAACCCTTCGGGAAATCCAAAAAATCTAGATCTGCACGCAGAGGAGAACCTCTATGACGATACAGTCCTACGCAAGAATCTCGGGGACCATCGCAGCCTTGGCTGTGATTATGCTTGCGGGAACATCGATCAAGCCCCCTCGCGCTCAAGCAAACGACGACGACACCGACTCCAGAGTGAAGATCGGTTTCAAGATTGCTCCCGTGCCCCTCAATCTTGAGGGCAAAGACCGCACTTTGGTCGGACTCGGCAGCTATCTTGTGAACGCCATCGGCGATTGCAACGGATGCCACACCGCGGGCGGACCTCCCAACTTCAATTACGCGCCCGGCGGCAACCCCTACTTCAACCAGAAAACTGTCGTCGATCCCACCGTGTATCTGAGTGGCGGCCAAGACTTCGGCCCGGTTGGAACTCCAACTGGCCCCAACGGCTACCAGGGTCCGGACATGATCACGCGCAATCTCACGCCCGACAAAAATGGCCGGCCCGAAGGCGGTCACACACTTGCCGAGTTCAAGCGGATTTTCCGGCACGGCACAGATTTCGACCATATCCACCCAACATGCACCGCGGCCCAGATAACCGAAATCGAGTCGGGTGGTACGCCGGTCTGCATTCCCAGTTCACCCGACAATCCTGTTGACGGTGATCTCCTGCAGATCATGCCGTGGCCCACGTTCGCGAACCTGAGCGACCGCGACATTCACGCCATCTACGAGTACCTGAGCGCCATCCCGTGTATCGACAACACCACGAGTCCGCCACCGGCCGGCGCCCCTGACGAACTGCGCAACGATTGCGGGACGTCTACCGCGTCAGTCAACGATGCAGTGGTCGCCCCTTCGGCTCACGCTCAACGAGCAAGACGGACACACTGAGTCGGTGGTATCAATCGAAAGCCTCGAACACAAACGCGCGTGCCCACTCATTTCCGTTTCGCTGCGAGTGAGTGGGTGCGCCCCTTCGCCATGGGCGCCGTCAACTACACGACCCCGGGTCATCAAACCTGCCTCCGACCATAAACCGTCGCCCTGAGATGCGGCGCCGTTCGGTGCGGATTTTTCTTGAAAAATATCCGTGCAAGTGTAACGTGTGCCGCAACAGACGAACTGGCACCCCCCCGGTGCCATTCGAAAGTGGGCGTCTGCAACGGCCACGTCAGTTTTGGAACGCTCGGGACACCCTGAAAATTCGTATTAAAGACGCAAGCAGACTCGGACTATCGAGTCCAACACGTGTGCGCCGTCTTTCACAGTAACGCGCACCCACGATGTCGGAATCGTTATCCCCGAGGCTCGCACTCTTTGGTTCGACGAAGAGACGTGCGCATGTGAGGTGAAGCTTGGCTCTGGTTCGCGCAATCGGACGTTGGACGATGACCGCGCTCGTGATCAACAGTGTCCTCGGAAGTGGAATATTCGCACTGGTGGGCGAAATCAATCGCCTGGTGGGGCGCGCCAGCCCTTTCGCTCTCATGGTCGCCGCCGCGGTGATGGGCATCATTATGGCGTGCGTCATCGAGGTCGCGTCCCAGTTCTCTGAACCCGGTGGCCCCTACCTCTACACCCGCACTGCGCTTGGGCGCTTTGTCGGAATACAGATAGGTTGGTTCTCGCTGCTCTCCTTTGCTGGCAGCATCGCCGTGGCCGCCAACCTTGTGACGGACTACCTGACCTTACTGCTTCATGTGACGCTGAGCCCCTGGCAGCGCGCGCTAGTGATGGCCCTCTTGATCTCAGTTCCCACCGCCGCCAACTATCGCGGAGCCCGTACTGGCGCGAACCTCAGCACTGTTATGACGGTCGTGAAACTTCTACCTCTCTTCCTTCTGATTGCGTTCGGGCTCGCACACTTCGCACGCGCTCCGAAGATCATTCCGCTCCCTGAGATTGTCTCTCCCAGTTGGTCCAACTGGCTGCGGTGCATCGCACTTCTGATTTTTCCATTCGCTGGTTGGGAAGAATCTCTCATCCCCGCAGGTGAGGTCCGGGAGCCCCGCCGAACGATTCCCTTCGCTCTGGCAACCGGTCTGGTCACATGTGCGACTGTTTACATGCTGCTGCAGTTCGTCACGGTGTGTACGGTGGGCCCGAATTCGACCGAACAGCCCGTCGCCCAAACTGCCACTATTCTTCTCGGGCGCGGCGGCGCAGCGCTGATATCGCTCGCCATTATGATGTCCGCCTTCGGATACATCTCGGCAAACCTGCTTAACGACTCCCGTCTCCTCTATTCCCTGGCCGCGCAGGGCGATTTCCCTCCCGTGTTTGCAAATGTGCATCCCCGGTTTCACACCCCCGCCATTGCGATCGTTGCCTACGCATTTGTCGGATGGGTAGTTGCGATAAGCGGCACCCTACAATTCGTCTTGGCCCTCACCGCTGGCGCGACGACCATTTATTTTGCCGGAATGTGCGCATGCCTGATTCCTCTCCGGAAGCGGCATCCCGCTGTCGATGCGTTTCGAGTTCGCTTCGGCCCGACTCTCAGCCTCATCGCGATTGCAATTTCTTTGAGCCTGATGGTCGGGATGAAACCCCGCGAGCTCCTTTTGATGTTGGTTACCGCAATGATCGCAGGGGCGAATTGGCTTTGGGTGCGACAGCGATCTGTCCCATCACAACCCAAGATTCACGTACCAGCCACCTAGCGACGGGACAATCTCTAGGCAAACTCGCCGGGGTGCCCCCAGCCGAGCGCGTTCCTCGCGCAACACAACTGTGCGCAGTTCGCCCACGCCGCGTTCACTCAGCGTCATCGAAATTTTTTCGACCGCCACAAACGGGACAGTCTGGTCACGAGCACCGGTCGCACGCCTTACCCCGAAGCCCTTCCAGTCCTTCATTGGCAATGATCGGCGTCATTATCAGAGCGGCGGCCGGATCAGCCCACCACAGGCCGAACAAAGCGTTGAGCACCAGCCCACTCAAGAGAATCGCCGACAGGTATACGCAGAAATCGGTCTGTCTGGCATCGGCGTGCATTGCAGCACTTCCTAGAGCACTGCCGACTTTCCGTTTAGCACGCGAAAGCAGCGGCATCACGACCAGCGAAACGCAAGCAAGAACAATGCCCGGAATACTGTGCTGAGGTGCTTTCTGTCGAATCAAGTCCCCCAGCGATTCATAGGCGACGTAGGCAGCTAGCGCAAGAAAGCACAGGCTCACGATCCGTAGGGCAATCCGCTCATTTGTTGCGCGACGTTCTAAGTCGGCATCGACGCTCATCCGCCACAGCAGCGCAGCTCCCGAGGTTACCTCAATGAAACTATCAATCCCAAACCCAACAAGGGAGATGCTGCCGGCCATCGTTCCAGCGATAACAGCAACAAGACCTTCCAGCACGTTCCATGTGATGGTGAAATATTCAAGGTTCCGGCCCCGACGCACCAAACTTGCTCGATCACCGATGATTGCTTCGCCCATAGTCCTGAAAGCCATCCCCGAGAAAACTATCTCATGTTGTTGACAGAAACAGGCGTTAGCACAAGCTCGCTCCTTCGATGCCCCGGGGCAGCTCGCCGATCGCGTCCTTGGCGAAGTCGGGGATTTTATGTCCGTCCCGCCTCTCTACGATCTCCGTCCACACTTGACGGTATCCCTCGCCCCTCTTGACGGGATAAGAGATAGCGATCTGTGGGGCCAATACCGTCGGTTGGATTGTTTCCCAGCAGACTCTGAAGTCGAGCTCCTTGCAAATTACACGCCACGACTCAATCAGGTCATTGGCGACGTTTTCATCAAGCTTCCCGTAGACCACGTGCGCGATGACCTCTTCAAAATCTGTGCCTTTCGAGCAACCAAAGATTGGTGGAGTTTGAAGTCTGGAGGCATCGTGATTGCCAGTTTTGGAAAGAATGACTTTCTAGAGTGCTGATCATCGGCAATTGCTTGATTGCATGACAGGCGCAGTGAATACGTGACCTGAATCCTTCTGCGTGCCTGCGTCTTCCTGGCGCGGAAGGTCTGGACGGCGCAGCCAAGGGATGTCACAATGCCGCGACTCGTGAGCCGGGCGAACTCCTAGCCGCGATTCCGCACACCAAACCCCGGTTCGAATCGCGAGGTGCCACTTGTCGCTCGGGCTCAGCCAAACCCCATACCTTGAGACTTGGCAACCGGAACCACGCCACAAGAGCGCGGGGCTGGCGTTTCTGTTGTCTTTTTTCATTCCCGGTGCAGGACAACTCTACTGCGGGAAGATTCCGCGTGGCTTCACAACGCTCGGATTCTTCGTCGGCAGCGCCGTACTCATCTTCGCCGCCGAAACCCAAACCGCCCGCGGCAACGGCTTCGCGGTCGCGTTCGTACTTTGGATTTTCGCTTTCCTCGACGCCTATTTCACGGCCCTAGAAATCAACTCGGGCGTTGATGAACAGGTTGATTCCGTAAACCCCAGAGTTGCGGTCACCTTGAACCTTCTTACAGCTGGGCTGGGATACTTCTACCTCGGCGAGCGCACAAAAGGCATCGTGCTCTTCATGCTCCTGAACGCAATAAAAGTGCTGACTGCATCCACCACCGGTTTCTGGAGTGGCGTGGCTTCGCTGCTCGGGATCACTATCGGCCTGATCATGGGTGTGGATGCGTATCGCCTCGCGAAGGGCCAGCTTCGGGAGAATCGAGGCCTTCAACCCGAAGAATCTGCACCCACGGCCAAGTCAGCGTCCCGCCTGCCTGCCTTCATCCCTGTTGCCCTCGCGTCCATAGCTGGAATCGGGTTCCTGGGACTCGCGATCGTTGGTCTGGCGATGCGCGCGGCTGGTGGAAATGCGCCGGGTATTGCTGCAGTTCGCATGCCGCCGCGGGCTCGAAGCCTGCATCGGTTCCTACCAGGTAGCCAGCAGGCTCTGCGCGCTGAGGCCGTCAATGACTTTCTCTCAGCGGTGCAGGATATTCAGCGAATCCAAAAGAAGACCGATCGTGGAGACGATGATCTCATCGATCTCGGACGTGACATCGACCGGATTTCCGCACAACTTTCGGGCGGCCACCTCGACCCCTCCGACCTGAATGTTGCCTACTTCTATCGCGGGGAAGCCGGAGCACTTACCAACAACATCCGACGCCACCATGGAGGGAGCATTGATTTGTCGGTGGCCCATCACGCCTTGGACGATTTTCAGCAGGTCATCTCGCACTTTTCGAACACCTACGATCTCGCGGTGAGTCTGCCGAATGCTCAATACTGGGCCGGCATCGTGGAGAGAAACGATCTACATGCGGAAGAGGATGCCTATGCTTACTGGGACAAATGCGCGCAACGCGGTCACGCCGGGTGCCAAGGCATCATGGCCAATGCCCACATCTCGGGCAAAGGAGGTCAGAAGATCGACTTGCAGCAGGCGCTCGATCTGCACACATCGGTGTTCAACACCGGTACTCGCGCCCGTTGCGCCGGCGCCCATTCCGCGTGGAGCATCGCCCGAATCAATTATTTCACCGGCACCCGACGGCCCGGCGACAACGAACTCGAGTGGCTGAAGAAGTCCTACGAACTCATGGACAAGCTCGAATCCGCTGAGAATAACCGGAGTGTCTGCCAGCGTTCTGCTGCGGAAGTCGAGGAGTTCCTCTTCCGCCTCAGCAAGGGGGACCGTCGTGAGCACCTGCTCCAGGACGCGACGGAACGGCTCGGCGAGAACTCAACGGCAACGCGAGCATTGATTGACCTGCTTTCGGGCACGACCAACAAAGCCGGTTTCGAAGTTACTCTGGCGTCGGAACCCTCTGAGGATCAGCGTTGCTCCGCGTACTTCGACGCCATGTGGTACGCCGAACTCCAAAAGAAGCAGTCTGACGCGCGCGATTATCACCGTCGCATGTCTGACCTCGGACAATTTTTCTGCGGGACTGAGCTGGCTTTGTCGACCAAATTCAATCTGTAAGCCCGCGCCGTCCCGCCCGCACCCGCGCATGCACGTTAACTCCCATCTCCATACAGCCCAAAATGTTTACTCATCGGTAGCAAGGGCAGTTTCAGATCGCTCTATCCCCTATCCCCCGTCCCTCTTGACGGGGTGTTGTACACCGACGGCAAAATGCTCCCTCCCCGATACGGGTTGCCTCAAAGCGGCGGCACTCATCGGCAGTTTGGACCGTCTCGATCTTCTTGAACTTGCTTTCCCAGGAAGCACCACTTCAGCTTGCTCGTAGTTCGTTAGCCGAATACCCTCGAACTTAAGTCTTACTGGCGAACTGCCCCTGGTCGATATTGCCTCTGTTTGGGACACTCGCGATCCGACCAGCACGGGCCGTATGTAAACGAAGCTAGAATTGTCTGATACGTCCACATGGTAGACGCTCTTGCCTTGACTGTCTCCGGTACAAAGGGCGACCACGAGTATTGTCTTGCCGCGCTTGTCATTCTTCAGCAGTAGCGCGTAGTCCGGGTTTCCATCGCCATCGAAGTCAGATCGAACAACACTTGGATCGCTCTTTGGGAAGTGTTTGGTAAGGAAAGCTTGCAGGGCGGAATCGCGTTCCTGCAACGTCAACACGTGATATCCCGGAAACTGCTTCAGAATGGTGCCGATATCACCAGCTTGCGCGTCGCCGGCTTACGCGAGGACACTCCAGAGTAAAATCACTACCAACGATTGAATCCAAACTAACACGACATGACTGACGAAATCGGGCGATTACACCAACTACGGTTGGCTGACTACCCCTGGACTTGATCGCGCTGTTTGATCTTCTTCGACAGCAGAAGATCAAGCCACTGATCGGCCAACGATTTCCACTTGTTGCGGCTAGAGAAGCGCACGAGTTGGTCCTGGAAGGTCAATGAGGGGAAAAGAGACAATCCAAACAGGGTGACATGCGAGGGCCGGCTCTTCGTTGCGCAGGAGCAATTAACTGAAAATAAGTGCACCGAGATTTTTCACCACTAATTTGTATTTCGATTCGGGAATACCAGTTCCTCAGCTTTCTTTTTTCCTAAGATTTCATCCTCCGAGAAGACGACAATTGTGCCGTAAGGCTTCTTCGCCTCCCCGAAGAGCTGTCCTTGCTCGGGCATGCAGCACCCTCAGAGGCGACCGTCTCAACAACGCAAGGCAACCGCATTCGGCTTGCCTGCGCAAAGGCAACCAGTCTTCAATCGCTGGCAAGACGATGCCCCAAACCTCAAGCCAGGTTACGGCTGAGGAGGTGGACAATGCCAGTCAGGATCACGATCGGATGTGCACTGGCCGCATTACTGCTGTTCTTGATGAGCGGACCGCGTCTCTCCGGCCAAGGGACACAAGAAACGCAGCCGCCAACCACAAAAGTGCTTAAACCCGTACCCATTAAGTACACCAAACCCAGCTCGGGGCCGCAGATGTTCAAAGAGTATTGCGCCTCTTGTCACGGAGGCGACGGAAGAGGCAACGGTCCGGCAGTTGTATTCCTGAACACACCCCCGCCGGACCTACGAACAATGACTCAACGTAATAATGGGAAGTATCCCGCCGAGAAGGTAGTGTCGATGCTCAACTTCGGGCCGGGCAGTAAGGCCCACGGTGCTCTCGACATGCCAACGTGGGGGCCGTTGTTTCGCTCTTTGGATAGCTCCGCTAATGATCGCTTCGCTGACCTGCGTGTCTATAACCTGACAGGATTTATCGAGTCGATTCAGGAGAAATGACCAGGTCAGAAAGGACATCATTTGATCCGCGCCCAGAACTATGCCGCCCGAAACTTGGGCGGCTTTTTTCGCGTCACATCAAGCAGGAACTGGCCGCGATTCGAGGAGACGGATCGGTGCACGATCTCAGCAAGGGGAGCTGCTCGTTTCGACAGTATGCAGAGCGAGGCTAATGAATGATGGTCTACTACGACCGTGAGTGACACTCGGGGGAGGGTTGCTCAGCGATGCGCCCCAAGACTCTAACCGGAGTCCGGGGCGTTTCGTTTTTTCTGGCTAGAGTAGTCCACCCTGTCCGCCAAAAACAGGGATCAGTGTAGTTCCACACAGTTGACCTTGTTCACAACCATGATGTTAACTGGGCGCAACCAACACAATGGGGAAGCGTCCCTGTCGTTCCGCTGACTGAGTTTCACCTCGGAGGGCAGGGCGCTTTATTTTCTGCGCTACGCGCATCTCCCCACAATTCCCTAAGCGATGGCGATTTATCGCCGATTAAGCGAGAGGCATGTTTCTGATCCCGAAGGACTCGTCAAGTTTTGAGTGACACTTAGAGTCAGGGTCGCACCCTTGCCACCACTTGAGCAGCCAAGGTCGCCGGAATTGCCTGCGGGAGTTTGCACTTGAACGGTAAAGCTCCCCGGACCCGAAATCAGAGAAGATGGAAAGGTAGCTGTCAGCTGAGACTTGCTGTTTACCGTAGTGGGAATCTTGCTGCCGTTGAACCGAACGACCGAGGAAGAGACGAACTGGCTACCCGTTAGGATCAGAGAAATCGTTGCGGGCAGTTGCGAAAATGCAATCGTCGTCGGAGAAACGGAACTGAGCACAGGCACCGGACGCGCACTTCCACACAGCGGATTTAGGCTGTTGCACCCGGGCAGGAGCACTAGCAGGGCCAGCAAATGTCCGAGGCGGATATTGGAAGACATATTCCAATCAAGAGCGTAGCGCAAACGACCAAGGGTCAACACTGTCAAGGAGGACAGGAACAACGCCGTAACCTAAATTGCTCAGCCCGGTTTCACACGGGAGTCATAGCGTGTTCCAACACGCCCCCCCTCACCGTGGGGGGAGGAAACCGAACTGAGCTTATTTAGGACGGTAGATTTTGGGTGCGCGAACGGTCGTTGCTCGGGAGCAAAGAAGGATGGATTGAAATCGGAGTAGATTCCGCCGAGGTGCATAGAGCCTGCGGTTTCTGCCCAAGAAATACGCGGGCCTTCCTGAACGAAACTAAGGCAGCCCAAGACCGCGAGACATCGGCTTGGGCCTTTTTTTTGTCCCGTTTGTTCGTCTTTCCTCAGAGTCAATGAGCGTAATTGATTACATGACAATGTCGGCTCCCCTGCCCGAGTAGAGTTGGTGGTGCTAAGCCAACCAAACGGCTCGGAGAAAGGAGCCAACATGATTATTGTAGGGTGCGATTACCATCCGAGCTTCCAAGAAATTGCTTATGTGGATACAGAAAGCGGAGAACTGAACGAACAATCGCTCGAGCATCGAGAAGCGGCGGAAGCATTCTACCGGAAGCTTTGGCGAGCCGAGGAAAGAAGGTGCGCGTGGGGATGGAGGCCAGTGGACACGCGCGTTGGCTCGAACGCCTGCTTAGCAGAATTGGAGATCGAGTTGTGGCTGGGGGACGTGGCTGTGATCCGAGCCAAGCGCGGCCGGCGCAAGCCCAAGACGGATCGCCAGAATGCGCAGCACATTCTGCACCTCATGCTCAAGGAGGATTTTCCCAAGATCTGGGTGCCGAGCTGGGAGAATCGGGATCTGCGGCAACTGTTGTGGCATCGGCACCGCATGGGGCAAGCGCGCACACGCCTGCTGAACCAACTGCAAGCGGTGGCCCTAAACGAAGGCTTACGCTGCAAAAAGAAGTTGTGGCGGGAGAAAGGACGAAAACAACTAGAGGCCGTTCGCTTGGCTCCCTAGGCGAGCCGGCGGCGGGAGGATCTGCTGAAGTTACTGGATGGGCTGAACCCGGCGATTGCCGAACTGATACAAGCCATTGAGCAGGAAGTGGAGAAGTCGGTAGAGGCACACCGTCTGATGACGCATCCCGGGGTAGGTCCGTTAACTGCCTTGGCCTGTGTGTTGATCATCGGGAAAGCCGAACGCTTTCCGTGTGGCAAGCAGATCGCCGCGTATTTAGGGTTAGTACCCTTGGAGGATTCCAGTGGGGAACGGCGTCGGCTGGGACATATCACCGAGCAAGGCAGTTCGATGCTGCGCTTCTTGCTAGTGGAGGGGGCCCAGGTGGCGGCGCGCAGTATCCCGCAATGGCGGAAGCAGTACTTTCACGTGGCGATGCGGCGGGGACGAAAGATCGCCAAAGTGGCGATGGCCAGGAAACTGTCGATCCGTTTGTTCTGGATGATGCGCCAGAGATGGGACTATGAGCAGATGACAAAGTTCGCTTCGTACGCAGGACAGCCCGGAAATCGCCATCGTGTTCAGTCGAACATCGAGTAATTGATTGGGCGTCCTGCTCCTCTTTATTAAGAGGAGTTTGAAGTAGTAATCATGATCCAGGTTTGGATCGAAGAGATCCATGGGTCGAACTGAGTTCCTGACCTGAAACGATTACGGAGCGAGCCTACGGTTGGCCAAGCGAAAACCATCCAACGAGAGCGAAATGGCGCTCTTCCATGAGTGCACGCTGCAGTGTGCTCAAAAAGAGACTTGACACAGCCGACATTGTCAGAAAGGCGATTTTTCAACAGTTAGGTGAACCTGGTTTTTAGATACCCTGTGACGCAATCATGCCACGCTTGCCTTGGCTGAGCGTAGGCACTCCGCCACTTCACGGATGACCTGCTCATAGTCAGCGGCTACGGTTCGCTCCACATGAACACGGGCACCCTTTACTCCCGCTTCTTGCGCCAACCTCTTGAACTCAATCTGAAGGAAGTATTCCAACTGCTTCGGTGTCAACACGACGATGGGGACAGTAGTGGACCTGCCTGTCGCGGTCTCGATCATCACGGAGTACGGAGATTCAGATTGTTGCGTTTCCAGAGTCATTCGACACTCCTCATTTCTAACGAAAAGTCGGCGGAGAACTACACGCCCGAAGCGGGACAAAAGTGGCGTGAAAACCTTAGCATTCTAGCGCGTCCTACGCATCAGTTGTGCGCTGCAACAAATCGGACCGACGACTCTAGCACTTTGTAGGCTCTGAAAAATTCTGACTAGCTAGGCAAGGGCACATTGACCACGAGGTCTGGCCTATCCCCGAAAACCAATTGAATTTTCGAGTCTGGCTTGAGCGGTGTCATTGACTCGAAGATGGCAGACTCTTCAGCAGACTGTCGATATAGATCATCACTGCATGACGTTCCTGCGGGTCCTTCAGCCGGGTTCCAATCCGCTCCTCAGGATCCTTAATCTTTGCAAGTCGCCCGAGCAAGGTTGTGCCGTCAGGAAGTTTCTTGTTGGCATCGTTATCGTGACACTTTGCGCATCGGGTAACAAATATGTTCTTACCTTGCTCCAGAAGGGTAGCATCGGTAACGCTCGGAGGCGAAGCGGGCGACGCGATGGCTAGAAGAGATGCAACAACGGCGAGGAGAGGAATCGGCAGCTTCATGATCGCCTCCGCTGTGTAATTTGACGTGGCAGAGGACAAATGGTCAGCCCTCTCTGCGCCTCTACGGAAGATCAGGCCAGCGGCGTAGCAACAGACACGTGCTGATAGCGTTTACGCCGAACCGCGCGGTCAATGGGCGTTTGCTCTAATTCTGTCCTCGCGGGTAAAACGGAAGTACGCTCTGACGCTCAAAGAATTGATCAAAACTGCGATGACATTCCACACGATTACCGGGCGTGATTGAATTAACAGGCCGTAGTAGATCCAGAGAATTTGAAAAGCTCCCGTGATGGCTGCCATCCTTGGATTCATTCCCACGCTTGAGCGACGCCTGAACATCGCGATCAAGTCCGGTACCGCGGCGAAGGTAGTGCCCAATCCCGCCAAAAAACCTACGATCTCTGATCGATGAAATCTAGGAATGAGCAGACTCGCGGTGTCGTGCGGCACTAGACCCTGACAGCCACAGAGAGTGCCCAGACCCACAATGATCACCACTGGCAAAACCCGGCTGAATCGATCCATAGCTACCTCGCAACGCGCTCGTCACACTGACCATTCTTTTCTGTGGAGCACCATTTTTCGGCCCGTATGAAACTAACTGTCGTAATCAAGCGTGTCTGTTGAAAAATCTCAGTGAACCGAGATTTTTCAACAAACACAGGCGATTACACAAGTTTGCGCTTTTTCTTCGCCTTTTTAATCCCATCGAGTCCCACGAATAAGGCTGCGTTCTGTTTCCTCTGTGTGACCTGATATTTCTTTCAGTTTCTTACCCTGCCGCAGAAAGGTATTCTCATTCCAAATCGTAGTGGGCTTTAGGTGCCCATGAACAAAAAGAAGATGCGCGCCACGTGGTCTCGCTTTATCGAAATGAAAAGCAGACCGTGGTTCATTCCGCTAGCTTATGCTACCGCCGCGCTACTCTTCGGATTTACCGTACCGAGGCTAGTGGTCGCCGAATTACCGGACTGGATCTCCACTATTAGTGTCAATGCAGCGATTGGGATCTACTCCTCGGTGGCCTCGGGGATGATTGCGCTCACGGGGATTGTATTTTCCCTCACGTTTGTCATGGTGCAATTTAGTGCGACCGCCTATTCTCCTCGACTAGTGCTGTGGATCTCGCGAGATCCGGTCATCTCTCATTCCGTTGGAGTGTTCACAGCGACGTTCCTGTACGCATTGGCCGCGCTGGCTTGGGTAGACCGTAATGGCTCGGGTCGCGTTCCGCTCGTGGGCATGGGCGTGATCGCAGTTTTGCTTGTTGTGAGCGTCATCATGTTCGTCAGCTTGATCCAACGTGTAAGCATGCTTCAGGTGACGCGCATGTTGACTTTTACTGGTGATCAAGGCCGCGCGGTAATCGAAAAGCTTTATCCACCGTTGGATACGCTTGCAGAACCATACTCCCCGGACCTGCTTACGACACCCTGCATACAGACCTTGGTCCACCATGGACACCCGAGAGCCATTCAGAGGCTCGATATAGCCGCTTTTATACGCCTTGCCACAGAGGCTGCGGGTGCCATCGAAATGACGATTTCCGTCGGGGATGTTGTTCTGGAGTCGACCTCGATGCTGCGCGTTATGGGTGGTACCGGGCCGATTCCGGAAGAGGCGCTAAGGAGCGCGATCGAATTGGGGGCCGAACGCACCTTCGATCAAGACCCGAAGTATGCCATTCGCCTCCTCGTGGACATCGCGATTCGAGCACTGTCTCCCGCGGTCAATGATCCTACTACGGCTGTTCAAGCGCTCAATGAAATTGAAGATTTATTGCTCCGGCTCGGACGAAGACGACTGGAAATCGGTACGTACCGCGACACCGCAGGAAATCCTAAGTTTTTGATGCGCTATCCGACATGGGAGGACTTCCTACGCCTGGCTCTCGATGAGATTCGATTCTACGGCGCCAACAGCGTGCAAGTGATGCGACGCATGAAAGCTCTCATCGCCGAGTTGCTTCTTATATTGCCGGAGGAACGGAGTCCAGCCTTACACTACTGGGAAGCACGGCTGCAGTCCACCGTACACGGAGCGTTCAGCGACAAAGAAGATGTCCTTGACGCGTCCGACGCGGATCGGCAGGGTCTGGGAACCTCACACCGGCTCATATAGTAGTTCGACTTGGCCGTTGGAGTTTTGCTCGTGGCACGACTTGCTTGACTCCTTCACACAGCTGATCCCAGCAGCTAGCTCAGGGGCTAAGCAACCCTGAGTCAGCCGCTTCGTAGGCCAGCCTCCGACCTGCAGTGAGTTGCTGGTTGATGGTATTGGCGGCCAGATGCCGGGATTCTAGGTACATGCGATAGCGCACGACCACGATACGGTTGAAGGCCAACCGGGGCTCAGAGCAGTACCAAGAGATGAATTGATCGATGGCATACGCGTAAACACGACGCGACGCTGGCGACCCGAGGCTATTAGGCACAGCCGTTTTACAATGATCCAGGTCTGGCAGGCGGAGCACTCGGCGACGATAGTTCGGCTTGACTCTCGGTTTGCCCATGACGACGGCCTCTAGTTCCGCAGCATTGGAACTACGGCAGACCATCGGAGCGACGCCAGTGCGCGTTGGACTGTCGGCCGTTTGAGCAGAAACGGGAACATCAACGATGCCGGAAAAAACAGACGAGAACGGAACATCGCAGAAATTGAAGGATCTCGTCGTCTTCGACATCGTGCGCGATTCTGAGTGTGCCGAGTGCCGAAAGGAGCTGTTGGCTCACGATTTTCTGTTCATGGAAGATGGTCGCCCGCTCTGCCTCATGTGTGCCGACCTCGACCACTTGGCTTATCTGCCCAGAGGCGAGACAGCTCTGACTCGGCGGGCGCGGAAATATAGTACCCTGTCGGCCGTCGTGGTTCGTTTCAGCCGAGCTCGCAAGCGCTATGAACGCCAGGGTGTATTGGTCGAGGAAGCTGCACTGGAGCGAGCGGTGGAAGAATGCCATGCCGATGCTAGTAAGCGACTGGCCGCCCGCGAGAAGGCCTCGCTGCGTCGACTGGAACAGGATCGCGATCTCGCGCTCCGCATGACGGAATCCATTCTGGCACTCTATCCCGACTGCCCGCCGGCGGAGGCGCGGGCGATCGCAGTTCACACTTCACGCCGCGGCAGCGGCCGCGTCGGACGCAGTGCAGCAGGACGGGCGCTTGAAGCGGAAGCGCTGAATGCTGCGGTTGTAGCAGCAATTCGTCATCGTCATACGCGATACGACCAACTCTTGATGCGTGGGTACGGCCGCAGAGATGCACGGGACGCTGTTTATGACGCAATCAATCATCTCCTTGAACAGTGGCGTGGGCGAAGCTGATTCGCCACAACACCGGTGGTCCAGATTGGATCTTCAGAGGAACAGATGTGTGTGAGGTTTGCTGCATCATCACCCCTTGATCAAAATGATTCCATGACAATGTCGGCTCCGACGCCCGAGTAAGCTTTGGTGGTGCCAACCAAGCAAGGCTCGGGAGAGAGGAGCCGAACATGTTGATGATCGGTTGTGACTACCATCCGGGCTTTCAACAAATC